>Ga0302324_100004566_pt1 | contig 30512 bp, 30 predicted proteins | sample Palsa_T0_1_FD_201949 | JGI IMG/M metagenome (GOLD analysis project Ga0302324, IMG submission 201949) | Peat permafrost microbial communities from Stordalen Mire near Abisko, Sweden - Palsa_T0_1 | ecosystem: Environmental > Terrestrial > Soil > Palsa > Peat permafrost | place: Sweden: Abisko... | reverse complement strand
GCTGCCGACACCGTAGATTCGTGAGCCCAATTCATCGCAGCAAAGCCCAACCAATATACGCTCGTGGTACCCACCCCTTCGACTGCGCTCAGGGCAGGCTCTTGCAAAGAGCGCAAGGATGGGGCACCCTCGGTCGTGGTGGCGTCAGGAAAATCGAAAGGCTGGGCCACCCGCCCGCTCAAGGTTCGTGGAAAACTGCTGGCGTGCGTGCCTACCCATCGTTCGGCAGAGCCGGGGTCGCTTGCGGTTCGCGTTGGCTTCGACGACCGCGCCGAACTACTCGCAGCCGCTCCCGATGTTTACTACGTGACCGACCACTATCTCGGCTACAGCGCCGCGCTGGTTCGCCTTTCCCGCGTCACACCCGATCTCCTGAGGGACTTGCTCGGCATGGCTCGCAAGTTTGTCACCGCGTCTGACGCAGGTCGTTCGTCATCTCGCAACCGCCGCAAGCCCGTCTGATTCTGGCTGGCTTCCGAGCAATCCGACAGCGACAGACCTTATATTGCTACGATGGCATTGACGTTGGGGAGAGGAAGCATGGCGTCCACTACGAGCGTTAACGTCAAGCAGGCGGTGCCCTTTTTCGGCGTGACCAACATGGAAGCCTCGCTGCGGTTCTATGTTGACGGGCTTGGCTTCAAAATGCAGCACAGGTGGATTCCGAATCGCGAGGAGGACAAGCCAGACGGTAGGATTCGTTGGTGCTGGCTTGAGCTTGGGGATGCCGCCATCATGCTTCAGGAGTTCTTGCCGGAGCATCAACCGAAGGAGACGCTGGGCACTGGAGCATCCGTCTCTTTCATGTGCGAAGATGCGCTGGCGCTCTATCGCGAGTTCAAATCGCGTGGAATTCAGACGCGGAAACGCCCATTCGTTGGCAATCGTCTTTGGGTAGTGCCGCTCACCGATCCCGATGGCTACCGCATTGAGTTCGCAAGCCCAACCGATGCGCCAGAGGAAAGCGAACTAGCAGAATAGCAGCGGAAACATAGGAGGCACCATGCGTCGAGAACGGGCACTGAAGATCGTGTTGGTGGTGGTGGGATTGTTGTTTACGGCGGGAGTCGTTCCGCTGACAATGTTTTTTTCGCGAGAGCCTTCGGTGCCCATGTTAATGAGCATCTATGTCACACTCGGAATTTTCTTGCTGCTGGCGGTGCGTGATCCAGCGGCGAACCGCAGCCTGATCGCCTTCGGCGGATGGGCAAATCTTGCGCATGCTGGAGTAATGGCAGCGCAGGAATACCGGAATGTGATCGAGCGCCGAGAACTCGTGGGAGTGGTTGTGTTCGCAATCGTCGGTGTTGTGCTGGTCGCTTTGGCTCCCGCGAAGCAATCCGTCGAGAAAGCCTCTGCCGTGGTCGCGTAGGATTGCGAGCCAAGGGATCTCCTCCATGACCACGACCGGAGACTTCGAGGTAACCTCAACGCGGCAAGAGCCTGGCGGCCAAGGCCAGTTGCACGATCAGCGTGACGTTTCGCCCGAGCGCCGCCGGGGAACTGTATGGCACCGTGCAGATCAACGACAGGGCTTCCACCAAACCGCAGGTCATCGCTTTGAGTGGAAAGGGATATTAAAGAGCAAGGAGCCTGAGAGTTCCACTCGGCTCGCTCTGTTGAAATTCCCACGTCTCGCAAGAACGGCGAGACGTGGGGCATCCCAATTCCGTGGCGCATCCCATTCGACAGAAGCGGGCCCCGGACGAAAGGGCCCGGGGCCACACGTTCCCGTCGAACCCAAGCCTCTGTCTACTTCATGTTCATGTGGTGAGCGTGGTCTGCGCTCCCCACTGAGCCGAAGTAGAGGAAGAAGTTCGACGGAGCCTGGACTGCCGTTCCCTTGGCGACTGCGGCTTTGATGTCCTGCACTGTGGTGATGCCGCTGGTGCCATCCTGATTCGGCCAATCGCTCTGGTCGAGTACCAGCACTGCCCGCACCTGCCACCATTCCGCGATCTGGATGGAATCCATATTGCGCAACACGTGGCTGTGGTTGGGCGTGGGGACGAAAACGTTGCTTGTGGGAGGCGGCAGATATCCCAGAGCCACCAGCGTCGGCCCCAGATCGAGCCGCGAGGTGTGCATGGTGCAGGTTCCGGGAGCGGAGCCGGGACCGGGGCATTGCGTGTAGACCGAGGGCGCTGCCTTGAACGCTTCGGGCAGAGCGCCGAACAGTCCGATCAGGGTGCTGCCCAGGGTCGATCCGCAGATGGTTCCGGTCACTACGTTGTCGCAGGAAATCGCGTCGGCGGGGTTCTGGTCGTTATTGCTGGAAAACATGGGAACGAGCACAAAAATCGGGTCGGTGGTGGATTTGGGGTCGCCAGTCACTCCCGGAGGATTGATGGAAGGCTCAATGCTGGTCTGGCAGATCGGAGTCTGCATTTCGCTGGGGTCGCTTTCGGCTGGAATGCCGTTGAAGTTGAGATCGTCGCTGGGTTGGTCGATGCAGTCGAAGTTTTGCGTATAGGTGAACGTGAGGATCTGACCATCTCCGTATCCGTAGGTCTGGTTGGGTTTCAATTGGGCGGATGCGGTAATGGCTAGGGTGGTGACGGCGGCGGCCACGACGAGTGCTAGCCGAATAATTGAGAATTTCATGCTTTCCTCCACAGGCGATTCTGGAACCGCTCTGGGAGATGTACGGAGGCGGGCTGGAATTGGATTGTTTTTAGTCCTGAGTCCCGAGTCCTGGGTCCCGAGTCCTGAGTCCTGAGCACCAAAATCGAGACCGTGCTGAAAGGTAGCGATTCACCGCGTTGAGACTACCAGGCAGATCATGCTCAGCGAAAGAAATTCAAATCCCCGCCCCTTTGGCAAGCTCAGGGCAGGCCCTGTCGCAGAAAACGCGACAAGGACGGGGCACCCGATTTCTCTTAGCGGAAAGGATGGGCCAGCCCCCGACGGGCAAACTTACTGCAGCAAGCCGTAGACCAGCACGCTGCCTTTGGCCGGCACATAGACCCGCCCGTTGGCGACGGTGGGATTCACTCGTATGATCGGAGTAGTCGAGATTTGGTCCCGCGCCTTATCCTGGTTTGTGTCGTAGTACTCCTGGGTAAGATCGCTGGGGTTATAGGCGTACAGCGTAGGGTTGGGAGTCCACTCCAGCATCCACACAATGCCGTTGACGGTGCCGTTCGCCGAGATAATGGGGTCGGGTGAGTGCAGCATGGTGGGGCCGGTGGAGGTTGCTTTGGTGGGCAGCAATCCATTGCTCAACGTGAACATCTTGGGATAGTCTTCCTCCCCAAAGATGTATACGTTGCCGTTGAAGTAGCTAGGGGTGTTGTAGATGCCATAAGGTGTCTTCTGACCCAGAATGGAAGCCCGGATGGCGCCGACAATGTATTGCACGATGTTGTTGGCGCCTTGTTGGTAGCCGCCGAGATTGTCTCGGTTGACCACATAGATGGTTCCTTCCTTGCCACCGGCTACCAGCAGGTTCGGATAGGTTCCCGGCTGGGTGGGCAATAGCAAAACGCCACCCGAGGTAACGTCCCAGTCCTGCTGACTGAGAGTCGCGTAATTGCTGGGCGTGTAGTAACCGGCGAGGGTGAGGTTGCCATTATTCGGCGTGAGCTCCAGCACCGACACTCCAAAATCGGTGGAAGCGTCGGCCGTTCCGTTTCCGGTCGATACAAAAATGTTGCCGTTCGCATCGGCCGCGAGCCCGCCACCCATTTGCCATATGCCGCCTTCAATGCCGTTCGGTGTGGTACAGAAGACGTATTTCTGGGCCAGGGTTTGAGAATCGTAGCCCAGAACCCAGCCGTGATAGGGCTGCCAGTCCTGGTTTCCTGCGGTCGCGAAATACACCACGCTGTTTACGTCCTGCGCGGATTGGGAAAGCAGCATCCCCGGCCTGGAGTTTTCGTGGAGAGGATCGAAGGCCAACTCACCTCCCACACTTCCCGAACCGGTTCCTGGGACCGAAGCCTGGATCACGACCGGCCCGCCGAATTTCTCCGCACCCGTGGTGATGTCCAGGGCATGCAACCGATGGACATAGCTTCCGCTGCAAGGGGTGGTTTGACCCTCCAGAGTTCGCACTTCCACGTAGATCGTGTTGGTGGTGGGGTTGATGACTCCAGTCGCCGTAATACCATCCAAGGGCTGCGAGATCATGAGGCAGGCCCCGGGGACGGGCACCACGGTGGGAGGATCAATGAAACTGGCCTTCCACAGCGGACCCGCCGGTACTTTTCCGTCGGCGTCGTAGGCGTACACGCTGTCGTTGGCGGTGCCGAAATATACGACGTTGTGGTAGCCGGCAGTTCCGTTCAGCGGAGTGGGAATGTTGACGTTGGCCACGTAAAGCGGCTGTCCCTGGACCCCTCCGTCGACGGGATACGAAAACAGTTTCCCAAAGCTGCTGACGTTCACGTTTGTCGGAGTCAAAACCGTTTCCTGCAAGTCCTGCCCCGTGCGGGAATTATCATTCTTGTTGGTGTAGATTCCCGCATAAGCCACGAGGTAGGCGGTGGCAGAACCGGATGCGGCATGATTTGCCGCGCTGATGGCAGTGATGGTATGAGTGCCGACCACAAAGGTCGCGGGCGGAGTATATAGCCCGGTTGTACTAATGACGCCCACGGTTGAGTTGCCGCCGGAGATGCCATCGACGGACCACTTCACCGCCTCATTCGTCGTGCCCGTGACCGTGGCCGTGAATTGTTGCGTGACCAACGAAGTCACCGGCGCCGACATGGGATGTACCGCAACCGTAATCGTAGCTGGATCCTGAGGGCTGACTTTCGGCTGGGCTGAGCCGCCACCTGCGGGTTGTCGGGCGGACAAGACGGCGGTCGACACTGGCTGAAGCGCGGCATTCCTGGTGGCGCTTTGCGCCGGCCGCTGGATTGCCACCTCGGCCAAAACCAGACCAACGGTAACGAAAAGAGCGCACGATCCAAAAGTGATGGGTTTCATCGGTAATCCTCGTTAACCTCAGAAATGGCGGCTAATATATAACACTTTCGATTGCCTGAATAGAGTGAAACTTTTTGCATCTGAGGGGGCTTTCAAAGCGCGCAGGCTGGACGAGATCGCGGAAGCGGCGCATGTTGTCGGCGGAGTTGGGCTGGCGGTTAGCCGCAGAGGCGCTCTGAGCCTACCCACAACTGAGCCAGATCTCTGAGATTGTCCTTGTATGTGCGCGTTACCAGGTATTCCTTCCCACCTTTGACGCGCAGCCTGTATTCCCCCGTCGGTAAGGGTTGGATCTGCTCCACGGCCGAAATATTCACAACCACCGAGCGGTGGATGCGAATAAAACCGTAGGGTTTGAGCTTCTCCGCCATGGACGAGAGGGACTCGCGCAACAAATAGGGATTGGGTTGGTGTCGCAACGAAACGTAATTACCTTCGGCTTGCACAGCCGCGATCTCGGCTAAATCCAGGAATAGGATTCTACCGTTGGCCTTGAATGCGATTCGAGGCGCCTGTCGTTTTGCGACAACCTCCAATTGCAGCAAGACTCGCATGAGGTTCGCAGCATCGGCTCGGATTCCCAGAAGCAATGATCGATCGGCAGCTTCGTAAAACCCGTCCGCGGTCGATTCAGGAATGTAATCCCGCCGGCTCTTGGTGGAGTAAATCGCGGTTCCCCGAAGCGGGATAGCCGAAGCGTCCGAATTCGAGTGAGCAACTGGTTGAATAAACATCTCACGTGCAATGGCTTTCTGATCCTGAACCTCGCGGACGCTCATTGATGGGACCCCTTGCTCTCTGGTCTCGACTTCCCGCTACCCGAAGTGAGATTGACGAGTGCACAGCTTCTAGATGAATTGGTCCTGCATAACCAGACCAGCGGATCCGTGAGACCGCCCGCCCAGGGAACGATAAACATCTCGTATGGAGCGCCTTCGAATTGTGGATTCTGCATCCCCAGTGATTTCGGCAAATCGGCACTCTACCTTACTTTCCTAGCCCGCAGGTTAGTTCGGCGCAGCGCTTACGGCTGACGGAAAGCTGGTTTGCGCGCCGAAATAACACTCAATGGATTGCACCTTTCCGTTCCTGATTCGGAGATACTCCACGTTGCGAAACGATTTACCGTTTTTGGTGTGGCAAAGATACTTCACAAAAGCATCGTCGGGGCCAGCGGTGATCCGCTCCAGGTCAAATTGTCCAATGAAATCAACCTGCGTGTCCCAGCATTGCGTTTTGAAACTGCTCTTGCTGATGTGATCGTCGCCGGCGGCGCTCGAAAAGGTGAAGTTGTCGGCAAGCAGGAGATTGAACGTATCCAAATCCTTCTTTTCCCACGCCGCGTACCACTTACGGATGATCTCTTCGTTCGCCAAGTCATGCCCTGCCAATGCGCCGGCGTTTGCCGGTCCCGGCAGGCTCGCGGCGCCCACCAGCGCGCAGGCCCCCATGGCCAGCAAATTTCTGCGCGACACTGCGATCCTTGTCATGGTTCGTTCTCCTTTTCAGGATGTAGTTTGAAACGCTTGCGCCCGAGCCGCGTTTGCCGGCCGCCGTAGCATACAAACCGGTTGGTATGTAATGGCGCCAACCTGTTCCTTGAGATACCGATGCGATCAACCCCGCTTGCGGTTGTCCGGCGGGCGCAGGGTGCGCAGCCAGCCCACGATGTTTCTGATCCCGGCTCGCATCACCTTCGGATCCTGCGCATTCTTTGCCAGCGACCCATAGCCTTCGACCATTGCGATTAGTAAGCCGGCGGCGTCCGCGGGTTGCACGCCGCGGCGAACCCTCCCCTGAGCCTGCCCCTCCCGCAAAACGCAGGCCACGGCATCCCGCCAGGCATCGAAGATTATCGCCAGCCGCTTCCGAAATCCCGCGTCAAGAGGAGACATTTCCTGCGCCAGATTGTTCAATTGGCAGCCGCCCCGCACATCGACCGGCCGAACGGGCAGTCGTTGAACCGCGCCGATCAAAGCGTCGATGGGATCCTTGCCGGTCTGCAGAGGGCGCACCCACTTGCCGTGGACGTCGGGGGCGATGACCTCTTCGATGACGGCCTGCCCCAAGGCTTCCTTGCTGTCGAAGTGGTAGTACAGTGCGCCCTTGGTGACCCCGGCGACGGCCAGAATCGTGTCCAGGCTGGCACTCTGGAAACCGCATGTGTAGATCTCGCGGGATGCCGCTTGCAGCAAGCGCTCCCGCGTACGCTCTGAATCGCGCAGCCGAATCGCTCTACGTTTCGGATTCTTACGCGTAGTGAACATACCAACCGGTATGTATGTTAGATCATCTGGAAAGTAATCGCAAGTTGGAAGGTTCTGGTTGCTGAACGTTCTCGAATTTCATAGCGGCTTGCCGGTATGTGTGTAAGAAAGTGGAGGAACCGCCGCTCTCATCGTTTGGGGATCGGTCCAGGTAGTTGTTAATCCATCACTGATTTTCGAAGTCTGGAATGTTGGGCCTGTTGTTCTGCGTAATCGTCCTGAACGTGGAACACAACATGCTTTCAAGGTTCCAGCATGACCATTCGCTTCAAATCAATACAGGAGAAGTTATGAATCGATTGCAGGTTTGGAAGGCGATAAGTGTCGTTTTTCTTGCATGTGGTTTAGCAAGCGCTCAAAACATCACCACATTTAGCGCTCCGGGCGCGGGCACAGGCGCCGGCCAGGGCACCGGGGGCTTTGGCATCAATCCGCAGGGGACTGTCGTGGGATCCTACCTGGACGACGGCAACGTGTTTCACGGCTTCCAGTGCGTATCACGCTGCGCTGCACTCGACACCTTCACCACCTATGATGCTCCGGGCGCGGGAGCGGAAGCTAACCAGGGCACGATCACTTTCAGCATCAACCTTTTCGGAGTGATTGCGGGTTATTACGTTGACTCGGGTAACGTGGCTCACGGCTTCGTGACGGCTGCTCCGTTCACGACCTTTACCACCCTGACCGCTCCAGACGCCGGGCAAGGCTCCGGCCAGGGCACTTTCGCCGGCAACATCAACCTGGGAGGAGAGATCGCCGGATACTACGCTGACGCGAGCGGCGTTTTCCACGGTTTCGTCACCGCCCCGCCCTACCGCACCTTCTCCTCGTTCGATCCCACGGGCTCCGTAAACACGTTTACCGCAGTGGCCAGCTCCCTCAGCCTGGAAGGCGAGGTAGCGGGAACCTACTATGACGCGAGCGGCGCGTTTCACGGCTACGTGCGCACCGCGAATGGCACCATCACCGAATACAACGTCGCGGGCGCAGGCACCGCGTCGGGCCAGGGCACTTCCGCTTCAAGCATCAATGACCTGGGAGTTGTCGCGGGAAATTACATTGATTCAAGCGGCGTGAATCACGGCTTCATTCGGAGCCAGTCCGGCACCATCACCACATTCAACGTTGCAGCCGGGGGCACGGGCTCCGGCCAAGGCACCATACCGGAGGGCATCGACGTTTTGGGCGCGATTACAGGACAATACATCGACGCGAGCGGCGTGAATCACGGCTTCGTGCGGAGTCCGTCCGGCGCCATCACCAAGTTCGACGCTCCGGGGGCCGGAACGGCCTCTGGTCAGGGCACCATTCCTGCGACCCCCAACCTCTTTGGGGCGATCACCGGACAGTACATTGACCCAAACGGCGTGCATTACGGCTTCCTGCGTAACCCGTAAGCCCGCTGTGGGGTAACCAGTTGATGGTTAATTCTGCGACACCGGAACGCAGGAAGCATGGATGTCCGGTTGGAGGAGGGAGGGGTGTCGTATCACCGCCTCTCCCAACCTCAACCCGCTGTTTTCTGCCGGTGCGAATGTACTCGGACTATCCGAGCGGTAGCCTTGTGGGGCGGACCCTTTGACTGCACTCGGGCAGTGATTCGGGTCCGCACTACATGGTCAGGCACAGCAGGTTTGGCAGAGCAGCCTCGTATCGTCGGAGATGATGCCGTCGACGCCGAGATCGCGGAAGCGGCGCATCTCGTCGGAGGAGTTGACGGTCCAGACCAGAACTTTCTTTCCGGCTCCCTTGATCTTGCGGACCAGCTCTCCCTCCGCCAATGCATGCTGGACAATCACGTATTGAACGGGAAGGTCGCCCCATAGGCGGAGCTGGTTTTCGAACTCGCAGATCAGGCCGAGCGGAACGGTGGGGTCCAGGGCATGCATGGATTTCAGCGCTCCGGGCTGAAATGAAGAGACCACGAATCCGCGGCGCGGTTTGTGCCGCAGGAACAGGTCGAGCGTAATTCTCTCCAGACCCTTCACTTTGAGTTCGATGTCGAGAAAGGAATCGCGATAGCGCTGCAGGACGTCGCGCAGCCGCGGCAAGTGAGAAACCTGCTTCGCCGGAGTGCGCGAAAGATGATATCCCCTGACCTTCTCGTCGTGGCAGACCACAGCCTCTTCGTCCTCTGTGAGGCGCACATCGAATTCGAATCCGTCACAGCCGTCGGCCAGCGCGCGGTCAAATGACGCGATCGTATTTTCCGGGATCGATTTGTCGGCGCGCGCACCGCGATGGCCGAGCAGCAAAGGGCGATTCATGCGGAGGCGGAATCAGTCGAGATCGAAATCGCGGATCGGCTTGCCCGTGTCCGGAGACTCTTTAGCTTTCTTGACCGCCTCCTGGAATTTTTTCTCCAGCAGGTCGGACGCATGTTTTTGCGCTTCGACCGATTGCTGAAAAATCGATTCGCGGCGACTGTCCTGCTCGCGCATGGCCTTGGCCGCGGCCTCCATGTCGTTAAACATTTTCGGCTTCACGGCAGCGGTGTGCGCGATGACGGCGCGGGTTTCGGTGTCCACCTTGAGCACCGCGCTGCAGCAGGGGCACGTCACTTCGAACGCTGTTTCCGCATTGGAGTTCTTCTTCGCCATTGAGCGAATGATAACTCAAAATTAGTCCCAAGTCCTGAGTCCCGAGACGCGAGCCCGGAATCCCGTGCTCGGCTTCAATCGAGGCGGCGGGCGTCAGGCTTCGGGCGTCAGGCTTCGGGCGTCAGGCTTCGGGCGTCAGGCGCGTGGCTTTCGGTCATGTGATTGATTCTCGATCCAAAGGCTCAGGATTCAGGACTACCGCCGCAGCTTGATCGGAAAGATGTGCAGCAGGTTGAGCATTTCCCAGCCCAGTAGCACCACCGACATCAGAACGGTCAGGACCGCCAGCAACTCGCCGAAGGTCAGTCCGCGGCGGCCCGGCTCCATGCGCCGTGTGGCCAGGCTCAGAATATTCAGAGTGGCAAAGCCGAAAACCACCGCCCACAGAATGTTGTAAATATCGTGCTGCGGCTTGCGCGCAAAAGCCACAGCCACGCTGACAATCATAGAGACACTCACCCGCGCCGCTGGAACGGCCAGCGCAGCGCGAGCGGTTTGAGCGAAAGCTGAAATCATGTGGCGTCGCCCGGCAAAAACTGCGGGCGAACATGCCAGGCTCCGGCAAAAGCATGCCCAGGCTGAAACTTGGATATTACATCGTTTTTCGCAGCTACAAGCAAAACAAAGAGCAGCGGCAATCCTGGCGTAAACACCGCAAACAAAGATGCGACCCGATTCGTCCTGGTTGTTGACTTCTCGGCGATATCAACCCCAGTCGGTAGGAGTTTTCGCCGAACGCCTGACGCCCAACGCCCAGCCTGAGGGTAAGATGAACTCATGCCCAGGTACCGGCACATTTTCTTCGATGTGGGCAACACGCTGCTGTTCCCCAATCGCGCCCGCATGCTGGCGCCCTTGTCCAGAGAGAAACATCCTACGCTTGAGGCCTGGCAGGCGCTGGAGCGGCGCACCAAGCAGGAATTCGATCGCGGACTCATCGGCGGAAAGATCGACCACGGCTTCTGGTGGACCTTTCACACCTATCTGCTGGAAGGCGCGAATGCGATGGACGAAGGCGTGCGCGATCAACTGGTCGAGAACACGCAGAATTCGGCGAACTGGGATCAGATTCTTCCCGGCACGCGTGAGGCGCTCGCACGGATTGGCGGGCAATATACCATCGCGGTGATTTCGAACGCGGACGGCCGAATCGATCAGGTGTTGACCCGCTGCGGAATTGTCGACTGTTTTCAGAGCATCACCGACTCCGGCATTGTGGGCCACGAAAAACCTCATCCTGCCATCTTCGCCGCCGCTTTGCGTAAGATGAAGGCCGACGCTTCCGAAAGCCTCTACGTCGGCGACGTGTACTCGGTCGACTACGTGGGAGCGCGTAACTCGGGCATGGATGCCGTGCTGATGGATGTGTCCGGAGCCTACCGCGAGGGCGAATTTCCTCGCGTGGAGTCGCTGGCGGAACTGGAACGTTGGCTGCAGAACTGAAACTCCTGCGATCCTCTGTGCGCTCTTCGGGTTCACCAGACCGTTCACCACAGAGGTCGCAGAGGTACGCAGAGAACTTCTGATTCGAGAAACCTTATGTTTCCTCTATTTGGCCGCTACTCGCCGCCTAACGTCACGCGCATTTCTTTAGTGCGCTTCTCGAAATTAATAGACAGGATCCTGTCACCACCCTTGAGAAACTCGCCGTCGACGCTTTTGGTTTGATCGTATTGTTCCGTGGCCGATCTCACTTGAACGCGCAAGGTGTGGTTCCCGGCGGAGAGCGGAATGGTCAGCGTTTCTTTGACTCCTCCGCCCAGCAGAATCAGGCGTTTCTTGCGGCCATCGCGAAGCGGATGGTCATAGGTGAGGTTGCTATCGATCCAAATCGCCAAGGTCGCGTCCGAAAAGTGGTGGTCGATGTGAACCTCGACATTCGAATCGGCGATGGCCGGAGGGGTGGGGTTCGAAACTGCCGCAGCGACAGCTTTCGGAACTGGTCTAGCTCCAGTTCTTGACACCGGACGAGTCACAGTTTTCGGAGCGGCCGGGACGGCAGCAGCTAATCCCTTGCTGTCAGTCTCATTCCGAGCGTCAGGGTGAGCATCAACTGCGCTCCCGGCTACCGGGGAACTTGGTTTTTCCGGAGCTTGATCTACGGCGCTCGCCCCACTCACGTTTTGGACAACACTTTCTTTTCCCAGACGCGCACTGCGAAGCTGCCGCCATGCCAAAGAACACACCACAATCGCAGCTGCGAAAACTGCTATCCCGACACCGGTCAGCACTCGCCGCGATAAGAACGCCGGCTGCACCTTCGGGCCTTTCAGTGATGCAGTCGGTACCGACTTCGACAAATCGCTGGGCGCGGCATGCGAAGGCGCCTGCTCGAGCGTTGCGCTACTGCCGGGCTCTGTTGGGCGCGCTTCGCGCGGCAAAAACCAGATTGCCTGTTTGAGCGGCGCGGACGAGGGTTGGAACAGTTCTCGAAGGTCCTGAGCAAATTCCCTGCCGCGCTGATAACGTTCGGCGGGATCTTTGGCCATCACGCGTTTGAGTACGGCATCAAGTTTAGCGGGCAGCTCAGGAGCCAACGCGGTGGCTTGCATGGGCTCACGATTCGCCACTTTGAAGCACACGGTGGTCACGCTGCTTCCCTGAAACGGCCGGAACCCGGTCACCGCAGAATAAAGGATGGCGCCGAGCGAAAATAAATCCGATCGCCCATCCACCTGCTCCCCCTCCAATTGCTCGGGAGACATGAAGGCCGGAGTGCCCAGAACCCGGCCGGGCAAAGTCATGTGGGACAGGTCCAGCTGAGCGATTCCGAAGTCTCCAATCTTGGCTTGTCCATCTTTTGTAACCAGAATATTTGCCGGCTTGATGTCGCGGTGGACTACTCCTTGCGCATGCGCATAATCGAGCGCCTCGGCGACTTCCATGGTGATGCGCAGCGCGTCGTCCAGCGGTAGCTTATTGGCGTTGCGGGCAAGCAACTCCGCCAGAGTGGAGCCCTCGATGTACTCCATCACGATGTAGGGATCGGAGGTCTCGGGCTCCTCCCCGACATCGAACACGGCGACAATGCCGGGATGAAGCAGGCGGCCGGCAGCTTGCGCCTCTACAAAAAACCGCTTGCGAAACTCGCCCTGCTCATCAGCTCCACTTTGATGCAACAGGATGGTCTTGATGGCAACGAATCGATCGATTTGCGGATCCCGCGCCTTATAGACAGCGCCCATCGCGCCGCGACCCACTTCGGCCACGACCTCGTATCTGCCGACACGTCTGCCGGAAGGTATTTCCATTAGCTTAGAGGCCTTATGCGGGGAGGAGTTCCTAGCTTCAGGGTACCTCGGTGGAAGGCGTCCGAAAGGAGATATTCGCCGCAACGCGATTACTCCCGTAATCGCCGCATGGGTACTTTCTGGACCCCGACGCCCTCCGGGTTGTTAACTACAGCTCGATGATCTGGTGATCGTGGCAGTCGGTGTGAATCACGTCGTAAAGCTGGTGGAGCAGGTCCGCTCCGTAGCGCGATAGAAAATATAGTCCGCCGATGGTTCGTTCCTGCAGCCCTTTGAGCGGATAGAGAGCGTTGCTCAGACTTTCGGCGTGGCGGGCGATCAGCGCGCCCTTCAGCGCTTCGGCACGCGCCGCCTGCGCATGGAGTTTTTCCAGCTGATGTTGAATCTTCGACCCGGCGGTATCGGCGGCATCGACCAGCGTGCGGTCGAGCGCACCCAGCTTTTCTTTAATCCCCGCGAGATTCGCATCCAGCGCTTTTCTGGTTGCATCAAAGGCTGCCTGCAGATCGCCGGGCAGACTATGCGCAGCCAGCTTCTGGCGCAGCGATTCGAAACCACCAAACACGTCCGGCAGAGTGAGGCTGTAGCGTTCCAGCAGGCGCTCGATTTTCGGTTCGACCAGGCTTGCGGAAAAGCGCGGAAGGATCGGAGTCACCCGGCCAAGGAGCGCTTCATAGACCACACCGGCTTGCGCGAAGTAAGCCACTTCGGCGGCGCCGCCCACGTAGGTCAGGGTGGGCAGCAAATAGTCTTCGACAGTCGGCCGCAACAGCACGTTCGGACTGAATTGTTCGGGCGCGGATTGAATGCGCTCCAGAAGCGAAGCGCGGGAAATCTTTTCAGCGCTGCCCTCACCACCGATCAGAAATTCGTCCTCGCCACTTTGCTGACGGCGATGAATCGCCGCCCGCGCACCGTTCTGCATGGTAAACAGTAGCACCGAGGAGTTAGTAACTTTTACCTGCTGATGATAGCCAGCAATCTCCAGGTCGTTTCCGCGAGCGATAAGTTCCGTGCTAAGCTCATCCGCTCTCTCCACCGCTGCGGTATAGATGGGGGCCGCAATTCGATGTAACTCCGCATCCGACGCGTCCAGCAGGATCACGCCCCAATCCGCAAACCACTTGGCATAGAGCCGGGCAAATGCCGTGCCCATCGACTCGCCGGAACGATAACTCTCGCGCACATGCGTCATCGCCTCGGCGTCCCCGCCAAGAGCGGTGACCAGCGCGGCCGCCTGATCCAGTAACGGGAGAATCTCTTCTCCCAGGCGGACTGAACTCACCGGTGCTCCCGCCACGCCGTGGGTCGAAGTGGTGAGCGTTTCCAGCGCGTTCTCCGCGCCAAGCAGAGAAACGTGATTTACTTCGACGAGGTCGTGATCGTATGTGGCCAGCCAGAAGATCGGAACCGCATCCACGCCCGCCGCGGTGGCTTCCGCGGCCAGTTTCACAGCGGTGAGCGCCTTGTACAAACAAAATGCCGGCCCACCGAAAAGGCCGACCTGCTGTCCGGTGACCACGGCAGCCGCGCCTTTGCGCAAACGGTCAAGATTCGCAAGAGTTTTTTCCCCGCTGCCGAACTCTTTGTTCTGCCGCTCGAGAATTGCAGTCACCAACTCCCGGCGGCCAGGGTCGTAGGAAATGCGCCCCGATTCATCTTTCATCCATTCGGCAAATTGCGGAGAGCGAGGATACAACGGCTTAACTTTGGAAGAATACGCGAGGTAATCGTTGAAAAGACCGCTGCTGTGCGGAATCTGCGAAAACGGCAGACAGTGCGCCTTCACCGGCACAACTCCGGGAGTGGATCGATGTATGAGTCCATAGCGGTCGGTGCCGACATTCTACAGGCGTCGTGCTACATACGTCTTACATGAGATGAGGAAAATGACCGCGGGATGCAGAATCGTGGCGCGAAACGCGGCAGACGGCCGGGAGTGACGCGCGGAAGCCGGCCGACACCATCGACTTCCGCGCACCAGAAAAAACTAAGGCGTCACGGCGAAGACCACGCCGTCCCCATACGTTCCGCCCAGGTTGGTCGTTCCGTAGAGTTTGTTTTTGACCATCACCAGGTTGCTGTAGGAATACAGCCCATCGGTGCCACCGGTAAAGGTGTACAGCAGCGTGTAGTTCCACACTCCGCCGCCTCCGGGCACAAGCTCATACACCGTGCCCGCGTCGTAGGAGCCGTCGCAGTGCGTGGTGGCGTAGATGGTGCCGGAGGACGACAACATAACATTGCGGAAGGTGCCCGAAATTCCCCAGCCCGGAACGCTTTGAATGGCAGTGAAATTCCAGGTCGTTCCCGAGGGAGTGAGTTCGAAGATCGAGCCGCCCTCCTGGCTTCCGCCTTCGGTGGCCGCGCCGTAAAAGTTGCCGTGGCCATCGGCGATCAGGCCGGCGTAAGGCACTGCGCCGTCATTCTGGTTCTCAAAGTTGTAGACGATCGATTCGGCCCATGAATCCGCCTTGGTCAGCTGAAAGATGGTTCCGTAACCATCGGCGCCTCCAGCCGAGGTCGTACCCAGAACGTCGCCGGCGGAGTCGAGCGCCACTCCAGCGTAAGGAATCGCGCCGTCTGTGCCGGTGCCGAAGCTATACAGAATCGTCTCCTTCCATGTTTTGCCGCTAGGGCTGATCATAAAGACCGTGCCATTGCCGTTCGCGCCGCCGGCCGATGTGGTGCCGTAGAGATTGCCGGCGCTATCAAAAGTCAGGCCACCCAAAGGCGAAGAGCCGTCGCTGCCGGAGCCGAAATTGTACAGAATGGTTTCCTTGCTATCGACGATGCGGAACACCGTTCCTCCGCCATACGTGCCGCCCGCCGACGTGGTGCCGTACAGCCGCCCGGCGGAATCTTCAATCAGAGAACTCTGCGGACTCGCGCCGTCAGTGCCTCCCTTGAAGGCATAGACAACCTTGACTGCCCCGGCCGACCCGATGCGGAAAACGGTGCCATTGTTATAGGTGCCGCCGGCGCTGGCCGTGCCATACATGTAGCCGGATGCGCCCATCATCAAACCATTAAGCGGGTTGGCACCGTCGGCGCCGCCGGTGAAATCGTGAAGCACCTTGAACGACTGCGCCCGCGCGCTCTGGACTAGAACCAGGGAGCATGCGAGAGCCAGTGCGAGGGCGATGAGGAGAGTGAACGGTTTGGCAAGTGGGACACGTCCTCGTTCCATAGGTCTTTCCTTTCCATGTGAAGCTGGTGGATGTGAATGTGAGCCGATGCTGGCTCAAGCCGGCCGGAGTTAGGTGGACTTATCCTGAGACGGTGGACCGGGATTTGTCAAGAATAATGAGGGCAGAAACAGAAGATACAACAGCGCCGCCCTCCTGATTTGAAAAACACTATTCGCAAAATACTCTCACCTTGACCTTGCTTAATTCTTTCTGATCGATGTCGATCAGCGAGCGCTGTGGCTAGCGGAACGCATCGTTGGGAAGAGCATCGCGACGCGCCTCGTCGTGGTATAGATTTTCGTCGTTCCAGCGGTCGGTCCCGTATTCGAGAAGCTTGGTGTCCGGGCCTATCTTCAAAACCACAAAGTCGTACGTCAGCAAGGGGTCGTAGACGAATGTCATCTGGAACGCGAATGGAGTACCAGGGATCCGGTGCTGGCAGGAGCGTCTAGGTTTTCCACCGTCGTTGGCGGATTCATCCTGCGGGCAAGCGTTGAGGTTCCTGGGAAGCGCGCGGTACTCGAAAATTGGTCCGGGGGCGACCGGGCCCTTCCCGCTTTCGGAATCGCTGCTGGGGCAAGCGTCCCGAAGCGTCTGCACATAGAGATCCACCGGACGCAGGTGGATGTGACGAACCCTGAATCTCACGTGAAAAGTCTGCGGCTTGCCGGGACTTATACCTCCGTCATGCGGAAGGATCCAATTGCTCAGTTCCACGCATGGTTCTTTCCTGCCGTGAACCAAAACTTCCTGCGTCTCCTTGGTGATCATCAGCTGAACCTGTGCTGGGAGCAAACTATACAGTTGATCCGCGGCGTTCTTCGCACTTTGCGCCCGTTCCTCAGCAGCCTGGGCGTTCTGGCCAGCCTGGTCGGCCTGCGCTGAGGCCGTCTGGGCAAATTGACGGATCTGGCCGGACGCCTGCGCAGCCTCCTCGGACGACTCTTCGGTTTCCCGCTTCAGCTTATCAAGCTCCGCTGCACTGACCGTAGCTTTGGCGGAAGCCGACAACGCCTTGCTGCTTGCATCCTTGACGGTCTGACTGCCTCGCTCCGCGACGCTCGCGGACTCGGCAACCGACACCGCACTCCTTTGGACGTCGATTGCAGATTTCTCCACGTCGTCCGACCTTTGCGTAAGCCTGTCCTGCAGCTCACGGAGCTGCTGCTGGTTCTTGCCGAGCTCATCCTGTTGATGTTGAATCTCGGCCATCCGTTTTTCCACTCTCGACACGGCGGCCTCAATCTTCTTCTTCGCCTCCTCGTAGAGGTTAAAGGAGCCGATCCCAAACGCCGCCAAAAGGACAAGCGCAAAGGCAAGCAGCCGCTTCAAGTAGTCGTCCGTGCGCTCCTTGACCTGCTTTTCCAGAGCCAGCTTGAAGTATTCATCCTCAAACCACTCCCGCGGTTTGCCGGGAGGCTCGTCAGGTTTCTTCAAATTCGATGGTTTGCCCATTGCGCGATAAGTAGCCTTGATTTCGACTTACAGCCTTTTACTCTACTCTCGGCTTCGGTGTCCAGTCCGCGGAGATAGGCAACGAGAAACTATTCGCAGAACACTCTCACCTTCACCTTCGACTTTGGATCGTTGGCATCCACGTCGACGGTCAGGTCGCTCAGGTGCTCGACCAGTTCTTCCAGGTTTTCGGGCTTGATCTGGGAGAGATCGAAAGGTATGCCCTTCTTTTGCAGTTCTTCATTGGCTTTTTGCAGGGCCTGCGCCGGCACCAGACCCGCCAGCTTTACGCCAGCGCGCAGTAATTGCATGGGCACGCGCACGTTGACCTTGACCGGTCCCTCGTGGCCGCCCTCACCGCGATCGTCTTCCGCATCCACCTGCACGCGAAGAAACTTCGGGCGCGGCTTGCCCGTCGATGTCGTGCCGTTATCGGGCGATGCCGATGCCGCCGGTTCCAGCGCGGCGATCAGGCGTTCCGCTTCATCCGCATTGATTTTCCCTTCCGTGAGCATTTGCAGGATCTGGCGACGATGTTCGTTCATAACCCCTTCTTCCTCGGCGGCTAAAAGCCGCGGTCCTTTTGCGTTTGTTGCGGTGCGGCTGAAGCCGCACCCTTTCAAATCTCGTCAATGTTCAAAGCAACTAGAGGAGTGCGTCAAACAGATCGAGGTTATTTACCGTCACTTTCCTCTGTGATCCTCTGTGCCCTCAGTGGTCAAAGCCCTTGACTTCTTCGTCGAACCCCAAAACGTACGCCGGATCGAGGCGCAACCTAGTTTCCTCTGTGATCCTCTGTGCCCTCTGCGGTCAAAGCCCTTGACTTCTTCGTCGAACCCCAAAACGTACGCCGGATCGAGGCGCAACCTAACGATCACCGTTTTCGACGCACTACACTAAAGAATGTGGAATGACATTCCCGCGCTGCGATGTTGGACGCCAACTTCCGTATGGCCCAGCGCGCTCAGAATCTGCCACACCACCGCGACCCCGCGGAACGGATTCACGCGGCACAGCAGGCACGCAATAAATAAGAACGGCGACAACAGAATGGCCAGCGGCAGCAGCATCAGCCAAACCAGAAACAACGGAATCCAGAAGCGAAAGGTGCGGCTGTTTTGCCGGTTCAGGCTGACCACGGCGACGAACGGAATCATGGCTGTCCCTCCAACTCGCGGATCGCATCTTCCGCGCTGATCTCTCCCCGCTGCAACCGGTCCAGAACTTCGGCCCGCGAGGGCATGGGATTGGTCTCAACAAATTCCAGGCTGTTGGCGATGCGAGTCAGCCGCGATTTGATCGTCGGATAGCTGACGCCGAAAACGCGCTCCATCTCCTTGATCGATCCATGCGAGCGCACAAACGCGGTCACGAAGACTTGATCTTCCATGGCCAACCGCGCCAGCTGCGGAAGCTCGAAGCGGCCTTCGATGGCAATGTCTTTTTCAATCAGCCGGACGCGCTCCACCATGATCGGCTGGCCCTGGGTGAGCTGGGTCAGTTCCTGCCAGTCTCTACCTTGCGAGTCCGGACTCTGCCACCCTTGGCCTTGCCGATCCTTCGAATTATTAAGGTTTTCCGGCATCGTTCCTAAATCCTATTGATTTTGTACTTCATTTTATTAAGTTTGTCAAGGCAAATGTTTAATAATCTTAATAGCGCTCTTGACATTCGTCGAGACTCTCGGTTCAACCGATGGGAGGGGAACCAACCGGCGAAGACAAGAGGGAACCTGGTGATGAGGCTTAGCGCTTTTTCCACAGCTAAATCGCCACCCATGTGACGAACAACCTTTACTCTGGGCCGCAGGCTACGAAACAATAGCACCGTGACCCAAAGCAACCATGAAAGACGATCCAGTCAGGCCGCTCCCAATTCGGGACGCCGCCCTCTCGAAACCGCCAAATCGAGCAGACAAGTCCTTATTATGCAAGAATTTACGTATAAGTTCTTATTTTACAAGAATTTGCGCGGATTCATGGGTATACCCATAGGCTAAGTAACTTCGAATCAAGGTTTTACGGAAATGTGATTAAAAAAAAATATAGCCCAGTGACGATCAGTCGGAACCCACCGGCCTCCGCTCCTCATCTAACGGATTGACTTCCGGTCCAGGGACTCCTAGATTGGAAGTGGATCTTTTTCGATCTTTGAAAGGCCAATCCCACCAGTGGGGGCGTCACGGTTTCGACGGGGATGCTTGCGGCCAAGAGGCATGCCGGGGTGCACACACCCGTAATCGCGTGCAAAACGATAATTGCCAATTATCAAATGGCATACGCAGCCTAATTCGTTAGGCCGCCGTCCCAGGAGGCTTTGCTCGCGGGCCTCCGAAAGACGTCATCACAGCGAGCTGCTCTTCTCTTCTACGTCTGGGATGAGAGGCTAAGACCACAGGCTAGCGGAACGCGTTTCTTGTCCGTTCTGAGCGCGGGCCGCGAACGTCCTCGGGTAATGCCGAGGGCATGAACGCGAATAAGCATGTAGTCTCTTGACCAGTAACATTTTCGGACGCGGGTTCGACTCCCGCCGCCTCCACCACTAACCTATTTATTATTTTATTATCAGTTCGTTACTGACACATTTTAATCTCCGTGCTTTTCCTTTCTAAGCGACCTGCTCACTCTTGGCTTGCATCGACCTTACGAGGTCGGCGGCCGACGCCCCTTCAAGCGACAATCCATAACCAACTTCCCGTACGATGCGCTCCTTCAACGGATGAATAAAGTGGATGCGCGTGTTGCGGCGGGTTACTTCGGGGGCCTTCAGGTACAATTCGGCCAACTCCTGGGCGCGGCTCAGCGACTTACCGTTGGCGACAACTTCGGCAACCACTCCCCATTCGTGCGCCGTTCGCGCCGTTATCGGCTGTGGATTGAGCAGAAATGCCTCCGCTCGCCCTGCGCCCGCGCGATAACTCCACGTGGTAAAGATTCCGTCGCCTGGCACAATGCCTCCCGCAAAGTGCGGAACATCATTGAAGGTTGCGCCCTCGGCGGCCACAATCACGTTGGCCAGCAACGCATACTCTGAGTGCACATGGGCTCGTCCCTCAATCGCAGCGATGACCGGCACGCGTATGTTGGCTATGTTTTCGAGGATCTGAACGCCTTCATCATGAATCTGGCTCCAAACGCTCGGATCTGCCACATTGCCAAAGGATGAAAAATCGATGGCGGGAATGAATTCCCCGCCTGCTCCACTCAGGATCACGATCTTGTTCGCTCGGTCCTGAGCAATCCGGTAAAAGGCGTCGACAAACTCCGTATGGTCTTGTGCCGTGAAAGTGAACGGCCCTCCGTTGCTGTGAAATTCGACGACCAGCACTCCGTTGTCGTCCCGGTCCAACCTCAGGCCGCGATAAGCAGCGAGGTAGTTAGTTTGCAGTGTTTGCATTGGTTTTCTCCTCTTTGATTCAGTTGACCGCCCTATACCGCAGGCGCGCCGACTTGGCTGGTCGTAGCTTTTTGTCGACCCTAAATCCTAGTTCTCCAAGAACTCTTACCGCGCCGGCCTTCCCACCCTCGAAGTCACCGGAGCGAAGCTGTTGCCCCGTAGCGAACTCATATGCTGCGCCCAAGATTGCCTTCGGTGGATAACGTCGGTCACCCTGGACCAGTTCATAAGTTGTTGTGGGAGCGAAACCATGCTCGGAGAAGAACTGTTCTGGGCCCAGCTTGTCGTATTCGTCTATCGCGCGCAACACCTCACGACGGGTCACTCGTTCCCATGCCACCATATGCTTTTCCTCACAGGGTTTCTTAGCCAAACACTCGGGCTGATCCACGACGTGACGGGCTCCATCCTATGCAGTGCTCCTAGCGTAGGGCGTCAAACAGATCGACGTTTATGTATCGTCAGTTTCCCCCGTGATCCTCTCTGCCCTCCGTGGTGAAAGCCCTTGACTTCTTCGTCGGACGCCAAAACTTACCTCGGATCGAGGCGCAACATAACGATCGCCATTTTCGACGCACTACACTAAGGATTCCGCGTTATCTCCGTCGGTCGCAGCGCCGCCGCTCCAAAATTCACACTGAACCGTTTGCACCAGATGGAAACTGCGCGGTATTTAGCCAAATCCAAGTCGGTACCGAGTGTGTAGTTTTGGTCGCCGACATTGCCCTTAATGACTCCCAGATCGATAAAACCAGCGCGCTCCACCGCCGCAGCGTCCTTGGCATCGTCGGCGGCAACCATGTACACGTGCACATCAGGGCCGTTGGATGTGCTGAAATTCGCAAAGCGAAGAACACGAGTGCCATCTCCCATCTCGTAGATCGTTGCGGTCCCTGCGGTCGGGTGCAAAATGCTGTAGAACTGTCCCGAGGCAAGAGATTTTGGCGACGAGCCGCCTTGTGTGGCCGGCATAGTTTCGTCCACACGTCGATTCACCACCAGCCGCTCTGGCCGAAATGCATACCAGGCAACGAAAATCGCGGCCGCGGCAATCGGAATTGCAAGTTTCCACTTTTTCATTTTCACATCTCCTTTACTTCAGAAAGTTTTCCTTCCCCAACGGGCAGCGCCGAGTAATAGGATTCATCTCTTCTCCTAATCGGAAAGGAACTGCTTGACGAGAACTGCAGTGTCGTCAGGATTTTCTTCCGGGAAGAAGTGGCCGCCCTTCATCGCCTGTCCGCGCGCATGTGGTGCCCATTGCCGCCAAATGCCCAGCGGACCTCCGTCTTTAGCATAGAAAGTGTCGAGCGGGCCGCCCTCGGCCCATAGATGCAGCATCGGGCATTCGATTGCCTTCGACGATTCTTTGTCCATGCGATCGTGTTCGACATCCATCGTCGCTGCCGCTCGATACTTCTCGCAGATTCCATGAACGCGAGCCGGATCACGATAGGTTGAAACATATTCTTGGAGAATGTCTGGACCAAACGAACCTTGGCCGAAGGGATTATGGAAGACAGCCTCGGGTGCCCCGAGAAGATACTTCTCCGGAAGTGGCTCCTTCTGTGACAGCAATGTCCAGGGCCAGTAGGTCTGAGCGAAGCGTCGCATCGGACCGGCTCCATGCTTCAAGGATGGGAATCACGTCGAACACAGCGAGTCGTTCCACGTTCTTGGGATGGTCGAAAGCCATGCGATAAGAGACTCGTCCACCGCGGTCGTGGCCGATCAGCGTGAAAGTGGGAAAGCCCAGTTTGTCCATCACTTCGACTAGTTCCTTCGCCATTGCGCGCTTGGAATAAGGAAAGTGATCGTCTGCGGAAGCGGGTATCCCACTGCGGCCGTAAGCGCGCAGGTCCACGCAGATCACGGTGTGAGTTTCTGCAAGCTTTGGCGCGAGGAATCGCCACATGAGGCTGGTGCGCGGGAAGCCGTGGACCATAAGAATGGCGGGGCCTTTTCCATAGCGGCGCACGAAAATCGTGTTTCCCGAAACTTCGACTTGAGAACTCTCGAAGGAATCCTGGTGAGCTAAACTTGCCCCAGTTTGTGCTTGTGCCGGGTCGGTGAAGGAGTTCTCCAGCATTACACCGAAAGATGCGGCTGTGAGAGCGCCAAGAAAAGTGCGACGCTGCATTACTCGTCCTCCTAAATACCCTTAATCTCGCCGCCGTCCATACGCACAGCAGAGCCCGTCATCCACTTCGCTGCCGGGGATACCAAATAAGCCATCAGATCGGCAACCTCCTCCGGCTTTCCCAGGCGGGAAATGCCGGCTTGCTCCGGGAATTTCTTGATTGCTTCTTCGACCGTGAGATTGTGCGCAGGCGCCCACTTTTCAAAGAAGGATTGCCGGCGTCCCGTCATCACCGCTCCAGGCGATACGCTGTTGACCTGTACTCCATCTTTGATTCCTTGCTCCGCGAATGCCCTGGCGAGTGCGTTGATGGCTGCATTGATCGCCGCGACTGCCGCATATCCGGGTTTGGGGGCAAAGGCGGCGCTTCCGGACATGAACACGACCGATCCATTCGAGGCTTTCAAAGCGTCCCAAGCCTCGATGGTCAAGCGACGCGCGCCGTTCAGCTTGAGCGCCATGCCGTCGTCCCACTGTGCGTCCGTCATCTGAAACAAATCGATTTGCGGCACCGCGCCGGCGATGTTGAGCAGAGCATCGATTCTGCCAAAGCGTTCGAGCGTTCCTTCGACGATGCTCTTTGCCGATTCTGGTTGACGCAGGTCGAGAGCAAAAACCATCGCTTCGGCCCGAAGAGACCTGACCTCGGCCGCAGTTGTTTCGAGATCGTCTTTAACTCTCGCCACCAGCACCATGGCGGAGAAATCGCGGGCGAGTCGGATGGCTGTGGCCCGGCCTATGCCCTGACTTGCTCCGGTTACGATGGCAACCGATTTTTGGGTGATCATTCACTGCCTCTTGCAATCGGGACCTACTCGTTACGGCGAAACCCTAGGACGAAAGAGTGGCGTGCGCCGCTTCCATGATCACGTCGACCACAACATTCGGATTTGCGTACATCGGCGTGTGATCCACAGGATGAGGCCGAATCTTCGCGCCCATGCGCTCGGCCATGAAATGCTGCGTCTTCGGATTAATCATGCGGTCTTCTTCCGCCACTAGATACCACGTGGGCTTCGTCTTCCAAGCCGGTTTTGGCGCCGGCTCTTGAATGCACTTCACCGCGATGGGCCGTTGCACAGCAGCCGCGATCCTGGCTTGATCGGCGGATGCCTTGTGCGCGAGCGCACGGCGGAATGCATCATCCGGCATCCATACGTAGCCGTTGGAATCGGGAACCATCTTTGGCTGCTCCGGACTCGCTTCATCGTGATAGAAAACCTTCGCGACCGTCTCGCCCTCATCCGGCGCGAGTGCTGTGACATAGACAAGAGACTTGACTCGATCTTCCTGTGTCGTCGCGATCACAGCGCCAGAGTAGGCGTGTCCCACCACAACTACTGGGCCGCTGGTCCGCTCCAGCGCCTGGCTCAAAGCGGTTGCGTCGTTAGTTAACGACGTCATCGGGATCGGCGCGCACATGACGCGAAGCTTATGCCGTTCCAATGGCAGAACGACGTTGCTCCAACAAGATCCGTCGGCCCACGCGGCGTGCACCAAAACTATTGTCGAGTTCGAAGGAAATCCACTTGTCTTCATTTTGGAAGCCTGCGAGTTCGAAGCGGCCCGTGCGGTGTTTTGCGCTCGCGCAGGTTTACTAAGAGAGCTATCGAGAGCAACAGCTAAAGATGCGGATGTGAGCGCAGCAAGAAATCGTCGACGTTCCATATCTTCTCCTCGTCCAATTACCTGCTGTCAGGAAATGGGCAAAAGGTATTCATCGTTAAGCCGTTCGTTCTGCTTTCAGGCGGCCGACGCTATTCGCGGCGAAGAAGTCCTTCATCGCGATGGCAATTTCGACGACGTGCGTCTCGAGCGCAAAATGTCCGGTATTGAGGAATTGCACCTCGGCGTTGGGCAGGTCTTTTCGAAAAGCCTCCGCTCCCGCGGGTATGAAGAAAGGATCGTTCTTGCCCCAGATCGCAAGCAAAGGCGGTTTCGATTTACGGAAGTATTCGTGGAATTTCGGATAGAGCTTAACGTTCGACGCATAATCCAGAAACAAGTCGAGCTGAATCTCTTTGTTCCCCGGACGTTCGAGCAGAGCCGTATCCAGCGTGTATGACTCGGGCGGAATATTCTCCGGATTCGCCACACCGTGGGTGTACTGCCAGCGCGTTCCTCCCGCGGTCAGAACTGATTGGCGAAGTATGTCCCTGTTTTCTGCTGTTGGCTCAGCCCAATACTTCCGGATTGGGCCCCATGCGTCCCCAAGACCTTCTTCGTATGCGTTCCCATTCTGCGAAACGATCGCGGTGACGCGCTCAGGGTGGGCCATTGCCAAACGAAAGCCCGTTGGGGCTCCATAATCGAATACGTAGATCGCGTAGCGGTCGATCTCGAGTGCTTGCATGAAGGCATCGATCGTGAGCGCCAATCGATCGAAGGTATAGGAATATTGCCGCTCAGCCGGAACCTCGGTGAATCCGAAACCTGGAAGGTCCGGCGCGATCACGCGGTAGTCATTGGCCAGACGCGGAATGAGTTCGCGGAACATGAAAGATGAGGCCGGGAATCCGTGTAGCAAGAGAACGACGGGCGCGGTTACGTCGCCAGCCTCGCGATAAAACACCTGAACGCCATCGGCTTCGACCCTATGGATGGACGTAGTAGGTAGGTTGAATCGGACATCGTCCTGACGCGGCATTGAGCGTTTTTTCGCTGTTTGTGACGTCGCATCACTCATAGAATCCCTCTCCTTACTTATGCGGTGTTCAGCGCAGGTGGGATGCCAAAAGAGGCACAGCTCATTCGAAGAGAGCACATTCAGTGCAAATCATTCTGGCGGTTGAGGTTCGCAAGGAAGGAGCGCGGCCAATCTCGAACCGTAGCTGACAAATCTCCGACAAAAGTCCGCCGCTGACGGATTTACGTCGGATCCACTGTCACTGGTACGGGGCTTAGTGAACGGCCGGGAAGTCAGTTGTCGCCAGCCGCACCGCCGATGCTGCCCCTCTGTGGCACTGCGGCAGGCCGGCGAATGCGAAGCTTCTTGATCCTGTAGGCCAGCGAAGTGCGCTTCATCCCTAAACGCCCGGCGGCGCCGCTGATCACCCAGTTACTTGCTTCGAGCGCGCGAAGGATATGATCGCGCTCGACCTCCGCGAGACCATTCATAGGAGCGTTCGATTCCTTGTAAGGCTGAAACCGCTCCAGTTCGGAAGTTGGCGCGCGCAAAATCGACTGTGGCGAGAGAATCACAGCGCGTTCAATAAAGTTCTGCAATTCACGGACGTTTCCCGGCCATGGGTATCGTACCAACGCGTCCATCGTATCCGGAGGGATTACGTCAATCCGTTTGTTCATGCGCTGAGAATAGAGCGCGGTGAAGTGCCGCACCAATCTCGGTATATCTCCTGCGCGTTGTCGAAGGGGCGGGACCTGGATCGGAAATACTTTCAGACGATAATAAAGGTCCTCGCGAAACGTCCCTTGTTTGACCATGGCAGGCAAGTCCCGATGCGTGGCCGCAATCAGGCGGACATCAACCTTATGCGTACGGTTGCTGCCGAGCCTCTCGAATTCCTGCTCCTGTAAAACGCGCAGCAGCTTCGCCTGAAGTTCCAGAGGGATGTCGCCAACCTCGTCTAGAAACAACGTGCCTTTATCGGCGAGTTCGAACCTTCCCGTTTTTTGGGCGATGGCGCCTGTGAATGCTCCTTTTTCGTGCCCGAAAAGCTCACTCTCAAGAAGTCCAAGGGGGATGGCCGCGCAGTTCAGTTTTACGAACGCCTTTTCGCTGCGACTTCCCAGCTTATGTATCGCACGCGCAACCAGTTCTTTGCCGGTGCCCGTCTCTCCCAGAATCAGCACGCCGGAATCCGTAGGCGCAACCACCGATACCATGCTCAACGCGGTCTTCAATGCCGGGCTCTCCCCGACGATTTCTCCTAGCTCGGCGCGAATTTCCTCTTCCAGATAGCGTCTTTGTTTCTTCTCCTTGTCTCGATCCTTTGTCGCCTGTTCGTACTCCAATGTATTCTCAACGGCAATCGCTACCTGACAAGCCACCTGTTCGAGCAAGATCACGTCGTCTTTCGCAAAAGTATTGGCCGAACGCCTGCAAAGCATCAGGACCCCAACCACGCGATCACGGCCTATGAGCGGAAGATAACACCCCGTCCTCAGGCCTTCCTCCATCATGTGCTTATAAATAATCTGGCCATCAGGATTGCCATAGATTTCAGGATCCTCGCGCACATCTTCGAAGCTATCGATCCGGATGCTCTTGCCTCTCCGCAATACTTGACCCGAGATCGAACTGTTCATGGGAACCAACGATCCCTCACGGTAGGGTCCTCTCATGTCGGGATTGTGCAAGAGAGTGACGCGTAACGCGCCGCTCTCGGAGTCGGGTAGCAGCAAGGCGGACACGTCACATTGCATAATCCGGAATAGATTCGTCGAAAGGGCCTCCACCATTTGCCGGAGATCCAACCTCGACGTGACGCTGCTTGTGATTTCCAGAAGCAATCGCAGCCGATCGCGTTCGCGCTGCAGTGCTTGTTCGTTCATGTGGCGCTCAATCGCGATCCCCGTGATGTGGCTGGCATTCTCGATCAACTGCAGTTCGTTGGCACTGGGCCTGCGGGGTTCACGATAGTTGATAGAAAAGGTGCCGAGAGCTTTGCCTTCGCTCGTGAACAGCGGGCGTGACCAAACGGAACGAATTCCATAAGGCAACAGGCGGTCACGATAGTGTTCCCAGATGGGATCGGTCAGGATGTCGGTCACATATACCGGTTCCTTCCGATAAATGGCGGTGCCGCAGGATCCGCCTTTCGGACCAACAGCCATGGTTCCTACGTGAGCGATGAATCCAGGAAGGCTGGGCGCAGCCGCACAACGGAGTTCCTTTCCGTCTTCGTCGGGAAGCCAAATCGTGCAAGACATGCCCTCGGCTTGCGATTCAACCAACTGAGCAATGTTCGCTAGAACTTCGGACAGAGGAGAGCCCGCAAAAATCAATTTTTGCAGGTTGAGGACAGACTCGGTCGAAAACAGCCCCAACTCGTGTTCCGGCGGCGCGTCCCGCGACAGGACTCTTGCGGGGAACTGTATTGCTCTCTCCATGAACTGTCCTTCCTTGCCGTATCAGATTCGAGAAGTCGAGGAATTTCTATCGCAGGCCGACTTCAAGCGCCGACTCCGGGCTGGGTCAGACCTACTTTAAGCCGGAAAGGGGCGAAACTGCCACTGCTTATAGGACCGGGAGCCGCAAAGGTGCAATACTGAATCGAGGAAAAAACAGCATGAAAACAAGAAATCTCGGGAAATTAGAAGTCTCGGAAATGGGATTGGCTGCATGAGGATCAGCGCCAACTACGGGCCCGCCGCAGACAGAGAACAGGATTGAAGTCATTCGCGCGGCCCACGACAACGGAAGTTTGCCGACAAACCAGACTGATACAACGAACTGTGTTAGATGAGTCGTCGCGCGGAATGGAACAGTTTGAGGGCTCCGGCCGAGGCGGTTGGAATATACAATCAATATCATCACGAAGCGAAGAAATGACCAACAGGACAATGCCGCTCTCGGTCGGCGACGCGCTCGGACCCTACGAAATTCTCTCGCAGATCGGCGCCGGCGGGATGGGTGTCGTCTATAAGGCTCGCGACACCCGCCTCGACCGGATGGTCGCTCTCAAGGTTTCCACCGAGCAATACTCGGAACGATTTGGACGGGAAGCCCGCGCCGTCGCCGCTCTCAACCATCCGAACATCTGTCAGATCTACGACGTCGGTCCCGATTTCATTGTCCTGGAATTCGTGAATGGGCATCCGCTGCTGTCTCCGGCCGAACCCGGTCCCCTGCCTCTGAAGCGCGCCCTGGAATACGCCGGGCAGATCTGCGACGCGCTGGAAGCCGCGCATCAGAGAGGAACAGTGCACCGGGATCTGAAGCCCGCCAACATCCTGGTGACCGAGGCCGGCGTAAAGCTCCTGGATTTCGGGTTGGCGAAAGTCGTGGCACAGGCCTCGACCAAGGGAGGTCTCGGCCAAGACGACACTGAAACGGTCACGCTCACCCAGGAAAACACGGTCCTGGGGACGGTTCATTACATGTCGCCGGAGCAGGCCCAGGGCAAGAGCGTGGACGCGCGCTCGGACATTTTCTCCTTTGGCGTGGTCTTGTATGAAATGCTCAGCGCGCGGCAAGCATTCCGCGGCGAAAACGCGATCGCAATCCTGGCGGCGATCCTGCACATGGATCCACCGCCGCTCACAGAGGCGCCGCCGGAGGTTGCGCGCGTGGTCGCCGGTTGCCTCGCCAAGCAGCCGGCGCAGCGGTTCCAGAGCATTGCGGAGGTAAAGCAGGCGCTGCAACAAGCCGCGGCAGCTCCCGTCTCGAACCCACCTTCGATCGCCGTGCTCCCGTTCTCCAATCTCAGCGGCGACAAGGAAAATGAATACTTCAGCGACGGCTTGGCCCAGGACATCCTCAATGCGCTGGTCAAGGTGCCAGGTCTGCTGGTGACGGCGCGCACCTCGACGCTGGCGTTCGTTGGCAAGGGACAGGACATCCGCGGCATCGCGCAGGGGCTGAACGTGGAATATATCCTGGAAGGTGGCGTGCGCAAACTCGGGAATCGCCTCCGCGTGACCGCCCAGTTGATCAAGGCGTCGGACGGATACCACCTCTGGTCCGAGCGCTACGACCGCGAGATCACCGACGTGTTCGCAATTCAGGATGAAATCTCGCAGGCCATCGTCGAAACTCTGAAACTCAAGCTGAGCGGCCAGCCGCTGCTGAACCGGCCCACCGCCGATCTGGAGGCCTACAATCTCTACCTGCGGGGACGGCATCTATCGGCCCGGCTCAACCCTGAGAGCGTTCGCGTGGCCCGGGGGTACTTCGAGCAGGCGCTCGCTCGCGACTCCAAGTACGCGCTCGCATACGCTGGGGTGGGATATTTGCTGTTCATTGAAGCCGTGTGGGGGCAAGCGTCTCCTCGCGGTATTTTGCCGGACGCGAAACGGGCTTTGCAGAAAGCTCTGGAGCTGGATGGGAGTCTCCCGGAGGCGCATGCCTACCTGGGCAGCGTGCTGGGATACTATGACTACGATTGGGCAGGGGCCGAGCGTGAGATGAAGCGGGCTCTGGAGCTCGGCCCGGCCGTCGCCGAAGTCCATTTCTGTTACGCCATGCACTTCCTCCAACCTCTAGCAGGCTGCTGAAAAACAATTCCCCATCCACAGCCGGGTGTGTTACGAAGAAGCATGCGAGGAACGGACGAGCAGCAGAGTCAGATATTCAGTTACTTATCGCCGGAGGC
>Ga0302324_100004565_pt1 | contig 30516 bp, 26 predicted proteins | sample Palsa_T0_1_FD_201949 | JGI IMG/M metagenome (GOLD analysis project Ga0302324, IMG submission 201949) | Peat permafrost microbial communities from Stordalen Mire near Abisko, Sweden - Palsa_T0_1 | ecosystem: Environmental > Terrestrial > Soil > Palsa > Peat permafrost | place: Sweden: Abisko... | reverse complement strand
ATCGTGTGCACGTTGCCAGCTCAAGCAGCCGCTGCTCTTTCTTCAAGTAGCTCCCTTGGTTTAAGTGTGCCCGTCTCGGCGGCTGGCGCTGCAGCGGCGTTATCCGCCAGTGCAACGCAATCGCAGACAGCGCAACTGATCAGCTTGGGAAATAATGCCGCCGCCGCCTTATATGTGCTGGCGGCTAGCTTCGAGTTGTGCATGGCATACGGCTTTGACGCCATTGACCAGAGCGCATTTGCCCCTCAATTCTCGGACGTGCTCAAATCGGCGGCATCCTTGTCTCCAGCGGCCGCCGCACCGGCTGCGCCTCCGGCGCCGAAAGGAGATGCTGCGGGCAACGCGAAAGCCGGTGGTGCCGCGGCCGCGCCCGGCAAAAAGTCAGTTCCTGCCAAAAAGGCCGACACAGGCTCATAAGTGGGGAAGTGGCAAGGGCGTCTGGGCTTGTGAAGGCGACGATTAGAGGCCTTTAGTGGTCGCAGCGACGCAGTACCTGCTATTAAAGAGAGCGCGTGGCTGCCGCGGCGCAACAGAGGGAGAGGCGTGAAGAGACTGATCATCTGCGCCGATGGAACCTGGAACTTTCGCGACCAGCAGGACCGCGACCAGCACCGTCACGCGACAAACGTCACCAAGGTCGCCCGAGCCGTGCTCCCTAGATCGAGCAAAGGAGTCGATCAGGTTGTGATTTATCACGACGGTGTCGGCACGCACCAGGGTCTCGACCATCTCGTAGGGGGAGCGACAGGGGAGGGAATCGAAGGCAACATCCGTGATCTCTATCGCTCCATTGCCTATAACTATGTCGAGGGCGATGAACTCTTCCTTTTCGGTTTCAGCCGCGGCGCCTACACGGTGCGAACACTCGCGGGTTTCATGTACCATTTCCATTTACTGCAGAAGTCCGACGATTTCTTCGTACCCGACCTATTCAGAGCCTACGAACTACGCAAAGACCTTCAAGCCGTCAGGAACGATCCTGCGTTCAGGAATCTGCATGAAGTCAAAGACTGTCCGCTCATCAAATTCATCGGCGTATGGGATACGGTTGGTGCTCTCGGAACGCCGGGCTCCGTCGGGGATCTAGTCGACGGCAACTCGTTCAAATACCACGATATCGAGCTCAATTCGAATATCGAAAATGCCTATCACGCGCTCGCCATCGATGAACAGCGTGTTCCTTTCAAACCAAGCTTCTGGGCCCGGCCGCCCGCATGGGCGGGCAAACTGGAGCAGACTTGGTTCTGCGGCGTCCATTGCAACGTCGGAGGGGGGTACTCACCCGACGGTCTTGCCAATGAGGCGTTGCACTGGCTGGTCGAGAAAGCCGAGGGCTACGGACTCGAAGTCGACGCAGAGTATCTGAACCACTTTCGCCCTTGTTTCAACTCGACACTCAACGACTCCATGAACCTGATGTATCGGATCTTCGGTGAATATCATCGGCCTGTCGGCGAGCATCGGGACCACGGCGAGCAGATACACCAGTCGGTGATTGACCGGCTAACGTTGAAGGATCTCGCGTATGCGCCACACAACGTCGCTGCGGAACTGATCGCTGGCCCGAACGCATTGCCCGTTGTCGACACTACACGAATACCGCGCGGCACACCGTGTCAACTCGAGCAAGAACACCCGACGCCACCGCGCTAACACGAACTTTTGAATGTCGTAGTTCGTAGTCAGGAATGAAGGCATCCAGAATGGAGACCAACAGTCATATCTCCGATACTGACACGCATCGAGTCGTAGTTGGGCGCGACCGCGGAGAGGCCGTTAGCGAGCGCATATAGGCCCATCAGCGCAATGAGCAGTGTCCGGCGTCGCCAGCGTGCCGCGAGCGTTGTTATCAGCGGGGCGCCCACGACAACGCCGAGCGCGTAGGCGCTAGTGTCGCGCGTCGCCTAACCTTGCTGCTTCGCGTCCCTCACCTTGCCGCTCTGCGCGGTCTCGGATTCCTCCCAGCCGCCGCCGAGCGCACGAGTCAGGTCGACGCTGGCGCGCAGCTGCAGGGTATCGAGAGTGAGCGCCTCGAGCTGGGTCTGCAGGACGGCGGTCTGCGAGGTGACGACGGTGAGATAGTCGACCGCGCCCTTGAGGTAGAGCGCCATGGAGAGATCAAGCGTACGCTGTGCAGCATCCACCGCCGCCTTCTCTTCCAGAGCGGCATCGTGGTAATGATTGAGTGTGGCGAGGCTGTCCTCCACCTGCTGAAACGCACCGATGGCGACGCCGCGGTAATTCGCCGCCGACGCGTCGAACTCGGCATGCGCTTGGGCAACCTGCGCCCGGCGTAATCCGCCGTCAAAAACACTGAGCAGGGCGTTCGGTCCAATCGCCCAAAACGAGCTCGGAGCGCTCAGCCAGTTCGAAAAGGCGGTGCTTTGGAAGCCACCCTGCGCGCCCAGCGTGAGGGTCGGAAAATACGCCGCGCGCGCGACCCCGATGTTGGCATTGGCCGCAACCATGCGCCGCTGCGCTGCCGCAATATCGGGTCGGCGCTGCAGCAAGGTGGTGGGAACGCCGCTGGGGATCTGAGGCAGCGTGATCGCAACGATCGCCGGCTTGATCGAGAAGGTGGAGGCCGACTCGCCGAGTAGCGCTGCGATTGCATGCTCCATCAGCGCACGCTGAGCGAGTGTTTGCGCCACCTGGGAGCGTGCGGCATCGAGTTGGGTTTGAGCCTGCGAGACATCGAGGCCGGGCGAGATCCCGGCGTCATGGCGCTGTTCGGTCAGGCTGAGGGCGCGCGAGTAGGCCTTTACTGTTGCATCGAGGATCGCACTGTCGCGGTCAAGACTACGCAACTCAATATAATCGTCGACCAGCTGCGCAATCAGCGACAGCCGAGCGTTCTCAAGATCTGCGGCCGATGCGGCAGCATTGGCCTCGCCAGCGGCGACTTCGTTGCGAATCTGACCCCAGAGGTCCAGTTCGTAGCTGACGCTGCCGCCCAATGAGTTGTTATTGTAATAGGTTGGGGTGATGGGTCCTCTGAGCGGCGCGTTGACCGATTCGCGATCACGGTCGACGCCGGCGCCGACACCCAGGGTGGGAAACAGCCCGGCGCGCGCCTGGTCGCTCAGTGCTTTGGCCTGTGCGTAGTCGGCCAATGCGGCGGCGAGCGTCGGGTTGCCGGCGATCAGCCTTTTCTGCAGCTCGTCGAGTTCCGCGCTGTCGTAGAGTGTCCACCAGCTGTCGCGCGGCAGGCGGTCGGCCGGCTGCGCCTGCGTCCAGGGCCCGAGCTCCTTGTAGCTGTCCGCGGTCGGAACCTCGGGGGTTTTCAGCGGCGGCGCGAGCGAGCAGGCGCTGAGCAGCAGCATCAGCGCGGTGCCGAACCAGGCCAATGGATTAGCCTTTTTCATTTGCTTTCCCGACCTGCGCGGCAACCGCGCCGACCGGCGTCGCGCCGGCCACGCGCACCGCGGCGCCATCGCCTATGCCGTCAGGAGGGTTTTCGATCACACGATCATTCGAGGACACACCGGAGGTGAGTTCGACCACCGCACCGAGGTCGCGTTCGACCGACACGGGCTTGAGCACTACGCGGTTGTCAGTGCCCACGGTGGCGATGGATAGCCCCTTGGCGTCGAAAATCAATGCACTCGAAGGCACGCTGAATACATTGGCGGCGGCGACGATTTGCAGATGGATGCTGGCGTAGTCGCCGGGCATCAGTTCGCCGGCGCTGTTGTCGACAATCAGCTGCATCAGGGTCGTGCCGGTGCTCGGATTGACGGCTTGCGCCGAAGCCTCGACGGTGCCGCTATAGGTCTTGTCGGGATGTTCGGGCACGGTGATCGTGGCCTGCGTACCCGGTGGCACACTGGGCACATCGTTCTGTGGCACGTTCACATAGACGCGCAGTCTCTTTGTCTCGGAGACCACGAACAACTCCGCGCCGCCGGTGGCACCGACGTTGATGAGGGCGCCAATGTCGGTCTCGCGAGCCGTGACAATGCCGTCAAATGGCGCGACCAGGCGCTTGAAGCCTTCTTCGGCCATCAGGCGGTCGACATTCGCCTGCGCCGCCTTGACCTGCGCGATGTTGGCATTCCAGGTAAAAGTGCGCTGATCGACGTCCTGCTTGGCGACGGCGTCTGTGTTGGCCAGTGACTGCCAGCGCTCGGCGCCGATCTGCGCCAGCTTGGCATTGGCCTGGGCGACGCTGAGGTCGGCGCGCGCTTGCGCGAGCTGCTGGTCGAGATCGGGCGTCTCGATCTCGGCCAGAACGTCGCCGGTCTTCACCTGGCTACCGATATCGTGTTTCCAGCTTTTTAGATAGCCCGGGACGCGTGCGTAGATTGGCGCCTGGATATAGGCTTGCAGCCGTCCGGGCAGTTCCAGGCCCGCATGGTTCTCCACCTGGGCCGGCGCCACGACTGCCACCACTGGCATCGCCTCCGCTTCGGTCAGCGCGTGCAGACGCGAGTTCTGCGCCGCGCGGGAGACCATGCCATGGGCAACGATGGCGACCGCGAGGAGCGCGAATGCGCCGCCGACCCAGCGCAACCGGCGCAGAACGGCGCGGTTAGTATCTCGATCAGGCTGGGACATGGACTGCTCCTGGATTGGCTTGCGGCGCCGGCTTTGCGCCGTGGTCGCGGTGAATGATGCTGAAAACCACGGGGACGAAAAACAGCGTGGAAATGGTGGCGAAGATCAGGCCACCGATCACCGCGCGCCCGAGCGGCGCGTTCTGCTCGCCGCCTTCGCCCAAGCCCAGCGCCATCGGCAACATGCCGATCACCATCGCCATGGCGGTCATCAGCACCGGGCGTAAGCGCACGAAACCAGCCTCGAGCGCGGCTTGCGTGGCATCGCCAAGCTCCGTGAGCCGCTCGCGCGCGAAACTGATCACCAGCACGCTGTTGGCGGTTGCCACGCCCATGCACATGATCGCGCCTGTGAGTGCCGGCACCGACAGTGTGGTCTGCGTCGCAAACAGCATCCAGATGATCCCGGACAGCGCCGCCGGCAGCGCCGTGATGATGACGAACGGGTCGCTCCACGACTGAAAGTTGATCACGATCAGGAAATAGATCAGCACGATCGCCCCGAGCAGACCGAACAGCAGGCCGGCGTAGGCACTGTTCATGGTCGCCGTTTGGCCCACCAGGGCGACGATTGCGCCTTTCGGCCGGTCCTTGTCGTTCCGCGCCATGATCTGACGGATGTCGCTCGAGACCGCGCCCAGATCGCGCCCCTGGGTCGTGGCGTAAATCTCCACCATGGTAGAGATGTCATACTGCGACACCACGGCATCGTTGTGGCTCCGGCGGATTTCAGCGATGCCCCCGAGCACAGTGGTAGGCGCCCCCGTGGCGTTGATCGGCAGATTGCGCAGCTCCGGCAGCGTGTCGATCTGATACTGCGGCGTCTGCAGGGCGATCGGGTAGACCACGCCGTTCTTCTCATTGAGCCAGTAGGTGGGGGCCACCTGGCTGGAACTGGCAAGATTGACCACCAGGCTATTGGTCACGTCGGCCGGCGTGACGCCGGTGTACTGCGCACGCGTGCGGTCCATGTTGACATCGATGCTCGGTTGGGCGGCCGATTGCTGGATGCGTGCATCAGCCACGCCGGTGACATGGCGCACCTGCGCCAGAAGCTTGTTGGCGTAGGCATAGTCCGCTGTCAAATCATTGCCCCGGACTTGCAGATCGATCGGTGCGGGCGCGCCGAAGTTCAGAATCTGGCTGACGATATCGGCGGGTAGAAACGAAAAACTAATGCCGGGAAAGCGGCGCGGCAATTGCTCTCGCAGGCGACTGACGTAATCGGCGGTCGGCGCATGCCCTTGATTGAGCGAAATCTGGATGTCTCCATCCGACTCGCCAATCGTGCCCGTGTTGTTGTAGATCGTATTGATCGATGAAAGATAAGTGCCGATGTTGTCCACCACCGCCGCGACCTCCGCCGGCGGAATCATCTGGCGGATGGCCTTCTCTACCTGGGAGAAGCGCGCAGCGGTCTCCTCGATACGCATCCCGACCGGAGTGCGTACATGCAGCAGTATCTGCCCACCGTCGACCTGCGGGAAGAAATTGCGACCGAGAAGCGGCGCCAGCAGGAACGAGACGGCAACGAAGCCGAGAAAGCCCGCAACGAACAGGCGCCGATGCTCGATAGCAAGCGTCAGCACATCATGATATTGCGCCCGCAGTTGCTCAAAGCGCGCTTCGAATCCGCGTTGAAAGCGCACCAGCGGGTTGTTCGACACCATCGATTCGCCACCCGCCCGGTGAACACGCAACAGATATTTCGCCATCGTCGGCACCAGCGTGCGTGACAGCAGGAACGAGAACACCATGGCGAACATCACGCTCTCTGCCATCGGCACGAACAGGAAGCGCGCTACTCCGGTCAGAAAGAACATCGGAACGAACACGATGCAGATACACAGCAAGGACACGAAGGCGGGCACGACGATCTGCGATGCGCCGTCGAGGATCGCGGTTTGCACTTCCTTGCCCTGTTCCAGGTGATAGTTGATGCTCTCGATCGTCACGGTGGCCTCGTCCACGAGTATGCCCACGGCAAGGGCGAGCCCGCCCAGTGTCATGATATTGAGCGTCTGGCCGATCGCCGACAGCGCGGCGATCGCGCCCAGGATCGACAACGGAATCGAGGTCGTCACAATCAGGGTCGAGCGCCAGCTGCCGAGGAACAACAGGATCATCAGGCTGGTCAGCGCCGCGGCGATCACGGCCTCACGAACCACGCCCTGGATCGAGGCACGCACGAATATCGACTGATCGCCGATCGGCTTGATGTCGAGTGTATCTGGGAGCGAGGGCTTGATGACATTCAGCATTTTTTTGATGCCGCTGACGATGTCGAGCGTCGAAGTCGTGCCGTTCTTGAGGATACTGATCAACACCGAGCGATTACCATCCACGTGGACGACATTGGTCTGCACCGCACTGCCGTTGTATACCTGGGCGACATCGTGCATATAGACCATCGCGCCACCCACGCTCTTGATCGGTAGATCGGCGAGATCGGGAATCTTCGATGGCGCACTATTGAGGTTAACGGTGTATTCGTAATCGCCAATCTTCTCGGTGCCGACCGGAGTGGTCAGATTCTGCGCGGCAAGCGCATTGGCGACGTCGAGGCCGGTCAAGCCGTGCGCTTGCAGGGCAGCGGTGTCGAGGTCGAACATGATCTGCGGCGTCTTGCCGCCAAAGGGCCACGGGATGCCTGCGCCCTGTACCGTAACCAGGCGCGGCCGCACGAAATTCACGCCAAGATCAGCGAGATTCTGCTCAGTCAGTCCCTTGCCCGACAGTGCAAGCTGGATGATGGGTACTGTCGAGGCATTGTAATTAATGACAAGCGGCGGCGTGGTACCCGGCGGCATCTGTTTGAGCAAGGTCTGCGAAATCGCCGTGACCTGTGCGTTCGCGGTGGCGATATTGACCGACGGATGAAAATATATCTTGACGATACCGAAGGTGGTGTACGAATCCGCCTCGATGTGCTCAATATCGTTGACCGTTGTTGTCAGTGCGCGCTCGAATGGGGTGATGATGCGCCCGGCCATCTGATCGGGCGGCAAGCCCTGGTACTGCCATGCGACGCCGATGATCGGGATATCGATGCTGGGGAAAATATCGACCGGCATCCGCAGTGCGGCGAGCGTGCCGAGCAGGAAGATGAGCAACGCCGCCACGACGAACGTATACGGCCGGCTCAACGCAATACGGACTATGGCGAGCATGCGAACACCTGAGACAAGCAGGGGGCATTAGGCGGCACGGGCAGACTTTGGGCCGGATTCGATGGGTACTTCATAAGTGTCCGCCTCCGGACTCGGAGTAGGCACTGAAATGGGCGCCGAGAAGTCGAAATGGCAGTTGCAGACGTCTTTCCACCTGAGCACTGCGGCTGATGCCGCTCAGACACCAGTTACAGAAGTGCTCGCAGTTGTTGGTCAGCAATCGATAATCGTCCTCACCAAGACGCGAGCGCGCGCGCCGGACGATCTCTTCGGGCGAAGACGCTGACTCGGGATGAGGGACGATCCGCACTGGATGACCGCCTACAAATCGAGACAGCGACACTTCCTCGACCGGTCCGCACTGCCAGAATCCAGAGAGGCCCGAGTAGTGCACCACCTGACCGCGGCCGACGTAGACGCCATGGTGGTCGTAGCCAAAACGCGAGGTTGTCAGGTGGGCGCCGATAGGGGGCTCCTGCTTGGGTGGGGTCTCGCTCATTTGCAGAAGTACTAGACTGGAGCGACCGAATGCTGACGATCACCGGCATCCTGCCCCGCCAGAGCCCCGATCGCGGCCCAATCGAGCCGCTCGCCGCCCTGTGCGAAGAGCCGCACGAAACGATCGTGCAACAGGTTGGCAAGAGGCATCGGCACCTGCAGGCTCTCGGCTGCGGCGAGTGCGAGGCGGATGTCCTTGTAGCCAAGCGGCGCGGCGAAGGCCGCCGGCTCAAACTTACCCTCGGCGATCAAGGGACCGAAGATCTTATAGGCCGGTGCAGTGAACACTGTCGATGTGAGTACCTCGATGTAGGCACGCCGGTCGATGCCGGCTTTACCGATCAGCGCAACAGCCTCGCCAAGCGCCTCGATGACGGCTGCTTGCAGAAAATTGCCGGTGAGCTTGATCAGATTCGCAGCGGAGGGCTCCGGGCCAACATTTGACGTCTTCTGTCCCAGTGAGTCGAACACCGGCCCACAGATCGCGACGGTGGCCGAATCGCCCGCGGCGAGGATGAAAAGATTGGCCGCGGCAGCCATGTCCGGGCGGCCCATGACGGTCGCGGCGACGTAACGCTGTCCGGCTTGCCGATGCGCCTGCGTCAAACGCTTAGAGAGCGCAACACTGATCGTGCTCATCGAAATATGGATCGCACCTTGGGGAAGACTTTCGAGCACGCCGTCCTTTCCCCACACGGTGTCTGCGACCGCGACATCGTCTGCCAGCATCGTTATCACTACCTCACCTTGGCAGGCGCCGGCAATGTCGGCGGCCTCGTGGGCGCCGAGCTGAAGAAGCACACGGCTTCTGCCCGGGGTACGATTGAAAGCCGTGACATCGTGCCCGGCTATGACGAGGTTTTTCGCCATGGCCGAGCCCATGTGCCCTAATCCAATGAAGCCAATCTTCATGTATGTATTTCCTGTGGGTGTGTGCTCAGCGTCGTGCAGGCGGCGCCATGAACTCAGGTCCGATGGGATCGGTGATGGTTGAGCTCAAAATGCGATCGATGCTGGCGCGTGCAGCGGCAGCGACTGACCATCCTGTCAGCTCGAAAGCAGGCTGCAGCTGATCCGGGCGACGGCCGCCCCAGAGCGCAACGCTGATGCCTTGATCGAGCATCCAGCGCACCGCCAGTTGAATTACGCGTCTACCGTATAGACGCTGCGCAAGCTGATCGAGCTGCCCGACCGCGCTGAGATACTGTGCGAAGCGTGGCGACTGGAACTTGGGGTCGACCCGCCGCAGATCGTCGCCTTCGAAGGTGCTGTCGGGCTTCATGCGACCGCTCAACAATCCGCGGCACAATGCTCCGTAGCCGAACGTGGCAATGCCGTTTGCCAAGCAGTAGGGCAGTATCTCGGCCTCGATGCCGCGCTCGAACAGGTTGTACGGAGACTGCAGCACGTGCAGCGGGGCTACCGCGCGGAAAGCCCGAATCTGCGACACTGAGAAATTGCTGACGCCAATGGCACGGATCGTTCCCTGTTCGTACAGCTCGCTCATCGCGCCGGCGGTTTCTTCGATAGGCACCAAAGGGTCCGGCCAGTGCACTTGATAGACGTCGACATAATCGGTGCGCAGGCGGCGCAGCGATGCCTCGATCTCGGTCATGATCCGGCTGCGTGTGGCGTTCCGATAGACTTTGCCGTCGCGCCATTCAAGGCCTACCTTGGTGGCGATGACGGCCCTTGAGCGAATGCCAGTCAGGGCCTTGCCGACGATCTCCTCAGAGACGCCGAAGCCGTACACGGGCGCCGTATCGATGAGATTGATCCCCTGGTCCAGGGCGGACCTGATCGTGGCGACCGATTGGCTCTCATCGGTTCCGCCCCACATCCATCCACCCATGGCCCAGGTGCCGAGCGCGACACGCGATACCTTGAGCGAGGTGGCTGGAATGTCGACGAACTCCGTATCGAGTTCGCGCAGCTGTGACTGGGTTGATGATGACATGCGCCGCGTGCTCCTCTGTTGCGATGGTTCAGAGGTTGTACTCGGCGCGTTTCCGCGGCGTTTCGTCGCGCGCGTGTATCGATTACAGCTGAAACCGTCGGGGTTATGCCCCGTAGGTCAATAGAGGATACCGACAGCAGAGCTGAAGGAGTAACCCACGCCGCGCTCGGTCATTATGAACTGCGGCTGCGAGGGATCGGCCTCGATCTTGCGACGCAGGCGCAAGATCTGAACGTCGATGGAACGATCGTAGACCTCATTGTCATAGACGCGGCTGGCCTCGAGCAACTGGTCCCGCGTGAGAATGCGTTGAGGCGCTGCCAGCAGCGCCGCCAGCAGATTGAACTCACCATTTGTCAGCTCGATGCGCTGGGCCCGTCGGGACAGACGCCGGGTTCTCAAGTTGAGTTCGAAGTCGACGAAGCGATACGCGCGTACCTCGCGCTGCCGTGCTTCAGTCAGCGCCGGACCCTTGGTTCGCCGCAGCACCGTGCGAATGCGGGCAAGCAGCTCGCGCGGGCTGAAGGGTTTCGTCAGGTAATCGTCCGCGCCAAGTTCCAGTCCCATGACGCGGTCGGCTTCGTCGCGCACGCCCGTGAGGATGATGATGGGTATCGCAGACTTGTCGCGCAGCGTTCGGGCGATCGCCATGCCGTCTTCGCCCGCAAGGCGCAAGTCGAGGATGACAAGATCGATCGCCTCGTCTTCCAGAATCGCCGTCATTTGTTGGCCGGTCGACGTCGCGCTCACGCGCAGCGCGTTCTCCGTCAGGTACTCGTGGACCAGCTCGCGGATCTGCGGGTCGTCGTCCACGACCAGGATGTGTGGTTGAATCGTCTCCGGCATTTCTTTATATCCGACCTGTGTCCTAAATCTAGCACAACAAGGCCCGTCACGAGCACGCAATGATGAGTGCGGCCACACCAAAGAAGCACGCCATACCGATGACGATTACCCAGAGCGGATTCTCAATGGCGTGGAAATCGTTCGTCGTCAGGCTGGCAGCGGGACGAGTCGAGACGTGGGATGATTCCAATGTCGAGGGCAGGAGTCCCCCTGCTATTGTGGCTGCGTGTGACATGGCGCTTGTCCTCTTGATGCGCGGTCGACGCAATTGCGGCCGCGTCTGAGGCAAGCGTAGAAAGTCACTATCTCGCGTTGATTGCGGGATGCCCGTTGCGTATTACAGCCGTAATGGGCGCCGCGCCTCGTCAGCTGACACTAACTGGACTGGCCTAACACTCGCGCGAGCGACTCGGCAAGATCCCGGCGCTGCAGGGGCTTGCGCAGCACTTCGCGGATGCCGATCGCGGCCGCACGCTGCGCCAGCTGGGAGCCGCCGTAGCCACTCATGAGCACTATCGGCACCGTAGGGGCAACCTGCAGGATCTCCCGCGCGAGTTCGGTTCCGACCAGATCCGGCATTGCTTCGTCGGTCAGAACCAGATCGAAGCGCCGCGGGTTCTCTCGAAGCGCCCGCAGCGCCGAGACGCTGGAACTGAAGCCGACCGGCTCGTAACCCAGCTCGGCGAGCATTTCCTCGGCAAGGGCCACCAGCGCCGGCTCGTCATCCACGATCATGATCACAGCCCCTTGTCCGCGCGGGAGTTCGCGAGCCTGTTCCTGCGAGGCATCGCCAATTTCGCCCGCGACGGGGAGCCAGATCTCAAAAGTCGTGCCATTCCCAGCTTTGGTGGTGACCTCTATGGCCCCACCCAGATCGGTGACGATGCCATGCACAACCGACAATCCGAGACCGGTGCCTTCGCCGACGCCCTTGGTGGTGAAGAACGGATCGAACATCCGCTCGAAAACCTGCGGCGAAATGCCGCTGCCGGTGTCGCTGACGGTGAGCCGCAGGTGTGGCCCGGGCGCGAGGGTTCCGCGCGACAATATCCGAGGTTCGCTCAGATCGACACGCTTGAGAACTACATTCAGCACACCGCCGCGCTGCATCGCATGCAGGGCGTTGGTACAGAGATTCATGATCACCTGATGCAGCTGTGTGGCGTCTCCAATCACCGCGGCGTTGCCGGCCAGCAGCTTCTGCTCGAGACGGATGCCGGCCGGCAGCGAGGCGGCGAGCATTTCGAGGGTTTCCTCGGTGATCGCCTGTACGTGGACCGGCACGCGCTCGCCGAGCCCGCTGCGGCTGAAGCCTAGAATGCGATCGACCAGCGACTTGGCCCGCTCAGCTGCATGCAGAACGTTGTCCAGGTAACGCCTGAGCGCGCTGCCCTCCGCTGACTGCTGATGCGCCAGTTCACCGTATCCCAGGATCGCGCCGAGAATATTGTTGAAGTCGTGAGCGATGCCGCCCGCAAGCGTACCGATCGCTTCCATCTTCTGCGACTGCCGAAGCTGTGCCTCCAGATGCTCCTTGTCGTTTTGTGCCCGTTTTTCTGCCGTGATGTCGATTATCGAGCCGACAACCCGGTACGGCTCGCCCGTCTCCTGGCGCAAACAACGGCCCCGGGCGAGCAGCCACCGCCATTGACCGTCGGGTTGATGCGTGCGGTACTCGCATTCGTAGTGAGGCGTACGCCCGTCGATATGCTCCTTCAGTGCGCTGTGAAATCGCGATATATCATCCGGGTGAACCAGGATCTTAGCCAACCATTCGGTGCGAGTAGTGATGACAATGTCTCTGCTCAGCCCGGCCAACGCCTTCATCCTAGGGGATAGAAACAGCCGGTCGCTGCCGATGTCCCAGTCCCAATGGCCCTCATTCGCCCCTTCCATCGCGAGCGCGTAACGTTCCTCGCTTTCGCGCAGCGCCTGCTCGCCCATCTCGACGCGCCGCAATTGACGCAAAAACGCCACAATAGCCAGCGCTCCCAGCAACGCCACCAGGAGCGTGCGCGCTGCCAATCTGGTGGCCTGGTCGCGCCAGCCAAGCAACGCGACGGTCTCTTCCCGCGTCACGGCTACGACCAGTGGAGTTCCGCGAACGCGTGTGACGGCGACAAACTCCTGCCTGCCATCGCTCCGGGTCACGATTCGAGCCGGGGGCGCACCCGCGTTTGCTACAAGCTGTGGGAAGCGTCCTCCCACAATATCCGGAGCGCCGGGGGTGCGTACCAGCAGCGTCCCGGAGTCTTGCAGCAGATTAATTGCCGCGCCCTGGCCGAGGTCAATGGCGCGAAAGATCTGCTGGAGATCCTCCAGATCCACAATGGCAGTGATGACCCCTGAGAATGTTCCCTTGTCGTCCTCAAGTCGGCGCGATAGCACAATCCCGGCGCGATTCTCGGAACGAGTGATCAGCGGCTCGCTCATGAACACACTGCCCACAGTGCCGTCGCGCTGCGCAATGAAGTACGAGCGATCGGATACGTCAACATAAGGCGGCGGAGGACCGACAGATCGATAGCGTTGAATGCCCAGCGCATCGGTAATCGTCAAGACCCTGACCTGTCGCACGCCCGAAGCGCGATTCGCGAGCACCTCATTAATATGCTCAGGCGTTGTTCTGATGCCGTCGGTCCGATACCAGCGTGCCGTGTCCTCGAGCAGCAGGTCGACCGCCTGAAAGGCCCATGCGGTCTGCTCAGCCAGCGTCCTGGACTCGTTATCGATCTCGCGGTCGGTGGCGCTGAGCGCATTGCGATAAGCGCGCCAAGCGTCGTAGCCGGACGAGGCTGCGAATGCGAGTATGACCAGAATGCCGACTGTCAGAATTGCCCACCGCAGGCGCCGGAAGCGGTTAAAGGCAGCGGACTGCAAGGCGGTTTCGCTCAACGCGGGCATTGGGTGTGCACAGTGCTCAGCTCGGAGGTCCGATCATAGCGTGGACGGCCCCAAGCAGCGCATCTCGTGTCAGTGGTTTGGCGATGACCTGCGCCACGCCCAACGACTGCGCCGTGGTTCCGACGCTCGATAGACCGCAGCGAAATTGTCCCGAAAGAGCGATCAACGCTGTCCTCGGATGGGCCGCCTGAACTTCCCGCAGCAGCTGCGCACCCTCGTGCTTAGGGCTGTAGATGCTGACGATCGCAAGATCCACCTTACCCGGAGGGGCAGTTCCGGGCGGCGCTGCGACCTGAATGTGATAGCCCGCGCTGCACAACCATTCCTGGAGTAGCGCACGCATCAACTGATCTTCCTCGTATATCGCTATACCTGACATTGCTCTGCCCCGATAAGTCCACGTTACCTCATTGGCCTGCTGGACCGAGGTGACGGTAGCGTCGCGCGTCCGACCTACGGACCAATGTCGCGTCGCGCGAACCGCATTACAGCCGTAATACGGAGCAGTGAATTGCGGAAATGCAGGCGCACTGACGCGGATTGCATACGGGGCGGTTATCCATGCCAACGCGTACTCCTTAAGGTATTTGCCGGATCTGCGCAATGGGCAGCAGTCGATCCGATTCTCTTTTTACTACCGCGTAACACTCACAGGTTCGGGCCTCAATTCCCGGGCGATCGAGCACGACAATGCGGCCCCGGCTGTACTGGATCAGACCGGCTTCCTGTAGCTTTCTTGCCGCCTCGGTAACGCCTTCGCGTCGCACGCCGAGCATATTCGCGATCAGTTCCTGCGTCATGACCAGTTCGTTGGAGGGCAGACGGTCGAGGCTTAACAACAACCAGCGGCACAGTTGCTGGTCGAGTGAATGATACCGATTACACACCGCGGTCTGTGCCATCTGCGTCAGAAGCGCCTGGGTATAGCGCAGCAACAGGCGCTGCATGGGTCCTGCTCGGATGAACTCCAGCTTCATCAGCTCGCCTTCTAATCGATATGCATGACCAGCGCTCTGCACCACCGCGCGGCTTGACGTGGACTCGCCTCCCATGAACAGCGAGATTCCGATGACGCCATCGTTGCCCACGACCGCGATTTCGGCCGAGGCACCGTTGGCCATGACGTACAGCAAGGAAACAATCGAATCGACGGGAAAGTAGACATGGCGCAATGCGGTGCCGGATTCATACAACACCTCGCCCAGCGCCAACGGCACCAGTACCAGGTCAGGGTGCAGGCGTTGGAATTCCTTCCTGGGTAGTGCGGCTAACAGCCGGTTACGTTGGGGGTTCATGGCATCGCTAAAACCACTAACATCGCTAATTTCGCTGATGTTTAGTGTTGACGACCGGCATTTCCAGACAATGTCGTGCGCAGCGGCGCACATTACGGCTGCAATATATTCACTGCATCGAGCCGAGGCCCAAGAGCTGCCATCGCGCTCCAAGGCAGCACGCCTTAAGATATCTGCATGAGGACCAAATCAGCGATCCTATTCGCTGTACTGCTGAGCGCAGCAATACCATCCTGCAAGACCGTGCAGCAGGAAGCGGACGCGCGACCGGCGGGAATCGTCTGGTCGCAGGCAAAGATGGCTTCCACCGGCCTTGACGCGGCGGCGATAGCGGCACTGTATGACAAGATCGCGCAAGATCCGCATCACGATCTCAAGGGCATCGTCATATTGCGGGACGGAATGCTGGCAACTGAGCACTACTTCAATGGCGATTCCGTCAGCACACTGCACGACATCCGCTCAGCCACGAAAAGCATCACGTCGCTACTGCTGGGACTAGCCGTTCAACAAGGCTTAATTCACAGCGTGAATGACTCGATTGCCCTCTACCTCCCAGATATGCCAAGAGACGGCAAGGAGAAGATCACAATCAAGGATCTTCTCAATATGCGTTCCGGCCTTGACGCGAACGACGATCCATCGACATTGGGAGCCGAGGAAAATCTGGACAACTCGACCGATTGGATGCGCGCAGTTTTTGCGGTTCCGCTAATTGAGGCTCCGGGAACGCGTTATAACTACTGCTCGATCAATGCCTTTCTGGTCGGAGCCATCGTTGAGAATGCCAGCCATAAGCCCTTGGACCAGTTCGCCAATAAGAACCTTTTCGGCTCACTTGGAATCGGCATTGAACGTTGGCGTCACGTGCCAGTTGACCGCGTGACTGGCCAAGGCAATCTCTCCATCACCACGCGCGATCTGGCGGCTATCGGCGAGCTAATGAGAAACGGCGGCGTTGTAGCAGGAAAGCAGATACTGAATGCTTCTTGGGTGAAGACGAGCCTGGCGACTCAGGTCTCCATATCCACAAGCGATCCGTACGCCGATTTCTACGGGTACATGTGGTACACGCGAGTCGAGCAAGTGGGAACGAGGCAGATCATCGTACATTTCGCCTCTGGGAACGGTGGCAACAAGGTTTACGTCGTTCCGTCATTGCACTTGGTCGTGGCAATTACCTCGAGCGCATACAACACGAACTACGGGCAGCGGCGGTCCCACGACATCCTTCTCAATATCCTCGCGGCAACCCAATCCTCCACCTGACTTTGGAGAGGGTATTTTCAACGCATGTGTGATTGAGAAGGACCGATGAGCGATGCAATCGCCACACCGGTCCTTTTGGCAGCGCCCACTGCGGTTATTGATTGCTGACCATCAGCGCAGAGGCGTCTACCTGCTTGACGCCCGGGACTCGCTGGGCGGCCTGCGTGGCCTGATCGACTGCGGCCTGGTTGGGTACAGACCCGGCCAGCGCAACGACACCGTTCGACGTCGTAACGTCGACATTGCTATTGGGCGCGGCCGTCGCGATCTCAGATTTCACGTGTGACGTGATCTGACTGTCTGAAGCAACCGGTTCAACGCTTGCCGCGGCCGAATCGGTACTGGTCGCTGCTTCCTGCCCCGTCTGCGCAGGGGCCTGCTGCGTATCGGCAGTCGCCCCTGCCGGGGCCGATGAGGTCGTGTCGGTTGCAGACGGTGCCAGCGCCATCTGTGTATTGTTCTTCACACTGTCAGAGCTGTTCGAAGCACCCTGGTCCGCGGCGCCCGTGCCCGCATTGGCAGCAGACGCTACACGCGTGCCGGCCGTGTCATCGCTGTTATGCCTCTTGCCGGCGATGCGATCAGCACGGTCGGAGGCCTTCGACTTGTTCGGGGAGCCTACGGCGTCTTTCGCTACGTTGCCGGCGATTGGAGCGGTTGGAGCGACTGGAGTCGGGGCCGCCACAGAAGGATCGGTCGGTGGCGTACTCGAGGCAGCTGCTGTCTGATCAGTTGCCGCTTGCGCGGCCGAGCCCGGGGTTGGCGCATTGGGGTCGGCGGCATTCTGATCGCTCGAAGTAGCCGGTGCAGGAGTCGGAGCGTTGCGAGCGACCTCGCTTTCGTGCTTGGCGCGCACAGTAAATACAGACACTCCGACGCCGAAGATCGCGGCGAGGGCAATGCCCACTACGATTTGATGGGTTGAATTGTAGTTCCTCATATCGGGCTCCCAATTGATTGGTTGCTGGGTGAGAGTGATCTTTTACCGCCCTCGAATTGCGGCACCCATAAGCCCAACAGAAAAGCCCGCTTCTAAAAGACCTACGCCGCGGGTTCGATCGGCAGGTATCGTATTGATAACGAGGCACTTTTTGTTCTGCTGCCGGCGAGTGCCTACAAACTTGTGCGAGGAATATTCTCGCCGCTTTTACCGGCGCCTATGCGATGCCTCGGCAATTTGTGTTCGTTCAGGATTCGTTAAGTAAGGCTCCGGCTTCCGGGCGTTTATGCTTCCCGCCAGCCTGACTTGCTGGGGTCGGTCAGGTGATAGTGGATCGGCCCCATGCCGGTGATGGCGATGATGGCCGGTTCCGACACGTGTTTGGGCACGCCATCATAATGCGGCGTCCTGGCTACGCGGCGCACAAAGGAACCCGCTCGAACCGGCACCGTCGCTTGCGGGGCGAAATCTTCGCCGCTCGCCACATACCAGGTTCCGGACAGAACCACGCACAGACGATCCGTCTCATAGAAGTGCGGTGCGCTCATATAGCCGGGGTGCCAGCGGATCAGCACGAAATATTGCCCCGGATCGCCTATGGCGCCGACCATGTTGGCCTGCTCGGCCATTCCCGGCGGAAAATTGTACAAAGGCTGCCACGGGATGTTATCCGGGGGTGTAATGATGGTCATGCTCGGGTCGACGCCCGCCGCCCGCGCCACGCTGATCAGGAAGGAAGTCCCGGCGAGGGCCAGCAGCAGATCGCGACGATTGGGTGTGAATTCCTGCATTGTCGTTCCCTCCAGCCGGCAAGCGGCAGAATCGATGTTGGGCATTAACGATGCGTCACGCCGTCTTGTCCCAGAAGGCCTCCATGCGCTTGCACATGGCCGCGTCGGCGATACGGCCGCGACCGGCCATCTGGTTGTCTTCGAGATGCTCGAGCTGTGAAGAGCCTGGGATGGCGCAAGTAACGGCCGGATGCGAGATCACGTACTTCAGCAACAATTGGCTCCAGCTCGTGACATCGATATCGGCCGCCCATGACGGCAGTTCTCGTCCATCGGTCTGGCTCAGCAATGAACCCCTGCGACCGCCCAAGGGCACGGCAACCATGACCGCTATCTTGCGTTCGCGCGCCACCGGAAACACGGTTTCGGCAGCTTCGCGATTGCCGAGCGAATAATCGACCTGTATGAAATCGATCGGGTACTTTCGCATGTAGTCGATCAGCTGCGGATGCTGCTCTTCGGAAACCGTGGTAATGCCTATGTAGCGGATCTTGCCAGTCTTCTTCAGCTTCTGCAGCAGCGGCATCAGCGGTTCAACGCTGGCGAGGAAATGCGCCTGCATGAGATCGATGCGATCGGTCTTCAAAGCTGTCAGTGAACGCTCGAAGCTCGCCTCGCCGTATACGTTGTCCATCGGCCGCGGACGGCCCGGCGCCGCGGCAGCACCCGGTGGCGGTCCGGGCATCTGTACGCCCTCAGCGTTGAACTTGGTAGCTATGAACATCTGTTTACGAATGCCGAGTTCGGCCAGTGCCTTGCCGATCACCGCCTCGCTATCGCCGTACATGGCGGCAGTATCGATTACGCTGCCCTTCAGTTCATGCATGCGTTTGAGTATGTCGCGCAGCTGCTCGTAATTGGCGCCGCGAAACGCATTGGTGCCGATGCCCATGACCGGTATTTCCTCACCGGTGGATGGAATCTTCTTCTTGATGACGGGCAGACTCGACAGGTTAGCCGCCATCGCCCAGGGCGCCAGGGCGGCGCCAGCGCCTACACCCAGCCCGATCTCGATTACCGTTCGACGGCTGATCAATGCATCGATTAGCGTGGCCATCTCCCGCCTCCGTGGGTTGTGCCATTCACGCGCGCAGACCCTTTGCCGTCTGCAGCACCGGGGTCGGCCGGCGCAGCAGTTCGACCGAAATCACTGTCCGCTTCGTACCAGTCGAACCGCGATGGCGTGATTACGATTGAAGCCGGCGATGGTGCCGTCAGCAAACTGGACGTAATAGGCGTTGTTGAATCCATACTCAGTGCCGCTCCAGTACCGCCAATTTCGCCAATGCATGTCTGGGAAGGCCTCTTCACTGATCGCCGGGGATGTGCAAGTCGGTGCGACTAAGGTCTTCAATTCATGAGAGTCGCGGAGAGCAATGCAATGACATCACTAGTTGTCTCGTGACAATCGTCCATAGCTGCTCCAGGTTATGTCGCTAGCCGCGGTCAACGTCGCGCTTTCTTGATGCGAATGCAAGTTAAAGGCGATTAATGTCGTAAGCAACTAAGCAACCCCTGCCGACGGCAACACATTGTGGGTATGGCAGCCGACACAATGTCCCTGGCGCGACGTGTGATGCATACTGGCACACAGGATTGACATTCAGGGAGGACCAGCGACGATGAAAGCTCAGATCCAACAGGGAATTCTTCTCGGCATAATTGCGGCCGGCGCAGCCCTGGCGGCCGACTTGCCGGGCATCAAGGATCTGCCGGACATCAAAGAAGGCTTGTGGGAAAGCAGCACCTTCATGCCTGGCGTAATGGAGAAGCCGATGCTCAGCAAGATGTGTACCAGCAACGCCGTTAACAGAAAAATGTACGAAGACACGCACAATAGTCCGAATGCGCCGTGCAAGGAATTGCATGCCGAGCACCATGATTCGGTCTACATCTCGGAATCTGAGTGTAACTTCAGCGGCAAGATCAGCCACTCCAAATCGGTTATGACGCTGACGGGCAATACTGGATTTCGGCTCGAGATGCGCAAGGCCGACAACACGGTGGAAACCGTTATCGAATCAAAGTGGGTGGGCAGCTGTCCCACCGGCATGAAACTTGGGGACGTGACTGGGCCCGACGGCAAGGTCATGATGAATGCGTTGAGCCCCTAGGCCTGCTTGTTCAGTGTTTGGTCGGCCTGATTAGATATCCACCGTAAGGTATCCAAACACGCTGCGCGGTGGAAACATGTAGAAACCCGGGGTATAGGCTGTAGCCCAGACCTCGGCATTATTGAGATTCTGCGCCTGCAGGCGCAGCGTCGCGGGTGCGCCGTGAATGACAAATCGGTACCGGCTTCCGAGCGATAGCGTATTCAGTACGGGTGCCAGCACGGCATCATTCACGCTCGCGGGCGTTGCGCCGATGTGAATGAGGGCGACGTCGACCGAAACCGCCGGCCATTTTGGAATGCTGTAGTCGGCATTGATTATAGCCTGATCATGGGGCTGGCCGAACGCGTCGCGGCCCACCCCTTCGGCGTTGAGGTTCGGTCCGATGATTGTGACCTGTCCCAGCAGAGCACCGGCAGTGACGTTTAGGTGGTTAATGAGTTCCCCGGATAGCGAGAATTCAATACCTCGGGCTTGTTGCACTCCAAGCTCCCGGTCAACGTTGTTCGTGTCCAGGTTGAAATAGGGTTTGTTGATCTCGAACACGCCGGCGATCAGCTTCAGCTTTGGCGTCAACAGGAGGCGTACGCCTGCGTCTGCCTGCCACGTCCGGGTCGCGGGCAGAACAGCGCCGCGGTTTTCCGCACCGTTCGGCGCAACTCCAGAATCCTCGAGGCCCTGGTTGTAGCCGGCATAGGCGGTCAGCCGGCTCGTCAATTTCGTGGCCAGTGACGCATAGGCCCGCAAAGGATTATCGGTCAGCCTGGCAACGGGCGCGTCAGGCGCCGTGACTTGCTTGTCATAGCTCTCGCGCTGGAGGCCAAGAGCAAGATCGGCGCGCGCATCCCATTGAGCGCGGTACGCCAGTCCCGTACTCCACAGTTCGGTGTGATCTTCGGTACGGGCCGAATAGATAAAGCGCGGTTCGGCCGTCTGCGCGCCCTGGCCGATGAGTGTCGTCCCCACATCGACCGCGTCCCCTCCACCATAGTAGCTCCAGGTGTCGCGGCCGCGCGCCAGCAGGACAATGTTCTGATTCCAGGAACCAGCCTGGAAATGACCGGTCAGACGCACTTCGCCGGAGTTGGAAGCGACCGACTGATCCGGATATCCGACCAGCCAGTGCTCAGCGTAGCCGTTGAGCTCGGCATTGAGGTAGAGATCAGAATAGCTGTATGGATTGTCCGAGACCGATCGGAACAGGCCGGCGGTTAGAGTCCAACGCCGGCTGAGCTTTGCGTTCAGAAGGCCGCCATAATTTTCCGACAGATTGCGGCTTTGCGCCCAGTCCTGGCCGAGGAACCTGCGGGCGATATCCGGCGGCAGAAAGTTGCCTGCCGTGAAGATGACCGGCATCGTGTCGTCGTGCGTCGTCTGCGTCCAGTCGAAGATTGCGCGTACGGTAAGCTGGTCGTTGGGCTTCCACTGCGGTGTGGCACCGACATTCAGCACCGTGGCGGTGTATCCAGGGTATGCACCAACCGGTGTCTGCGAGCTGATTTGATAACTGGCGCCGACGGGCAACTGCAGTTCGCTGCCCATCAGCGGCACGCTGCCATCGGCACTCGCACCACGTGCCGCAAAGGGTCCATCGCTTGCAACCACGCTTGCTTTCGGCGTGCCATCGCCCGGATTGCGGAGGTCATAGTCCACGATGCCGGTTGGCGCTGGAAAGGCGTAGCCGACCTCGCTGATACCTACCCGAATCGTCGATCCTTCGACCACCCGATTGGACAGGCTCCCCTGTTGATCGAAATAAAGACCGTCGATGCGCACATTACCGGCTACTTGCGGATTGAAGCCGCGAACGCCGTTAGGTCCATACAAACCGATGGTTTCCAGTCCAATGGTCAGCCCGAAGGCGTCATCGGCCGAAGCCACTGGATTGTCGGTTGCGTGTTGGGCTCGTAGTGCGCCAATCGGCGATCCGATCAATAGTAGCGTCACCGCGATCCTGGGTGCGCTGGCCAATGCAAGGGGCGGGGGCGGGGGCGGGGACCGCGACCGTAAGGGACTATGCCTGGTCACGCTCCGGAATTGCACCCGTCCTCCTGTTAATTCTTGCTGCAGCCACAGAGTCGCAGAACCCTGCGGGCTCAGTTTAGAGCCGCTGATTGCAAACTCGCATACCGCTTACTGCACTGAGCCGACCATTCACTGCATCAGTGACCCGGCGGTAGTTGCCAGGCGTAAGATTGAGAGCCATGAGCGAGCCCTCCACCAGCGCGCGCCCGGCTTATTGGTTCTGGATTGGCGCCATCTGGTGCGCGGGTGGCCTATTCGATGCCAGTCAGACGGTACTTGTCATGCGCGCGGAAGGCATGCATACGCCGTGGCCGCCCCTGTTTGGGACGGAACTGGCGTCCTGGCTACCCTGGGTCATGGCGACACCATTCATCATCGGTCTGGCACGACGGTATCCTGTGGTCCGCGGCGCCCGCGTGTCGATGGCCGCGGTCCACAGCGCGGCGTTCGTGATCATTTCCTTGATTGCGTCCGCGTGGTACGGGCTACTCACCATGTTATTTAATCCCTGGGGCCATTCCCCCCAACCGGGACCTTTCTTGGTTGTCTGGACGCACTCACTCTTGTACCAGGTGCTGACGTTCCTGATCGTGTATGGACTGATCCTCGCCATCACCATGGTCGTGGATTCCAGGGAACGTATTGCCCGGCAGCAAACCGAGGCGGCAAAATTGAATGAGGAACTCTCCCGCGCGCAGTTCGCGGCACTCCGACAGCAGATGGAACCGCATTTTATGTTCAACGCGCTCAATTCCATCGCTGGGCTGGTACGCGATCATCGCAATGATGCCGCAGTGAGCATGATTGTCGGCTTGAGTGAGTTTCTGCGTCGCGCCTCCGAGGATTCGCACCGATCGCAGGTCACGCTGGCGGAGGAGACGGAGTACCTGCAACGCTATCTGGACATTCAGAAGACGCGTTTCGCCGAGCGCCTGCGGGTCAGCATGGACATTCCCGCTGAACTGCTGCACGCGCCGGTGCCCAATCTGCTATTGCAACCCTTGGTGGAGAACGCTATCAAGCACGGCATCGCCAAGCGCGTAGCCGGCGGCTCGATCCGCATCAGCGGCAGGCGGCGTAACGGCAATCTATACTTAAGCGTATACAACGATGGCCCGATGCTTCCCGCAGACTGGCAGACGACGGGCAAAGGCATCGGCATCGCCAACCTGCGTACCCGCTTACAGATCCTGCACGGAGGCGATTGTGATCTGCAGCTTCGCAACATCGACTCCGGCGGCGTTGAAGTCCTGGTAACCCTGCCGCTGCCGCAGGCGTAAAATGCGCTCACCCGACAGACCGTTGCTGCCACTGCGGGTTCTCGTGGTTGATGACGAACCCTTGGCGCGCTGCAACCTTACCGCGCTCCTTCGCCCAGATCCGGCCATTACCTCCGTGACGGAATGTGGATCGGGGTTAGAGGCGATCGATGAGATTCGCCGATCCAAGCCCGATCTGGTGTTTCTCGATGTGCAGATGCCGGAATGCGATGGCTTCGACATGCTCGAGATGCTGGGAAGGGATTTGCCGTCCACCGTCATCTTCGTGACGGCACACGATGAGTATGCGCTGCGCGCTTTCGAGGCCGGGGCGCTCGATTACCTGCTCAAACCCTTCGATAATGCGCGATTTGAGCGCGCCCTGAGCCGCGCCAAGGAGAAACTCGCGCACCTCGCGCCGCTCCAGCGAGCGCATGTGGAGCGGCTGATCATCAAGAGCCCGGGTCACGTCTTGTTCCTGAGTGTCGCGGATATCGACTGGATCGAGGCCGCCGACTATTACGCCTGCATCCATGTCGGGGATGCCACGCACTTGATGCGTCGAACACTCCTGGATCTCGAGCGCGATCTCGGCGAGGAGCGGTTTTTCCGTATTCACCGCTCCGTCATCGTGAATCTGCAACGGATTCGCGCCGTGGAACTGCAAATCGATGGCGAGTACGAGGTGGTATTGATCTCCGGGACTCATTTGCGCCTGAGCCGGCGCTATCGCAAACCATTGCAGGATCGTCTGGGCGTCTAGTGCGGCCTTCGCCCAATAGCACTATGCCGTCAGGCTGGCCGGATCCATTTCCGGAATACGCACGGCGCGACTCGTTTCGTACCTCAAAGCAGCGGGATCATTCGTTATTTGGGCTCAGCAGGATAACCTTGCCTGAAGCACCACCCTTTTGTACGAAAGCGTGCGCTTCCCCCGCATCGCGCAGCGGCAGGCGGCGGCTGATCGGCAGCACGAATTTATTGTCGCGGATGTCGTCCGCAAACTCCCGGACCTTCGAGGCATCCGGACGCGCAAACACACGGGTGACTTTGACGGCCGGATTGGTCTCAGCCACGCCCTCGGGAAGCACGGACGCGTAGCCAAAAGTGCCGCCATTCCTCACTTTTGAGAAGAGTTTTGCCGCGGTCTCTCCGCCGACCGTATCGGCAACGGCATCGACCATCTCCAGGCTTGCGATGGCATTAGCATCATCAATGGCTACGGTGTCCGAGACCTCGAGCGCCCGCGCCTGCGACAGTTGCCGTGCACGCACGCCGGCAATCACTCGCACACCCATCTTCTTCGCACTGTGCACGGCGGCGCGGCCCACGCTTCCAAGCGCTCCACTGACAATCAAGGTCTGTCCGCGCTGCGCCCGAGCGGCCAGCTTCACGAGCTGATCGCCAGTCAGGACGACCAGAGGGATCGCCGCTGCATCGATCAGGTCCAGCCCCTCGGGTAAATGGGTGAGCACCGAGCCGTCGACGACAACGAGCTCGGCGTAGGTCGCCTCTGCTGTCGCCAACACGCGATCGCCCGCCTTGAAGGTACGAACGCCGTTGCCCACCGCGCGGACGATACCGCTGACATCCTTGCCGAGGATTGCCGGCAGCGTCAGGGGAAAATCCTTTTGCCTCGCTCCGGACCGGATTTTCCAATCAATGGGGTTAACGCTCGTAGCCGCCGCCTCGATCAGCACAAAGTTGTCGCTCAGGACCGGATCGGGAACGTTGTCCTCATATTTCAGGTTTTCAGGGCCGCCATATTCGTACAAGCGAACAGCTTTCAATGCTCCTCCAGTCGTCAGGGGCAGTCGGACATCCCCACGACGGTGCGCGATCACGACCAGAGTGTTATTCTACTCTCGTGAACTCCACGCTTCACTACCCTGGTGAAGAACCCTCGCAGTAAGTGCTTAGATTTATGCGCAAGGCGGTCGGGGCAACACAATGAGCACGCCATTAAATGCCTTGAAGCGCACGGCCGCCTCAGCGTGCGTTGGTTTCCGGACGATCTCGGTCACATCAGCCTGCAATAAGTGTTTCTGGACACCAGGCAGCGGTTGGCTCGTGCGTTCGCCGTGCATGGCAGTCGCCTCGTTGCTGCTTGGTGGCTGCCATCTGGCGGTTCTTTCGCCTGCAGGACCGATTGGCGAGGCCGAGCGCACCATTCTGCTTGATGCTTTGACTATTATGCTGGCCATCGTCGTTCCGACGCTGTTGGCGACGCTGGCGTTTGCCTGGTGGTTCCGCGCCTCGAACACGCACGCTCGTCGTTTGCCCACGTGGGCCTACTCGGGGCGCGTCGAGCTCATCGTCTGGTCCATCCCGACGCTGGTAGTTTTCTTCCTCGGCGGCGTGGCCTGGATCGGAGCCCACGAACTCGATCCTGCCCGGCCGCTGGACTCGAGCGCCAAGCCGCTTGAGATCCAGGTCGTCTCGCTTGACTGGAAGTGGCTGTTCATTTACCCGGAGCAGGGCATCGGCAGCGTCAACCGATTGGTCGTTCCGGCGGGGGTGCCATTGCACTTTCGGATCACGTCCGCGAGTGTCTTCAATGTGTTCTTCGTGCCGCGGCTCGGCAGCGAGATCTACTCGATGTACGGCATGACGACCCAACTCAACCTGCAGGCAGACAGGCCGGGCATCTACAACGGCCTGTCTGCTCATTTCAGCGGTGACGGCTTCTCCGATATGTCGTTCGACGTGCAAGCCGTAACACGCGAGCAATTCTCGGCATGGACCAGCGTGGTGAGTACGTCAGGCCCGGAACTGGATGATGCCGCCTACCGAGGCCTGCTGAGGCAGAGCCAAAACGTGAGGCCGTACACCTACCGCACGGTTCAGCGCGGGCTATTCGACGACATCGTGACGCAGAAGCTACCGGCCGGCGAGGGGCCGCCAACGGAGAACTGATGTGTTCGGAAAGCTGACTTGGCAGGCCATCCCCTTTGACCAACCGATCCCTTTCGCGGCGGGTGCATTCGTGGTTTTGGGATTGTGCGCGGTGCTGATCTGGGTCGCGGCCAAGGGCTATTTCCCCTACCTGTGGCGCGAATGGATCACGAGCGTCGATCACAAGCGTATCGGCATCATGTACTGCCTCCTGGCAGCCGTCATGCTACTGCGGGGCTTCATCGACGCACTCATGATGCGTTCGCAGCAGGCTCTCGCCTTTCACGCCGCAGGATACCTGCCGCCAGAGCACTATGATCAGATCTTCTCGGCGCACGGGACGATCATGATTTTCTTCGTGGCGATGCCGTTCGTGATCGGTCTGATGAACTTCGCGGTTCCGCTGCAGCTCGGCGCGCGGGATGTGGCGTTCCCCACGCTGAACGCCGTGAGCTTCTGGCTCACGGCTGCGGGTGCGCTGCTGGTCAACGCCTCACTTGTCGTCGGCGAGTTCGCCCGCACGGGCTGGCTTCCATATCCACCGCTATCGGAGATCACCTACTCCCCAGGAGTCGGCGTCGACTACTACCTCTGGGCTCTGCAAATCTCCGGCGTAGGAACGCTGATGGCCGGCATCAACATGGTGACGACCATACTCAAGATACGCGCACCCGGCATGAGCTACCTGCGTATGCCGGTCTTTTGCTGGACTTCTCTCGCCTCCAGTCTTCTGATAGTCGCCGCCTTCCCGATTCTCACGGCCACGCTCGCCATGTTGCTGCTCGATCGTTACGTCGGATTCCATTTCTTCTCCAACGAGGCCGGTGGCAATGCAATGATGTTCATGAACCTGATCTGGGCTTGGGGTCACCCGGAGGTCTATATCCTGGTTCTTCCGGCGTTCGGCGTGTTCTCCGAGGTGGTGTCGACTTTTTCAGGCAAGCCGTTATTCGGCTATCGCTCAATGGTCATGGCGACGATGGCGATCTGCATTCTCTCGTTCAGTGTGTGGCTGCATCACTTCTTCACGATGGGCGCTGGCGCGGATGTAAACGGGTTCTTCGGCATCGCCAGCATGCTCATCGCCATCCCGACGGGCGTGAAGATATATAACTGGCTTTTTACGATGTACGGGGGCAGCGTACGCTTCAGCTCCCCCATGCTGTGGGCGGTCGGCTTCATGGTGACTTTCGTTATCGGCGGCATGACCGGGGTGCTGCTGGCCGTGCCGCCCGCGGACTTCGTGCTGCACAACAGCCTGTTTCTGGTGGCGCACTTCCACAACGTGATCATTGGCGGGGTGCTCTTCGGTGCCTTCGCCGGCTATACCTATTGGTTTCCCAAGGCCTTCGGCTTCACCCTGGACGAGCGACTCGGCAAGGCGGCGTTCTGGTGCTGGTTCTTCGGCTTCTACGTCGCCTTCGTTCCGCTCTACGTCGTGGGCCTCGAAGGAATGACACGGCGCATGCAGCACTACGATCGGCCGGAATGGCACCCGTGGTTGCTGATCGCGGGACTCGGCGCCCTGATTATCCTGTGTGGCATCGCCCTGCAGGTCGCGCAGCTCACGATCTCCATACGCAGCCGCGATCGCCGCCGCGAGCCGACTGGAGATCCGTGGGACGGCCGCGGCCTCGAATGGGCCACCGCATCCCCTCCACCCGTGTTCAATTTCGCGGTGCTCCCCACGATCACCGACGACGAGACCTACTGGAACATAAAGCAGCGCGCGCGTGAGCAGACGCGCCTGCTCACGCCAGAGCCGCAGTACCAGGCCATTGAGATGCCGCGCAACAGTCCGGTCGGCTTCATCACCGCCTTCTTCGCTGTTATCACCGGCTTCAGCCTCATCTGGCACATCTGGTGGCTCGTGGTAGTGGGGCTCGTGTGCGCCTACATCACGTTTGTCGTCTTCGCCTGGCGTGATGTCGGCGAGTTCGTGATTCCAGCGGAGGAAGTGGCACGCATCGACCGTGCCAATCGCGATGCACGGGACAAATACCTGCGCGAGCTCGCCCGATGAGCGCGGAGGCTGTGGGCGCGCTGTCGCACGCGACCGGTCATGGCTCCGGCGGCCCGGCGCCCAAGCGCATAGTCGTCGGCTACGGCTTTTGGATCTTTCTGCTATCCGACGTAATTATGTTCTCGAGCCTCTTCGCCGCCTACGCAGTGCTCTTCAAGAACACCGCTGGTGGGCCCGCCGCACAGCAGCTGTTCGATCTGCGCAATACGGCCGCGGAGACCGCGTGCCTGCTCGGCTCGACCTTTACGTGCGCGATGGCGGGCCTTGCGGTCGGCGAGCGCAGCCAAAAATGGACACAGCTCGCCCTGCTTGCCACCGGATTGCTCGGCGTTGCCTTCATCAGCCTGGAGATCCACGAGTTCGCCGGCCTGATGGCCCGCGGCGCCGGCCCCACCCGCAGCGCCTTCTTGTCCTCGTTCTTTACCCTGGTCGGATGCCATGGTGTGCACGTGACCGCCGGTTTGCTTTGGCTAGGCACCATGATGGCGCAATTCTATGCGAAGGGGTTTCGTCAGAACATACGCCACCGATTTCTGTGCTTTAGCCTCTTCTGGCACGCACTCGACATCATCTGGGTCGCGATTTTCAGCTTGGTCTATCTGGTCGGAACACTGCCATCGGAATTGCTACCATGACCACCGAACACGAATTCGATGCCGGCTCGAACGTCGGCGTGGACCGCGAAGTCGGAGCCGAGTCCGCTACCGCGGAGCGGACACTCGGCCAGGAACTTCGCAGTTATGCTCTCGGGCTGGCGCTCGCGGTGGCGTTGACTGCGGCCTCATTCTGGGTGAGAGGCACTGATCTCGTCTATGGACCCAGCCTCGCGGTGGCGCTCCTAGTGCTCGCCGTCGCCCAAATGGGTATTCATCTCATCTTCTTTCTGCATATCACGACGGACCCCGACAACACGAACAATGTCCTGGCTTTGGCCTTCGGGGTCCTGATTGTTTGTCTGATCGTCTTCGGCTCCTTATGGGTCATGGAGCATCTGAACCACAACATGCCTTCGATGGACGAATTAATGCGTATGCAGCGGTAGACCCTTAGGGACAGCGGTAAGTGATGCCGGAAACAATCTGACCGAGCGCTTCGCTCGTTACAAAAAGAGCGTCGTCACCGAGACCTACCGTTAGATTTCGGGCGTCATCCAGCTTTTGCGGTAGAAACGCAACCAGAGCTCAGCAATAGTAGTGTAAGGACTGAGAACTGCAGAATGGCCGATTTCATCGAGTCGTCCTGGAGCCGGCGGCGCTTTGCCTGGCCGGCGAAAACGCTTGTCCGCCCGAGGACGTCGGCGGACCGCACGCCTACGCCGAGTTTCTGGATGCGATCGGGAATCCGAAGCACAAGGAACACGGAAGCTACCTCCGATGGATTGGGGGCGTCTGGGATCCGAAGGGCTTTGATCTGAACCGCGTCAATCGCGACCTGCATGGCGGGCGATGACTTACCGCAATCGATACATAGACTTGGCAAGAGCGCTGCTGGGTATCTCTGTTGCACTGCAAATCGCCGCGTGCAGCCGGCAAGAGGGAACGGCGATCCCTGCGGTGGGAACTACGGCGACGGCCGCAATGACCTCCTTGCCGAGGAGCGAGGAAAAAGTACTTAACGTCTATAACTGGACGGATTTCATCGATCCTTCCGTGATCTCCACGTTCGAGCAGGAGTACGGCATTCGCGTCAATTACGACGTCTACGACTCGAACGATCAGCTCGAGACAAAATTGCTCATCGGACACGCGAATTATGACGTCGTCGTGCCCGGCGCGGCCTTCCTCGAGCGGGATATCAAGGCCCGAATCTACCAGAAGCTTGACAAGTCCCTCCTGCCGAACCTCAAGAACCTCGATCCCGAAGCGCCGCGCGACATGGCCGTGTACGACCCGGGCAACCAATACGGGGTGGCCTACATGTGGCTTACGACCGCCGGAATCGGCTATGACGTCGCCAAGATCAACGCCCGCATGA
>Ga0302324_100004564_pt1 | contig 30530 bp, 28 predicted proteins | sample Palsa_T0_1_FD_201949 | JGI IMG/M metagenome (GOLD analysis project Ga0302324, IMG submission 201949) | Peat permafrost microbial communities from Stordalen Mire near Abisko, Sweden - Palsa_T0_1 | ecosystem: Environmental > Terrestrial > Soil > Palsa > Peat permafrost | place: Sweden: Abisko... | reverse complement strand
CGAGCGAGAACGCGAGCCGCCTGGCGGCGATGCAGCGCGCGGACAAAAACATCGACGAATTGCTGGAGACACTCCACGGGACCTTCCACCGCTTGCGGCAGAGCGGCATCGACGAGGAGCTTTTCGACGTGATCTCCGGATTCGAGGCGCTGAGCACCGGAGAAGCGCCGCGACGCACGCGCTGATGGCGCCCCTGGTGACCGGAAGAGGGCGTTCCCCCAATAATAACCACCCCTTCCCGGAGGGAGTCGGTTGTGCGACTTCCCTCCGGGATGACCATCCTCCGAGGTCCTGCCCCCCGGCGGGACCTCGAATGCGTTGCACAGCGGCGATTCAAAATTCGATGTTTCCCTGGCAACTCGTGATGCATCCCTGGAGGGATGCGCCCTAAGAACGCAGGGCGACGGAAGCGTTATGATCGTCCGCTGCGCGGATTGCGCCAATACCTTTCCGGTGCAGGTGTGATAGCCAGAAGCTATGCGTAAATGCCGCCGCACCGCCGTTTCACTCTAAAAGCGCAAATCTTGGGACGTGAACGGCGATAGTTTTCAGGCATGAGCTTCGCGGTGCGTTGTAGAGGCGGCTGTGCCAGCCCTGAGCCTGCCGAAGGGCCAGCCGCCTCAAGCATCCTCGTCTATTCGCCCAATTCCCATCGTTCCGAAATTCAATTGCTGGCGGTTCCCTCGTTTCCCTCGTTCCGAAGTTGCACTTCGGAACGCGCTTAACGAGGGGCAGCGCACCTGCGCTACGTCCGTCATTCAAACAGCTCCCCACTCCGTTTCGGCGCCGTAATCCCCAGCTTCTTGTAGGCAGGGGGCAGGGCGACGCGGCCTTGCGGCGTGCGTTTGATATAGCCTTGCATGATCAGATACGGTTCGTGCACGTCTTCCAGCGTGCCCGGGTCGTCTCCGATGGCCACGGCGAGCGAATTGATGCCGACCGGGCCGCCGCCGAACTTCTGCACGAGGGCTTCGAGGATGCGTTTATCCATCTCGTCGAACCCGTCGCGGTCGATCTCAAGCATGGCCAGGGCCTGGTCGGCGACCTCGCGGGTAACGCGGTTGCCGGCGTGGACCTGCGCGAAGTCGCGCACCCAGCGCAGCAGGTTGTTGGCGATGCGCGGTGTGCCGCGGCTGCGGGAGGCCACTTCGAGGGCGCCCGGCTCGTCGATCTCCAGGCCGATCAGGCCGGCGCTGCGCTGGACAATTTTTTGCAATTCTTCGGCGGTGTAATAGTCGAGCCGGCAATTCATGCCGAAGCGGGTGCGCAGCGGCGCGCTGAGCATGCCGGCGCGGGTGGTGGCGCCGATGAGGGTGAAGCGCGCGAGGTTCAGCGGGAGGCTGCGCGCGTTCGGCCCCTGGTCGATGATGATGTCGACCTTGTAGTCCTCCATCGCGGGGTAGAGGTACTCTTCGATCGCCGGCTGGAGCCGATGGATCTCATCGATGAAGAGGACGTCGCCTCGTTCCAGCGCGGTCAGGAGACCGGCGAGGTCGCCGGCTTTCTCAATGGTCGGTCCGCTGGTGCTCTTGATTTTCACGCCCATGGCGTGGGCCAGGATGTAGGCGAGCGTGGTTTTGCCGAGGCCCGGCGGACCGCTGAGCAGGATGTGCTCGAGCACGTCGCCGCGCTGCTGCGCCGCCTGGACCATGAGTTCGAGCCGCTGGCAGACTTTCTCCTGCCCGGCGAACTCGCTGAACATCGGCGGTCGCAACGAGATGTCGAACGCCGACTTGGGCGCGTCGAGGGTCTGTTGGATGAAATCGTCCGGCACGCGGTTAGTGAAAGCAGAATGCCGCGCCCCGGGGAAGGGCGTTCCTCACTCTTCCAGTGGGGACTCAGCACCGAGCGCTGAGCACTTGCCCTCTACTCGTCCTCGTCGTCTTCCTCGTCCTGTTCGTTCTCTTTGTGTTCGTCTTCGCGGCGCGCGGCCAGCATTTGCTCGTGCACGGCTTCGTCCATACCCTCCGCGATCAACTCCTCGACCACGTTTTCCTGGTCCTCGAGCCCGACATTTTCCACGTGATGCCCGACCGAACTGACGATCATGTCGCGCTCGGAAACGACCGCCGCCATATCCATGGCGCCATTGGTGTCGTTGGGCTCGTGGCCGCCGTGCAGTTCACGCTTGGCCGCGCGCCAGTCGTCGTCGTTGTACTCCGCATGGCCATTGATACGCGCGAGTTCCTGGGCCCGCCGGCGAACCGTTTCGGCGCAAGGCGCGCCCAAACCTTCGGAGTGATGAATGATCTTCGCAGGAGTCGGTTTCATCGTGCTCATATACTACTGGTACGACCACCAGCGTCAGGAGCAAGCACGAGTTGCAGGCGCGAAAGAAATTGTTGAGTTGTGCGACGGGACTTTTCAGCCTATTGAGGTAGGATCGAGTCATGAAGCAAATCAAACTGAGCGGTCGCGAACTGGCGGTCTTGCGCGCCATCGATTACGTGAGCGGCAGCACCGGCACGGAACTCAAGGAGCGAACGGCGATCGACGGCACCGACCTGGCTGATATTCTCAATGGTCTCTCCGAGGTCGGCTACGTGGAGTCCTTCCCCCCGGCCGAGCCCGTGACGTATCTCAACTACGCGGACACGCGCTTCGAGTTCAATCCCTCCTACGCTTTGCAGCTCAAGCAGGCGATGCGGCGGACTTAGGGGTGGGCCTTAATTGACGTAGCTGGCTTCGTTGGAGAAGAGCAGCGCCTGCGCGTACGTTTCCCACGGGGTGAGCGAGGTGCGCTCGACGTACTCGCCTTCGTTCTGGATCGCTTTGGTGCCCTCGTAACGTTTGCCTCCGGCGGCGGCTGCACCTTGCTGCTTCCGGCCCGCGAGGCGCGCGGCTGGCTTATCGTTGTAACCCTTTTCTTCTGCGGGCGACATCTTCGGCTGCCGGAGCTGTTCCTTGGTCACGAACTCGACCGCCATCTGGATTTCCCGGGGAGTGGGGTTCCGCTGGAAGACGATGTTATAAATGCCGACGATGGAGGACATGACGTCGCTGGCCCCACGCACTTCCGGCCGGTCCACGATGCGTCGCGCCACGTCCACCGACATCGGGCTGTTCATGAGGAAGAGCGCCTGTTGCGGCACGGTGGTCGAGGCGCGCCGGCTGTTGGGCATGTCGGGATCGCTGAAGTCGAACTGCTGCATCAACTCCGGCAGATTGCCGCGATCGATATAGCCGTAGACCGACCGCCGGTAGCTGTACGGTTCGTCGGTGAGATTCACCGGTTTGCCGCCGACGGTGTGGTCGAGCTTGCCGCTCATCACGAGCAGCGAGTCGCGCAACGCTTCGAAGTCGAGACGGCGGATATTGGCCCGCCAGAGCAACCGGTTCGCGGGATCGATCTGCTCGAACTTCGAATTCGTATCCGAACTTTCCTGGTAGACATGCGAGAGCATGATGGCCTTGTGCAGTTTTTTGAGCGACCAGCCCTGTTCCATGAAATAGCTGGCCAGGTAGTCCAGCAGTTCCGGGTGCGATGGCGTCTCGCTCATCGTGCCGAGATCGTCGAGCGTGTGCACGAAGCCTTCTCCGAAGTGGTGCATCCACACGCGATTCACGATCACGCGCGCGGTGAGGGGATTATTCTTTGAGGCGATATCCTCGGCGAGTTCCAGCCGTCCGCTGCCCTGCGTGAATGGCACCGGCTTGCGGTTGGGCGAGAGAATCTCCAGGAAGTGCCGCGGGACGATGTCGCCGCGCGATTGCTGCTCTCCCCGAATGAACACGGCCGAATCCTTGGGCGTGGGCGCGTCGGCAACGAGCATGGCGCGCGCCGGCGCCCCGGGATGCGTCAGTTCCAGCTCGTTGAGTTTGGCGAACTCGAAGTGCGCCTGGCCATTGAGCTTGTTGCCGAGCCTCTTGGATAAGTCCTGGAGAACCTCGGTGGTCAGCTGCGAGGCCGGCATGATGTCCATCGGGTTTTCGAGAATTTGCACGACCGCCGGGTCGAAGCCCGATACCGGCCCCTTGAGCGCTTTTTCATTGGCCGCCAGGAAGGCCTTGCGCTGCGGCTCCAGGCTGGCAAAGAGCTTCTTGTAGATGGCCAGGACATCATTCAGGGAAGTCGGGGCCGTGCCCTTGAAAGCATCGGCCACCAGCGGGTTCACCGCCGTGCTCGCCGAACTGGCCGCGCCCGTGATGTTCGCCACGATTTCCGGCGCTTTTTGCGAGAAATCCGATTCGCTCAGCTCGGCGAACTGGCGGAACGGACCAAAGATCGCGTCCTCGTTCTCGCGGTCAGCCTCATTCCTCCGGGGCTTGGCACTGGGATCGCCCTTGGCGCCTTTGCCGCCGCCACCCTGCACACCTTGGATGTGCCGGGCAAACATCGGGATCAATTCCCGGTCCAAGTCGTACTTTTGCAGCAGGGCAATCCGCTCTTTCTCCCCTTCGCCGCCGCCGCCCTTCTTCCGATAACTGCCGCCGCCGCGTATCGCCAGCAGGTAGCCGTCGATTTTTTTGAAGAGATCGCCCTGCAAATGGTCGATGAACTTGTAATAGATATCGCGGTTTTCCGTCTCGATCTTGCCGGCCTGATGTTCGAAATCGGAGAGTTGGGCCTCGCTGGGGACGCCGATGATCGGCTTGTCCACGGGCTCGACCGTGGAAGCAAACACACCATGGAGCGCATAATAGTCCTTGGTCGGAATCGGATCGAACTTGTGGTCATGGCAGCGCGCGCAGGCCACCGTCAGCCCGAGAAAACCCTTCGTCACCGTATCGATGCGGTCGTTGATGATGTCGTTCGGGTTCTGAAAGCGCTCGCCCACGGTGATGAAGCCCAGGGCGGCCAGATTTGGCACCGGATTGTTGGGCAGTTTGTCGGCCGCGAGTTGCTGCACGATAAACTGGTTGTAGGGCATGTCGTCGTTGAAGGCCTTGACCACCCAATCGCGATAGGTCCACGCGTAGGCGTAGCGATAATCCTGCCGGCGCGCCTGGTTCTTGTCGCCGCCGATGGTGTCGGAATAGCGCGCCGTATCGAGCCAGAAACGGCCCCAACGCTCGCCGTAGGCGGGCGAAGCGAGCAGCCGGTCCACCACCGTCGCAAACGCCTGGGGCGAGGTGTCCGCCACAAAGGCCCGGACCTCCTGTGGCGTGGGTGGCAGGCCGGTCAAATCGTAGCTCGCCCGGCGCAGCAGCGCTTCCTTGGTGGCGTCGGAGGAGGGGATCATTCCTTTCTCCTCGAGCTTGGCGAGGATGAATTGATCGATCGTCGTGCGCGGCCAGGCGACGTTCGACGTGACTTTCGGCGGCGTCGGCTTGGTGACCGGCTGAAAGGCCCAGTGCGAGCGCGCCTTTTCGGTCAGGCCGCTAAGCTTGCTGGTGATATTGGCCTCGTCCTTGCGCGGGTCGGGCGCGCCCATTTTCACCCACGTCGTCAGGTCGGCGATCTGCTGGTCGCTGAGCTTCTCGCCCTTGGGCGGCATCTGGAGGTCCTTGTCCAGATAGGTCACCGCCGTGATCAGCGGGCTTTTCTTGACGTCGCCCGGCACCACCACGGCGCCGTTCTCGCCGCCCTTGAGCAGGCCGGCCTTGGTGTCCAACGTCAGGTCGCCCTTGGCCTTGCCCTCTTCCACACTGTGGCATTTGTAGCAGTTTTCCTTCAGGATCGGACGGATTTTGTTCTCGAAGAACTCGGTCTGTTCCTTGGTCGGCTCGGCCGTCACGGCCGCAAAGGCGGACGCGCCGCTGAGCGCAAAAACGGCAAAGGCAAGTGGGCGGTGAATCATGGTTTGTTTGGGGGGCTTTAGGCGATGATGTCCTTGACGACGTTGCCGAAGTTGTCGGTGAAGCGGAAATCGCGCCCGTTGTAGCGATAGGTGAGCTTTTTGTGGTCGAAGCCGAGCAGCGCCAGAATGGTGGCGTGCAGGTCGTGGATGTGGACCTTGTTCTCGGCGGAGCGCGCCCCGAATTCATCGGTCGCCCCATAAACGGTGCCGCCCTTGACGCCGCCGCCGGCCATCCAGGCCACCATCGCCCGGCCGTTGTGATCGCGGCCAGGGTTGGCGTTGCCATTGCGGTCGCGCACCACGGTGCGGCCAAATTCCCCGCCCCAGATGATGAGCGTCGAGTCGAGCAGCCCGCGCTGCTTGAGGTCCTTGATCAGGGCTGCGGCCGGGCCGTCCACCTCGCCCGCCTTTTTGGGAATAGTGGTTTCGACATTGGCGTGGGTGTCCCAGCCCCCGTGTTCAACCTGGACGAAGCGCACGCCGCGCTCGACGAGGCGGCGGGCGACGAGCAGCTTCGCGCCCATGTCGCTGGCGCCGTAGAGGTCGCGCATCGGCTGCGGTTCCTTGGTGATGTCGAAGGCGTCGGTCGCCTCGGTCTGCATCTTGAAAGCCATCTCGAAGGCCTCGATGCGGGCTTCGAGTTGCTCGTCCTTTTGCAGCTTTTGGGCGTGCATCTCATTGAGCTTGTGGACGAAATCGAGCTGGCGGCGCTGGCGGTCCATGCCGGTGAAAGGATTGCTGATGTTGAGCAGCACCTCATCCAGCTTGATGCTCGGCGAATAGTTCACGTTGCAGCCCTGGTAAATGCCCGGCAAAAAGGAGGCCTGGCGCCACTCCGGCTTGCCGCCCAGGGAGATGAACCCCGGCATATTCTGGTTCTTGGTACCGAGCCCGTAAACGACCCAGGAACCCATCGAGGGCTTCGGGATTTGCAGTGAACCGGTATTCATGAACCGCTGGGCCACCTCGTGGGCCGGGATATCGGTCCAGAGTGAGCGCACCACCGCCATGTCGTCGACGCACTCGCCCAACTTGGGAAATACTTCGCTCACTTCGATGCCCGATTTGCCATGCTTGATGAACTTGAACGGCGACGGAAAGGCCAGGCCATCGAGTCCCGGCAGCGTCTGGTCGACGTACTTGGCCAGTTCCGGCTTCGGATCCCAGGTATCGACATGCGAGGGCCCGCCGGAGGCGAAGATGTGGATGACTGCCTTGGCCTTGGCCGGAAGCGGAGAATCCTTCGGGGCGAGCGGTCCGGCGGCCTTCAGCGCTCCGGTGTCGGCGTGACCAGTGGCGCCCAGGCTCATGCCCAGGATCGAAGCCAGGCTCATCGCGCCAAAACCCATGCCCGTGCGCTCCAGGAATTCGCGGCGGGTAAAGGTGAGATCGTCCAGGGTCGGCGAATGTTCGCGAATATACTTATCAGAGTAGGCAGGTGTCATAGTTTTGGCGGGTTCGAAGGTACAGTTCTATCAGGTAACCATTTAAAAGCAAAAAAGTTGCGCATAATTTAACAGCACCGATGGATGAAATTCGGACATTTTGCCGAAAGATTTTTTTGGGGGGTCTGCCAGGGAAGGTGTTGGGGGGTGGGGCCTGCTTCCGGGGTGGGGAAGTCGCTGAAGTTTCGACACACCCGGGATCCAGGATACCTGTGGCAGGACGCAGGATGCGCGCCACGGGAAGCAGCGCCAGCGTCCGGCTGGAGTTGGCGACGGTCGCAAGCCGGACGCTGTGGCTGCCTCGAATCCGCCACCTGCATCCTTTAGCGCCATCTGAAAGGCCGGCCTCTCAGGTTTTTTGCAGGGCGTGCTCGTCGACTTCGATCGTCGAAAAGAAGAACTCCCCCGGCTGCGGCACCTCCTCGCCGGCCGCCTGCTTTTCCGCCAGCCAAAGACGGAGTAAATCAAGCACCGCGGCGCGGGCCCCTTCGATGCCGGCGCCATGCGTCGTCAGCCCGAGCAGCGGCACGTGCGCATAGTAGTGTCCGGACAACCCATCGCCTTCGGCAATTTTCTCAAAAACAATCGGATACATCAGCCTCATATGAAAGTGTCGTATCAGCCTGCTTCGGGGAAAACAAGCCGCATTCGCTTCGTTTTCTGAAGAACGCGCTCAGGCTCGTCGAGGGCTCTTCGGGAGTCTTAAGGGGCGGCGAAGTGGCCTCACATCTCGAGGTAGCGCTTGAGCTTTTCCCGGAGCTCGGTGCGGGCGCGGAACAGCACGCTCTTCACCGCCGGCACGCTCAGGCCGAGGATCTCGCCGATGTCTTCGTAGGGGATATCGTCGTAGCGGCGGAGGACAATGGCCATGCGCTGGATTTCCGGAAGCTCTTCGATGGCCTTTTGAATGGCCGCCTGCATCTCGTCATTGAGCAGCGAATCGTCCGGGGCCTTGGTGCCCGGGTCGGGGGCCTGCATCGGTCGGTCATCTTCGGTGGTGGCGTCGAGCGAGTGGGCGGGATGGCGTTTGCGGCGGCGCAGTTCGTTGAAGACGAGGTTGCGGGTGATCTTGAAGAGCCAGGTGGTGAATTTCGCCGTGGGCTCGTAACGGGCGGCGCTTTTCCACACGCGGATGAAGACCTGCTGGGCGATGTCCTCGGCGTCGCTATCGTCGCCGAGCATCTTGGCGACCGTGCCGATGACCCGGTGCTGGTGCGCCTCGATGAGGTCGCGCAAGGCCTCGGAGTCGCCTTGCTTGATGCGCGCCATCCAGGCGAGGTCCTGGGATGACGAGTCGGGCGACGAATCGGCCTGAGGACTCGGATCTGGACTCATGGAGTGGGGATGTGGACGGTCGTGGTCGGGTGGTCCACGAGACGGCAACATGCCGGAAGGGCGGGCAGGGTGCCAAGTGCTGAATGACGAATGCGAAGAGCTGAGAGCCAGGAGCCAGGTGGCCCCAATTCGAACGCCACGAGCTTCGCGACATTTGGCATTCGGCTCTGCTCCCCGCTTGCACCCGGCGCTCCTCGCACGTAACTACGTGGGAAACACGTTCATGTCCGCCAAGCTTCTTTCCGCCGAACTTCGACCGATCTACGACAACGTGCTCGCCGGCGGGCGGGTGACCGACGACGAAGCGCTCCGGCTTTATGCGACGCACGACCTGAACGGACTCGGGGTCATCGCCAGCATTCTGCGCGAACGCAAGAACGGCAACGTCGCCACCTACATCCACAATCAATACATCAACTACTCGAACCACTGCATCCTCTCCTGCCAGTTCTGCGCCTTTGGCGCGCGGAAACGCGACCCGCACGCCTTCGAGATGAGCATCGAGGACATCGTGGAAAAGGCCCGCGCGGGCCTGAAGCTCGGGATCACGGAGATCCATATGGTCGGCGGCCTGCATCCGACCCTGAAGGCCGAGTGGTACCTTGAATTGGTCCGCGGGCTGCGGGCGCTTGACCCAAATTTCGTCGTCAAGGCCTTCACCGCGGTCGAGATTCGCCACCTGGCCTTCCGCGTCTTTAAAAAAACGATCCCCGAAACCCTCGAGATGCTGCGCGAGGCCGGGCTGTGCGCGATTACCGGCGGCGGTGCGGAGATTTTCGACCAGTCCGTGCGCGACCAGATCTGCCGCGGCAAGGAGCACGCGGAGGAATGGTGGGAGGTGCACCGCATCTGGCACCAGATGGGCATGCGCAGCACCGCCACGATGCTCTATGGCCACATTGAAACGATGGCCCAGCGCGTGGCGCATCTGCGGCGCTTGCGCACCTGGCAGGATGAGACCGGCGGGTTTACGGGTTTCGTGCCGTTCGCCTTCGAAGCGGCGGGCGCCCGGCCCGATTCGGTGCTGACGAAGATCCGGCACGCCACCGCGTTCGAGGAACTCAAGAACCTGGCCATCTCGCGGATTTATCTCGATAATTTCGACCACATCACCGCCTACTGGGTGAGCCTCGGCCTGCCGCTGGCGCAGCAGGCGCTCAATTACGGCGTGGACGACTTGCATGGCACGATCATGGAGGAAAAGATCTTCCACATGGCGGGCGCGACCACGCCGCAGCAGCAGAGCTGCGCGTCGCTGGAAAAGGCGATTCGCGAGGCGGGGCGCGACCCGCGGCAACGCGATACGTGGTACCGCCATATTGAATCGACGTGGCGAAATCCTGCGGCAGATGCCTCGGAAATGGCCGTCGCGTAAGGAGGAGGGGCGGAACATCCAGGATCCGACATCCAATTGCCCCTCCCGCGACTGCGGGACCATGGGTCCCGGGCCTGCGGGACAAAGCCTCGGTTCCCAACACCCCATCGCCACCCCGGCGTTGGCGCGCCTGCGCGTTGGCTGCGTGCAGTACCTGAATTCGAAGCCGCTCATTTACGGCTTCGGTGGGCCGGTGATTTTTGACCATCCTTCGGGACTGGCGCGCGATCTTGCGGCGGGAAAGCTCGACGTGGCGCTGGTGCCCACCTTCGAGGCGCTGCGCTCGCCGCACTACACGCTGGCAGAAGGCGTGGGCATCGCCTGCGATGGGCCGGTCTACAGTGTCTTTCTCGCGCATCGCGGACCCCTGACAGAATTGCGCCGCGTGGCGCTGGATCCGGCTTCGCTGACCTCGTCGCATCTCCTCCAGGTGCTCTTGCTCGAATACCACGGCGTCCGCCCGCAGTGGCAGGATCTGCCGGCTTTTCCGCTGCAGGCCGAGGCGGCGCTGATCATCGGCAACCAGGCCATTGATTTCCGCCAGCAGGACCGGGAAGGATATCACATCCTGGACCTGGGCGAGGAGTGGAAGCGGTGCACCGGGCTGCCTTTTGTGTTCGCGCCGTGGCTGCTGCGGGCCGGTCTGGCGGACGCGGCAGGAGTCGCCGGGGACCTGCGCGCGTTGAAGGCCCACGGCGTCGGGCATCTCGAGGAGATCATCCGCGCCGAACCGCGCGACCCGGCCTTCACACGCCGCTATCTCACGCGCTACATCCGCTTCGAGGTGGGCGATGCCGAGAAGGCGGGCATCGAGAGATTCCGCGAGTTGCTGGTGAAGCATGGATTCATTGCGGAGGGTGGGACGGCGTTGCGGTACGCTTGACCTTTTCCTGCCCGTCATCTTCGCCGACGGACAGGAACCGCTGATACTGCTCAATGCTCGCAGCGGGGACTTGCTAAATCCTAAATCCTAAACGCTAAATACCCTCCTCCCATGCCTGAAGTCGTCACCTTCGGTGAGATCATGCTGCGTCTTTCGCCGCCCGGCCATTTGCGGCTGACGCAGACACCGCAGTTCGAGATCACGTTTGGCGGAGCGGAAGCGAATGTCGCGGTCATGATCGCGCAACTCGGCGGCAGCGCGGGATTTGTCTCCCGCTTGCCGGCCAATGACCTGGCGCAGCGGGCGATCAACGAACTGCGCGGATTGGGGGTGGATACCACATCCATCGTCCGGGGCGGGGAACGCATGGGCGTCTATTTCCTGGAACAGGGCGCGAGCCAGCGGCCGGGCCGGATTATTTACGATCGCGCGCACAGCGCCATCGCCGAGGCCCAACCGCAGGAGTTTGATTGGGAGAAAATCTTTGCCGGTACGAAGTGGTTCCATTGGTCGGGAATCACCCCGGCGCTTTCGGCGTCGGCGGTGAAGGTGGTGGAAGCAGCCCTGTCCGCGGCGCGCCGGGCCGGGCTGGCCGTGAGCTTCGACATGAACTACCGCGCCAGGCTTTGGAGCAGCCCGGAAGAGGCCGGCGACACGCTCAATCCGCTCATGAAAGGCGTGCATCTCTGCGTGACCAGCATCGAGGAGGCGAAAACCGTTTTCGGCGTCCACGTGCCCGGCGATTCGGGACCGCGCGCCGCGGAAACCGCTGTGCAACTCTCGGAGCGGTACGGCTTCGAGACCGTCGCCTTGACGCAGCGGCAGGGCTCCGCCGCCCATGTCACGAGTTGGGGGGCGATGCTCTATCACGAGGGCGAGCCGTACTTCTCGTCACGGCACGAAATCGCGGTCGTCGACCGGGTTGGCGCAGGGGACAGCTTCAGTGGGGCGTTGATCTTCGCGCTCCTCCGCGGGGATGCGCCACAGCGGGCCATCGATTTCGCCGTTGCGGCGAGCACACTCAAGCACACCATTTCCGGTGATTACAATTCGGTGACTTTGGCGGAAGTCGAGGCTCTGGCCGCGGGGGGCGGTGGTGGGCGGGTGCAGCGGTAGCGGCCCGGGCTTTGGGATTTCGTAATCTTGATCTGTCAGATCAGCGCAGCGGCGACGTAGGATTACGAACGGTGGATTTGCGCGCAGGAGTGAGCCGTGGGAAGGTGCGGCCATGATTACCAGCCGCTGGCTCGGCCTTCTTCTTTGCTCATTCCTCACCAGCCGGGCCCTCGCCGCGGATTGGAATTTGGTACGCTTCGAAAGCCGCGACTACCTCACCCTGGACAACATCGCGCAGTTCTACGGCTTTCCCAAGCCGCCCCCGGTGGACTTGACCGGACACACGGTCGCTGGGTCGCCAGCAGTCGCAGGACAGCCTCCGGCCGCGGCGCAAACTTCTCCCATCCCCGCGGCGACAGGTTCGGGCGTGGCGGCGCCAATCTCGTTGATCTTGAAGCAGGCGATCGCCGATGAACCCTCGCCGATCACCAGCGCCGACCCACCGGCGGCGGTCGCGGGCTCCAAAACCATCACCCTCGATTCCGGCAAGATGCAACTGGCGGTCACGGTCGGATTGCGCGAGTGCGAGATCAATGGCGTCAAACATTGGCTTGCCTTTCCGGTGATGTTCCACGACGGGCAGGTGCTGGTTTCGCGACTGGACTTGAGCAAGATTATCGAGCCGAACCTGCGCCCGGAATTGATTGAGGGAATGCAAGCGGTGAAGACCGTGGTGCTCGACCCGGGCCACGGCGGGCACGACCGCGGCGCGACCTCGAGGTTTGGTTTCGAGAAGGATTTCGCCCTCGACGTGGCGTTGCGCGCGCGGCCGCTCCTCGAGAAGGCGGGTTACAAGGTTGTGATGACGCGGGCGACGGATGTTTTCATCCCGCTCGAACAGCGGCCGGCGGTGGCGAACGACATCCCCAATTCCATCTTCGTGAGCATCCATTTCAATTCCTCGAGCACGAATGCGGACGCGCGCGGCTTTGAGATCTTTTCCTGCGCGCCCCGGGGCGCGCCGGCGACCAACGATGCCATGCCTCGAGAGCGCGATCTGCGCGAAGAACCCGGCAATGCCATCGACCTGCCGAGCGGGGCGCTGGCCTGCAGTGTGTTTCATGCCTTGTTGGGCCAGGTGCCGATGGTCGATCGCGGGGTCAAGCACGCCCGTTTTGCCGTGCTGCGGCTGTCCACGCAACCGGCGGTGCTCATTGAATGCGGTTTCGTGAGCAACAATGCCGAGAGCACGCTCATCAGCTCCGCGGCGTGGCGGACGCACGTCGCCGAAGCGATTGTCGATGGGGTCGAGAATTACCAGGGGCTGGCGGAGACCCGGACCCGTCCGAAAGTAATCGCCGATTACCGGCGCGCGGTCACCACCGGCATCGCTTTGCCGGCGACGGGGACGCCCTGAAAAAGAAGACATCCGCCGGCCGGCTGGCTCCCGAATCGCGAAGAGGCAAACTGTTTATCACCGCTTGCAATCTTCTCCGTTTCCCTCGAATGCTCTCCTTTACTCGCGTTCCCATGCCCAAAATTCACACCCTCGCTTCACTTCTGCTCGCCCTGGCCATCTTGATGAGCAGCGCTTTTGCCGATTCGGTCACGCTGAAAAGCGGTGAGCATCTCGAGGGCAAGATCACCAGCGAAACCGACAGGGACATCACGATCCAGGTGAAGGTCTCGGCGGGAATCACCGACGAACGGGTGATCCCGAAGGCCCAAATCGAAAAGACCGAGAAGACCTCCCCGGAACTGGAGGCCTATCGGAGCATCGCGGCCATTCAACTGGGGAAGGATTCGATGAACGTCGCGCAGTACGACCAGTACATTCAGGCGCTCGAAGCCTACGTGTCTCAATATCCGGCAAGCGTCCGGATTGCCGATGTTCAGACGAGGCTCAATGCCTTTCTCGATGAAAAGAAGCGCGTCGAGGACGGAGAGATCAAGATGGATGGGCAATGGATTCCCAAAGCCGAGGTCCGCAAGGAGAAGGTGCAGATCGGCGGTCAGTTGACTTTTACCTACATGAAGAGCCAGGCTGCGGATGGCCAGTATATCCCGGCGCTGAATACTTTCGCGGTCATCGAAAAAAACTTCGCCGGCGCCGCTGTCATGCCCGAGGCCATCGATCTCGCTCAAAGGATCGTCGTTAAACTCGAAGCCACCGTCCTGCGCGCCATCCCCGAGCAAAAAGCGCGCGCCGAGCAACAGAAGAAGGATCTCGCCGCGGCCGGTCCGGTGGACCGGGAGACGATGACGGCGGCGATCAAACGACAGCAGGATGCCGAGGACGCGCAGGTGCAAGCGTCGACGAGCGGCTGGCCGCCCTTTTATCCGGACAACGAAAAGAGCCTGACGGCGTTGATGACCCGCCTGAAATCCGAAGGCCCCCGCCTTGCCACGCTCCCCATCGAAAAGATGCGGGACTCTTTGCAAGAAACTCTAGAGGCAAAGCAGGGCCTGGCCAGTGGCGACATCAATGGGGCGGTGGAAAAGCTCAAGGATGCGACCCTCTTGTGGCCGACCAATGAACTCGCCGTGCGCCTGACCAAGGAAGCCTTGGAGATGCAAAAGGGCGCGGCGGCGAGCGCGGCCGCCACCCCCGCACCGGCGTCGGCTGCGGAAACCTCGGCCCAGGCCACACCCAGGATGAAACACGGCGCCCCAATTCCCTCCGCCGATGGCCCCGCCGCGAGCGCCACGGCGCCCGCGAGCGCCGCGTCTGCGAGCCCTGCGCCCGCACCCGCTGCGACAACGGTTGCCTCCGTGAAAGCGGCGGCATCGGATAGCGACGACGACCAGTCGTTGGTGACGATTCCCCGTGTGCTTGGACTCGTCGCGGTTCTCGCGTTGCTGCTGATCGGGGCGAACATGTATATGAAGAAGAAGAAGCGCCAGGCCGAGGAGGCCGGAAACTGATGACCAGTCGGCAGGCCCAAATTGACCGGCGCACCAGCGAGACCAAGATCCAGATCGACTTGGGCATCGATGGCAATGGCCGGAGCAGGATCGACACGAAGATTCCATTCTTCGACCACATGCTCACGCTCTTCGCGCGCCACAGCTTGTGCGATCTCACGGTGAAAGCCGATGGGGATATCGAGGTGGACCTCCACCATACCGTGGAGGACACGGGCATTGCCCTCGGCCAGGCCTTCTCCAAGGCGCTCGGAGAAAAACGCGGCATCCGCCGCTACGGTTGGGCGTACCTCCCCATGGACGAGACACTCGCCCGGGTGGTCATCGATTTCAGCGGGCGGCCCTTTTTGGACTATCGCGCGCCGGAAGGCGTGGCCTCGGTGGGCGGATTTTCCTTCACGCTGCTCGAGGAATTCCTGCGGGCCTTTAGCACGCACGCCGCGACCAATCTGCACGTCGAGATTCTCCATGGGCGCGACGCGCATCACATGTGCGAAGCGGTCTTCAAGGGACTCGCCAAAGCCGTGGATCAGGCCTGCCAGCTTGATCCACGCGTCGAAGGCATCCCGAGCACGAAGGGAACCCTCTGAATTTGGGATTGATGATCCCGGATTTAGGATTTTGAGTTCTCCGAGTCTGTTCTCGGGACAACATTTCTCGTTTCAGTTGGGATTCCGTCCGCAGGGTCAATGCCAAATCTTAAATCCTAAATCTTAAATGTCCCGATGCTTGCCTTGATTGACTACGGCTCCGGCAACATTCACAGCGTCATCAATGCTTTGCACCACGAAAGCGCCAGCCTGGAACTCGTTGGCGATCCCGGACGGCTCGCGGAAGCGGATGCCGTGGTCCTGCCGGGCGTAGGGGCCTTCGGCGATTGCGTGCGCGGTCTGCAAACGCGTGGCTTGTGGGACCCGCTTGCCGAGTGGCTCGCGGCGGGCAAACCTTTCCTGGGAATTTGCGTGGGCTACCAGATGCTCTTCGAGGAGAGCGAAGAATCGCCGGGCGTGCGCGGCTTCGGTTTTTTCCCCGGTCGCGTGAAGCGCTTCGCCACGCCGGGGTTGAAAGTGCCCCAGATCGGCTGGAACCAACTCGACCTTCGCCCGCACCCGCTCTGGCGCGGTTTACCCCCGCGCCCGCACGTGTATTTCGTCCACTCCTATTTTCCCGCGCCGCGGACGGACGCGGAGGTGACGGCATTTTGCGACTACGGCGAGACGTTTGCGGCCAGCGCCGCCCGCGGGCGCGTGGCGGGCGTGCAGTTTCACCCCGAGAAGAGCCAGATGGTAGGTCTGGGAATCCTGCGGAATTTTGTCGCATCGGTGCCGGCGTCGACCGCCACGGGATAGAGGCCGCAGCGGGACGGCCTGCCCGGGGGCCGTTTCAATTTCTTGTTCTTGTTCTACGAACGAGGGGTGGAACTTACCCCGCCCTCCGCGGCCCTTTCTAAGTCCTCAGAGGCCTCTGCGGTTAAATTCAGGGGCCCTCCACTGGGGGCGGCCGCTGCTTTATGAAACTCTCCAAACAAAAATTTCCTGCGGGAAATTCGTGCGCGTTGGCGCGGTGCGAGGCATGGTGAAAGCGTGAACGAAACTGACCAATCGCCGGTGGAGGCGGGCCTCGAAGTCCGCAGCTATTTTGTTCGCGGGCGCAATGCGCTCGTCACGCGCGCGGATTTTGGCGACCTCTACGTGGATTACTATCTGCATCAGGGCCAGCACGGCTACGAGCACGACCCGGCTCACGACGAGCTCTTCAAGCAGGCCCTCGCGGCCATTACCTTGCACTGTGCGAGCCGCCCATGGAATGAATCCTCGGCCTGGACGATCCATCTTCAGGAGCCGCTGCTCAACCTCTTCGTCGCGGGCGACAATCGCCTCCGCACCGTTGTGGGCCAGCTTTTCACGGAGAACGTCAAGGCCGACGCCGTGCAGGTTTTTATTGCCGATGTCGTGCGCGGGAGCGAGGGCGCCCAGCGCAGCGCCGTGGATTTTGCGGGCCACGATCTCTTTCGCGCGGTCGAGCGCTATTACGCGCAAAGCGAGCAGCGGCTCGGACGGTTTTTTGCCCACGGGCCGGAGGATTTCGTCTTTGTCTCGGCCCAGCCGCAATGCGACCTCGACTGGCTGGAGAGGCTCGACGGGCAGGCCATCATGGTCCTCGACCAGGCCGAACAGCTCAGCCTCCTGGAGCGGCGCTATTACCGTTGGGAATGCGGCTGCACCCAGGAGCGGATGATGGCGGTCCTCGCCTCAGTCATGAAGTCCGACCCGGAGGGTCTCTTTGGCGGCGATCCCGTCCTGCGCATCAGTTGCCCTCGCTGCGGGGCGCGGCACAAGATCACTCGCGAGGCCCTGGAAGCCTATGTCGGCGCGGAAGACAGTGACCAGTAGCGCGTGCGATTTTGACGCTCGTTTTGGCGGCCTGGCGCGCCTCTACGGGAAAGCGGGATTGGCGCGCTTGCGCGCCGCCCATGTCTGTGTCGTGGGCGTCGGCGGTGTCGGCTCATGGGTGGTGGAAGCGCTGGCGCGTTCGGGCGTGGGGAACCTGACGCTGATCGATCTCGACGACGTGTGCGTGACCAATGTGAACCGCCAGCTCCCGGCGTTGGATGGGCAGATCGGCCGGCCCAAAATCAACGTGCTTGCGGAACGCGTGCGTTTGATCCAGCCCGAGTGCCACGTCAAACCCGTCGCCGATTTCTTCACCACCGCCAATGCCGCGGCATTGCTCGCACCCCGCTACGACTTCGTCGTCGACGCGATCGATAAGCTGACCAACAAGTGCGTGCTCATCGCCGGCTGCCGCCAGCGCCATATGCCCGTGCTCACCATGGGCGGAGCGGGTGGAAAACGCAATGGCACCGCGGTGCGCGTGGCGGACCTGTCGCACACGGAGCGCGATGAAATGCTCCGGCAGGTTCGCAAGAAGCTGCGGCGCGATTTTGGATTTCCGCGCGAGGCCGGCCGTTCGTTCGGTGTCCCCTGCGTCTATTCCCCGGAGATGCCCGTCTTTCCGTGGTCCGACGGCACCTGCGCCACCGAACCGGAACCTGGCGGCGAGAGTCTCACGCTGGACTGCGCGAGCGGCTTCGGCACCGCGGCGTTCGTGACCGGCGCCTTTGGATTCGCGGCCGCGGGCGAAGTCGTGCGACGGATTGCTTTGGGGTGAGTCGCATCCTCCTGACCTCTTTAGGACTTAACCGAAGAGCCGTTTGAAATTCTCCGCAACCTGGGCGGCGAGCGCGTCCACAGGCATTTCGCGAATCTTCCCCAACCTTTCGTAGGCCAGGGCGATGTGGGCGGGGTGGTTGACTAATTCCCCGTGTTTGTCCCGGATGGGAAAGGCGTTGAGGTTATCCGGAGGCCGCATGTCGGGCGCGTCGGTTTCCACGAGCAGGCGATCCGCGGGGATGTGGCGAAAGACCTCGCGCTGCCGCGCCTTGCGCTCGTCGAGGAAATACGCGTTGAAGGAGAAGTAGCCGCCCAGTTCGGCGAAGCCGGTGACCATTTCGGCTGGACCGCCGTAGGCGTGCAAAAGAAAACCGCGCCGTGGAAGCGGATGCCTGCGCAACAGTTCGTCCAGGCCGCCCCAGGCGCGCAAACAATGGAGGGTCGCTGGTCGATTCAATTCCGCGGCGAGAGCCAGTTGGGGCAGGAAGACTTCGGTTTGGGCGGTGACGTCGTGGCCTTCGATCCAGCGATCAAGACCGATTTCCCCGACGCCGGCGTCGGGGAATTCCGCGAGTTTTTCGCGCAGATTTTCGATCCAGCGGGCGCCGCGTTTGGCGATGTACCAAGGGTGCAGGCCGAAGGAGGGGATGACAAAATCGTGCTCGCGGGCCAGCGCCGCCACCGCCTCCCAATCGTCTTCGCGCGTGCCGTTGACCACCGCGCGCGTGACCTGGAGCCGGCGGAGTTCCGCCAGGATGGCCTGGTGGTGCGGGGCCAGGCGCGCGTCGTGAAGATGATTGTGCGCGTCGAGCAGATTCACGGTCGGGAGGATGTCTCCGCGAAGGCGCGGATGGTCTGGCGCACGCTGGCCAGGCCATTCAGGCGGGTGGGGGAAAGCTGCCGGTCAAGATGGAGGGCGCCGATGATTTCCGGTTCGACCTCGAGGATTTCCGCGCTCGTCGCGCCATCGTAAAGTTCGCAGAGCAAGGCGACGAGGCCCTTCACCAGGGGTGAATCCGCATCCATCTGAAAATGGCAGCGCCCATTCTCGATCTGTCCAGCCAGCCACACGCGCGAGGTGCAACCGGGAACGAGATGCGCGTCCTTCCGCCGGCTTTCGCTCAAGGCCGGCCACTTCCTGCCGCGCGCCACGATGGCGGCCAGCCGTTCGTGCGGGTCTTCGATAAGCCGAAAGCGCGCGATCAAGGCCTGCTGTTTTTCCGCTGCGTTCATGGGGTCGAGGGGTGGAAAAGTAGACCACGGATTTCACAAATCACCCGGATTTTCGATGGGCGGAAACGGCCACCGCGAAGCGGCGCGATGGAACGCCCACCGACGGATTCTAGTACTTGGCGGCTTCGCGGTTTCACATCATAAACTCCCCATTCAGCGCCGGCCTTGATCGCGGGCGCAACGCCTCCCCAAAACATCCCGCCCTATGAAATCCGCTGTCTTCTCCCGTGTTGGATTCCTGTCCTTCGCCGCTTTTCTCTTCGCCGCGGCCAGTGGTCCGGTGCCTGCCGCCGAAATCCCCCGGGCCTTGCCGCCTGGCGAGACCCCACAGGACGCGCGACTGGGACCGTTGAAGGATCTCAACGGCTATTTTCCCTTTACCCCGCCGGAATCGCCCGGGGAATGGGCGAAGCGGGCCGAGGAAGTGCGCCTGCAGATGCGCGTGGCGCTCGGCATCTGGCCGGAGCCGACGCGTTCGCCGTTGAACGTGGTGGTGCGCGATCGCCTCGAGCGGGATGATTACACGGTCGAGAAAGTCTATTTCGAGTCGATGCCGGGGTTCTTCGTCACGGGCACGCTGTTTCGCCCGCGCACGCCGGGACGGCATCCGGCGGTGCTCTGCCCGCATGGCCATTGGGTGGATGCGCGTTTTCAGATGCGGCCCGATTCGGAAATGAAGAAGGAGATCGCCAGCGGGGGCGAGCGGTTTTTGGAAAGCGGGCGCAGTATCTTCCAGTCGCTGGGTGTGCAGCTCGCGCGCATGGGCATGGTGGCGTTCGTCTATGACACGCTCGGCAATTCCGATTCGCACCAGTTCACGCGGGAATTTGCCCATGGTTTTGCGAAGCAGCGGCCCGAGATGAACACGCTCGAGAACTGGGGCCTGTTCAGCCCGCAGGCCGAGACGCACGCGCAGAGCGTCATGGGATTGCAAACCTGGAACTCGATCCGGACCATCGATTTTCTCACGACGCTGCCCGACGTCGATCCGGCGCGGATCGGATGCACCGGCGCGAGCGGTGGCGGGACGCAAACGCTGATCCTCAGCGCGGTCGATCCGCGCGTGACGGTCGAGTGCCCGGCGGTGATGCCGAGCACCGCCATGCAGGGCGGATGCACCTGCGAGAATGCGAGCCTGCTGCGCGTCAACACGGGAAATATCGAGTTTGTCGCGCTCTTTGCGCCCAAGCCGGTGGGCATGACGGCCGCTGACGATTGGACGAAGGAACTGGAGACGAAAGGATTCCCGGAGTTGCAGAAGCACTTTGCGATGATGGGAGCGCCGCAAAACGTGGCGGTCTGGCCGCATCTCCAGTTCAAGCACAATTACAACGTGGTGAGCCGGGAAAACATCTACGGCTGGTTCAACCAGCACTTCCATTTGAACCTGCCGCCGGAGCGACTCTCGGAAAAGGCCTACCCGCTGCTCACGCCGGAGCAATTGACGGTGTGGGACTCACAACATCCGGTCCCGGAAGGCGGTGACGGATTCGAACGCCAGCTGCTCCGCTGGTGGACCGACGACGCCCAGGCACAACTGGCAAAATCACCGGAGGATTTTCAGAAGGTGGCGCGTCCGGCTTGGAAGGCGCTGATCGGCTGGCCCGGCTTCCGCGGCGGAGAATTCGCACATTTGCGCGAGGCCACTCTCAGCGGGCAGGGGAAGAGCTACCGCGCCGCTATCTATACCGTGCGCGATGCCGGGGCGGGCTTTGACCTGCCGGTCATCGGGATTGATCCGGCCAATTACCATGGTCGCGCGGCCCTCTGGCTGGATGAGCGCGGGAAGGCGGGGCTGTTTGCGGCGTCAGGGGATCTGCGGCCCGAAGTGTGCCGGCTGCTGGAGGCGGGCTGGCGGGTGGAAGGCGTCGACCTTTTTGAACAAGGAGAATTCCTGACCGACGGGCAGCCATTCACCCATACTCGCCGCGTGAGCAATCCGCGGGAAGCGGCGGCCTTCACCTTCGGTTACAATTCGGCGGTTTTTGCGCAGCGGGTTCACGATATTTGCGAGACACTGATGCGGATGGCCCGGGGCAAAACGGCGACCGAATGTAATGTGATCGCACTGGACGGCACCGGGCCATTGGCGGCCGCCGCGCTCGCGGTCCTTCCGGAGAAAATCGACACTGCGGTCATCAACACGGGCGGTTTCCGCTTTGGCAAAGTGCTCGACCTGCAATCACCCGATTTTCTCCCCGCGGCGGCCAAGTACGGCGACCTGCCCGGCGCCATCACCGTGGCCAGACAAAACGCGCCGCGCATGCTGGTGCTCGGCGAAGGGGAAAGCAGCAGCGATCCCGTCGGTTGGTTGCTGGAGCAGAAGTAATGGGAGGGAGCTGAACGACAAATGTCCGAATCTCGAAGGAAGTCCGAACGCTCAAAGGTTAAAGCCGCCCCTTCGACACTCGACATTCGTCATTTCCTTTTCCCGCCGCCGCCTTGGCGAATGAGACGAAAACCGTCTTGGCTGGCGCCGTAGCCTTGGGCGTATTCGATAAGGCCCACGCCTTGTTGCCAGATGACCGTCCGGAAATGGCCGGAACTGTGCGACCATTCATAGGTGCAGCGATTTCCCTTCACCGTGATCGTCGCCTGCGCGTTTTGGCCGTCCGGAGTTTTGCGGGTGCCCTCGCTGATTCCATGGACGTCGCCGGGATCGAAGTTCGGTGGCACGGGCTGGGCGGCAATCTTCTGGGCGGCTTCCTCGGGCTTGTCATCACTGAGCAGGACGATCTCGGTGTCGGTGGCGATGTAGTAAACCGGATCGATCTGGCGCTTGTCCTTCGGGCGTGAAACGATGTCCTCGAAGCTAATCCTAAAGATCGCTCCCCAAGGGGCCTCCGCGATCCGGGTCGTGACGACGCGGGCGCTCAGGGGCAATTCCTTGCCGTTGGTTTCGTCGCTCCATTCCGTGCCCTTGAATTTAGCGGAGACCGGTTTGTCGTCGGGCGCGGAGAGGAACGGGTTGGCGGCGAATGCGCTCGACGCAAGTGCGCCGGCGGTCAGCACCGCCAGGAGGGGTTGCAGGGGCAATTTCATGCCCGCTGTTTTAAGGCGTGGCCACGGGTGTTGACGAGGCTGATCTGGGGGTGTCGGCGCCTCCCACCAAAGGGAGCACCGCCCAGGACGGCGTGGCATTCTTCACCACCATCTGCAAATCGAGCTGCTTGCGGTGGCCATCATCGTCGTAATAGATCGATTCGGTATTGTTCACGATGCCGATGACGGTGCCGTGTTCGTCGAGCACCGGGCAGCCGCTCGAGCCCTTGGCAAAATCGGCGGTGATGGACATGAACGCCTGCACGCCGGCCGGAGTTCTCCAGAGGGTATGGCGCGAGACATATCCGGTCGAGAGCATGAAAAAACGATCGTCGGGATGGCTCATGACGAAGACCGGCGAACCCGCCGGCGCGGCGTCGTGGGCCAGGGGAAGAGCGGGCAGTTCGACACCCTCGGGCAGGTCGAGCTGAAGGATGGCCAGGTCATTCACCGGCTCAAAAGCCAGCACCTCGCGGACCGGGAAGACCCGCCCGTCTCGCGTCAGCGCGCAGAAGCCGCGCGCGGTCTTGTCCTTGGCGACATGCAGGCTCGTCAGGCAGACCCCGGGCGCGATGATGAAGCCGCCTCCGGCCACGTTGAATGTGGCCGTGCCCTTCTTCGATTCGCGGGAGAACTCGCCAAGCACCAGGGTGGCCGCTTCTGCCCGGGCCGCGATGGTCGGGCCGGTGAGCTTGTCGGGCAGCGGATCGGCAAGGTGCAGGCCGCAGATCTTGCGGTCGAAGCGCAGCGGCGTAATGCGCCTGGCGTCGTAGAGTTTTTTGCTTTCGGCCGCAAAGTACAGTTCGATCTCCCGATCGTCGAACGGCTGTCCGGCCACCGGTGCACGCGCCTGGGGCGCGTTCAGATCCGGCTTCGCTTTGGTCCGGGTCGCACTCGTGGTGGCGGAAGGGTGCGGGCTTTTGACCGGCGCCTGGTCGTCGGCCGAGAGCACCCCGAGGAACGCGATATTGAGGAGAAGGAAGGCAGCGAGCGACCGGGACATGGGATGAATAGTCGACGATATTGGCACTGAAATCCAATTTGCTCGACAAAAAATCGGAACGCCGACCGTTTCCGGTCGGCGTCGCGGTGTAAAACGCCGGGGAGGTTTCCCTCTTAATGGCGGCCCGGTCCGCCGTGGAAATCGTTTATTCCGGTTGAGGCGTCGGCGTTGGCGTCTTCTTGTGGAACCAGCCGGTCTTCTTTGGCGCCGGCGCAACACCTGGTTTCGGGACATCCGCCGCGACCTGCCGTTCGGAGGTTGGAACCAGCCGCACCGCGCCACGGGCATTGTTGCGCCAGCCATTCGGGTCGGCGTACTCCTCGCCGCTATGGTGCAAGCCGGTGACCTGGTCCTCGAGCCCCGTGCCGTAGCCCTGGTGGATGATCGTCGGCGTCACGAAGATCAGCAAGTTGCGCTTGGTGCGGGTGTTGAGCCGTTCCTGAAAGGCATAGCCGAGAATCGGAATGTCACCCAGCACCGGGACCTTCGTCCGGCTCTTGCTCACTTCATCCTGAAGCAGGCCGCCGATGGCGAGGGTGTCGCCGCTCTTGATGAGCACGTTGGAATCGAGTTTGCGCGTGTCGATGATCGGGCTGGTCACCGTCGCGCCGCTGAAGGTGAAGGTCGCGTCGGCTACTTTGTTGCTGATCTCCGGCTCCACGGCCATCGTAATATAGTCGTCCTTGTTGATGGACGGCGTCACGGTCAGCGTGTCGCCGAATTTCTTGGTCTGGAACCCGCTGAAGACCGCCTGCGCGGTTTGCTCGTTGAAGTTGAGTTGCGGCACCGGTTGGGCGCGCGTGATTTCGATCGTGGCCTTCATGTTGTTCGCGGTCACCACCCGCGGATGCGCCAGGAATTCCGTGTCCTGGTCTTCGTTCAGGAGACGTAGCGTGGCCGACATGGACGGGATGGAAAGAATCGCGAACTGGTTGGCCAGGGCGCTGCCGAGAGCGCCGCCGGCGCTGCTGTTGGCGCCGCTAAAAAGAAAGTCCGCCGGTGCCAGGATACCGTTGTTGACGGTGGCCGCCGGCAAGGTGGCCAGTTCCGGAGCCTGAATTGGCAGACCCGCCGCATTGAGGAGCGGCGTGGTGGTGGTGGTCGGAACGCCGCCCACCGTGGAAGTGGTCACAGTTTCCGCATTCGCGACCGTCTGGGTGGCCAACGACGAGCCGCCGTAACGGAAGGTCTGCGGGGTGCCGGAACCGCCGACGACGCCACTCCAGTTGATGCCATAGCTTTGCTTGGGGTTGGCCGTCACTTCCACGAGACGGGCCTCGATCATGACCTGCTGCGTGGGCCGGTCGACGGATTCAAGGAACAGCTTGATCTTCGGGAGGTTGGAGCGGTTTTCACGGAAGTAGACGGTGTTGGTCCGCTGGTCGAATTGCGGGGCTACGCCGCTTTGCAGTTGTGTCTGGAGCAGCGGGACGACCTTTTCCGCGGTGGCATAGCTGAAGGTGTAGTTGCCGCTTTCGGTCGGTTCCTTCGACTTCTCTTCGGTGGTCTTGATATAGTACACGTCGCCTTTGCCCTGGTCCATGACCAGGCCCTTCGATTCCACAATGATTTCGATGGCTTCCTTCGGCGACTTGTCCTCGATCCGCATATTGACCGTCCCGGCGGTCGTGGCAACTTTGTCGCTGACGACAATGTTTATCTTGGCCTGGCGGGCCAGCGTGCGCAAAACCAGGTCGATCGGGTCGCCTTGGAAATCATTCAGCCGGGCCGCCCCGGGGGGCAGGGCGGATCCTGGCGTCGTCGCCGGCGTCATCGCCGCACCGGGTGGCTGTGGCGGGATGGCGGCAGCGGTGCCGTCCACGAGCGGTGGGATGACCTGCTGAGCGCCGGGCTGGATTGGCGGTTCAATTGGCGCCGGGGTCACAGCCGCTGGGGGGGGGACGATTGGAGCTGGGGAGGTGCCTGCAGCCGCAGTGTCCTGCCCGGATGCAGAACTCACGGAAATAAGGGCAAGGACGCAGAGCGAGGTGGAAAGTTTGGCCATGGAGTGAGCTTTCTGTTGGAGTTGTCACTTCGATAGAAGCACTTGGCAGGCCACGTACGCGCCGCGTTCCTTTTTTGAGATATTTATCGCATGCGCGAGAAAAATGCCGTCTCAGAAGTGAAGAACTGAGAGTCCTCTACGACGGGTTTCGGGAGAAGCCCCGATAAAACTTACTATCGCATCGCGGTGAAAAACCGGCTCATTTTCCCGTAGTCCTTCCGTCCCGGTTCGGTCTCAACGCCGCTGGCCACATCCACCGCGTACGGTTGTGCGATTCGCACCGCTTCAGCCACATTTTCCGGCGTCAACCCGCCGGCGAGCACCACCTTCAGCCCCGGAAATCGCTTCCCGGCTTCCGCAGCGAGCGCTGCCTCCAATTGCCGGCCGGTCCCGCCGTAGGCCGCTCCGGCGTCGGCGTCCAGGAGCACGCTGGGCGTGGAGAAACCATCGGCATGGTCGCATGAAGCCGCGTCGCGGACCCGGATGGCCTTGATGAATGGGCTGCCGCCCGCGGCAAATTGCGCGCAGTAGCTCTCGTCTTCGTCGCCGTGGAATTGCACGGCATCGATTGCCGGGTGGGCGGCAATCCGGTGCGCTTCGTCGAGCGGAAAGTTCACGAGCACCGCGACCCGCGCGACCAGGGGTGGCAGGCCGCGAATCCAGGACGAAGCGCGGTCGAGATCGATGTAGCGCTTGGAGCCATGCCAGAGATTGAAGCCCAGCGCATCCGCGCCGAGGTCGATCGCGGCCCGGGCGTCACCCTCGTTCGTCAGCCCGCAAATCTTCACCCGCACCCGGGTCTTCACGACACCGTATCTCCGGGCTGCACGGGCACGCCCGGGAAGCGCATGCGGGGCATCGTTTCGACCAGCTTGACCAGGCCCTGGCTCCATTTCGTCTGGATTTCCTGAAAGTATTCGTCCCCCTCCTCCAGGCGGCTGCGATATTTGACCTCGAGCGAGTCGCGCTCGTAGACGAGAATGTCGATGGGGGGACCGACAGCGACATTCGATTTTACCGTGGCCTCCATCGACAGCATGCCAAAGGTGATCGCGTCCCGCAGGTGTGTTTCATAACTGAAGCCCCGGTCCAGGATGGGCTTGCCGTACTTGAATTCCCCGATCTGGAGAAATGGCGAGACCACGCTGGCCTGGAGGGTATTGCCCTGCGGATAGACGTAATGAATCTCGTGGTTCTGTCCCGCGATCTGGCCGCCAACGAGGACATTGATGTTGAAGCCGAATCCCCCCGCCTCCAGAGCCGCACGGTCCAATTGATCCACCGTACGGATTTTCGATCCCACGTACCGGGCCGTCTCAAAAAGGCTCCGCTGATTCATCAGGCTCCGGTAGTTGGGATCGGTTTTGCCATTGATCAGGTCCTCCTCGATCAATGCGCAGACCGACTGGGTGAGGGAGAGATTGCCGGAGGTCATCAGGCAAATGACACGATCTCCCTTCTGCGCATAGACGCGCATCTTCGTTTGGATGGTGATGTTGTCCACGCCCGCGCTGGTGCGCGAATCCGAGACGAAAACGATGCCTTCGCGGCAAAACAGACTCAGGCAGTAGGTCATGGCACAAGCATGGAGGCGAAACTCGAAAGGCGAAAGGCAATTGAAAATGACAAATGGTCCGGGCTTGCCACGGCGTCGCCCTGGCGAGCCGGGCCGAATGGGCGAAGAATGTCGAATGACGAAGGAATGCCAAAGCGCGAATGATTACCGCCGTGTCGACTCGGAACGGGGCGACTGATCCTCAACTTTCGAAGGGATGCTCAAAAAACGAGCGAATGAAGAAATGACGAAAGTCATCCGTCTGCCATAAGAGGCCCTGCCGGAATTCGTCATTTGTCATTCGTTACTCTCACGCGTTTCACCTTTCGACATTTGCCAACCTCTGTTTAGCCTCCGTCGCGTGCGTGTCATTTTCCTCCTCTTGCTATTGACCTGGGTCTTGAAGGTGTGCGCGGTCGCCCAGGACTTGAGCGATGAGGAGAAGCGCAAGCTCTTCCTCAAGGCCCGCGAGGAGATGAAGACCCTGCCGATGACCCCGTCGCCGGAGACGACACCCAAGCCCAAGCCCAAGCCGTTTCGTCCGACGCCGACGCCGGCGCCGCAGCCGACGGCCGCACCCACGCCGGCCGCGACCCCCAAACCCCCGGAACCTGGTGCCACGCCCAAGCCAAAACCCGAGACCACTCCGAAGCCGCGCCCCCGGCCGGAGCCGGAGGTGACCCCAAAGCCGCGACCCGAGCCCGAGACCACTCCGAAGCCGAAGCCGGAGCCGCCGCCGCACCAGCCCTCGCCGATCCCGGCGACGACGCCGACCCGGCCCTCGGTCAGTGCACCGGTGCTTATCGAGAAACAGGGCTTTGATGAACATCACGAGTACCAGGCGGCGCCGCCCGCGGGTTGGTTTGACCATTGGAAATTCCTCACCAAGAGCGTGCGCGCCGAGATCGACCGCGCGCCGGTGGCCTCTCATCGCTGGCGTTACATCGTGGTCCACAACAGCGGCACGCGCCAGGGCAATGCCAAGGCCTTCGACTACTACCATCGCTACGTGCGCAAGATGCCGAACGGTCTCGCCTATCAGTTTGTCATCGGCAACGGCACCTCCACGGGCGATGGCCAGATCGAGATCGGCGACCGGTGGCGGCGCCAGATCAACGGCGGCCACGTGCACAGCGACTATCTCAACAACATCGCCCTCGGGATCTGCCTGGTCGGTGATTTCAACCGCGACGTGCCGACCAGGAATCAGCTCGATTCTTGCGAGGAACTCATCCGCTACCTTCGGCAGCGTGTCGGCAAGATCGATAGCAAATGGGCCATCGTAAAACCCCACCGCGAAATCAACCCCCCGCGCTGGCCCACCGACTGCCCCGGCGACCGCTTCCCCTATAATTGGATCCATGGCCGCTTCTATCAGCCGGGAACCTAGTGGCTGCTGGCACTCGTTCAATGTGGAATGTTTTGCTCTGTCATGAAGATTGGCCTCACCGGCGCTTCCGGATTTTTAGGCAGCAGGCTCGTCGACCTGGCACTGGGCCGCGGGCATGAGGTCATCGCATTCACGCGCACGCCGGATCGCTCGATCCCCGGATGCACCATGCGGACATTCTCCCTGGAGACGCCGCCCGATATCGCGGGGTGCGATGCATTGATCCATCTGGCCGCGGAGTCTCCGATCGGACTTTGGACCGCCGCGAAGAAGCGGCGAATCCGCGAGAGCCGGGCTCTCGGCACGCGACGAATCGTGGAGGCCATTGCCGCGGCCTCGGCGAAGCCCGAGGTGCTGGTCAATGTGTCGGCGATTGGCTTTTACGGGGATCGTGGGGAGCAGGACCTCACCGAAAGCCTGCCGGCTGGGCAGGGTTTCCTCGCGGAAACCGTGCAGGCCTGGGAAGCGGAGGCTTCGCAAGTGCAAGCCAGCCGGGTCGTGCTCCTGCGCACCGCTCTGGTCCTGGGACGCACAGGCGGCGCTTTGCCGATCATGGCCCTGCCCTTTCGATTCGGCCTCGGTGCCCAGTTGGGAGACGGGCGCCAATGGATGTCCTGGATCCATCTCGAGGATTGGGCCCGGCTCGCCCTCTTTGCCGTCGAAAACCTGGATCTTCACGGCCCCGTCAATGCCGCCGCGCCCTGGCCCGTGCGCAATGCCGATTATACGCGCCTGCTCGCGCGGCAACTGCATCGGCCGGCATTTCTGCGCGCGCCCGCTTTTTTGCTGCGGGCGGTCCTGGGCGATTTCTCGCGGGAACTGCTCGAGAGCAAACGCGTGCTCCCGGGAGTCGCCTGCGAACAGGGCTTCGGCTTCCAATTCCCGGAGATCGAATCGACTTTGAAAGACCTGCTGGAGTGAGAAATGAATGATAAAAGCCGGATTCACTCTTCGTCCGAATGGGGACTGGACCCCAGGCGCAAAACTTGCGGATTCCGCTCAGTACGGGTATGACTCCGCCATGAGCGAGCGCATCGAGATCAACCCGCGTGTATGTGGTGGCCAGCCAGTGATCAAAGGCACACGGATTTCTGTGGCGACGATCCTGGAAGAACTGGCCAGCGGTGAATCTTGGGATTCGTTGCTGCGAGGTCACCCGGAATTGACGCGGAATGATATTCAGGCTGCTTTGGAGTACGCGAGGCACTCCATTCTCCACACAGAAACCACGGTCCCCGGCGTCGCATAACGTGCCGTGCGACTTTAATCTCGATCAGATGTTTCGGGTCGAGCTGGCTACTCTCCTGCGCGAGGCGGGGCATGACGTTGTCCGGGCTTCTGAAACCGGCCATGCGCGGGCGGACGATGAACAGATTCTTGACCGAGCCGTGCACGAACAACGCACGCTGGTCACGCTCGATGGCCATTTCGGTGACTGGGTCGTTCTGCCGTTGTCCGAGCATTTCGGAGTCATTCGAGTCAAGGCGCATCCAAACTCTGTGGAGAATGTGGCGAAGGTTTTGCTCCTGCTCCTGGCGAATCATTCGCCGCAAGATTTTCGGAACAAGCTGGTGATCGCGTCTTTAAACCGCGTCCGCTGGATCCGGACGAAAGACGAATAGGATTTGCAGTGCTAGACCCGTCCTAGTGCTTTACTGCCGTATTCTCCGCCGTCGCGGCCGCCGGAGCCGTCGAGACGACGCGCACTTCCATGCCGTCCACAAACGCATCCGCCGGATTGGTCACCACATGGTCCGCTTCCGTGACCCCGGAAAGCACCTCGACGATGGCGCCAAAATCCCGGCCAATCTTGATCTTGTGCAGAGTCAGATTATTGTCGACGACGACGGCCACCTGCGGCCCCTCGGCGCGAAAGATCACCGCGCTCGACGGCAACGTCAGCGCGGCGTCGGGACGTGAATCGGTCAGCCGCACCAGGCCGTAGCTGCCGGCGAGGATGTCGTTTTTCGCGTTGTCCGCTTCGAGTTCGACGAGCAGGGTGCGCGTGGAGACATCGAGGGCGCCGGCCGTGCGCACGACCTTCGCCTGGAAGATCTGGTCCGGAGCTTCCGGCAGCGTCAGTTCGGCGACTTGTCCGACCGTCGTGCTCCGCGCGTAATTCTGCGGCACATGGACGAAAACCCGCAGCTTGTCGGTCTGGGCGAGGCGATAGAGTTCCTGGCCCGCGCCAGCGTTGACCAGTTGCCCCACATCCAGCAACCGGGCCGTGATGGTGCCGGCGAAGGGCGCGGTCACGCGCGCAAAGCCCACCAGTTCGGTCAGCCGCTGCACATTGGCGCGCGCGGCCTCGACGGTCGCTTTTTTTAATTCCAGGTCGCTGAATTTTTCGTCGGCCTCCTGCGAACTGA
>Ga0302324_100004563_pt1 | contig 30531 bp, 23 predicted proteins | sample Palsa_T0_1_FD_201949 | JGI IMG/M metagenome (GOLD analysis project Ga0302324, IMG submission 201949) | Peat permafrost microbial communities from Stordalen Mire near Abisko, Sweden - Palsa_T0_1 | ecosystem: Environmental > Terrestrial > Soil > Palsa > Peat permafrost | place: Sweden: Abisko... | reverse complement strand
AGGTTGGACGAATTGGCGTCCGCCGCGGGGGAAGAAGGCAAACGGTTATTCAAAACGGCGATGACGTCATCGATGCGGCCAGCCGCCAGCATTTCCATAGCGGAACCAGCCAGGGCTACCTTCGCTGAAGCAACGAGCACAAGCAAAACAACCAGCATCGGCAAAACAACGAATATTCTGGAGGCGCGGGATATCATCTAATGCTTCACCTGCGTGCCGTCGCCAATCGGTTTGCCATTCCACGAACTGATCGCCACCTCGTCTTTGGCGGAAAGACCGCGGGTTATTTGAACCTGTGTAAGACTGGAAAGGGAAGTCTCCACGTCCCGGCGCTTGAGCTCACGGCCGAAGACCTGCAAAACATAGGGTTTGGAGTCATCCATTCGCACCGCCTCTCGCGGCACCACCAGGACATTATCGTGCTTGGCAACGACGATCGTTATGCCAACGTTGGTGTTGGGGAGGAGCTTCAAATCCTGGTTGTCTACTATGCTGGTGGTTTCGCCGACGTTGCGAGTACCGTGCAGTTTCACAGTCGAAGGAACAGCGGTCACAGCGGTTGGCCAGACGCGTCCAGGAATGGCGTCCCAGGTAACTTCAAGCAAGTCTCCAGGAGCCAGGCGGCCGACGTCGGGTTCGTCGACAAATGCGCGAACCAGAACCTTTCTCAGGTCGGCCATTTCGAGCAAAAGATCACCGCCGGCCACGAATCCCCCCTGCTTCACGGGCAACGAGTAAATGATGCCATCCCACGGCGCGTGAACATTAGCTTGTGCCAAAACGTCCTGCTCTGCGCTGTAGCTGGCCTGAGCGTCGACTTTTTGCGCTTCAAGGTGGTCGAGCTCGGCTTGCGAATATCGCTTCGTCTGCTTTTGCCGCAGAAATGTGAGCTGGGCGTCAGCGATCGAAAGGGCGTCTTGTGCGGCGCGCACCTCTCCCGCCGTGGCCGCGCCTTGCTGCTGAAGTTTTTTCAACGCCTCCAGGGAATGCCCGGCGGAATCGCGATCGGTGGAAGCTTTTACAAGCTGGTCGTCGAGGCTGAGGACCTCTTCCTGAGTTCCGCCTCTCTGCGCGGAACTTAACTCGGCCTGCGCCGCCTTCACCTGGGTCTCGGCCTGGGCAGCGTGGGCGCGCACGTTAGCGTCGTCGAGAACGACCAGCAGCTGGCCCTTCTTGACCGCTTCGCCTTCCTTGACCAAAACGCGCTCCACTCTTGCCGGGATGGGAGCGTGCGCCTCGAAGTTGTTGATGGGCTCAATTTTGCCGTTCGTCGAAATGACGCTGCGAATCGTGCCCTGCTCAACTACGGCGGTCCGCACCGGCACGGAGTCATCGCGATGAGTGATGAAAGCGGCGAGCACAATCACCGCCGCCAAAATCGCAAGCGCTGTCACCCACCAACGTCGCGGTCGGCGTCCCGAACTGTTTCCATTCAATGGCATGCAGAGAAAAGCGCAAGTTTCAATGTATATCAACCACCGAGTGCGGTGGCGGACAATGCTTAGGCCGATACTTGCTTATTTAGATGCATCGGGCCGGCGGTCTGCTTCATCCACAGGAGCGAATTCTCGGAATAGTGACTCTGGGTACAATAGCCAGATGCGAAAGTCTCCCCGTTCTGCTTTATCCCGTGTTACGGCATCCCGTTACACCGCTGAGCACGCCAGCGCCGGGCTCGATCATGATTTCCCGGAGATTGAAACCTGGCCGAATCAGTTTCCCGGCTATGAAATTGTCGTCGACGATCCGGAGTTTACCTCCGTCTGCCCCAAGACCGGCTTGCCTGATTTCGGCAACATTGTGATCCGATATGAGCCCAATCGCCTCTGCCTGGAGTTGAAGTCGTTGAAGGAATATCTGCAAGCCTATCGGAATCTCGGTATTTTTCAGGAGAACCTCGTAAATCAGGTGCTCGAAGATGTTGTGCGCTCGGCCGATCCGGTGTGGGCGGAGGTGAAAGGCGAGTTTCGTCCGCGGGGTGGGATTTCGACGGTCGTGATCGCGAAGTGGCCGCGGGAGAAAGAGAGTTTGAAGTGAGCGGGCGATCGGAAACCGGGCACAGTTGTTGCGACGGCTTGGCGAGATGCGGACGCCGCCCGCGGTTGGATGAGCTCGATTCGGCGGCCCGTCTTTGGTTCCCATGGTTCTCCAGATTTCCGCCGTCTGTTTGCGGGTGAAAGTCTTACCCACCGGGCACCAGGAACGCGTTACGTTAATAACGCCAATCGTTAGCGATCAGAGCCAATCGTTTCCACCGTTCTCCATGCTATATTCGCTCGACCTTGTGGCTCAGCAAAAGCTTCATGCCCGAACCGCGCTGCTTGTGCTCACCGCGCTCAATCTGCTGAATTATGCGGATCGAAATGTGCTGTTCGCGGTGCAGCCCCTGGTGCAGGACGAATTCCATCTCAGCAAGACGCAGATCGGCTATCTCACCAGCGCGTTTCTAGGCTTTTATATGATGGCCGCGCCCTTTGTGGGGCCGCTCGCGGATCGCTATTCGCGCAAGCTCATCATCGCTTTTGGCGCGATGTTCTGGAGCGCGCTCACACTGCTCACAGCGTTTACCCATACCTACACGGAACTGCTGATCCGGCACACGCTGGTGGGGATTGGCGAAGCGACCTTCGTGACCATCGCGCCGACTTTTGTCGCCGATCTGTTCGCGGAGGAAAGGCGCGGGCGGATCCTTGGGGTTTTTTATCTGGCGATCCCGGTCGGATCGGCGGCGGGCTATTTGTTGGGTGGCAATCTGGCTCCGCACTATGGATGGCGCTTTCCGTTCTACATCGCGGCCGCGCCGGGTTTTCTGCTGGCGCTGACCGTGCTGTTCCTGAAAGAACCCAAGCGCGGGCAATTTGATTCGCTCACAGAAACCGCGGAACGCGGGACCGTCTTCGGGTTAGTGCGCAACCCGGCATTCTTGACTTCGACTCTCGGAATGGCGGCAATGACGTTTTCACTGGGCGGTATTCAGGTATGGATGCCACAATTTCTCTACAGCGAGCGTCACTACTCTTTGGCCCGGGCGAATTTTATTTTTGGCATCATCATCGTAGTGGATGGAATTCTGGCCGCTCTCGCGGGTGGATGGCTGGGCGATTATCTGCTGCCACGAATGAAAGGTTCTTATTATTTCGTTTCGGCTGTGAGCATGGCGCTTGGCGTGCCGGTGATGATCGTCGCACTCTTTGCCAGGGGTCGCGTCATGGTGCCGTCCATTGCGTTGGCAGCCTTCTTTTTGCTGCTGAATACCTCGCCGTTGAATGCGGCGGTGATCAACTCGGTCGGCGCGCATATTCGCGCCACCGCTCTCGCGGTAAACATTTTCATCATTCACATCCTGGGAGATGTCCCTTCGCCCACCATGATGGGATGGGTCGCCGATAAACGGTCGCTGCAGAGTGCGTTCGTTTTGCCGGTGATAGCCATGGGCGTCTCATCTGCCATACTGTTCTACGGCATGCGATTTGCGCCGCCAGTTCGTATGGGCAGAGTCTCGGCGGCATCGTAAATCCATCGGAGTGTCTTCCTCAGCAGATGTATTGGCAAATCTTGAATTGGATTGCGGGCGTCATTCTCGCCCTGGCTTGGTTTTCGCGAATCGTGGAAGCGGCAATCGGCATGCCGACGGTCGCCGATATTGCCCGGCCCGAATGGGACCGCAGGCCGGCTGCTCCGAATGGCGAGCCCAGAGTGAGCATTATTGTTCCGGCACGCAACGAGGAAGAGGATCTTCGCGACACACTGGTTCAGTTGCTCGCTCTCGATTACTCGAACTACGAGATTATTGCCGTCAACGACCGCTCGACAGACCGCACCGGTCGCATCATGGATGACGTGGCTGGTGCAGAGAACGCGCATAGAGCGGACCACTCGCCCGGCTGCGCTCCGGGCTTGCTGGTTCGCGGGCCAGCAGCACCGGCCCAGCCGACGGTCGCCGACAGGAGCGTCCGCGCCCCACGGCTGAAGGTGATCCATGTTTCGGAACTGCCCCCGGGTTGGCTCGGCAAAACCCATGCCATGTGGACTGCGGGCAGGCGGGCCACGGGGGAATGGTTGCTCTTCACCGACGCCGATGTGCTCTTCAAACCCGACTCTCTGCGACGCGCTATTGCTTATGCCGAAGACGAGCGAGCGGATCACGTCGTGCTTTTTCCGCGCATGATCATGAAGCGGCCGAGCGAGCGAATGATGATGGCATTCTTTCAGGCGCTTTTTGTCTTTGGACACCGCCCCTGGAAAGTTGCAGACCCCAAAGCGCGCGATCACATGGGAGTGGGCGCTTTTAATCTCGTCCGCCGCTCGGTGTATGACGCAGTAGGCAGCTATGAGGCCTTGCGCATGGAAGTGATCGACGACATGAAGCTGGGCAAGGTGATCAAGAACGCGGGCTTTGCCCAGCGCAATGTTTTTGGCGAAGATCTGATTTCCTTGTACTGGGCGAAGGGTATTTTTGGCATCGTCAACAACCTGACGAAAAACTTTTTTGCTCTGCTCTCGTTCCAGTGGCCGCGAACGGTGGCCTCCATCATCGGCGTGGGTTTTCTGAATCTTGGTCCATTTCTCGGCGTCTGGCTGGCCCATGGATGGGCGCGAGTCCCTTACGCAATCGCGTTTGGTTCGCTGTTTCTGGTTTATTACGGAATGTCGCGCCGGTCGCCGATTCTGCCGTATTACTTTTTTCTGCATCCGGTCAGCACCTGCTTGTTCATGTACACGCTGTTGCGCTCCATGGTACAGACTCTTGCCAACGACGGAGTGGTGTGGCGGGGAACGAAGTATCCGCTGGATGAGCTGCGCAAGGGGATGGTATGAAGCCGCAGTCGCGAGTGCTGGAGGATCTTGATTCTTGGTTTAATCGAGCGACGGGTGTCTTGCTCGTCTGGCAGTAGGGCAGCCGCGCGGGGACGCCCGGCGCTTCGCTAGCCCCGGTGCTCCGCTAGCCCCGGTGCTCCGCTAGCCCCGGTGCTCCGCTAGCCCCGGTGCTCCGCTAGCCCCGGTGCTCCGCTAGCAAAGATTGTTCACGAATCGCTCATTTTCGCGTATCGTTCTGTTTCGACCTGATCACAAACATGAAGATCACACACCGGACACGATCCATTCGACGCGCAAAGTTTTTTCTTCGGCCACTTTTTGTGCTTTTCACGATGGCGATGCTCTTGCCGCCTTCTCGAATCGTCGCCCAGGACCGTCCCGAGGAGGGCGGCCATGAGATTGAAGTGTGGACGGGCGGCGGGCATTCGGTTCCCGGCGGCACCCAGGACACCAATGTCTGGAACGCAGGGGTTCGCTACGGATGGATATTGACGGAGCCGCACTTGCCCGGTTTTCTCAGCGGACGATTTGAGCTGGCGGTCGATGCGGTGCCGGCATTTGCCGTGTTTCAGAGGGCGAACACGGCCTATGGCTTTGGATTGAATCCGGTTGGCTTCAAGTGGATCTTTGCCACGCGTGGCCACGTCGCTCCTTACCTCGAGTTAAATGGGGGGACGCTGTTTACGACGCATGATGTACCGGCGGGAATTTCGACGGTAAACTTTACGACGGGGGCGGCGTTCGGAGTATATTTTCTGCGCGATCACGCCTGGTCGCTGGATGTGCGGTACATGCACATTTCGGATGCCGGTCTGACGAGGCTGAACCCGGGGCTGAATACGGTGCAGGTGCGGTTGGGATTCGGGAAGTTTTCGGGGAAGAAGTAGCTTGTGTGGCAGCGGGGCTTCGCCCCGCTGGATGGGCGCGGCCGCCCGTCCCCAGACGATCTGTCACCCCACTCAAAACGACGCCATCAACGCCTCACTGACACGGCGGTCGCAGTCTGCCTTGGTCCGGCGCGGCGTCCGCAGCAGGGGCCGGGTGGAATGGGCGCACCGTGCGGGCACGTCAGCGGGTGGTTTAGGAAGGTGCAGATCTTGTCAGTGGCTTCGGGCGAGAGAATGTGCTCGAACTTGCAGGCTTGCTGCTCGATTTCGGTTTCGCTGTCCATGGCTAACGAATCGGTGAACAGGCGCTCAGCCAGGCGATGGCGGCGGATGATGTCGGCAGCGCGCTGGTATCCCCGCGGAGTGAGTTCGACGATTGAGGAACCGTCGCCGGTCGAAAATCCCGAAGGCTTTAGCGCATCGTGGCAGGGATTGATGAAGGGCTTGTGATGGTGCGGCACGGGCGGGTGGGGATAGGTCGCGACCAATCCCATCGACGCCATTTTCTCGACGGCGATGGATACGGGCAGAGCGCCGTGGACTTCCATACGGCCGATCTCGGCGATTTGGCCATGCTCTTCGAGGGCGAATAATTCTTCCAGCACTTCGTCGAACTGCTCATCGTCGGCCATGGAAAAGACTTCCTGGGCGGTGATTTGGCCGTGATGCAATTCGATGCGGCGATCGGCTAGCCGCGCTACCACGGGATCGTGCGTCACCATGACGATGGTGCGCCCCTGCTGATGGAGTTCGCGCAGCAGGCGGAGCACGATTTCTTCATTGACAGCGTCGAGGTTGCCAGTGGGCTCGTCGGCGAGCACGATCTTCGGATCATTGATCAGGGCGCGGGCGATGCAGACGCGCTGCTGCTCGCCTCCCGAGAGCTGCGAGGGAAGGTGGCCGGCGCGATCTTTGACTCCGACGCGATCGAGAGCGTCGAGCGCTTCTTTTTCGTCGGTCATGCTGTGAAAATATTGCGCCAGCATGACGTTCTCAACGGCCGTGAGATACGGAATCATGTGGAAATGCTGGAAGATGAACCCCACGGTTTCGGCGCGGACACGGTTGAGATCGGAGGCGCTAAGATGAGCGACGTTTTGACCATCGAGCCAGACTTCGCCAGAGGTAGGGCGATCCAGGCATCCGATGAGATTGACCATGGTGCTCTTGCCAGAGCCGGAAGGCCCCATCATCGCCACCCACTCGCCGGGGGCGATGGAGAGAGAGATGTCGTCCAGCGCTTTAATCAGGCCGCCATTATTTTCTTCGGCTTTGGCGGGATAACTTTTGGTGACGTGGTTGAGTTGGATCATGGTCAATTTTCCCCGATCTTGCTCCATCGCTTGGATCGTCGCGTAGATGATCGCGTTGTCCATGGCGTGCTCACGATATCATTCCCCCCTCAAGATCATAGCGGGTTGCACGCGGCGCAGCAGTTCAATCGGCAGAATGGCCGAGATCAAAGCCACGGCAACGCTGCCCCCCAGTATGTACGGGAAAACGCTGAAACGCGGGAGTACGGGTGCATGAAAGTTGACGCGTCCGATCCAGGCGGCGACGCCTATGCCGATGAAGAAGCCGAGAATCGCGCCTACCACGCCGAGCGCAGCGGCTTCGGCTGCGAAAAATCCGTTGATCCAACGTTCGGAAGCGCCCAGGGCTTTCATAATGGCGAAGTCGCGGCGGCGATCAAAGACCCATCCGAGCAGCGTCGCTAGCACGCAGAGAGCGGAAATGAGGACGATCAGCATTGCAGAGGCATAGAGTGTCGCTTGGGTTTTGTTCAGCACGTTGGCCTCGCCCTCCATGATCTGGCGGACGGGGCGAATTTCGGCGGCGGGCAGAAGCCCTGCTAGTTGGCGGATCGATGCTTCTACTTCGGCGGTGGTTCCGTTGGCGGCGACTTCGAGGGTCGAGGGCGCAACGCCAGTCCAGCTCTGGAAGGCGGATTGATCGAGATAAATGCGGCTGTCTTCTCCGGCGCCCGTTTGGAGCATTCCAGCAGGCGTGAGTTGAATCGCTTTGCCCTGAAACGTGAGTTCGAAGGGCTGGCGGCTGGGGCTGACTACCGTCGCTGCGCGCATGCCGATCAGGCCCTCGTTCGGAGCGTCAGGCCAATGACTCACCTTCCACCAAGGGTTCAACTGGCGGGCGCGGGCGAAATCAGTGCCGACGACGACGACCGATTGCCCGTCTTTTGTGCGCGCCACGGCGTAAGAAAAGGGAACAGCCAGCGTTTTCGCGCCAAGCACGGATTCGACTTTGGAGAGCAGATCGGCGGGCAGGGATTGTCCGTCTTTCGCGACGATGACCACGTTGGCGCCGTAATTTCGAAACTCGGTGCGGAGCTTCGATTGCACATCGACGTATAGGTTCATCATCGCGGTGGCGACGGCGGCCGCAACGACCATGGCGAGCAGCGCCGCGGCCGCGCGTCTGCGACGAAGAACAGCGGCGCGCAGCAACATGCGCGCAAACATCGATGTATGAGCCGCCTGAGCGCGGCGCTCAGCGACTTGCTTTGGAGTGTGGAACGAGCCCACGCTGCTCATTCCTCACCTCGCAGGGCGAACACGGGGTCGAATTTCACGGCACGGCGGATGGCGCCGGCGCTGCCTGCGAAGGTCACGAAGACGGCTACCGCGAGGATGATAGGAAAGAGCACGGGCTCGATCGCAATCTGCGAGTTGAAAATTGAGTGACCGATCTGGCGAGCGAGCAGGGCTCCGGCAGAGAAGCCGGCGATGCCGCCCACGATGGCTAGGAGCAGCGCCTCCGCAAAGAAAAATGCGGAGACGGAGAAATTTCCCGCCCCCAGGGCTTTCATCAGACCAACCTCGGCCCGCCGTTCATACAGTGCCGTGGCCATGGCGGCGGAAACGGCGAGCGCGGACGCGAAAAGAGCGGCGAAGGTTATCAGCAGCATCAACCCTTTGATGCGCGAAAGCACGGTCCCTTCATTCTGCGCTACCTGACGGATCTGCTCCGCGTGCGAATGCGGAATGGCTTCCTGCAACTGATAGGCAATCGACTCGGCGTACGGCGAGCAGTACCAGCGGTCGTAAACTTCAGGAGTCATCGTCTTCGGATCGCGGGTGGAGAGTGCGTCCGGAGGCTTGGTCATGGCGCTGACGTAGACGCGACGCACGGCACCCGGCTTGCCCAGTATTTGCTGCGCGACGGCCAGCGGCGCGACGATCTGATCGTCTTCGGCAGCGCCGGTCGAGAGGATGCCCGAAATGACCAGTTGACGGTCGTCGACGTCAAGTGTGTCTCCTGGTTTCTTGTCCAGTTTCGCTGCCAGACGCTCACCTACCAGGATGTCTTGAGAAGCGTCATCGGGCCAGCCGCACGCAGCCGGCGAGTTTTCGACTCGCTCTCGACGGGCGGGACGCCCATCCCCACACGAAATTTTCCACCAGGGGTTCGTTATCTTCACGCCGGTGGTGAATTCGTCTTTGCCGAAGCGTAGCGCCTTGTTGAAGTAGGTGCCTAGCAGGGTGACATCTTTTGCGCTGCTGCCTTCGCCAACTCTTACGGTGACAGGCAACATCGGCGAGAAGCCAATGATGTTGTGGTGCCAGAAAGTGCCGCGAATTTTTGGGAGATCGGTTTCGTTGAGAAATGCGCCATCGCTCGGCGGGTTCAGGTTGACGCCTCCGACTTCGACGTCGAGTGTGTCTTCCTGCGGAGTAACGACGAGGTTCGCGCCGTAGCTGCGGAGTTCGCGGTTGATCTTGTCGCCGATGTCAGTGGCGACGGCTATCATGGCGGTAGCTACCGCAACGCCTAGAGTGATCGCGATGCCTGCGAGCAGCTTGCGGCGCGCCTGGCGGCGAAACGACTCGTAGACGATGCGCGGAAACATTATTTTTGCTCGAAATAGTGTCTGCCCGTCGCGATATCTGTTTCGGAGACGATGACCGCCTCGTCAGTGACCTGCGCTTTCAACGGAACCGGATTGCAGCCCCCGGGCATGCCCATGGACTGCGGATTGATGGGTGCGGCACAGTTTTTGCAGATCACTCCGTTTGAGCTCTTGTAGAAGCCGACCCCGCCGCAGATTTCGCAAGCGTCGAAGAGGGTCGCAATTTTTCCGTCGGGCTTCTGGTAAAGCCAGAAACGGACTTCAACTCCGCCCTCTTTTGCTTCGAAGCGGTGCAGTTCGCCGTCGTAAACCTGTTTCAGAGGGATGGAGACTTTACCGTCGACAAACGTCACCTCGGCTGCCGGCGAGAGGGCGCTGGCGCTCTTTTCATAGATGAAGCTGGCGGTCGTCATCACGATAAAGACGAACGAGAACATGTAGACCGAGGCCATCCAGAGGCGCTCGCGGCGCGCGGTCCAAAGCGCCTTGCGGCGGGCCGGACCGGATGGCGGCAGTGGGACCGGTTGGCGGCTCTTCATTTCAAACAGCACCATGAGCGCGGCCAGCGCCAGGATGGTGATGAAAAAGAAAAAGTCGTTGCGAACGATGGGGCCGATGATGGCCATCTCCTGGCGCGAAGAGGGAAGAACCCCATTTTCCGAAAGCTCATGCAGTCCGGAGATCACCAGTTGTCCGGCGACGAGGAAAAGAATTGCGGTAGTGACCTTGAAGAATTTCTGCAGATTGATCTTGACGCTGCCCTTGACGAACACCACGCCGAACAGGATGGCGACGATCACGCCGGAAAGGGTACCGATGAAGCTGAGCAGTTCGCTTGAATTCAGGGTTACGGCAGAGAGCATGAGGACGGTTTCCGCACCCTCACGCAACACCATAAGAAAGACGAAGAGGAAAAGACCGATCGATGCGTCGCCACCCCAGGCGTCGCCGCGGGCGAAGAGGCCGACCTTGCTTTCAATCTCTCCTTTGAGCTTGCGGCCGGTCTTCATCATAAAGACAATCATGGTCACGACAAAAACCGCCGCCGCCAGCATGACCCAGCCTTCAAAGATGTCCTCGTTCAGCTTAAATCGGGAGAGAACGATGGCTCCGCCGATCGATCCGACAAAAGCCGCAGCCAATGCGGCGTAGACGGATTTACGCAGATCGTTGCGACCGATCTTGGCCAGGTAGGCCAAAGTGATCCCCACGATGAGAGCGGCTTCGACGCCTTCGCGGAGGGTAATTATGAACGCCTGAAGCATGCGATTTGGAGCAACTTTCTAATTGAAAATGAAATTCAATTTCAATATCAATAGGATACGGTTTCTAGTGGGGCGCGGTCAACGCAGGGAATCACGGATGGCTGCGATTTGCATCACGCGGGGTAAGGGAGCATTGAATGGCGCAGGTTGGGTCTCAGTTCTCGGCTCTCAGCTCTCAGGAGACGATGAACATCCGCCATCGAATAGCTCCGGACCTACTGTGCAATATGCCAATAGTTCCCGCGGTGATCCTTGTCACTCTGGTTTGGGGTTCTGCTCACTTTCTGAGAGCTGAGAGCCGCTCCTCAGATAATCCGCAAGAACTTTTGGGCGTGTTCGAGCTCCGGAAACAATTTCTCCTCCGCTAGAAACTCCCGCGAGTGCACGCATCTCCGGCTGCCTTTAAGTTTGACGGGATGCTTCAGATGCAGCATTTCGTGGAAAAGAATGTATTCCACTGCATAGCGTGGCACGCGGGGATGGTCGAAGACGCGGCTGATGACGATGGCATTGTGGGCGGGGTCGTAGTGGCCGAGGCTGCTGCGGGCTTGGTTCTGGCTCCAGGTGAGTTGCGGGCGCCCCATGAGTCCATGGAAGAAGCGGCGGTTGAGATCGTCGAAGATTTCTTCCAGATGATAGTGATGGCCGCGGGCGGAGCGGATGTGCTTGCGTCCGCGAATCTGACGGACGAGGCGGGCTTTGGCGGCGACGTCGTGGCTGCCGACGTAGCGGCGATAACGTGCGCTATGAGTGCGATCGACCGGCTTGCGATAGAGCTTGGCGAGCAAAATGTGAATGATGGAATAGAGAACGTTTTCGGGAGCGCCCTCAAGCAAATCTGATAGGCGGAGGTGGAGCTCGCCCTGTCGGAGCCGGATGGTGTTGTTAAGAGATACGAAAGGATAGAAGCGAACGTGGAAAGGAGGCGGCGGCGTACGAGGACGCAGTTCGCAATAAGCATCGTGAAAAATCTCGGTGAGTTGGGGGGCCACGTTCAGGGAAGGGTAGCATGAGGACTGTCAACTATCCGCCGCGAGCAAGCCAAAACATTGGTTGAGATTCCGAAGACCAAAGCCCAACCACAGCGAGCACAGGGCAGATCTCATTTTTCCCTGCGAATCTGTGTGCTCCGTGTGGTCAAGAAACTTGCCGCGAGAGCAACCCTTCTACTTTCTACTTTTTCTTCTTGTTCTTCATGTATTCCTCAACTTCGGCGACGGTTTTGCGGTGGTCCTCGGTACTCGAGTCGACGGTGTCGAGCGCGTCGGTCAGCAGGAATTCATACTGGCTTAGCTCGGCGGCGGTGGTGTTCGCTGAGGTTTTGAGGGCGCGCAGCTTGGATTGAAATTCGGTGTCGGCCTCGATGATGACTTTGAGCGGCTTGCGAATGTCATCTTTGCGGCCGACGTACATTTCGATGTTGTCGTTGAGCTCGTCGTAGATGGCGAGGAAATCGTCGAGCATGTCATGGGTCTTGCGGCCGCGCTCAGTGGTCTTGGGGTTGCTGCGCATTTGCTCCAGTGTGGTCATACGATCCCGGGAAAACTTAACGTAGAGCTTTAAGCGCGTATCGGGGTCGAGCATGGCGTCGCGAAGCTGATCGATCTCCAACGGGTTGAGTGGGTCGCGGTGCTGTTGGGCCCAAAGTCGGAAACCGCCGGGGACTGAGAACGGGAGCGACAGCAGCAAGGCCAAACCGAGGATGGTGCGCCTACGCTCGCGGCCGCGCCCCATGATCATTTCTTTCCCTTCTTATCGTCCTTGGCGAACATTTTGTCGAGCAAGGTGGTGCGGATGGCTTCGAGGCGATCGACAGCATCTTTGACCGGAGGCTGGTCGTCAAAGGCGAGATTGCGCTTGATGTCGCGTAACTTTTCCGCCATCTTTCGCGCATGGATCTCGACCTCTTTCATGTGCTTCTTGGTCTGGGTGGCGGCGTCGCGCGCTTTCTCGGAGTAGGTGACAAGGTCCTCAACCGCGGCGTGGGCCTCGTCAATCCTGCCCTCGTTATAGAGCTTGTCCGCGTCGTGAAGCTGATGCTGTGCGATTTTTATGCCAAGTTCGGGGCGGTCTTCGGTGCGCGCTTTGTCGAAACGCGCCTTCAATTCGTCCACGGTCTCGTCTTTGGCTTTGGCGGTCGTGCACCATGCGAGGCTGAAGGTTATGAGCAATATCGAAATGGTCAACTGGCGCATGGCGGTCGCTGTTTCTTTCCTTCAGTGCTTCTTGGGTTCAATTGCGACCAGGCGGTGGGTAGCCTGCCACTCCTGGTCGGGATTGATTCCCTTGTCAGTGTCCAGGAAATGATGATAATCGACGGCGGCATTTTTATAGTCGCGCAAGTGGTCATAAGCGGAGGCGCGAAGAAAGAAACAAGCGGCGGGCATATCCGCGTTGAGCAGGGCGCGGCCATTGAGGGCTCTGACCGTCAATTCGTAGTTCTTGTTCTCGCTGGCCGCAAAGGCCAGATCGACGTAGACGTCGGGCGAATCGCGTTTCAATCGGAGAGCCGCTAGAAATTCCTGTTGGGCCTCCGGAAATTTTTTCTGACGCAGAAGAGCCTGCCCCAGGCCGCGATGCAATTCGGGATCATCCGGGTGAGCGGCTGTCAGCGGGCGATAGGCGGCCTCCGCCAGATCATTCTTTCCGGCGCTGGCGTAGAGGTCAGCCAATTCGCGCTGCGCGTCGGCGTCAGCGGGGGAAAGTTTCAGCGCGGTTTTAATTTCTGCGATGGCATCGTCTCTTTTACCGCCTTTGTTGTCCTGCGCGGCGAGCACGCGGCCGAGTTGGAGATGGATGCCAGCGTCATCGGGGCGTTCCGCGGCGAGCCGGCGCAGCAGGGGCTCGGCGTCGCCGAGACGTCCAGACTTCATGTAGATGTTGGTGAGTCCGATGGCCGCATCTGTGCTCTGCGCGCTTGTGGAGTGCGGATCCATCGTCATTGCCTGTTTATATTCGGCTTCGGCGTCCGAAAATTCCTTTTGCCGCTCGTGCAGCAGGCCGGCAGAAAGATGGGGTTCGGGATCCTTCGGCGTGAGCTCGGAAGCCTTGCGGTAGGCCTGGAATGCATCTTCCGGCTTTTTATTTTCGAGCAAGTGCGCGAGCGCCAGCCAGGCGCGGGCTTGGCCTTCTTCGATGTGATCGGTCGGTTTGAGAGTTGTAGCCGCGCGCAGGAATTGTTCGGCCTCGGGATTATTTGTGCGCGCCAGCATCAGACCCAGGTTCAAGTTGGATTCAAAAACGTCGGGCTTGGCGGCGACTGACCTGCGATAGGCGGCAATCGATTCGTCAGCGCGATGGAGTTGATTGAGGACAAATCCCTGGTCGAACCATGCCTGGTAATTGTTGGGGTCTTTATCCAGCGCTTTTTGCAGTAGCGTTTCCGCTTCTGCGAAGTCGTTTTTCTGGATCGCCTCTTCGGCTTGTGCGATTTCGGGTGGTTGATCGTTGATTGCTTCTTTGTAATGGCGGACGGTGGTGTGAGTTTGGGCGAAGGCAGGGGCTGCCAGCCAACACGGAAGGATGATTAGCAGAATCGCGTTCATCGCAGGGCGGCTCATGCCAAGGGCATCTCTAACGGCGTCTGTGGGGATGCCGGGCGAAGATGCCCGGCGCTCCACCGGTATGCTATTGGCCACCATGGCTTGTGCCGTTTCCGTTCAGAACCTGTTTTAGATATTGACCAGTGTAAGAGTTTGCCAGTTCGGCGATGGCTTCGGGCGGGCCGGCTCCAACCAGGTTCCCGCCGCGTTCGCCGCCTTCGGGACCGAGGTCGATGACCCAGTCCGCGGTTTTGATGACTTCGAGATTGTGTTCGATGACGATGATCGAACCCCCGGCATCGATGAGATGGCGGAAACCCGAAAGCAGCTTGCTGACGTCGTCAAAGTGCAGACCCGTGGTCGGCTCATCAAAAATGTAGAGCATGCGGCGCTTGTGTTTCGGGGCGTCGCCGCCTTCGCCGGGGCGGCTCACCTGACGGGTTCCAGGCTGAAGGTGCGCGGCCAGCTTCATGCGTTGGGCTTCGCCTCCGGAGAGCGTCGTGGCCGACTGGCCTAGTCGCAAATAGCCGAGGCCGACTTCGTCGAGGACACGCAGTTTTTCCGTGAGCCGCGGAACCTCGGCAAAAAACTTCAGCGCCTCGCGAATCGTCAGATTCAGAACTTCATGAATGTTCTTGCCTTTGTAACGGATCTCCAGCACTTGCGGCTTGTAGCGCGTACCTTTGCATTCATCGCAGATCAATTCGACGTCGGCCAGAAACTGCATCTCGACGGTTACGGTGCCATCGCCCTGACAGTTTTCGCAGCGTCCGCCGGGGACATTGAAGGAAAAATGTCCGGCAGGGAAGCCGCGCTTCTTCGCTTCGGGCAGCGACGCAAAGAGTTCGCGGATGATGTCGAAAGCTTTGATGTAGGTCACCGGATTCGAGCGCGGAGTACGGCCTATGGGCGATTGGTCGACGAGCACGACTTCGTCGAGATAGTCATCGCCTTCGATGTCGTCCCACAACTTGGCTGCGCCGCTACCGCTCGTCTGCCGCTTGGCAATGGCCAGGGCCTGATAGAGAACGTCATGGAGCAACGACGATTTTCCAGAGCCGGAGACGCCCGTGATCGCCACCAGCATGTTGAGCGGAATCTCCAGATCGATGCGCTTCAGATTATGGGCGCGTGCGCCGGTGATAACGAGCTTGTGCGCTCCTGGCTGGCGGCGCTTCGCTGGAATCTGAATGTGTAGTTCGTCGGCCAGATAACGGCCGGTAAGCGAGTGCGGCATCTTCAGGATCTCGTTAAAGGTACCGGCGCCGACAACTTTTCCGCCATTCTCTCCGGCACCCGGACCGAGGTCCAGAATGCGGTCGGCGGCGCGCATGATGTCGGGATCGTGTTCGACGACGAGGATCGTGTTCCCCAGATCGCGCAGATCATGCAGGATCTTGATGAGCCGGTGGGTATCGCGGCTGTGCAAACCTATCGAAGGCTCGTCCAGCACATATAAAGTACCGACCAGACGCGAACCGAGAGAAGTGGCGAGCTGAATGCGCTGCGCCTCGCCGCCCGAAAGGGTGGAGGCGAGACGATCCAGCGTCAAATACTCAAGACCGACTTCGTTCAGAAAGCGCAAGCGCTCCCGGAGTTCGACCAAAAGTTTCTCGGCAATCGCGGCTTGTTGTGGCGTGAGCTTGAGTTGACTGAAAAAGCGGGCGGCCTCTTCGACCGTCATGCTGCAAACCTGGCAAATGTTCTTGCCGTCGATTTTTACCTGCCGCGCTTCGGTGCGCAGACGGGTGCCGCCGCAGGCTGAGCACAAAGAGTATCCGCGATAGCGGCTGAGAAATACCCGGACGTGCAACTTATACTTCTTGCGCTCGAGATGCTGAAAGAAGCCACGGACTCCGCCAAAACCTCGGCCGCCATCGGTAATCAGCTTCTGCTGTTCAGGGTCGAGATCGTACCAGGGCACGTCCAGCGGAATCTCGGCCTCGCGTGCGAAACGCTTCAGTTCGGTGAACAACGGCCGATACTTCGGTTTGGTCCAAGGCTCGATCGCACCTTCATTCAAGGTCTTGCCTTTATCTGGAATAACGAGGTCGAGATCAAAATCGATGGTGTTGCCGAAGCCCTGGCAGCGCGGGCAGGCGCCGTAGGGGTTATTGAACGAAAACAGGCGCGGCTCGGGTTCTTCGTAGCGGCTGCCGTCGGACTTGCACTCGAAGCGCTGCGAAAAACGCAGGCGCTCGGGGGTTTCGCTTTCACTTTCACTGTCACCGGACGCGGTTTCGAAAATCACTTCTCCGGCTTCGCGATAGCCGATTTCGACAGCATCGACCAGGCGAGAGCGCTGATCGGCCGCGACGACGAGGCGATCCACCAAGCCATAGACAGGTTCAGAAAAATTGAGGTCGAGCAAAGACTCGGGAGTCGAGAATTCGAAGATCTGGCCATTCTGAAACAGGCGGTTGAAGCCGCGTTTGCGCAGATCAAAGAGCCTCGTCTTCATCGCATCGGAAGGCAGATTAGCATCGACCGCCTTGGCCGACTTTTTGGCGCGGGTTCTTGCGATGATCTTTTTATGGCTCTTCTCCTGATCAGAGACAGCTGGACCCGAGGCAGCCGCCTCGGCGTGGGTATGGATCGGAAAGAATACATTCAAGCGCGTGCCTTCGCCGAGCAGCAGCAGACGGTCGACAGCTTCATCCACTGTATCTTTCTTCACTTCCCGACCGCATAACAGGCAGTAGGTGCGTCCGACGCGCGCGAAGAGCAGGCGCAGATAGTCGAAGATCTCCGTCGCCGTGGCGACTGTGGAGCGAGGATTGCGGGTAGAGTTTTTTTGCTTGATGGCAACCGCTGGCGCTATGCCGTCGATCAGGTCGACATCGGGCTTCTCGATGCGCTCCAGAAATTGGCGCGCATAGGCGGAGAGGGACTCCACATAGCGCCGCTGGCCTTCAGCGTAGATGGTATCGAAGGCAAGCGACGATTTGCCCGAACCGGAGACTCCGGTAACGACGGTCAGAGTGTTGTGCTCGATCTCAAAATCAATGTTCTTGAGGTTATGAACCCGGGCCCCGCGAACCACAATGCTATCTGTCGACATCTTCTCCTGCACTACAGATGGACCAAAACTCGCTGCTGAGTTCTCTATTATAAATGGTCGTCGCAAGCCCAATTCAGGTTAAGCCCCTTCATGCTTGCGAGAGCGGTTGCCCTCAGGATCGCGGCTTGGGCTCGGGAATCCCGTGGCGCCAGGGGGCGCGATCCTGATGCAAATTGTTTCACATTGACGCAAACGAGGATTTGGGCGGAGAATGGCAGCCGTCCCCAGAGCCAGAAAGCAACTTCGGTCAAGGAGGTTCCACATGACCACTCCGTTTGCGTGCCTCTTCGCAAACTCTTTTGCTAACTTGTCGTCTTCCTTTACGGGCTCGAAGCGGCGGTTGCGTTACGCAGTCGCCGCGGTGTGTGTGCTCGTGGCGGTGGTGGGCGCTTCGGTCTTGGCAACGGCGCAGGTGACTATTTCCACACCCGGCATCAACTTCGGTAACGTCCTTCTCGGCCGCAGCGCGAAGCAGGTCGTGATCCTGGACAATGTCGGCACCACGCCAGCGGCGGTCGGCCCTATTACGCTCTCCATCACCACGGGAGATTCGTCCCAGTTCCGCTTTGACCACGTCTGTCCGGCAACGCTCCGAGCCGGCGCCAGCTGCACCATCGGAATCATCTTCTCTCCGGATGGGGCATATCCGGACGCAGGCACGCTGAACGTCGGGTTGCCGGGAGGGGCAGCCTCCATCCCGATCACGGCGGCGGGAGCGACCGAACCCTACTTCGGACCGAACGTGTATATATTCACTCCTTACACGTCGCAGGGCACGATCCAAGCGTTCGCCAACGCGGTGGCCACAGAACAGGTCTCCAACCAGTTCGGAACCGAGCGCTATGCGCTGCTGTTTGAACCCGGCACCTATGGATCCGTCTCCAACCCTCTTAACTTTCAGGTTGGTTACTACACCACGGTGGCTGGCCTCGGCCAATCTCCGGGCGACGTGGTGATCAACGGATCCATCGACGTCTATAACCAGTGCTTCAGCGGCAGCTGCATTGCGAGCGACAACTTCTGGCGATCGCTGTCGAACCTGACCATCAACGTGAACAACCCGACGTTCGGCTGCTACACCGGCGAATTCTGGGCGGTATCGCAGGCGTCGCCGATACGGCGGGTCCTCGTCAACGGGCTGACTACTCTTATGGATTACTGCACCGGCCCGTCCTTCGCGAGCGGCGGGTTCATTGCCGATTCACAGTTCGCCGGCAGCACCGTGATCAACGGATCGCAACAGCAATGGTTTACCAGAAACAGCATTCTCGACGCCTGGACTAACGGCGTCTGGAATCAGGTTTTCTCAGGCGTCCTAGGCGCGCCTGCCACGTGTTTTCCCTGCGGTAACCCCTACACGACGCTGGCGACCAGTCCGGTCACACGAGAGGAGCCTTACCTTTACGTTGACGCCGATGGGAATTTCAACGTCTTCGTGCCGGCGGTGCAGAGTAACTCGTCAGGCACGACGTGGAGTAGCGGCCCGACGGCGGGCTCCTCCATCCCAATTCACCATTTCCTCATCGTCCAGCCGACGGACTCCGCAGCCACGATCATGGCGGCATTGCATTCTGGTCTGGACCTCATTCTGACGCCGGGAATTTATGAACTGGCCGAGACCATTGCGGTCACACATCCCGACGCTGTGGTGCTCGGTCTTGGTTTCCCAACTTTGATCCCTGAAAACGGAATCGTATCCATGACGGTCGCCAGTTCGCAGGGAGCCCTGATCTCGGGGATCATCTTCGACGCGGGCGTGCCCACCAGTCCGGCGCTGCTCAAAATCGGAAATCCCATCATCCCCAGCGGCAACGCGGCCGATCCGTCGGCGATTCAGGATGTGTTCTTCCGCATTGGCGGCGCCGAGCCGGGAAGCGCGACCAACAGTCTGGTAGTCGACAGCAACTACGTCATCCTTGATGACATCTGGGCATGGCGCGCCGACCACGGCAACGGCGTGGGCTGGACCGACAATACCGCCGACACGGGTCTCATCGTCAACGGTAACAACGTGACCGGGTACGGCCTTTTCATCGAGCATTACCAGAAATACGAGGTGATCTGGAATGGCGACAACGGCACGGACATCTTCTTCCAGAACGAGATGCCCTACGACCCACCCAGCCAGGCGGCGTGGATGGAGGCTCCGGGTGTCGACGGCTGGGCAGCCTTCAAGGTCGCCGGCACCGTGACCAGTTTCAACGGATACGGCATGGGCAGCTACAGTTTCTTCAATCAGGGCGTAAACATCTACGCGGCGAACGCGTTCGAGGTTCCGTCTACGCTCGCTCCGTCGAGCATGAATGATCTGCTCACCATCTTCCTGAGTACGGCCGGCTCTGGCGGCATCCTCAACGTGATCGACGGCATAGGAGGTTCGTCAACCATCGACAACCCGGATACTCCGGTCACCGTGGTGAGCTTCCCGTAACGGCTTGACTCGTCGTCTGATCAATGTTGCGAAACGTCCAGCAACTGCTTCAGATGCTGCTGCCACAGGGCCGCCCACGTATGAGTGCCGTGACCGTGGCTGTTCTCGGAAATCGGAAGCAACACGAAACGACCGTTTTTCACTCGCTTGATTTCGCGCTCCGCAATTCCGAGCTCCGGGGGATTGACGAAGTCATCCGCTGAATTGACGAACATCACCCGAGCGGAGATTCGCTCAAGCTGCGAAGTGGGATCATAGTTCTCTGATGCATTCAACGCATACCACAGGTCGTTGGCATCGTGTTCGGCGACGAACATCTTCACATAGTCAGCATCCGCCAGGTCGGTGGCGGAGCGCGTGGGCAAGTTCTTCTGCATGAGCAGAGGCGCGCTCGTGGCGATATAAAACATATGTGCCGTAGTCACCAGCGCCGCGCGAGGCTCGGCTGAGTAATCGCCGTTCATCCAATCCGGATCGTCGCGAATCGCGTCCATCACCATCTTGCGCCAGACGCGATTCCGTCCCGCGATCTGCACCGGCAGACAGGCCAACGGCATAAGCGCATCCATAAAATCAGGGTAGGTCTCGCCCCAGACCCAGGAATGCATGCAACCCATAGAAGTACCGAGGATCAGCCGCAGATGGTTCACGCCAAGTCCCTTTTCCAGCATCTCGTGCTGGGACCGAACCATATCCTCATAGTCATAGTGCGGAAAATGAGCGTGCATGCCGTCGCTCGGCTTGCTCGACTTTCCATGGCCGATGTTGTCCGGCAGAATGAGGTAATAACGCGAGATGTCAAGGAGTTGACCGGGGCCAAACAGCACCTCCGCGAACTGGGGCACCAGGAATTGCCGGCCACTACCACTCGTGCCGTGCAAAAGCAGGACGGCATTCGTGACCTTGCCGTTGGCGTCCCTGGCAGGCGTTCCAAAGGTGGCGTAGTGCATTCGCAACTGCGGGAGTGTTTCGCCAGATTTGAAATGAAAATCGTGCGAAACATAGTCGCCTTCGCTCGGTGCGGGCAATTGAGCCCATGCCGTTATAAGGCTGAAAATTACCACGGCAAGAAATGCAAACCTGGCTGCCGGGATGTAAATGCGCATGGCGGCACCCTCGTTTCCCGGGAAGGGTATCACAGGCGGGCAGAGGAAGAATGGCGAACCTTACCGTATTGCAAACGGGACTGCACCGTAGCCACGAAACTATCGCGATGAAGCCACCGGGTCAAAGATCACGTCGGACTAGGACGAGAACATCTTCGTCAGATGAGTGATTCTCAGCAGTTCGAGCACACGAGGCGTCATGTTTGCGAATTCAAGAAGGCATAGGCCTTGATTGATGGCGGATGCCTTGAGGCCAACCAGCGCTCCCAAACCCGAGCTATCCAGATGTTTTACATCGCCGAGGTCGATAACGATGCGACCGCCAAGAGGGATGAGGGGCCTCACCAGCCCTTTTATCGTATTTGCAGCCTCGCTGACCAGATCGCCGTGACATTGGATTGTCGTTACTTGATTCCCGCGCTCATCTTTATGCTCAGACTTTTCGACATCACAGTGAAACGAACCATCTCTTGCCATACCGATCGAATCTCCTGTAGGCCCTGAAGAGTGTCAGGTCCCGGCATTCGACTCCAAGCGTATCATGTGAATTTCAGTTAGCAGCGGTACCACACTCCCTGCGCTGCGAGCGACCGCGCCAGTCCTAGGCATCGCTGGGACTCGATTCGTAGAGTTTTAAATTCGGTGCCCATGGCCGATCCTACTTCTAATGACAAAAGCCTCGAAGGCGAGCGTTGGAACCATAAATATCGCGATGCGCCAACTGCGTGGACATCGACCCCCGATTCCTTGCTCGTGCATGCGTTTTCTGAATACATTCTGCCCTTGTATCCCGAGGGCGGAAGAGCGCTCGACCTTGCTGGAGGAGCCGGACGGCATGCCATCTGGCTGGCGAAACAAGGCTGGGAAGTGACGCTCATGGATATTTCCGACGCCGGAGTCGAACATGCGCGACAGCGTGCCGGAACTCTCGCATCCCACATTGATTTTGTAGTATGCGATCTCACGGGCTTTAAAGCTTCGCAAACTCATGTCGCGCCTGGCTTCGAAGTGGTGATGGCGTTCTTCTTTCTCGAGCGGAAGATTTTCCCGGAACTATTGCGGGCGATGCGCCCCGGTGGACTGCTCATCTACAAAACGTACACCTCAAGGCAGGCGAAGCTGGGCGGTCCCAGGAATCCCGCACACTTACTCGAATCTGGCGAACTCTTGCGCCTTGTGACTGGCCTGCGTGTGTTGCATTACCGTGAACGTGTGGCAGAAACGGCGACGGTAGAGTTGGTAGCGCGAAAAGTTGCAACCGGCACACATTCGCATCTAAACTTGTGATCATCGGACTTGATTCATCCACGCATGCGAAAGTGGCGGAATTGGCAGACGCACCAGACTTAGGATCTGGCGGGTAAAACCGTGGGGGTTCGAGTCCCCCCTTTCGCACCAAATAGTTTAGGGCCGATCTCGAATAGGCCTTTTTTTCAATTTTGTGCCCACCTCAAGGTTTTTCCGTGCCTACTCTCGCCTCGCTGGAGCCACTGGCAGCGCCGCTTTTGTTGCGGATCTCGGAGTCGCAAAGTCATCATCGAAACATCGCATCTCCGTCTAAAGCAAGAGCCTAAGTGCTGGGAAATGGCCGCCGTTCGCAGGAAGTCGACTAGCTCAAAAATGTTGAAAGAGTCGAAACTGTCAATTGCTGTTGGCGGGCAGCAGAAGAGGTAGACGCGCACAATTCGTGAAACATTCGTTGGGCTTGAGTCATCACTACTCGGGTGAGCCGTGCCCCGGGGTTTGCCTCAAAATGCGGCCCCTTTTCGGTCGAGATTTGGGTGTCTTCAGGCGTGTCCTGAGCGGGAAGGCTCTAAAACCGCTTCGCTTGGCGCGCTCTGTTGCGACCTGTGGAGGGAGTGAGTCATCATTCATCTAGGGATCCGGGGTAAATTAAAGCCCGGGCTTCAGCGCTGAACATAAGGCTATGGGTATAGAGCCCGTCGTTGAGTCTCAAACCGACAGCTACCGCTACGAGGCGATTGTGCGCATCAGCGAGGCGATCGCTGCGTGCCGTGAACCGAAAGAGTTGGCTACCACCCTCGCCGATGAAATCGGCAAGCTCCTGAACTTTGATCACCTTTACTTCGTGGTGGTGAAGGAGAACTCCCAGGAGATCGAATCTCTGGTTTGGGGTAAGGGCCCACTACCTTTTCCGGATCTGCCGATAGCAGAGTTGCTGCCCTCGTGGGATGCTCTGCACAGTAGTGACCCACAGCATACTGCCAATTGGGACACGGAAGAGCGGTATCCGCGCTTCAAGCCATGGGCGAAGAAAATGGGCCTGGGCTCGGCGGTGCGCATACCACTGACAACTCCGCATCGCCATTTGGGTATTTTCGGCCTTGGTCGCGACACAGTGAATCCATTTAGCGACGAAGAGAAATGTTTCCTGCGGCTGATTGGGCGTGTCGTCGCGTTCGCGTTGGATGACGGCCTGAATCTCAGATCTGCGCAACAACAGAATGAGCGGCTGAAGTTGCTGCTGAATCTGACGAGCCGCATCACATCGAACCTGAAAATTCGGGATCTATTACGCGCCATTGCAGCGAATATTCGCGAGGTCATGCATGGTGACGCGGTTGCCATTTTACTGTTGGATTCTGCATCGGGAAAGTCCAGGCTGCTTGCCCTGGATTTTCCGCAGGGCAAAGGGTTCATTCGAGAAGGCGATGCCTGCACCGTGTCCGGAGCCGGCAAACGCGCTCTTGAGACATTAAAACCGGTGATTGTTGAGAGGATCGGGCCTGACGACGTTCCTTCAGAGATCTACGACAAAGTAATCGGCGAAGGCTTAAAGAGTTCCTGTGTGATCCCTCTGGTGAGTAGAGATCGAGCATTGGGATACCTGTCGCTTGCGCGCACCACCGAGGCTTCCTTCGCGCCGGCGAACGTGGAATTCCTCGCTGAGGCTGCGGGGCAGATCGCTATCGCGATCGAAAACGCGATGGCATATCACGAAATTTCGGAACTGAAAGACAAGCTCGCCCAGGAGAAGTTGTACCTCGAAGAAGAAATCCGCAGCGAGATGAACTTTGACAACATCATTGGAAACAGCCCAGCGTTAAAGCATGTTCTGGAACTAGTTGAAACGGTCGCTCCGAGCGACTCCACAGTGCTGCTGCTGGGGGAAACAGGCACAGGAAAAGAATTAATTGCCCGCGCCACTCACGACCGCAGCCGGCGCAAGGATCGCACGTTTGTGAAGCTGAATTGCGCTGCCATTCCGACAGGTCTGCTGGAGAGCGAATTGTTTGGACATGAAAAAGGGGCTTTCACCGGCGCGATTACTCAGAAGCCCGGGCGAATGGAACTGGCCGATCAAGGCACTTTGTTCCTGGACGAGGTGGGAGACATTCCGATTGAGATTCAGCCCAAGCTGTTACGCGCATTACAAGAGCGCGAGTTTGAGCGGCTGGGCAGCACGCATACGCGGAAGGCGAATGTTCGTCTAATAGCGGCAACCAATCGCGACCTGGAAAAGATGATTGCCGATCGCGAATTCCGAAGTGATCTGTACTACCGCTTGCATGTGTTTCCCATCCGGATACCACCTCTGCGGGAACGGAAGGAAGACGTTCCGCAACTGGTGAGTTATTTTGTCCAGAAGTTTGCCAAGCAAATGCAGAAGAAAATCGACTCAATTTCGCCGGTTGTCATGAGGGGACTTACGGCTTGGGACTGGCCTGGCAATATCCGTGAGCTGGAGAATTTCATCGAGCGGGCGGTGATCGTAACGCGCGGCAGGTCCCTGGATCCGCCTCTTGGAGAACTCCGGAGGCCGAATACGGTAGAGTTCCCGCGGGCCGGCCACGGTAACCTCGAGCCAGTCGTTCCGGTTGGAGTTGGAGAAACAAATTTGCATAGCGACAAAACCAGCGTTCTTGACGAGTATGAAAGAAGGCAGCGCGACGAGATTATTCGAGGGCTCACCGCATGCAAGGGGCGCGTCGGTGGCGCGGATGGTGCTGCCGCCCGCCTGGGAGTGAACCGCACGACGTTTCTCGCTCGAATGAAGAAATTTGGGATCTATGCGAAGCAATATGCTTGATCTGCAGCCCTTCTACAGCTTGTGACCTGCTCCTGTAGCTTTGACAGTTTTGACCCTTTCAACTTCTTCGACCTCGATGGTTCGAGTTCTGGCGTTCGTCTCCTGAAAATTCAGCGACTTACGGCTCGGCAGGTTTGGCTTGCGCCTTGCCTTACTCGCGAGTGGGAACAAGCAATGTTGAGGATCTCGCTCATTGATAACGCCAGGCGGCGTCGGCTGATTGTGGAAGGGAAGCTCCTTGCGCCCTGGGCAGCCGAGCTGAGAAGCGCTTGCGAAAAAGCAAGAGCAGACCTTCGTGGCCGAGAACTCATTATCGAGATGAAGCATATCACCGCGATCAGCCGCGAGAGCGAGAACCTAATTCTCGAATTGATAAATGAGGGAATTAAATTCCGCTGCGACGGCGTGTTCACAAAGCATGTGGTGAAAGAACTAACTCGCCGCGCCAGCAGGAATGTTGGCGAGGTGAAGGGATGACTCAAGGGACGCATCAACTGGCTTATGCTGGCAAATTCCAATCCCGATTGGAATATCGAAGACGTAACCGATGCAGAGATCTATGCCGCGATTCGCTATCTTGAGCTGGACACAAGCAGCGCAAATGAGCAGAAAGACGATACCCCTACAACTGAGCGGAATGTTGATCAAGGTGTCGTGATCTGCGTCTGTTTATACATTGCACTGCTAGTTTGCCTTGCGTTCTTGTGGTTCTACTCCTGGTGATACGCATTTCTGGCAGGCCTTGACGATAGATTTGTGGCCGAATCCTTGGGACGGAAGGAATGCGAAATCAGCGGCCCACGAGGATCCGTCAATAGACGCCTACATTAAGTGGACCGTGGTTGTCCGTACGAAGGACCATGTCGAGAGATTAGCGTCGCTCAGGCAGACCTGCGGATGACGGTTCACCATAAGCAAACGCGAGTATCTCTTACGCAGCGGCGCTTGACGGGCTGCATTGAGTTCGGTGCAATTTTCGTGTTCGACCAACTCTTCAATTGTGCGGGTCAGGATCGAAAAACCGCAGAAACCGCATTTCGATTCGAGGAAGAAGACCTGGTTCTGGACGATTGGATTCCGAATAAAGTCGTAAACTTTCCATTCCATAGGGATTCCTTTGACCGAACAACTTGGTGACGCACGGAGCCCCCCGGACCGTTTGCCGCCGCTGTCCGCTCAAATTGAACTGAAGCAATACATTTGCCAAAACACGGCGGAACCGCGATTTGTTCTCCTCTGCACTTTGCAAGCGTTTGGCTTCCTTCCGCCCATTTCTTATTGCCGAGTTTCGGCTGTCGAGAATCGCCTTTCTGACACTTTTGACCCTTTCAACAGTTCCGTGCTGGACCGCCTAACAAGACTCCTTGATTCGGTGTTACTTAGCAGGGCTCGGTTCTGGTATGCGATTTGCATTTCGTGGATGTGAAGCTGCCAAGCAGCTCGCTTGGACAGCTCGCTTTTCTGCGAAGAAAGAGCGTGTGAATTAAGAAGCGCAGTCGCGTGACTGACGCGCCTGAATCGACCAGACGACTCTCGGATCACACTTCCCTTCAACCGAGCAGCGTCCCGATTCAGGCGCGCCAGTCACGCGATTGAATCGGAAATTCAGTGACTCGATTGAGGGGAAAAAATGATGAAGCAAATATCTAGAGCTTTAGCTAGTGTGGTGCTCCTGCTGAATGCCTTTGGCTGCGGCGACGGTAAGGTGCGAGCGGCGGCTTCGCCTCCACCGGCGGTGGTCAAAGTGGCACCGGTCATCCAAAAGGATGTGCCGGTTCAGGGCCAGTGGGTGGGGACGCTCGAAGGTTACGTCAATGCGCAGATTCAGCCTGAGGTGACCGGGTACCTGATTCGTCAGGATTATCGCGAAGGGGGACTTGTCAAAAAAGGTCAGCTCCTCTTTGAGATCGATCCGCGTCCATTCCAAGCCCTGCTTGACCAAGCCAAAGGGCAATTGGCGCAGGCTGAGGCCCAGATGGCGAACGCCGAGCTGAACGTAAAGCGTGATATTCCCGAAGCGGAGGCTCATGCCATTCCCCAGAGCCAACTGGATACCGACACTCAGGCGCTCCTCGCGGCGAAGGCCTTCGTCGAGGCAGACCAGGCGGCAGTAGAACAAGCCTCGATAAATCTTGGCTACACAAGAGTCACTTCCCTGATCGACGGAATCGCCGGTATCAACACCGTGCAGGTGGGCAACCTGGTGGGACCGTCTGCCGTGCTCACAGCGGTGTCGCAGGTAAGTCCGATCAAAGTTTATTTTCCGATCAGCGAGCAGGAATACCTGCGCATGGCGGACGGGGGCGGGGGTCCGGATAGCGTGGATTGGCTGACTCGCGCTTCACGAATCCCGCTGCGCTTGACCCTGGCCGACGGGAGTCCCTACCCGCATCCCGGCAGAATCATCTTCGCGGATCGGCAGGTAAACACGCAGACCGGAACGATTCAGATTGTAGGCAAGTTCCCCAACTCCAGAAATCTGTTGCGTCCCGGCCAGTACGCGCTCATTCAGGCGCCAACCGGAAATATTGAAGGAGCGCTGCTGGTGCCGCAGGCGGCTGTGAATCAGCAGCAAGGCTCATATCAGGTCACTGTGATCGGCGCCGATAACCGCGCGCAGCTCCGTACCGTGCAGGTCGGACCGACAGTGGGGACGCTCTGGGTGATCACCTCGGGCCTGAAGCCCGGAGAACGCGTGGTTGCTGTCGGAGCAGACAAGGTCAAGGAAGGTGGGCTGGTAAACCCTACCCCGTACAAAGAAACGGAGGACCGTTAAGCCATGGCGAACTTTTTCATTCGACGGCCCATTGTCGCGATCGTGATTGCGATTCTTACCGTTGTAGTCGGCGCGATCAGCATTGCGACTCTGCCGGTAGCGCAGTTCCCGCAGATCGCTCCGCCTGAGATCAGGCTACAAGCCAACTATCCGGGTGCAGATGCGCAGACTCTTGAGCAGTCTGTTGCCGTGCCCATCGAGCAACAAGTCAGCGGCGTGGACAACATGAGTTACATGTACTCGCTGAACGCCACCGCGAACCAGCAAACAACATTGCTCGTCGATTTCGATCTCAAGACGGATCCCAACACGGATCTGCTGCTTACGCAGTCGCGCCAGCAACTGGCCAACGGTCAGTTGCCACCCGAGGTGAACAATTACGGAATCACTCTGAAGAAGTCGACCACTGCTCCGCTCATGCTGATTTCCCTGTACGCGCCGCATGGCAGCCACGATTCGAACTATCTGGCCAACTACGGCTACATCAACCTCAACGATCCGATCGCACGGTTATACGGCGTTGGCCAGACCCAGATCTTCGGCTCGGGCCAATACGCCATGAGGCTTTGGGTGAAGCCTGACCAACTGGCGAAGCTGGGTATCACCGTTACCGACATCGTGAATGCGCTTCAAGCCCAGAACACGGTAAATCCGGCTGGCCAGGTCGGTGGCGAGCCGGCTCAGAGTAACCAGCAATTCACCTATGCCGTGCTGGCTCAGGGGCGCCTGACTTCTCCGGAACAGTTCGGTAACGTCATCGTGCGCGAAGCGCCAAATGGGGGAACCGTCCGAGTCAGAGACGTGGCCCGAGTCGAGCTGGGCACGCAGGATTACAGCCTGAGTGGTCGCCTGAACGGCAAGCCCAGCGCCATCATTGCCGTCTACCAGTTTCCGGGAACCAATGCTGTGCAAACCGTTAAGGGCGTCCGGAAGCTCATGGTTCAGATGAAGCAACGCTTCCCGCAGGACATCGATTACACCGTTTCGCTCGACCAGACACTCCCGGTCACAGAAGGCATGAAAGAGATCCTTGAGACCCTTGTGATTGCGATTGTGCTGGTCATATTTGTGGTCTATCTCTTTTTACAAGATTGGCGCGCCACTCTGATCCCCATGTTGGCCGTGCCTGTCTCGCTGGTGGGAACCTTCGTCATTTTTCCGCTGTTCGGCTTCTCGATCAATACGCTTTCGATGTTCGGGTTGGTGCTCGCGATTGGCTTGGTGGTCGACGACGCCATCGTGGTCGTGGAAGGCATACAACACCACATCGAGGAGGGCCTTGCTCCCAAAGATGCGGCGCGAAAAGCCATGAGCGAACTTTCCGGCCCGGTCGTCGGCATTGCGCTGGTATTGGCCTCGGTGTTCGTGCCGACCGCTTTCATTCCCGGCATCACCGGCCGGCTCTATCAGCAATTTGCCGTCACCATCGCGATCTCCGTGATTCTTTCAGCGTTTAATGCTCTCACGCTCAGCCCGGCGCTGGCGTCGTTATTGCTCAAACCCAAGAAGCAGACCCGCGGACCGCTGGGAAAATTCTTTGGCTGGTTCAATACGTATTGGGAGCGCTCTACCGACAGCTTTGTCCGTCTCTCGGGTGACCTTATTCGCAAGGCCGGCGTGGTGATGGTGTTGCTTATAGTCGCCGGCTTGGCAGCGTGGATCTTCAGCAAACATCTGCCTACCAGCTTCCTGCCGGATGAAGACCAAGGCTATTTCTATGTCAACATGCAGCTCCCCAATTCGGCGTCCATGGAGCGGACGAGCGAAGCTGCGAAACAAGTGGAGGAAGTTCTCGCCAAGACGCCGGGAGTTCAGTACACCACCAGCGTCATCGGTTTCAGTTTGCTCAGTTACGTCAGGACTTCGTATAACGCATTCTTCTTTGTAACCCTGAATCCCTGGGAGGATCGCAAAACCCGGGCCGAACAATATCAGGCCATCAAGGCGAATTTGAATCAGCAACTCAGGCAGCTTCCAGAAGGCACAGTTTTCGCCTTCTCACCGCCCGCGATCCCCGGGGTCGGCACGGCCGGCGGGGTGACGTTTGCCTTAGAGGACCGCGCCGGCAAGGATGTCAAGTTTCTTGCGGATAACCTGAACAAGTTCATGGCGGCCGCTCGCAAACGCCCTGAGATTGGCATCATCTCCACCACGTTTATCCCGAGCGTGCCGCAAAAGTTCATCAATGTAGACAAAGACAAGGTGTTGAAGCAGGGGGTCAATTTAACCGACGTCTACAACACCATCCAAGCATACATGGGCGGCTTGTTCGTCAACTACTACAACGATTTCGGCCGTACCTGGCAGGTGTATGTAGAGGCCGAGGCGCCTTACCGGGCGACGACCGACGATCTCGGACAATTCTATGTCCGCAACGGCCAGGGTCAGACGGTGCCTCTTACCGCGCTGGCAAACTTTGAGACCCGTTACGGCCCTGAGTTCACCATGCGCTACAACGAGTACCGGTCGGCGCAGATCAATGTCAGCGCGGCGCCCGGTTACAGCTCCGATCAGGCAACAGCAGCCCTGGGAGATGTTTTCAACCAAACCATGCCCCGCGAAATGGGCTTCGACTACATCGGCATGTCCTACCAGGAGCAAAAAGCGCGCCAAGGAGTGCCGTCTTCAGTCATCTTCGGACTTTCACTGCTGTTCGTTTTCCTGATTCTGGCGGCTCTCTATGAAAGCTGGACAGTACCTTTCAGCGTGCTGCTCAGCACGCCGGT
>Ga0302324_100004559_pt1 | contig 30543 bp, 35 predicted proteins | sample Palsa_T0_1_FD_201949 | JGI IMG/M metagenome (GOLD analysis project Ga0302324, IMG submission 201949) | Peat permafrost microbial communities from Stordalen Mire near Abisko, Sweden - Palsa_T0_1 | ecosystem: Environmental > Terrestrial > Soil > Palsa > Peat permafrost | place: Sweden: Abisko... | reverse complement strand
CCAAACCGGGGCGAGCTCGGCCACTGCCCGCTACGTCGTGACGCTGGCCAGGCGCGCCGGCTTTCGCACGCTCAACGTCGTTCGCCGGGAGAGCGCGGTGCAGCCGCTCCTGGACGCCGGCGCGGATGTCGTCCTCGTCGGTGACGGGGACCTCGCAGAGCAGGCTCGCGAGTCGCTCGGCGACGCGACGATCGAGCTGCTGCTCGACGCCGTCGGCGGCGAACCCGCGACGCAGCTCGCCTCGCTCATCAGGCCCGGCGGAGCGGTGATCAGCTACTCCGCCCTCAGCCTCACGCCGGTGAGCGTAATGCCGCAGGACCTCATCTTCCGCGGGCTGACGGTCTACGGCTATTGGCTTTACACCTGGATGCAAACGGTTTCCCGCGCAGTGATCGTGGACGCGTATCGCCGGCTCGGCGCCCTGGTCGCGGACGGGACACTGTCCGCCCCCGTTGAAGCCACGTATTCACTCGAGGACCATCGCGCGGCGATCGCTCACGCCGTAGGAGACGGGAGCAAGGACGGGCGCACGGGCAAGGTGCTCTTCTCTCTTGGCTAGCCGGTGTCGCTGGGCTGAAGCTCCTGGTCTCATTCCTCCTCAGCCATCTCCAGCAGCTCCTCGGTGGTGATCACCGCGGCGATCGCGGGATGGTTGGCCTGCATGTGCTTGCGCCCGAGCTCCGCGAGCTGCTCGTCGTCCTCGCCCTGAATGACGTAGCCGCACTCACAAACGATCCGCTTTGCCATGTCGGTATGTTCGCTGATGTGGTCGTGCAGCTGTGTGGGCGTCTCGTCGTGAGATCCGAAGGAGCTGAGATGGCGGGGCAGCTGCCCGGAGCGCAGGGCCGGATCGCGTTCGCGTGGCTCGTCTTCAACCGGCATCGAGCTGCACCGCGGGAGGAGCTCGCGACGGCGATCTGGGGCGAACAGCTCCCCCCGGCGACGGGCCAGGCGTTGCGCGCTCTGCTCTCGAAGCTCCGTTCGGTGATCGGACGTGACTCGCTTGCGGGGAATGGGCCGTTACGGCTCAAACTCGACGACGACACGAACGTCGACGTGGAGGTTGCCGCACGAGCGATCCACGACGCTGAGTCGGGGGTCGCACGCCAGCAATGGGAGCGTGCCTGGATCGCCTCCCAGATCGCCATGAACGTTACGCGCCGTAGCTTCCTGACCGGGCACGATGGCGCATGGGTCGAGGAGCGCCGCAGCGAGCTGGGTGCGCTGTACATACGCGCCCTGGCGACGCTCGCCGCCGCCGCGCTGGAGCTCGGTGAAACCGAGCTGCTGACCGCCGAGAGGGCCGCGCGCGAGCTGGTCGCCGCCGAGCCGCTGAGCGAGGGCGCAACGGCACTGTTGATGCATGCGCTCGACGCGCGTGGGGAGCGGCCGGCCGCGCTTGTCGTGTTCGACGAGTTTCGCCTGCGGCTACGCGAGGCCCTCGGAGTCGCGCCGGGACCACAGCTCTTGGCGTTGCACTCCGAGCTCGTCATGCGCTGAGGGGACGCCAACGGCACGCCAACGGTCCGGCGGGATGATCCGCCCATGACCACGACGGGGAGCGCTGACATTCACTATGCAACCGCGGCGGTGAACGGGATCGAGTTGCATTACGCCCACGCAGGCGCGGGACCGCTGATCGTCTTCCTGCACGGCTTCCCGCAGTTCCACTATGCCTTTCGTGACCAGTTGCGGGCATTCAGCGCGGATCACCTCGCAATTGCTCCGGACCAGCGAGGCTACAACCGCTCCTCCAAGCCGGAGGGCGCTCACAGCTATGGGATCTGGCCCGCGGTGGCAGATCTGCGCGCTCTCGTCGAGCACCTCGGGTACGACCGCTTCGTGCTCGTCGGCCACGACTGGGGCAGCCTCGTGGCATGGGGATTTGCGCTCCACCATCCGGAGATGCTGCGGGCACTGATCAGCCTCGGCGGTGCGCACCCTGGTGTCCTGGACCGCGCGCAACGCGAGGATGATGAGCAGATCCAGGCCAGCCAGTATCTCCTCGGTCTTCGTCGCCCGGATGCGATCAAGGCGATCGCTGCCAACGACTTCGCGGCGCTGGAGCAGGCGCTGGATCACCCCTTCTTCTCTGAGGAGGATCGCGAGATCTATCGGCGGTCATGGCGTGTTCCGCGAGCGATCGAGTCGGCGCTGCACTGGTATCAGGTCGAGGGCATCGCCCCGCCGGATCGGGACGGCACCCCCGGCCGCGGCAACTACTCCCCAGATGTGGCTCCCCTGTATGTCGATGTGCCGACGATGGTCATCTATCCGGAGGCGGACCCATACGTCAGGCCGGCCTCCCATGCCGGCCTCGAGCATTACGTTCGCAACCTCACATTCCGGCCGGTGAAAGACGGGACACACTGGATCGCCGAGCAACACCCCCGGCTGGTCAATCGCTACATCCGCGAGTTCCTGGCCGCTGAAGGCCTCGCCGAGGCGTGAGCGACGGTCGTTAGCTCGCTGGCCCGAACCAGGTGCTCAGCGCCTCGGGGAGGCCGGCCTGGGTCCGCTCCCCGACCCAGGCAACGTATCCGTCAGGGCGGATCAGCACGGCACTCGGAGCGCTGACCGCGCCAATCACCGGAAGCTCCCAGATGCCGGCGTATTGAGCGTTGATCAGCTGGACCCGATCGGTCCACGGAGCGACGTCGAAGCCGCCGGGCTCACCGAGGTTGAGCAGCAGCGGCTTGGCGTCGTGCAGCAGCTCGAAGACTCGCAGCGGGCCGTCGGCGCTCACGAGGTCCAGATCGGGCATCCGGCGTCCGAGCAGAGGGTGGCCCTCGCCGAGGTCATAGTGAACGTCCAGCCCGGAGACGATTCCGGCGAGCCGTTTGCGAGGCTCGTCCATCATCGCGAGCTCCGAGACCAGTTCGGCCAGGGCCTTCGTGCGCTCGTCCTGGCGCTGGAGCGCGGTCTGAGCCATCGTGTGGCGAAGCGCTCGCGCAGCGACCGGGTGGCGCTCGTCGTGATAGGTGTCGAGCAGACTCTCCGCGGAGGTCCCGTTGACCACCTGAGCCAGCTTCCATCCCAGATTCACCGCATCCTGCACGCCGAGGCTGAGGCCCTGTCCGCCGGCCGGGTAATGCACGTGCGCCGAGTCGCCGGCGAGTAGAACTCGTCCAGCGCGGTAGGCCGCTGCCTGACGTGTCATGTCGGTGAACCTGGCGATCGAGGTGGGACTGTGGATCCCGAAGTCGGTGCCGTAGACGGTGATCAGCGCCTCGCTCAGATCGCGCAGGGTGGGCTCGCTGCTCGGCCCGAGTTGCTGCTCGGTGACCATCACGCGCACAGGCCCCGTGTCCATGTAGACCACCTCGCCGTCGCGGATCTCGTACTCCAATCGGCCGATGGCGTGGACGCCGAGGGCGTCGCGCCGCATGCCCAGGTCCGGCTGCTCGGTCACCTCGGCCTCGGCGATCAGGTTGCTCTTGGTCGGATCCCATCCGGGGAACTCGATGCCTGCCGCTTTACGGATCAGGCTGCGCCCTCCGTCGCACCCGGCGAGATACTGCGCCCGCAGCGGCCGGCCGTCTGAAAGCGCGACGTCGACGCCGGTGTTGTCCTGCGCGAAGCCCGTCACCTCACGGCCGTAATAGACCCGCACCGGCAGCTCGGCGATCCAGGCGGCCATGATCCGTTCGATCTGGTTCTGCCAGATCCCGAGCGAATACGGATGACGCGTCGGGAAGTCGCTCATGTCCAACACGGTCGTGCCGATCATCGAGGCCTGAGCCACCTGACCCTCCGCGAGGAACCGCTCAGCGACCCCACGCTGATCGAGCACCTCGATCGTGCGCGAGTGAAAGCCGCCGGCGCGTGAGCCGACGAGCACGTGATCGGGACGCCGCTCGACGACCGCGACGTCGACCTTCGCCAACGCCAGCTCAGCCGCCAGCATCATCCCCGCGGGGCCGCCGCCGGCGATCACGACCGCATGCTCGGTCATGTCAGCCCCAGCAGCGCTAGATGCGGCGGCGACGTCCGGGTTTGACGGCCGCGGCCACGACGGCGGTCCTCGCAACCGGTGCAGCGCCGGGGGTGACGGCTTTGGCCACGACCGCGGTCTTCGCGACCGGCGCACGGATCACACCGACTCTTCCTCTACGTGCTGGTCTGAGGGGCATCGTCACTCTCCTTGCGTCGTAAGTGGTTCATCGGCCTCGATCGAGGCAATGATCGCTTGGATCGGAATGCGTCCGTTCGCGATCAGCTGGCCACCCGAGCGCCGCGCCGCCGATGCGAATGGCGCAGCCCACAGGTTCTCCCAGATCAGCACGCCGGCGGTGCTTCCCGGCTCCATCGCGGCGGCGAGGTGCTCGACGTCGTCCTCGGCCAGCAGCTCCGCAAGCTGGGCCTCGAGGGCCTGCAGCTCACCGAGCTCACCGATATCGGAAAGCTCCATCGCCTCCACGGCGCCGTCCTGGTCCTTGGTGAGGATCAGCACGTCGATCACGCGGATCGTTCCGGAGTCGACCAGCGCGAGCAGCTCTGCCGCCATCTCGCCCGTGAAGTTGCTGGCGCCCGCCGGAAACTCAACCACGACATAGTCGACGGGACCGAGCTCGTCGAGGGATTGCTCTGCCATCTGTTCCTCCCTTTGCTTGCAGCGCCATGCTAACCGACTCGATAGCCTCACCCGTGTTGTGCAACGCGCAGCCGCGATCTCGGCGCTGGTCCTGTGCTTGACGCCCCTTCTCGCCGGGGCCGCACAGGCGCGCTCAGACCATCGCTGGCGCACTCTCACGACCCACCAAGCGTGGACCATGACCGTGAAGGGCGCTCGTCACGTTGCCGAGCGGGCAGAATCGCTCCCCCACGAATATGGGCCTTCCAGGCCCAGCAGCTACGAAGTGCAACCGCAATCGGCATGCGTACGACACTCGCCGTATCAGATCGACTGCCCGTTCATCTACTTCCTTGGAGAAACGTCCGCAGAAGTCTTCACGGAGTGCCACGACACCGGACAGGTCACGGAGATCGCCGAACAGCGATTCCGGTTCTCATCACCGGCGCCGCGGTGCCATTTGATCTACAACAAAACGCCGTAGAAGCTAGAGCGCGACCGTTCCGGTGATGCAGGTGATCGTGCCACCCGCGACCCAGATCGTGTCGTCGGCGTCGGTGGAGATGTGCACCCTTCCGGCGCGCCCGAGCGCGGTCCCCTGACTGACGATGTACGGGGCGCGAGCTCTGCCGCTGGCCAGCAGCCAGCCGGCCAGCGAGGCATTGAGGCTCCCCGTGACGGGGTCCTCGACGGTGGCGCCGTCCTTCGGGAAAAAGGCACGGACCTCAAATGCGTGCTGTGCACCATCTGGGTGGGCGCCGACCACGCCCAGGTCGAGATCCACGAACCCCGGGCGCAAGGCGAGCACCGCTTCGGCGTCGCTCAGCAGCACGGCGACCCAGCCAGGCCCGTTGTCGACCCATTGACTGTCGATAATCTCGCCGCGATCGATGCGCAGCATGTCCGCCAGGCGCTCAATCAGATGCTCGTCGACGGGGCCCGAGCGGATCACCGGCGGCGCAGCGAAGGCCAGGCCGTTCGCGGTTTTACGGATGGGGACGAGCCCCGCGGCGCACTCCTGAACGATCTCGCCGGCCGTGCGCGGCACGCCGCCGGTTTCGAGCCAAGCGTGGCACGTCCCCAGCGTGGGATGCCCGGCAAACGGGAGCTCCTGCGTGGGGGTGAAGATCCGCACGCGGTAGTCCGCCACCACGTCGGTGGGCGCCAGCACGAACGTCGTCTCAGAGAGGTTCGTCCAGCGCGCGAACCGCTGGAGCGTGTCCTCGTCAAGGCCCGAGCCGTCGAGCACCACGGCGACCGGATTGCCGGCATAGGCCGTCGTCGTGAAGACGTCGACCTGTCGAAAGGGTCGCGGCACGCCAGCAGTTTCCCAGAATGCTCTCCGGCGACTGGGCTATCCGAGCAGGCGAACCTCCGCTGAGGTGGCCTGCCGCACGCCTCTGGCGAAGGGATTGCCGCCACGCGTAAATCGACGCGTGGGAAGCAGAATCAGATCAAAACCCGCCTCTGCCGCCCACGTTGAGAGCGGTGGGCTGGGCTGACCGGCCAGCACAGTGAAGCTCGCGCGCCTGGCGGTGCTTCCAAGGAAGTCCCGCGCCTGGCGCAACTCGCTCTCAGCCTCCTCGCGCACCGCGATGTTGTACGGACCGGTTCCCCCTTTACCGCAGCACCGGCAGGGAGGCGCCTGCGGTGCCAGGGTCACAACCGAGAGTTCGCTACCGGACTCGGCCAGTTCAGCAGCCTCGCGCAGCGTCGCCTCACCGGCATGGCCTGGCTCGAACACGGCAAGCACGCGTCGACCGGCCCGCGACGGTGGCCGATAGAACGAAACGTCGCCGGAATCCTCGTGGAGCTCTGGGGAAACGGAATCTCCCACGCTGAGAAAAACGTTAGCGCGAACCTCGAGCGCGAACGGACGAACTTCGAGCATGAACCGAGCCATGGCGGCTCTTGTAGGCTCACGCGGATCGACGCTCCGAGACAGCGCCTGGCTGACATCCTCCTGTGACCCTTGACATCGTCGAGCAAACGATCGCAGCGCATGGCGGTCTGGACCTCTGGGACAGCGCCGGCGAGGTCGGTGTCCAGATCTCCTCGGGTGGCCTCGCGTTCGCCTCCAAGCTTCAGGGCCACGCAGTGCGCGATGTCGAGGCGCGCATCTCGACACGCGGCCAGCACGTGACCCTCACCCCCTACCCGGGGCCCGGGCGACGGGGAGTTCTCGATCAGGACGGAACGGTCAGCATCGAGACAGAGGACGGAGAGCTCGTGGAAGCCCGCGAGAACGCGCGCGACGCCTTCCGGGATCTGCGCCACAAGCTGTGGTGGGACCGCTTGGACATCCTGTATTTCGCCACGTACGCGATCTGGACCTACATTTCAACGCCGTTCGTGTTCACGCGCGAGGACTATCAGCTGTCTGAGCTCGATCCCTGGGTTGAAAACGGCGAGCGCTGGAGTCGCGTGGCGGTCACGTTCCCAGAGCACGTCCATACGCATTCCCGGCGGCAGATCTTCTATGTCGACGCGAACGGCCTCATACGCCGCCACGACTACACCGCCGAGCCGATCGGCCGCTGGGCCAAAGCCGCCCACTACTGCCTCGATCATCGCTCATTCGATGGTCTGGTCGTGCCCACACGCCGGCGCGTTTACCCGCGCAAGCCGAACAACCAACGTCGCACCGGTCCGTTGCTCGTATGGATCGAGATGCCACGCGCCGCGGTTCGAAGCTGACCGTTACTCCGAGAGGCCCGCCGCTTCGAGAGCCTCGCCCACGTCCAGAAAGATGCGTATTCGCGCGAGCCGATCGTCGTCTGCGAATTCGATAATACCCGCCGAGGGGAACTCCAGAGCGACGTCGCTGGCACGCCCGCGCGCACGGATCGTCGAGCGCGTGAACACGCGGTCGCCGATATCGCGCACCTCATCGGCGCTGATCGACCAGAGGGTGAACTGTTCGTCGAGGTCGCTCACCCATCGTTCCAGCCCGGCATAGCCCCGATAGGGCTCACCGACCACGGACGAGAGCGGCGAAACGAGCTCGACCGCGGGATCGAAATACTCGGGGAAGACCTCACTGCCGTGATCTCCGGCGTTCCAGCGCTCAAACAGCGCACGGACCATGTCCTCGCGATCCCGCGGCATCACCCACCCCGTCCCTCACCACCGCGTTGCACGTCCTCGTGGGTCGTGAACTCGGCGCGCATCGTGCGGCGAAGTATCCCGCTCACCGCCACGAGGTGCCGCTCGCGCGCCTGAACGCCGCTCGAAATCGCAGCTTCGAACCCGGCCGCGCCCTCGGGGGACATCCGGATACGCTACGTACTCGCCCGTCGACCAAGGTGTCCCACGCGGGCCTCCTCCCACGCGCGAGCAGTCAGAGGTGAAGCTATGACGAACGGCAACGATCGACCTGTGAAGCGCCGCTTTGAGATTCTCTTCGGCCGCTACACGGTCAATCCGCTGATGCGCGGCCTGTTCAGGGTCGGGATCACCCCACCGGGCATGGCGCTGGTGGAGACGACAGGCAGGCAAACGGGCGCTCTGCGGCACACGCCGATCTTCTGCACGGCCGAGGGCGACACACTCTGGCTGATCGCTCAGCACGGCCGGCACGCGGGCTGGGTGCGCAACTTCGAGTCCAGCCCGCACGTGCGCGTCCGCCTCGGCCGGCATTGGCGAGAGGGTACGGCGGAGCTGTTGCCCGACGACGACGTCAAGGCCCGCATCGCGACCTTCTCGAGCAGCCCGGCCGGGCGCGTGGTGACCGCCGCGACCTTCCGCGCACTCGAGAGTCAACCGGTGACAGTGCGCATCCAGCTCAAGCCTTCATAGCTTCCTGGCCTGCATCTCCTTCCAGCCCCGCCAGCTCCTGGTCGCGCTCGCCGGCAGCCTGATCGCGTTCTCTCGCGGTCCGGTCGCGAGCATCCGCAGTTGAATCACGGGCACCGGCAACGTCGGCGCGCAACGTGGCGGCCCGACGGCGCTGTTGCGCAGCGCGAAAGCGAAGGTCGATCGCGGAGGCGTCGTCCGTACCTCCCGCCCGTTCGAGGTCGGCCGCGGCCTGGTCCATGTCGGCCGCAGCCTGATCCATTTCCGCGGCGGCCTGGTCACCCTCCGAGAGTGTCTGATCCACGTCCGAGAGCGTTTGGTTCTGCTCAGCGAACTCCTGCTCCCCGCTGAGCGCTCTCGCGAGAGCCTCGTCGTTGCCCATCTTTCCGTTTGCGGAGCCCACCGAAGTGAGACCCAACGCACCGTCGGTCATGGTGTCCTCTTTGGTGGCTAGACGATGACCCTCAGTGAGTGCCGCACGCCTATCCGGTTGACAGTTCTACGCTACCACCAGCACAGGCAGAAATTCCAGTTATAGACATCGTGTCCGAATCTAGACCTCGACGAGCGACACTTGCGCGCTGTCCGCCCGCTCGTGGGGGGTGAGGCGTTCCGGCTCCTGCCGACCGATCGCTGAGCGGTGCTGTGTGCCACGCTTCGTCGGTGCACTCGCTGAACCTGGACCTCGTGCGCTCGATCTATGCGGCCTGGGAACGCGGGGACTATCGCTCGCTGGAGTGGGCGCATGCGGATATGGAGTACAGGGTCGCCGACGGCCCCTCGCCCGGCACATGGGCGGGCATCGAGGGAATGACCGAGGCCTTCCGCGACGTGCTGGCCGCCTGGGAGGACTGGGGCGTCGTCGCAGACGACTACCTCGAGCTGGCCGGCGATCGTGTGTTGGTGAGCTTCCACTGCACGGGACGCGGCAAAGCCAGTGGCGTGGACCTGGCGCAACTGCAGGTAAACGGGGCGACGCTGTTCGAGGTCGGCGACGGCAAGATCACGAGAATCGTCCAATACTTCGACAGAGACGATGCCCTCGCCGACCTCGGCCTCGTGGCGGACGAGCAGCGTGACTCCCGCTGAGAAGCGAGCGCCGAGCGCTATTCGGTGAGCTCACGGGCTGTACGCGGCCCGGGAAGCGACCAGTATCCGGCCATCAGCTCGTGCGACCAGTCCGGCTGACGGACTTCACCCCTCGGAGCGAACTCCTGCATGTAGGGCTTGAGATCGAGTACCGGGCTTGAGTCGACGGCATCGAGCGCGCGCACGGTGACGGTGAGCTCATCCACATTGAGGAGCTCGCAGACCGATACGCCGATGCGATTCGGACGGCTCTTGGCCCGTTGCGCGAACACGCCCACGCTGGGCCATGCACGGTTGCCGCGGGGGTGTCGCGAGGATGTCTCGATCGAGGCCGGGTCGACTCGATCGAACAGGTAGACAACCTCGACGTGAGAGAACGCGTCCAACCCCATCAACGCCTCCGGCGTGAAGCGAGCGTGATCGAGGGTGATCGTCGCTGTGATCGTGTCCCAGTCGTCGTCGAGCGGGATCGTGCGCGGTGAGGAGACGCGGCCGATTGGCTCGAGGATGATCTGCGTGTCCGTCATACCGGACAAGCGTACACGATCACGTTCCCCCGCGCAGGCGCCGCATTCTGGCAAGCGTACGCTTGAGGCCCTAGGCTCCCCTGCATGGTCGACTGCGCGGTGTGTGCCGTTGAGAACCCCGCCGGAGCGCGCTTCTGCATGGGCTGTGGAGCGGCGCTTGAGCGTCGCTGCGCATCCTGTGGTGAGGCGGTGCCCGAGGGGGCGCGTTTCTGCATGGCCTGCGGGAGCGCGCTGGATCGGCCGAGCACCACGGGCGAGCCGGAGGCCGAGCAGCCGGCCGTGGACGCGGATATGCCAAATGTCGCTCTCGCTACGCCCACGCTCGACGAGCGCCGCACGGCGACCGTGCTGTTCGCCGACCTGTCCGGCTACACGGCGGTCGCGGCACGGCTTGACCCCGAGTCCGTGAAGCGTCAGCTCGAGCGGATTCTCGGGCGTCTCGGTGAGGAGGTCGCAGCCTACGGGGGCTATGTCGACAAGTTCATGGGCGACAACGTGATGGCGATCTTCGGCGCTCCGGTCGCGCACGGCGATGATGCCGAGCGCGCGGTGCGCGCGGGCCTGGGTATGCAGGGCGCGATGGGCGAGGTCAACGAGCCACTGGCCGCGCAGCACGGCGTCACGTTCGAGCTGTGTGTCGGCATCAACACCGGCGAGGTGCTCGCGGGTCACGTGGGCGACAGCTACACGGTGATCGGCGACACCGTGAACGTCGCCGCGAGGCTTCAGGCGGCGGCGCGCCCTGGAAGCGTGACCGTCGGCGAGGCGACCTACCGAGCGACCCGCGAGGCGATCGACTACCGCGCTCTGCAGGCGCCACTGGTGCTCAAGGGCAAGAGCGAGCCGGTGCCCGCGTGGGAGGCGCTCGCTGCTGAGGATCAGCCGGCGGCGGGCGCCTCGACGGGCCCGGTGGGAGCTCCGCTCGTGGGTCGCACCGGCGAGCTGGCTCAGCTGCACGAGTTGCTCGCGCGGGTGCAGCGCAAACGCGGACCGCACCTGGCGACCGTCATCGGCGATCCCGGTGTCGGGAAGTCGCGGCTTCTGCGCCAGTTCGAGCAGGAGCTTCAGAGCCGCGATGAGGAGCCGCTGATCCGCCGTGGGCGTTGCCTGCCGTATGGGTCGAGCATCGTCTACTGGCCGCTCGGCGAGGTGATTCGCGCGGAGTGCGGAATCGTCGACGGCGATCCGCCGGCAGCGGCGTGGGAAAAGCTGTCCGAGCACCTCGGTGAGCTGCTCGAGGGCCCGGAGTCAGACAGCCGCTCGTCGGCGTCGAAGACAGCCGTGGTCGGGCGTCTGCTCGGGATCGAGGGAGGAGATGACCCGATGCTCCCCGAGCAGGATGCCCAGCAGACACGTGAAATCTTCTTCGCGGCCGTGCGCTCGTGCGTGGAAGGCCTGGCACGGGATGGGCCGCTGGTGCTCGTGTGGGAGGACATCCACTGGGCCGATGAGGGCATGCTCGACCTGATCGAACATCTGCTGCAGTGGGTGCGCGCACCGGTGCTGCAGATCTGTCTCGCCAGGGAAGAGCTGCTCGAGCGCCGCAGTGATTGGGGAGGCGTGCGTCGCGATTCCACGACGATCTTCCTCGAGCCGCTCGGCGAGAGCGAGACGCGCGAGCTGATCTCCTCGCTGATGCAGATCGACGGCGTCAGCGAGGCCGTGATCGCCGCTGTCGCCGTGCGCGCTGAGGGCAACCCATTGTTCGCCGAGGAGATGGTGCGCCGTCTGGCGGAGGAGGAGGGCGCGAGCGCGGCTGAGCTTCCGGCCACCGTGCAGGCTCTGCTGGCCGCGCGGCTCGACTCCCTCGAGCCCTTCCAGCGCCGCCTGCTCGCTCACGCCGCGGTAATCGGCCGGACTTTCTGGGAGGCCGCTCTGATCCCCATCGCCGAAGCCGAGGGTGGCGATCTGGCCGCGGCTCTGCGGACGCTCAGAGACAGGGACATCGTCGTTGTGGGCGAGGGCAGCGCGCTCGCCGGCGAGCCCGAGCTCGCGTTCAAGCACGCGCTGATTCGCGACGCCGCGTATGAGATGTTGCCCAAGGCCGTGCGCGCGCAGAAGCACTTCGAGGTGGCGCGCTTCATCGAGGCCCGCGCCGGGGAGCGCGTCGAGGAGGTCGTTGCGCTGCTCGCCGAGCACTACGGCAAAGCAGCAGAGCTGGGCTCAGAGCTCGGTCTCGCGCCCGGCGACCTCGCGCCCTATCGCGCAAAGGCGCTGTTCTACCTGGAGGCTGCCGGCGACGCGGCAACCGCGTTCTACTCGAACGCCGATGCCTTCTCGAAGTACGAGGCTGCGCTGGAGCAGGCCGGCGAGGACTCCGACGCCGTAGCCCGCCTGCTCGAGAAGCAGGGCGATGTCGCGCTGCGGCTTGGGCGCGTTGACGCCGCGATCGCCGTCTGGGAGCGGGCGCTTGATCATCACAGCGGCCGCGAGGATCTCGAGCACGTCGCTGAGCTTCACCGCAAGATCGGCGCCGGGCTGGCTCACAAGGGAGAGCGCAGCCAGGCGATCGAGCACCACCAGCGAGGCATCAACCTGATCAAGGACGGCGAGCCGTCGCTCGCACTCGTGCGCCTGTATGAGGAGGCGGCCTGGCTGTACATGCAGACGGGCGACAACATGCTGGCGATCTACGCCTCGGAGAAGGCGCTGCGGCTCGCCGAGCGCCTCGGCGAGGTTCGCGCCGCGAGCCGCGCCCACGGCATCTTCGGTCGGGTGTTCGGACGCATCGGCGACACCGTCAAGGCGCGTGAGAATCTGGAGCGCGCCGTCGAGCTCGCGCGCGGATCGGACGCGCACGAGACGGTCCTTGCGCTGATGGCGCTGGGCCATCACCTCGAGAGCTCGGACGCCGACTATGCGGCCGCCGGTGACTCATACCGCGAGGCGCTCGCGCTCGCCCGCCAGATCGGGGACGTGCCGGCGGAGATCGAACTGCTCGCCGCCGTCGGGCAGCTCGCGCTCTACGCCGCGGACTGGCAGGAGGTGCAGAGCTCAAGCGACGCCAGCGCCGAGCTGTCCGAGCGCGAGGGCCTGATCGGAAAGCTGTGCCTGCCCTACGCGCTGCGCGGACGACTGCACTGGCGCAGCGGAGAGTGGCAGGAGTCCGAGAGCTCCTACAGGCGCGCACACGAGCTCGCGGAGCAGATCGGCTGGTCGGAGGTTTGCTTCGACGCCCTCTACGGGCTCTCGAGCACGCTGCGCGATCAGGGCGAGCTCGCAGGCGCAGAGACCGCGCTCTCACAGGCACTTGACGTCTGCGAACGCGCCGGACTGGTCGCGCAGTCGATCGAGGCCAACTCCGCACTGTCGCTCCTGCAGACACTCGCCGGCCAGCCCGAGAAGGCGAGCGAGGCCGCGCAAGAGGCGGTCCAGCTGTCCGACCGTGTCAGCTACCCGGTCTGCGAGGCAGCCGCGATCGAAGCCGCCGGCGTCGTCGGCGCCCTGCCGGCAGCGCTCGCCGACCTGCAGCGCGCCCGCGAGGCCTGGCAGGACCTCAAGCGGCCATTGGAGGCCACGCGCTGCGAGCTGCTGCTCGGGCAGAGACTGCTCGAGGGAGACCGCGATGCGGCCGTCGTCTCGCTCGAGCGGGCCGCGAGCGAGTACGAGGAGCTGGGCGTCACCCACCTGGCCATTCGAGCGCGCGAGCTGGCAGGCTCAGACGCCGCTCGACGCTAGGGCTACAGGGTCATACGATCTCCGAAGGCTCGTGCCGGCGATTGACAAGGAGACGACATGAAGGCAGTGCGGTTCGACAAATACGGCGGTCTCGATGTATTGGAGGTGCGCGAGGTGGACGATCCTCTCGCCGGACCCGAGCAGGTGCTGGTGGCGATCAAGGCCGCCGGGCTCAACCCAGGCGAGGTCGCGATTCGCGAGGGATATCTCGACGCGCGCTTTCCCGCGACCTTCCCCTCGGGCGAGGGCACCGATCTGGCCGGCGTCGTGCAGGCGGTCGGGGAGGGCGTGGGCGCGTTCGCCGCCGGCAATGAGGTACTCGGCTGGACCGAGGAGCGCGCCAGCCACGCACAACTCGTGGTGGTCCCTGCCGATCAGCTCACGGCGAAGCCCACCGCCGTCCCCTGGGAGGTCGCGGGATCGCTGTTCGTCGTCGCGTTCGCCGCCGACGCCTCGGTTCAGGCGGTCGCTCCGCAGGCCGGTGAGACGGTCGTGGTCTCGGCCGCGGCGGGCGGCGTCGGCTCCGTCGCCGTGCAGCTCGCGCGAGCAACCGGAGCGACCGTGATCGGGCTGGCCGGCGAGCACAACCATGACTGGCTGCGCAACCACGACGTCGTGCCCGTGACCTACGGCGACGGGCAGGCCGAGCGGATCCGCGAGGCGTCCGGCGGCACGGTCGACGCGTTCATCGACACCTTCGGCGGCGGCTACGTCGATCTGGCGATCGAGCTGGGGGTCTCTCCGGACCGGATCAACACGATCGCCGACTTCGAGGCTGTGGAACGACTCGGCGTCCACGGGCAGGGCACCCACGCGATCGCCAACGCGGAGCGACTGGCGGAGCTTGCGGGGATGGTCGCGGACGGAAGCCTCGAGATCCCGATCGCGCGCACCTTCCCGCTGGAGCAGGTCCGCGACGCCTACCGCGAGTTGGAACAGCGCCACACCCACGGCAAGATCGTGTTGCTGCCCTGAGCCGGAAAGCACCATCTCCGGCGCCTCGCGACCGAGCGTTTATGGGGTTTGCGGCGTCGGTATTACTTGCTAGTCTTACCGGATGCGCGTTACGCAGAAGGGGCAGGTGACGATTCCGCTCGACGTTCGTCGGGCGCTCGGCATCCATGCCGGAAGCGACGTGGAGTTTGAGCTCGACGATCGGGGCGCACGCCTGCTTGTGGACTGCGACCGAGCCGCCGCTGAGATCGACGCGATGCGTGGCGCCGGCGACGGCGAACTCACCACAGATGAGATCCTCGCGCTGACGCGCCGGTGAGCTCGACCGCGGGGACGGTCGTCGACAGCAGCGTCCTGCTCGACGTCTTCACCGAAGACCCGAACTGGATCGACTGGTCGCGGGCTCAACTGATCGAAGCGGCTCAACGCGGTGCGATCGTCCTCAACGCAGTGGTGCTCGCTGAGATCGCTCCACGGTTCCCTGAAATCGAGATCCTTCGCTCGGCGCTTCCTTCAATGGCGGTCGTCGAGGAGATCCCGCTCGCGGCCGCGTTCCTCGCAGGCCACGCCCACGCCGACTACCGGCACACGGGTGGCACGCGCGAGGCCATCCTTCCTGACTTCCTGATCGGCGCGCACGCCGCCGTCACCGCCCGCCCGCTGCTCACCCGAGATCCACGGCGCATCGCGACCTATATTCCCGGCGCCAGACTCATCGCCCCCGACGCAACGAGCCCCTAGCCTCAGTCCATTCCAAGCAGACGCTTGAACTCGGGCAGGGGGACGGCCGTCTCGATGTGGCCCCGCTCGGCGCAGTCCGGGCAGGGCTTGGTCTGATCGCTCACAAAGCCGCCCGCGGTCGGCGTATCCCAGTCGACTCGCCCGGAGCCCTCGCAGCGCTCACATGGCACCTGCACATGCACCTTCAGGTCGCTCGCATCCACGAGGCCATCTTGGCATGCACGTGCATAGAGCTCGCCACGCCCACGCCCGGCCGCGGGCCGAGCGCGATCCTCCTCGACTCAGAGCCGTGCCACCACGAGGCCTGCCGCCAGCAGCACCATCCCCACCGCGCAGGATTGGAGTGCGCGCTCCATCGGAGCCGCCAGGCGCGCGGCGTCGAGCGCCACGATCGAGCCATCCGCGAGGCGCTGCTCGCCGGTGAGCGAGACGGTGCGCCGGCGCAGCTCGCGCACGGGCGTGCTGAGGCTGCGCTGAACCACGAGCAGCATCGCGCAGCCGACCGCCGCCAGCAGTGCCGAGGGGCGGAGTTCCAGGGCGTTGACCCAATAGGCCGTGAGCACCGGGAACACGCCCCAGGCGACCGCCAGCCAGAACGTCGTGTGAAAGCGCCCGCCAAACCACTCGAGGTTGTAGGCGAGCACGAAGAACACGCCCGCGAGCACGAATGGGATCAGCGTCAGCGAGATCGTCACGGCGCCCACGATCCCGATCGCCGCCGCCCCGGTCAGCGAGATGATCGCCAGCGCGATCAGAGTGCGGCTTGAGAGGTGCGTACCCAACGGCCTGCCGTGCAGCTCATCGAGCACGTGCGCGCAGATGCCCACCGCCAGGAAGAACGCTGCCAGCGCCGCGAGCAGCCGGCCGGGATATAGGTGCGGGGCGAGCGCCGCACCGATCGCCACGTTGGCCAGATTCCACGCCGTATAAGGGGGGTGCAGCAGCGTCACCAGGTCTCGCCACCCGCCTGGGCGCAGCGCGTAGAACGCCGGACGCTCAAGCGACGGTGCGGCCCCTTGGATTGTTCGCCCCCGCGGCTGCATCTCAGAGAGCTTCAGACTGTCACTTTTCCCGCGGTGACACGGTGACCAGCGCAGCGCTGCTCGGTTTCAGATCGACGGTGATCACGCCGCGCACGTTGGCCGCGCGTGGCAGCCTAACCGGCTGGGTGAAGGATCCGTCGGCCGCGACCGCCTGGCCTGCGAGCGTCACGCCCGACAGCGAGGTGAGCGAGGGCGCGGTCAGCGACAGGATGCTCGCGCCGTGAAAGCGCCTTCCGACCCGCAGAGCGAGAGCCACGCCGCGCGCGCCGGGCGGGTCGTCATCGACGACCACGTAGTGAAGCGTTCCGTCGGGAGCGAGAAATGTCGCGACCTCGACGTTCGGGCGCCCCGGAGCGCTCGTGATCGTTTCGATCGGGCGCTCGCCTATCTGCGCCCGCAGCAGCAGCAGCGCGTACCACTCCGGCTCGGCCACCAGAGTGCCGGTCGCGAGGTCTTCCGCGGTCGGCGCGCACACCGGCGTGTAGCCGCCGCAATTGGTCGGGTTGCCCTCCAGGTTGATCCCGGACACGCCCATGGCCATCGCCTGCGAGAGGTACCCGACCGCCCACAGCGCCGAGGCGAACGTGTTGCTGATGCCCGCCACGCCGCCACAGGAGACGGTGTTCGTCTCATCGAGCCGGAAAGGCCTTTCAGCGTTTTGCGAGACGCTGACGTAGCGGCCGAGCGAGACCGCCTCGGCCTTGCGCGTCTGCGGGCTCAGAAGCTGCGCGATCGTCGGCGCGGGGACCTCGTTGCAGCCGAGCGGATAGTGATGCCCGGTCAACAGCGCCGGCCCCTGGTCGACCACCTCCGCCGGGCCCCACTTTTCGAACGCACTTGACCCCGACACGTCCGGACCGGCCAGCGCGATGCCGGGCGCGGCCGCTTCGATGGCCGCGCGATAGACCGCGACCTGTTCGCCGTACTGCACGGCCGTCCACGGTTCTGAGCGCAGGCCGTGCAGCGCGTAGGAGTTCGGCTCGTTGCCCAGCTCGATCGCTTCGAGCGATTCCCCGAGCGCCGCCTTCGCCGCCGCCGCCTCGCTCGCGGCGGCTTCCGGTTCGAAGTGGCCGAGGCCGAGCGAGAGCAGCACGCGCCACCCGCTCCTGGCCGCCAGGACGCCGAGCCCCTGAAGGTCGCCGGGATTCAGTTCTTCCGGTGCCCACGCTGGGCGGGTGATCGCTCCGTCGGTCCAGCCGACGTCGATGTCGGAGGTGACCCCCCCGAAGCGGAGCACGCCCACCCCCAGCGAGCGCAGCAGCCCGACCAGATCACCCTCGTTGGCGTAGCTCGCGAGCTGCGGCAGCGCCGAGGCCTCAAAGGAGAGGCCGAGAAAGTTCTTTGGAACCGTCGCCCCGGGGTGGCCGGCGTTGACGGTCACCGACACTTCCTCCCGGACGGGCCGGCGCTTTGGCTTTCGCGCCGACGCGGCAGGGGCGAGCAGCAGGATCGCGCAGAGCGCCCCGGCGACGGCCACGCGCATGCGGGCGACGGCGCGATCTCGCGCGCCTGCCCTGGGTGCGTGCCCGATCCTCATCAACGCCCCAGTAAACAGGTTCGATCCGGCGATCGCGTAGGGTGAGCCTCCGCCTGGATGTTCCCGTTCAACCCCGTCTCCGCCGCGCGTCGCGTGCTCTCCCCCATCCCCGGCGGGTCCGTGCTCGACTCCTCGCCGCCAAGCAAGAGGAGATGACCGCCCTGGATCGCGGGCGCCGTGACTGGCGCCGCGCCGCCCCGTTGCTCGGCGTGGTCGCGCTCGCCGCTCTGCTGAATACCTGGGCGCTCGCCCAGAACGGCTACGCGAACGTCTACTACTCGGCCGGCGTGAAGTCGATGCTCGAGTCGTGGCATAACTTCGTGTTCCTAGCGGCCGACCCCGCCGGGCTGATCTCGATCGACAAGCCTCCGCTGGGACTGTGGCTGCAGACGGCAAGCGCGAAGCTGTTCGGCTTCACACCGCTGAGCCTCCTGCTGCCGCAGGCGATCGCCGGGGTCATCGCCGTGGCAGCGCTGTATCTGATCGTGCGCAAGCGCTTCGGCACGCTCGCCGCCACCGTCAGCGCGCTCACGCTCGCCGTGTTCCCGGCGTTCGTCGCGGTCTCGCGCGACAACAACGTGGACACGCTGCTGATCCTGCTGATGACGCTCGCCTGCGGGACGGCGCTGCGCGCGTGCGAAAACGGGCGCCTGCGCACGCTGCTCGGAGCGGCGGTCCTGGTCGCGCTGGCGTTCAATACCAAGGCGCTGGCCGCCTACCTCGTCGTTCCCGGCATCGCCGCCGCCTACCTGTGGTGCGCGCCGGGGACGCTTCGCCGCCGTGTCGCCCGGCTGCTGGTGGCGGGCGTCCTGTGCGGCGTGCTGTCGCTGGCGTGGATCGTCGCGGTCGATCTGACCCCCGCCTCGCAGCGTCCGTTCGTCGGCAGCTCGACCGACAACTCAGAGCTCGGGCTGACGTTCGGCTACAACGGCCTGGGGCGCGTCGGCAACCAGAAAGGCGGCCCGGGAACGGTCGCCCACGAGCCTCTGCCCGTGGCCGGAACGTCTGTTGCCGTGAGCGGCGGCACCCCGACGGTGACCCTGCCGAAGCCCTCACCGCATGTCGCGCCGACCGTCACGGCCACGATCCTCAGAGGCCCGGTCTCCTTCGGCACCGCGCCCGGGCCCCTGCGCCTGTTCCGCACAGGCTTCGGCGATCAGGACGCGTGGCTCTTGGTGTTCGCGCTCGTGGGCCTCGTCGCGATCGCGCTCACGCGCCCGGCACGCCGTGACCCCAAGCTCGCCGGGCTGATCATCTTCGGCGCCTTCTTTCTGTGCGAGGTGCTGTTCCTGAGCGTGTCCCGAGGCATCGTTCACCCCTACTACGTCTCGGCGCTCGGGCCCGGCACGGCCGTGATGGTCGGAGCCGGGCTGGCCGCGATCGCGCGCCCACCGCAACGCTGGTCGGTCGCGCTGATGTCCGTCGCCATGCTGGCAACCGCCGCCGTTCAGGTCGCGCTGCTGCATCACGCTCACTATCTCGTCGCCTGGCAGGTGATCCTCCTGCCTGCCGCCGCCGCAACGCTGATCGCGGTCGTGCGGCTGCACTTCTCGCGCGCCAGCCTGATCGCGGCGCTCGCCGTGCTGCTCGTGGCGCCCACGGCCTACGCCGCGACCACGTGGTGGCACCCGGTGCAAGGCACGTTCCCTGCAGCCGGCCCCAACGCGGTCGCCGGTCAGGGCGGCGCCGCACTGTCAAGCGATCAGCTCGCCACTGACGAGACGCTGATGCGCTACATCCTCTCCCACGGGGCCGGCGGGCGCTTCCAGCTGCTCACCCAGGCCTCCCTGGCCGCCGACAGCCCGATCCTGCTCGGGCTGCGCGCATCCGCGCTCGGCGGCTACGGCGGCGTCGACCCGGCGCTGGACGGCCCGGGCCTCGCGCGACTGGTCGCATCCGGGCAGGCGCGTTATCTGCTGCTGGGCGGCGGCTATGCCTACCTCGGCGGCAATGCCGCCACCCGCGCCGCGACCCGGGTCTGTCCTCAGGTCCCGCTCGCCGCGTGGGGCGGAGAACAGGCCGGCCTGGAAGGCTTCTACCTGCTCGACTGCGCCGGGCGCGCCGGCGAGCTGGCCGCGCAGCCGCGGTAGCGCTCGCCGCCTATATCGGGAGCTCGGCCCACACCACTTTCCCGCGGGCGCTGGCTTCGGCTCCCCAGCGGCTGCACAGCGCCTGCACCAGGCTCAGGCCGTGGGCCGGCCGCGGAATCAGCCCGCCGTCGGGCACGTTCGCGAGCAGCGGGGCCGAATCCTCGACGGCGATGCACAGCGTCGAGGATTCCGCGCGAACCGTGACCGCGAACGGCGTGCCCGCGTGGAGCACGGCGTTGCTCGCCAGCTCGCTGAGCACCAGAGCGGCGTTTCCCACCAGAAGCTCGTCGTGGCCGCTCTGCTCGAGCGCAGCGACGACGAGGCGGCGAGCGCTCCCGGGCATGTGGCGCTCGGCGCTGAACTCGGCCACCACGTCGACGTCCGTGCGCCGCCGGAGAAGCTCCCACGCGCCGCCGGGCAGCGGCTCGAGGACGGCCGAATGCAAACCGCAGACCCGATGCAGCGCCTGAGCATGTTCAGATCCCAAAACCGACGCGGCGGGGTAGGAGCAGAACAGCGAGAACGACACCTCATGACCGAGCTCGTGCCACAGCGTCTCGAGCTCGATCGCGCTGAGCACATCTCCGGCGTCCCACAGCAACGCCACCATCTCGCCGTAGGCCCGGACACGGCGAGCAGACGCGGCGGCGGTGCGCACGATCCCGCCGACCACCTCGTGGAAGCGATCGCGGTCGATCCGCCCGTCGATCGTGAACAGCGCGATCGTGTCCGCGGCGTCGAGCGCAACGAACGTGCCGTCGGCGCGAGCCTGCGCGAGATCGACACCGTCCGCCCGCAGCTCGGCCTCGAACTCCCGGCGGTGAGCCTCGGTGGCGATCACGATCACGGCCTCGCCCGCTCGAACGGCCGCGAGCAGATAGGGGGTGACAGCCGCAAGGAGCTCTGAGTCGCGCTGGTAGAACTGGACGACGTGATCGCCGTGGCCGACCGTCAGGTCGCGCACATCGACAGCCACCGTCCGGTCTCGCGCTGCACCTCGCATGAAGCGACTTTACCCCGTTGGCCGCGGGACATAACATTTTTCTTCAAGACGCACGCGCGGCAGAACGGCTACGTTTATCGCGCAATGAGGGCGAGCGGGTGGGATCTGCTTTCTCGGGCCGCAGCGGGCGGTTTGATCGGGATGCCATGAGCACTCCGGGCGCATTCGTGATCGCCAGCGGCGTCCAGGGGGGCCACGCCCCCGCGCCGGGCGGTGAAACGCTGCTGATCGTCCTCGCCATCGCTCTGATGACGGTGGCGTGCTGGGCGATCTTCGGCTACCTGCGCCGGCTCGGAGAGCGAGCCAAGCCCGTGGGTGACCAGTGGCAGGCGCTGGCCGTTATGGGCGAGCTGTGCGCGCACGGCTGGCAGGCCCAGATCACGCTGTACGGCTGGGGCGCGCCGATCCCCGAGGACGCACCCCCTTCGCGAGCGCCGCTCGTGGAGCTCGAATGGAAGCAGTTCGAGGAGGACTCGGAAAGGATCGCCGTGGCCCGCCGCGTATGGGCGCCGACGATCGCCGAGGCGTTGCAGTCGATGGTCGAGGACCGCCGCACCGACATCACCTTCGAGCAGATCGAGCAGGCCGCAGCCGAGCAGGGAGAAACGTGGTGGACCGACTGAGGCGCGGTATCAAGGACTGAACGCGTTTGCCCCCGCGCGGGTCAGGCTGTGAGCGGGGCGGGCCTTGCGATGTAGTAGCCCTGAGCGAAGTCCACGTCGAGCTCGCGCAGCAGCTCGAGCGTCGCTGCGTCCTCGACGCCCTCGCCGACCGACTGCAGGTCAAACGCCCGTGCAAGGGCCACCACGGCCTCAATCACGTGCCGGCTGGCCGGATTGGTCGTGACATCGCGAACGAACTCGATGTCGATCTTCAGAAAGTCGATCGGCATCTGCTTCAGATAGGTGAGGCCCCCGTAGCCCGTGCCGAAGTCGTCCAGGGCGAGCCCGCAGCCGAGCGCGCGCAGGCGATCGGCGAACTCCTTGGCGTTGACCTCGCCGGCGATCAGGGCGGTCTCGGTGATCTCAAAGACGATGTTGCCGGGGTCGGCGCCGGTCTTGGCCAGGCACCGCCTGATGATCTCGAGGACCCCCGGGTCGCCGACCGAGCGTGCTGAGAGATTGATCTGGATCGACGTGCCACGCGCGGCGATCTCGATGGCGTGCTCGATCACCCAGCGGTCGATGTCGCCGATCAGCCCGTACTTCTCAGCGACGGGCAGGAAGAAGTTCGGAGCGACTATCTCGCCGTCCTCGCCGCTCATCCGCAGCAGCAGCTCGCGCTGCACGACCTCGCCCGAGCGCAGATCGATGATCGGCTGCGCGTAGAGCACGAACCGGTCCTGCTCGAGCGCGTCCTGCACGCGGGCGACCCAGGAGAGCGTCTCCACGTCGCGCTCGAGGCTCTGCTGGTGGGCCTTGCGATCGGTGATGTCCTCGAACACGACAGCGCAACCCGCGACACCATCGTCGGTGACGAATGGGGACGCCGTGTAGTCGACCGGCAGGATGCGCCCGTCATGGCAGGTAAAGACGTCGTCCTCGACGCGGGCGATGACGCCGTCGCGCTGGGCGCGCATGATCTCGGAGTCCTCGATCGGACGGGCCTGGCCGTTCGCACGGCGAGCGTGCAGGACGTCGTGGACGACCCGCCCCTGCAATTCCGTCTTGGAGAAGCCGAGCAGCTTCTCGGCCGCGTGGTTCATGTAGATCAGCCGCCCGGCGCGATCCACGGTGTAGAGCCCCTCGCCCATGCTGTCGGCGACGGCGCTCATGTAGTTTTTTGCGGCCACGAGCAGTCGCTCGGACTCAACCTGCTCGGTTAGGTCAACCGACACGCCGATCAGGCCGGCGGGACACCCGTCGTCCGCCTCGATCGCCCGCACCCTCACGAGGGCGGGAAACTCCGAGCCATCCTTTCTTCCCAGCGGCACGCGGCCCTCCCAGTGTCCGTCCCGCTGAACCCCAGCGAACACGTCTGCGAAATCCGCATCTCTCGAAACGATCAGATTGACGCCGCCACCCAGGGCTTCGGCGCGCGTCCAGCCATACAGGCGCTCGGCGCCGCGACTCCAGTGGGTGATATGGCCGTCCGTGTCGGTGGCGATCACGGAAGCATCGACCTCGTCCAGCAGCGCCGCCTGAATGGCGACCTCGGCCTGAGCCTCGCGGCGGCTCGTGATGTCATCGTGGATCAGGACCACGCGCGCGGGGCCCGGGCCCTCATAGCTCGTTGCCCTGAGCTTGAACCACCGCTCCACCGTCGGGCTGTGACAGGGGTACTCGCAGGTGAATTCGGTGCTCGTGCCGGCGATGATCGCGCGCAGGCCCGCAGCGACCTCCGCCGCCGGAAAATCATCGTCGGCCGCGTCACACGCCGCGAGATAGTCGGCGCCGAGGCCCGTGTGAGCGGAGGCGCCATTGGCGAGTGCGAAGGCCCTCCACGCGCCGTTGGTCATGACGATCTCACCGCGCTCGTCGAGCACCGCGATGTTCGCCGGCAGCGAGTCGAGCGTGGCGTGCAGGAATTCGCGCGAGACAGCCGGATCCTCGCCGGCCGCGCGCCGCTCGCCCGCCAGCGTCGAGGAGCTCAGCTTGGGGCCGATCTCCGTGGACAGACGGGCGTCGGCAGAGGCTATGCGCATCGTCGGGCTCCAGTGGGAGCGGACCGCGGATCGTGCGTCGCGACGGTCATGGCACCTCGGTCTCCTCGCCGCACGAGACTTCGCGAGCAGCGGCCTTAGTCTGGCTGACGGAGGTTCAGCGCCGCCTCTGGTCCAACCCGTGTGGATCGGCAGCTCGGCACACGGGCTTGAGCCTTTCCGCCGCTTAGCCGATGAATGGCCATGCCCGGCGACGACGTAGCCATCATCAAGCGGGTCTACGTCGCCTTCGCGGCGCGCGACCAGGCAGCCCTGGAAGCGCTGTCCGCTGACAATGCCGTCGTCCACAACGCCATCACGGGATCGGCCCAGGGGCAGGAGCGCTACGAGGGGCGGGCGGCGCTCGCCAAGTTCCTGGCGGACGTCGAGCTCACCTGGACCCGCCTTGAGTTGCGACCGCAGACCTTTCACAGCACCCGGCCCGGCAGCGTGCTCGTGGCCGGCACGGTGTTCGTGTCGCGCGACGGGCACGCGGAGGAGCTTCCGGCCGCGTGGAGCTGGAAGCTCGTGGAGGGCAAGGTCACGTACGTGCGCGTGCTGCCGACCGCCGAGGCCTATCGCATGCTGGCCGCAAGCGCCAGCTGACCACGGGCATTTTTAATGCCGCGCGCAAGCGCAGAAGTGGCTACCTTTAGAGAGCAATGAGAGCGAGCGGTTTCGATCTGCTTTCTCAGGCCGGATCGGGCGGTTTGATCGGGATGGCATGAGCACTCTCGGCGCACTTGTGATCGCCAACAGGGGCGGGAACCTCGTGGCCCCCGGCTACGAAACGATGTGGATCGTCGGGGCGATCCTCCTGATGGCGGCAGCCGGCGTGCCGATCTTCATCCACGTGCGCCGGCAACAGCGGCGACCCAAGCCCGTGACCGACCAGTGGCAGGCGCTGGCCGTGATGGGCGAGCTGTGCGCGCACGGCTGGCAGGCCCAGATCACGCTGTACGGCTGGGGCGCTCCGGTGCCCGCCGATGCACCCCCCTCGCGCGCGCCGCTCGTCGAGCTCGAATGGAAGCAGTTCGAGGAGGACTCGGAAAGGGTCGCCGTGGCCCGCCGGGTATGGGCGCCGACGATCAGCCGGGCGCTCGAGGCGATGGTCGAGGACCGTCGAACCGACATGACGTTCGAGCAGATCGAGGAATCCGCGAGCGAGCAGGGAGAGACTTGGTGGAACGACTGATCACGCAAGCCTGACGCCGCCGTCAGCCGTGAGCCTCCAGTGCGGGTTGTGCGCGATCTCCCAGGGATGGCCCTCCGGGTCGACGAACACAGAGCTGTAGCCGCCCCAGAACGTCTCGCCGGGCTCGCGCCCGATCCGTGCCCCGGCGGCGCGCGCCTGCTCAGTCACGGCATCGACCTCCTCGCGCGAACCGAGGTTCAGCGCCAGCGTCACACCTCCCCATCCGGGGGTGTCGTGCACGCAGCTGTCCTTCGCGAGCTCGGCGCGGTCCCACAGCGAGAGCACCATGTCGCCGGCCTGGAAGAACACGACATCCTCAGCGGGCGAGGCGCCGCTCTCCCAGCCGAGTGCCTCATAGAAGCGCCGCGCTGCGACGAGATCGTGAACCCCCAGGGTGATGACGGTGACGCGCTGGCGCATGGGCCACAGTCTGCCGGCAAGTGCGGTGCGCCGTCGCCGATCAGCCACCCGCCGGGCGATCGCCCAGCCAGTAGCGCGGCCCCGGACCGAGCCCCGCCGCCCGGTCATGGGGGTTCGCGAGCTTGCATCGGTCGAGTGACAGGCAACCGCAGCCAATGCACTCGGTGAGCCCCAGCTTGAGGCGTTCGAGCTCGGCGATGCGCCCATCGATCCGCGCGGCCCACGCGCTGGTCAGGCGAGACCAGTCGCGACGGTTGGGAGCGTGCCCGGCGGGCAGCCTGCCGAGCTCTGCGCCGATCTCCTCGAGCGTCAGCCCGATCCGCTGGGCAAACACGACGAAGGCGATGCGGCGCAGCACGGGCCGGGGGTAGCGGCGATGACCAGAGCCCGCGCGCTCGGATCTGATCAGCCCCCGCTGTTCATAGAAGCGCAGCGCCGACGTCGCCACGCCACTGCGCCGCGAGACCTCACCGATGCTCAGCAGCTCGGCCACTCCCAGAGCAAATCACACTTGCCCCTTGACTTCAAGCTAACTTGAGCTTCTAGTGTTGGATGAAAGCACTGCAACGAGCGAAGGAGCCACGATGACCGAGACACGAACACCGAGCCGCCAGATCACCGACGAGGTCACCTCCTGGCCGGGCGTCCAGGCGGGTCCGGGACGCCGCGGCGAGTTCTCGTTCAAGCTCGGCCGCCACGAGATCGGGCACCTGCACGGCGATCACTCCGCACACTTCTTCTTCTCCGCAGAGACCTGGGCCGAGCTGAAAGCCGAAGGGCGGATCACCCCCCACCCCGTGTTTCCCGACAAGCGGGGACCGGCCGCGCGGCGGATCGACAGCGAGGACGATGTCCTCGATGTGATCGCGCTGATGCGCCTGAACTACGAGCGAGCGCTGGCCAGTCAGCCCGTGGCGAGCTGATGCACGAGCTCTGACAGCGGCCCCGGCAGCGAGAACATCGCCCAGTGGCCGGTGGGGAGCTCATGGAGCTCCCAATCCTCGCCGGCGAACGCGGCGGCACGGGGATCGCGCTGTTCGATCAGCTCCCGCACGCTGGCGACGCTCATGCCGCCGTCGGCGCAGAAGATCGCCGCGCGCCCGACGCCCTCTGGCCAGGCGCCGGTGAGGTGAACGGGCGAGGTGAACGTCGCGTAGGGCTGCGGCGTCCCCCGGTCGGCGATCAGACGCAGGTGCGCCTCGCTGAGGCCGCCGGCGCTCCCGTACTCACCAGACCGCAGCGTCCGCTCGTCGGGAACCGGCCAGCGCCAGCCGTCGCCGTTGCGCTCGACTTCTTGGCGCTGTTGCTCGCGCTGCTCTGCGGTCTGCACGTCCGTGATCGCCATGCCGTCCGGCAGGGGCGAGGTGTCCAGGTAGACGACCTTGGCGATTCGCACCGAGCGCCTGTCGGCGACCGCGGTGACGACCGTCCCTGAGTAGCTGTGCCCGACGAGCGTGACATCTGTGAGGTCCTCGTAGTCGAGCAGGTTCACGACATCGGCGATGTGCGTCTCGAGGTCCACCTCCGGGGCGGCCAGATGAACGCGCTCGCCCAGGCCGGTGAGCGTCACCGGGTGAACGCCATGACCGCGGCCACGCAGATCCGCCGCGACCTCCTGCCACGCCCAGCCGCCCAGGCAGGCCCCGGGCACGAGCACGATCGCGCTCGCTGCCTGATCGCTCATCGGGCCGAGAGCCACTCGAGCACGGCCGAGCGCACGAACCGCCACTCGCCTGCGATGCGCCGGCCCGGCAGCTCGCCATCCTTCGCGAGCGTCTCGACCGCGTCGACGGGCAGGCGCAGGAGCTTCGCGAGCTCGCCCAGCGTGAGCACCTCCTCCGCCGGTGAGCCGGGGCTCTCGGTGATGTCGATCCGCCCCACCTCCAGCCGATCGGCCAACAGCTCACTGACCACCTGCTGCTTGCGCTGTCCGGTCGTGTCGACCAGGCGGTCCAGCGCCGCTGCCTGCTCGCTTGGGAGCCTCACGTAGAGGGGGACACGATCCTGCGCCATGGGCGCCATGATAGCAATTTGCTATCCCTGGATAGCAGCACGCCCACGTGGGATGGCCGCTCAGCCCCCGCTCACCTGCGAGAGGTCCACCGAGCTCGCGATCGTGTGAAATTTGACGTCCGGAGGCGAGACGAGCGTCGCCGGGATCGCCTTCATGAAGTCCGCGATATGGGGGGTCGTGAAGTGCTCTTTGAGCGCCGCGTCGCTCTCCCATTCCTCGACGAACACGAACTCGTCCTCGACCTCCGTGTCCTCATACAGCCGGTAGCTGATGCAGCCCGCCTCACGCCGCGACGCCGCCGCGACGGTCTGCCCGACGCGGATCAGCTCCTCGCGTTTCTCAGCATCTGAGATCACCCTGCCGACAACGACGATCATCCCGTCTCCTCTCGATTGTTACCAGCCTTCGCCGGGCAGCCGGAGCCTAGCTCAGTGCGGCGCAAGGAAACGCTCGAGCCCGGCCAGGAGTGCGCGGGCGACACCCTCGCGGTAGGCGGGTCGCTCCATCGGCGCCTCATCGGCCGCGTTCTGCATGTTCGCCACCTCGACGAACACCTTCGGCACGCGGGAGAGGTTGAGACCTCCCAGATCCGTGCGCACGGCGAGACCGTCCACGCCGTCGTAGGTCGAGGGGTGAAGCCCAAAGCGCTCGAGCGACGTGCGCAGCGCCAGCGCCAGATCGCGCGAGGGAGCGATGATCGACTGGTTGGCGCGGCTCGGGATCGCCCCCGGTATCAGGATCGCGAACCCCGACCCGTCCACCGGCCCGCCGTCGGCGTGGATCGAGATCGCCGCGTTGCTGTGCGCACGGTTGCCGATCGCCGCGCGTTCGGTGATGCACGGCCCCACGCCCGTGTTGTCCTCGCGCGTCATCACCACCCGCGCTCCGGCGGCGAGCAGCAGCGCACGCAGACGCACGCCGACGCTCCAGTTGAAGTCAGCCTCGCGGTACCCGTCCGGCGCGGCCGTGCCGGTCGTGTCGCATTCCTTCTCACCGTTGCCGTCGTTGACCAGCCTGCCGATCTCCTCGGGGTGGGTGAAGTTGCCGCCGTTGTGCCCCGGGTCGATCGTGATCACGCGTCCGCTGAGCGGCTGCTCGGGGGCAACCGCGGCCCTTGGGACCGGGGCCGTCGCGCTGCTCGCGGGGACGGGAGCCGGGCTGCTCGCGACCGGCGCTGGACGGTCCGTTGCCGGGATGCCCGCCGGTGCTCCGGCGCCGCAGCCGGCGAGGCAGACGAGCGCGCAGACCGCGGCGCCCGGGGCGAGCCGTGAAGGCTTGATGACGGTGGCCACGCCCACAAGTGTCGCGCGACTCCGCCAAGGCAGTATGTTTGAGCCGATGAGCGAGATCGGCGAGGGCCCCTTCAAGAAGGGCGAGCACGTGTGGGTGATCGAGGACGACGGCTCGCAACGAGCGGGTGAGTACGTCGGCGAAGCCGAGACGGCTGCGTGGTTCGGAGGGCCGCCGAAAGCGATCGTCGTCTTCCCCGAGGCCCACACCGGTGAGATGGTCGATCTGGACCGCGTCATTCCCCGCGACTCCTAGCACCATGCGCACGTTCGTCACCGGGGCGAGCGGCTTCGTCGGTGAGACGCTCTGCGCGCAGCTGATCGAGCGCGGCCACGACGTCAGCGCGCTCGTGCGCCGCCCCGGCTCAGCGCCCTCGGGCACGCGCGCTGTGGCCGGCGATCTGCTGGACGCTGAGGCCCTGTCCGAGGCGTTCGCGGCCGAGCGCCCGGACTGCGTGATCCACCTCGCCGCCGAGATCGCCTCCCAGCGTGACGAACGCAAGATCGAGGAGGTGAACGTCGAGGGCACCGCGCGGCTGCTCAGCGCCTGCCGCGCGCTGGGCGCACCCGGAGGCGCGGCCGAGGGCCCGCGCGTCGTGTTCGCCTCCACCGTCGTCACCGGCGACGCTCAGGGCGCGCTCTTGACCGAGGAGGATCCCCTGCCGGTACAGACGCCCTACGGACGCTCCAAGCGCGCGGGCGAGCGCATGGTCCTCGGCTCCGGCCTGCCCGCCGTGGTGATCCGGCCCTCGCACGTGTATGGATCGGGCGGCTGGTATGCCTCTGAGCTCGTCGCCGGCCTGCGCCGCCCGGGGCGCCTGGCGGTGATCGGCAACGGCGAGAACCTGTGGGACGTGGTGCACGTCCACGATGTCGCACACGCGCTCGTGCTCGCCGCCGAGCAGGCACCCGCGGGCTCGCTCTACCACGTGGCAGACGATCAGCCGATCACGTTCTATGACTTCATGGCCCTCACGGCGAAAAGCCTCGGCGTGGGCGCGCCCAGACGCGCGCCCGTCTGGCTGGCCCGCCTGATCGCCGGTCGCAACGCCGTCGACGCCGCCGTGCGCTCAGCCCGCTCCTCGAACGCCAAGATCCGGCGCGAGCTCGCCTGGGAGCCGCGCTTCCCCACCGCCGAGACGGGCGTCCCCGACGCCGTCGCGGGGCTCTGAGCATGTGCCGGCTGTTCGGCATGAGCGCCGGTGCCGAACCGGCACTGGCGACCTTCTGGCTGCTCGACGCGCCCGACAGCCTCGCCACGCAGAGCCACCGCGAGCCCGACGGCACCGGCCTCGGCTGGTTTGACCGCGGCCGGCCCCGCATCTCAAAGCAGCCGATCGCCGCCTTCGAGGACGAGGAGTTCGCGCGACGCGCGCGCGAGGTCCGCTCGCGCACCTTCATCGCGCACGTCCGCTTCGCCACCACCGGCGCGCACGATCTGCTCAACACGCATCCCTTCCAGCAGCACGGGCGGCTGTTCGCCCACAACGGCATCGTCAACGACCTGCCCAAGCTCGAGGCTCACCTCGGCGATGACATCGCGCTGGTCAAAGGCGACACCGACTCCGAGCGCTACTTCGCGCTCATCACCCGCGAGATAGACGCCCGCGGCGGCGATATCGCCGCCGGTATCGAGGCGGCCTGTGTGTGGGTGGCCGCCAACCTCGAGATCGTCTCCATCAACTTCATGCTCGCAACGGCTGAGGAGCTGTGGGCGTTTCGCTACCCGCAGAAGGACGAGCTTCACATCCTCGAAAGAGCCCCGGGCCAACCGCTCGAGCACAACAGCCACCTGGGCAGTCGCGTGCATTGCCAGGAAGCGGCCGAGCGGCCGGTCGTGGTCGTCGCCAGCGAGCCGATGGACGACGACCCCGCCTGGCGACCCCTCGCCGTAGGCGAGCTCATCCAAATCACACACCAGCTCGAGGTGAAGAGCGGCCGGATCCTCGCGGAC
>Ga0302324_100004558_pt1 | contig 30553 bp, 28 predicted proteins | sample Palsa_T0_1_FD_201949 | JGI IMG/M metagenome (GOLD analysis project Ga0302324, IMG submission 201949) | Peat permafrost microbial communities from Stordalen Mire near Abisko, Sweden - Palsa_T0_1 | ecosystem: Environmental > Terrestrial > Soil > Palsa > Peat permafrost | place: Sweden: Abisko... | reverse complement strand
GACCGGGACGGGGGGCCTCACGGTCGAGACCACGGTCATCGACAATGCCGGCGGCACGATCCTGGCGGCCAACGGCTCGAAGGTGCTGCTGGATGGCGCGGACATCGCCGGTGGAACGCTGGTCTCGAAGGGAACTGGGGTCCTGAAGACCACCGGGGGGGCCAATGTGCTGGATGGCACGGCGTCGACCGTGACCCTGACCGGTGTGCTGGCGCTTGGCGACGGCACGGGGCTCACGATCGAGGGCGCGATCGACAACGGCAAGGATCTGGAACTTAGCAGCACCGGCGATGCGACCACGCTCACGATTGGGGCGGCCGGGGCGACGCTCACGGGGAGCGGCCAGCTGAGCCTCTCCAACAAGTCCGAGAACGAGATCACCGGCGCGAGTTCGGCCGCGACGCTCACCAACGTCGCCAACACCATCAGCGGCGCTGGGTCGCTCGGCGGCGGCGCGCTGACGCTGGTCAACGAAGCCAAGGGCGTGATCGAGGACCAGTTCGCCACCGGGCTCACGATCGACACCGGGACCAACACCATCACCAACGCCGGGATCATCAAAGCGGTCGACGGCGGTTCGGTGAGCATCGAGAGTGCGATCGAAAACAGCGGGACCCTCATCGTCACGAACGGAACGCTGGGACTGGAAGGGACGGTCGACAACACCGGCCAGATCGATGTGCGCGGCGGGACGACGCTCTCCATCGCCGCTTCCGGCGTCACCCTCAGCGGCGGCGGGGACCTGGCCCTCAGCAACGCCGACAATGAGGTCACCGGCGCGAACTCGGCCGCGGTCCTCACCAATGTCGCCAACACCATCAGCGGCGCGGGAACGATCAGCGCCGTCCTGGTCAACGAAGCCGCCGGTGTGATCGAGGGCCAGTTCAGCACCGGCCTCATGATCAACACAGGCTCCAGCACCGAAACCAACGCCGGCCTGATCGAAGCGATCGACGACGGCTCGGTGAGCGTGCAGAGCGCGCTCGACAACACCGGTACGGTGCTGGTCACCAACGGCACCCTGACCCTGGCCGGCGCGGTCACCGGCGACGGCGTCGCCCAGATCAAGGGCGGCGTGCTCGATGCGGCCGGATCGTTCGACGAGAACGTCGCCTTCACAGGCGGAACCGGGGTCCTGAAACTCGCCGACTCGGAGGGCTACGCGAGCGGCCAGGTCAGCGGCTTTTCCCATATCGGCGACACGTCGCTCGATCTCGAGGACATCGCCTTCACCTCAGGGGTCACGACCGCGACCTTCAGCGGAACCTCGACCTCCGGCGTCCTCACGGTCACCAACGGAAGCCAGGCCGCCGAGATCAACCTCCAAGGCGATTATCTCGGCGCAAGCTTCGGCGTGACGAGCGATGGTCATGGCGGGGCGCTCGTCACCGATCCCTCGGACCTTTGGGCCAATCCGGTCAGCGGTGCCTTCACCGATGCATCCGACTGGACCGGCGGCGTAGCGCCTGAGGCGTCCGCGGCGGCCATCCTCGACGCGCCGGGAACCACGCCCTACACAATCACGTCCTCGGCCAACCAGACTGTGGCCAGCGTTCAGTCGGCGGCGCCCGCGACGCTCGAGATAGCCGCCGGCCTCTTCGCCGCCACGAACTCCAGCGGCGCGGGGGCTAACGCCGGGACGATCGCCGTCGGCGACGGCGCAATCTTCGTCACGGGCGGCACTCTGGATAACACCGGCGTTCTCTTCCTCGACGGCACCGACAAGGGCGCGGATATGGAGATCCCCGCCGCGGGCCTGACCCTGACTGGCGCCGGCGAGGTTGATCTGGGCGATACGCTCAACGCGCCGTTCCAGCCCTGCCCGCCGCTGTATTCCATCGACGAGATCGCCGGTGCGGCCGGCAGTGTCCTCACAAATGTCGATAACACAATCGTCGGCGCAGGCTGCCTCGGCCTTGGCCAGATCGGCATGGTCAACGAGGCGGGCGGCGTCATCGACGCCTCGCTTCCCACCGACCTGCTGCTTCAGGCCGCCGGCACGCTGATGAACAGCGGGCTCATCGAATCCACCGGCGCCGGTGGTCTCTACCTCCAGGAGGGCTCCGTCATCGACAACGCCATGGGCGGGACGATTAGCGCCGACGGCGGCGTCGTCTACACCGAGCCTGACGTGGCGATCATCGGCGGAACCCTGACCTCGTCGGGCGCAGGGTATTTCTACGTCGACTTCGGCGACCTCACACTGGATGGATCGGCGGCGGTCACCAGCGACGCCGTTATTCTGGCAACGGCGACGACCGAGATCACTCTCGAAGGCGGCATCGACAATGAGGGCCAACTCATCGTCGGCGCGGGCGCTGCTTCCTTGGGCGATGCGACCCTCTCGATCGCGGCGAACGGGGCGACGCTGACTGGCGGGGGCGAGGTGGTGCTGGACGGCGAGAATGCCGACACTCCGCTCACCGGCGCCGACGCCGGCGCAACTCTCACTAATGTCGACAACACCATCACCGGCGAAGGCCTGGTCGGCGCCGGCGCCTTGACCCTGATCAACAAGGTCGCCGGCGTGATCGACGCCGATTACCCCATGGCTGTCGACACTGGCGCAGGGTCCCTCAGCAACGCCGGCCTGATCGAGGCGACCGGCGCCGGCAACCTGACGATCCAGAGCCCGCTTGCCAACACCGGCCAGCTATTCGCCGACGGCGCCCCCGTCATCGCCCTTGCCGCCGTCACCGGCGCCGGCGCGGCGACGATCAACAATGCGACGATGACCTTCGCCGCCGCCTTCAGTCAGAACGTCACCTTCGAAGGCGCCTACGGTGAACTGGTCCTCGGCGACTCCCAAGCCTACTCCGGAACCATCACCGGCTTTGCCATAAACGGCTCGACCTCGCTCGACCTCGAGGACATCGCCTTCATCGGCGGGAGCACGACCGCGACCTATTCGGGGACGGCGACCTCCGGCGTGCTCACCGTCGCCAACGGGACCCAGACAGCGGAGATCAATCTCACCGGCGACTACCTCGCCTCGACCTTCACCACCAGCAGCGACGGCCACGGCGGCACGACCGTCGTCGATCCGACGGGGCCGGCCGCGGTCCAGCGCTTCATCGAGACGGCGGCGCGAATGGCGCCGGCCACGGCCGCCATCGCCAGCCCGACCGGAGAGGCCCGTGACGCGATCACGCCGATGCTGGCTCGGCCTGACGCGGCGACGCCTTGATCGCGGGGAGCATAACTACAATCCGTACCATGGCGCGCGGCCCAACGGCCTCAGGCGCTCTGAAGGCGTACGTTGACGACTCCGACGATAAGGACGAGCCCGAAGAGGGCGAATATCGCCAGTGACGCCCAGTAGAGGCGGGGCTCATGTTGCCGTCTCGCGATGAAGCGGCCGCGAAACGCGATGCCCAGCGTCTTTCCCGTCCCGAGTCCAAGCGCGACGATGGCGAAAAGGATCGCAGCGACCGAGAGGAAGAAGACAGTCCGGTATCGCGCGGCGTCATTCATGCGGCTTAGCATGGCTGGAGCGCTTAGATGCCTGCGCGGGGTCGCCACCCTCCGTCGGCGTTACGACCTTGGCGAAGACGCGCTCGAACGCCTCGGGGTCGTCATCGCACTCCAGCGCCCGAGCGGCGTCTTCGGAGCGCTCTAACTGATCCTTCTTACCCTTCTTCATCCTCATCACCGCCGCTGGGAATCCTCGCAAGGGGTCGAGAGAACTCTGGTTAGCGAACACCTTGGGCTCGCGAAACCGGCGGGGCCATAACACGGAGGGGCCGCAGCTCGAGGTCTGCGCGTCAATCGCGTCTGGGAAACGGGTGCTGAATCAGAAGGGGAGTTTCGGGGAGTTTCGGTGACAGTTTACTAATTAGATATCCGCGCCAGTTGAGGGTCCGGTATACTTCATCCAATTAGTAAACTGTCACCGAAACTCAGTGGCGCGGACTCAAGCAGGTTTGCCCGTAACGCCACGGCGCGGGTCCTTCACGGTCCCATCACCGCGTATGCCATGACGCCGGTGGCGACGGCGAGGTTGAGGCTGTCGGCGCGGCCGGCCATGGGAATCCTGACGGTGGCATCGCAGAGGGCGGCCATCGCCGGCGGCAGGCCTGACTGCTCGGCCCCCATCATGATCATCACCGGCGCCTTCCAGCCGCCGGCGCGGAAATCGGTCGTGGCGTCGAGCAGGGTCCCGACCACGGTTCCGGGCCACGCGCCGCGCCAGCGGGCGAAGCCGGCTTCCGAGAAGCGCGCGATCTTGACGGCGAAGATCGATCCCATGGTCGCGCGCACCGCCTCGACCGAGAACGGATCGCAGGTCTCGCCGACCAGGATCACCGCCCCGGCGCCGACCGCGTCGGCGGTGCGCACGATGGTCCCGAGGTTTCCCGGATCGCGGACCCCATGCAGGGCGATCCATGTTCTCGCGGCATGGGGTTTCAGGTCCTCCAGCCTGGCGAAGGCCTGGTCGAAGACGCCGAGCACCATCTGTGGATTGTCGCGTCGCGAGATCTTGGCGAGAATCTCTGCGGTCACCTCCAGGGCCTCGTCGGCCGCGTCGGCGGCGCGCTTTACGAGCGGATGGTCGGCGGCGCCGGGGCCGTAGAGCAGGATACGCGGCGTGCGGCCAAGCTCCACCGCCTCGGCGATGATCTTCAAACCCTCGGCGAGGAAGAGGCCGCTTTCCTCGCGCGCCTTGCGCAGGTGCAGCGCCCGCGCCGCCTTGACGGTCGGATTGGTCAGCGACGTAACCCAACGTCCGCTCACGCCTCGGCGCTCCAGCGGGCGAAGGAGGAGAGGCCGACGCCGCGCGCGCCGCTCTGCTCCATGAGGGCCAGTTCGCCAAAATCGATCCTGCCGCCGCGGCCGGCCACGGCCTCGCCGACGAGCCCCGCCAGCGCCAGCCCCGAAAGGCGCTCGGCGTAGGCGTTGACCAGCAGAAAAGACGCCGGCCCCTCGATGAGCGCGACGCAACCGGCGACCAGAGCGGCGAGGTCGTCGTAGAGCCGCCAGACCTCTCCGGCCGGCCCGCGGCCATACTTGGGCGGATCGAGAATGACCCCCTGGTAGCGCGCGCCGCGACGACCCTCCCGCTCGACCCATTTGCGCACATCCTCGCAGATCCAGCGGATCGGGGCCTGCGCCAGGCTTGAGCGATCGGCGTTTTCCTTGCCCCAGGCGATCGCCTTCTTCGAGGCGTCCACGTGCGTCACCCTCGCGCCGCGCGAGGCGGCCACTAGACTGGATACTCCTGTATAGCCAAATAAATTCAGTAACTTGTATGACTCTCCTCGGGAAGTGAGCCATTGGTCGAGCCAGGCCCAGTTGGCCGCCTGCTCGGGGAAGACGCCGAGGTGGCGAAACGCCGTCGGCCGGGCCAGGAACGCGACTTCGCCCCAGGCCATCGGCCAAGTCGGCGGAAGGGGCCGGGCGAACCGCCACCGGCCCGCCTCGTCCTCGTCGCTGGCCTTGAAGACGGCATCGGCGGCCTCCCACGTTTCGCTCGCCAGCGCCGGGCGCCACAGGCACTGGGCCTCGGGCCGGATCGCGACATAGGGCCCGAACTGCTCCAGCTTGCGCCCCCCGCCGCTGTCCAGCAGCGCATAGTCCGCCCAGGGCGCCGTGAGCGCCAGCGTGGGGGAGAGGGCGAGCGTGACCATGCCGTCTTGCTATCACGCCCAGGATTTCTCATCGCTCTCCCTGAACGCGATGCGCCTTGCTCCGGCGCGAGGTTTCGCCTCTATTGGAGCTCCACTAAAAGGAAGAAGGACGCTTGGCCAACTCCGTGACCGCCGTTTCCGCAAAGATCTGCAGGTCGGCGCGCAAGGCCAAGGGCGACGGGCACCTGCGCCGGGCCGAGATCCTGAAGGCCGCCGAGGTCATCTTCGTCGCCGACGGCTATGAAGGCGCCACCATCCGCAAGATCGCCGAGGAGGTCGGGGTCTCCTCCACCTGCCTCTACATGCACTTCTCCGACAAGGATCAGATCCTGATCGAGATCTGCACCCAGGCGATGGAGGAACTGCTGGCGATCAACAGCCAGATCGCCGAGCGGCCGATCGCCGCCGTCGAGCGCGTCCGGATGATGCTCGAGGCCTACGTGGGTTTCGCGCTTCGCAATCCCAACGCCTACCGGCTGATATTCTGTTCGGCCCCGCTTTCCTCCTCGATGCATCGCAAGAGCGTGACCAAGCGCATCGGCGAGCAGTGCTTCGAGCGTCTCGAGGGGGTGGTGCGCGAGATTTCCGCCGAGGGCCGCCTTCGTCTGGGCGACACCGCGACCGTCACCCAGGCCGTCTGGGCCGCCTGCCATGGCCTCGTCTCGCTGATGATCACCAAGCCTGGCCTCGAATGGTCGGCCGAGCCTCTGACCGGCGTCATGATCGACGGCCTGCTCTTCGGCCTCGTCGCCGACTAGGAACTTGGGTCCGGTCGCGCCGCCGCCGGCTGTTTATTCGCTCGACCAGTGCGCGGACCAGTATGTCGTGGCGCTTGCGCCGCGCGCCTCCATCGTGGGCCTATCGGGGCGGGCGACTAACGCCGATGCGTACCTTGCCGCGTCCGCCCGAGGTCTTCCCCAGCGCCGGGCGACGATGGAGTCGGTGCTCGCCGCCAGGCCGAAGGTCGTGATCCGCTATTGGGGCGGCGAGGCGCGGATGACGAGCGCCCTTCGGAAGCGGGGGATCGACGTGGTCGACATCGACGAGGCCGCCAGCTTCGACGGCGTCGAGCGTGACGTGCGCAAGGTCGCGGCGGCGCTGGGCCAGCGTCCGGCCGGCGAGCGCCTGGTTGGGCAAATGCGCGCCAAGCTCGCGGTCAGCCGCGGAGCGTGGCGGGGAGATGGGGCCCTCTACCTCACCTCCGGGGGCCAGACGACGGGGAAGGGGACCCTGGTCGACGCCATGATGACGGCCGCGGGCCTTACCAACCTGGCGGGAGGCGAGGGTTACCATGCGGTGCTGCTCGAACGCCTGGTGCTCGACCCGCCGCGCGCGATCGTGGCCGGCTTCTTCGACGCCTTCTCGGCCGCTCATCAATATTGGAACCCCGGCCGCAACCGCCTGATCGGCCGCCTGGTCGCGCGCCGGACCATCGTCTCCCTGGCGCCGGCCATCCTTGCCTGCCCCGCCTGGTTCGCCGCCGACGCTCCCCTGGCGATCGCCCGGGCCAGACGGTGAAGGCGACGCCGTGAGGCTGCTGATCTTCCTGGCGCTCGGCCTTTCCTTAAGTCTCGCGCTCGCCGTGGCCGTCGGCGAGACGACGCTTTCCCGCGGCCAATACCTGCAGGCCATTGCCGACCCAGGGAGCGCGCCAGGGGAGATCCTGTGGTCGATCCGGGCACCCAGGGCGGTGGCGGCGGCGCTGGTCGGCGCGGCCCTGGGCCTGGCCGGCGCGGTGATGCAGGGATTGCTCCGGAACCCGCTCGCCGATCCGGCAGTGCTCGGGGTTTCGGCAACATCGGCGCTCGGCGCGGCGATCGTCATCGCCGCCGGGCTGGCAAGCGTTCCCTGGGCGATCGAGGCGGCCGCCCTCGTCGGCGCGCTGGGGGCCGGGGGCGTCCTCGTCGTCCTCGCCGCCCGCTTCGAGACCCCCGAGACCCTGGTCCTCTTCGGCGTCGCCCTCTCGGCCCTGGGCGGGGCGGCCACGGCGCTGATCTTCAACCTCTCGCCCTCGCCGATCGCCGCCGGCGAGGTGCTCTCCTGGCTTCTGGGCAGCGTCGCCAATCGCGACTGGGGCAATGACGCCGCCTTCCTTCTCCCGGCCGTCGTCGGCGTCGCCCTGGCCGCCTGGTCGGCCCGGGGGCTTCGGATGCTGACCCTGGGCGAGGAGACCGCGGCCCTTTCCGGCCTGCCGATGGCGACGTTGCGCGCCGCCGCCGTGGCCGGGGCGGCGCTGCTCACCGGGGCGGCGGTTTCGATGGCCGGGGTCATCGGTTTCGTCGGCCTGGTCGCGCCGCACCTGACCCGCGGCTTCGTCCGCGACGACCCGGCCGCCACGCTCGCCCCATCGGCCTTCGCCGGCGCGATCCTGCTGGTCGCCGCCGACCTGGCCGCACGCCTGATCCCCACCGACCAGGAACTGAAGCTCGGGGTGGTGACGGCCCTGCTGGGCGCGCCGCTCTTCGCCCTGGTGGCCTGGCGGGCGGCGCGGAGCTGGCGGGCGTGAGCGCCGCCCAGGGCCTCGCCCTCGACCTCGCTGGCGTCCGCGTCGACGTGGCGGGGAGGGGGGTCCTCGATGACGTCACGCTCTCGGTCGATCGTGGGGAGGTGCTCGGGATCGTCGGCGCCAACGGCTCGGGCAAGACGACCCTGCTGCGCGCCGCGCTCGGCGTCGCGCCGCTTGCCGCCGGCGAGGCGCGGCTCTTCGGCCACGAGGCGCGGCGACTCTCGCCCGCCCGCCGCGCGTCGTTCGCCGCCTGGCTCCCCCAGGAGCGCAAGGTCGGCTGGAACCTGCCGGCGTGGCGGATCGCGGCCCTGGGCGCGCCCGACGCCACGCCTGGCCGGGCCCGCGCTCTGGCGCTGGCGGCCCTGGAGAAGGTCGGGATGGCGCTCCACGCCGAGCGCGGCGTTCTCGACATGTCCGGTGGAGAACGGGCCCGGGTGCTCCTCGCCCGGCTGCTCGCGTCGGAGGCGCCGCTTCTCATCGCCGACGAGCCCGACGCCGGTCTGGATCCCGACGCCCAGCGGCTGATCATGGAGCTCCTGGGCGAAGCGGCGCAGGCGGGGAGGGCGGTCGTCGTGACCCTCCACGACCTCGGCCTCGCCGCCGGAGGGTGCGATCGCCTGGCCGTGCTCGACGCCGGTCGCCTCGTCGCCCTTGGAGATCCGTTCGAGGCCCTCGCGCCGGCCGTGCTGCGCTCCTCCTTCGGCCTGGACGGCAGCCTGATCGGCGCTCCCGCCGGTCCGGTCCTCTCGGTTCGTCGCGCAGGTTGATCTGGCGCGGTGTTGGTCTGATAGTGGGGCGTGGCCGAAGCGGCGTGGTTAACAGTCGGTCAAGTCACTCGATGCTAGGCAGAGCGCTACCGGCGGCGTATTGCGCCGACCCAAAGGGCCTAATCGCGGAAATCGACTCGAAGCGTTTCGGAACCCCGGGGGACAGTAATGGGTAAACGAGTAGCCGTTCTTCTCGCGTTTGCGGCGACGTCTCTCCTCTGCCATCGCGCGTTCGCCGCCGACCAGACCGACTCCACGCCCTCATCCTCCCCGGACGGCCCAGCCGCCGGGCCCCAAATGGCGGCGTTCACCGGACCGCTGGCGCCGGGATCGACGCCGCTGAGCTTCGATCTGGGGCTGTTCGGCCATCAGGTCTATGTCGGGGGCGTCGCGAGCGGTCTCATCCTGGCGCAGCAGGAACCCGACCCTGACGGTCGCGACCATGCGTTCGACATAAGTAACGCTCAAGCGTACGTTGACAAGAATCAAGGATTGATTCAATATTACGTGCAGGTAGGATTATATTCCATACCGGAACTTGGAACCCCATATGTAAAATCCACAACAGCCACCAGCTCATTGTTCGATCCGGTCCCGGAGGCGTTCGTCAAGCTCGCGCCGAGCGACGTGTGGTCGATCGAGGTCGGTAAGCTGCCGTCGCTGGTTGGCGACGAGCAGACATTCACGTTCGAGAACATGAACATCGAACGCGGAATCCTGTGGCGTCAGGGGCCGACGATAAGCCGAGGCGTCCAGATCAACTACGACAATGGGCCGTTCGCCGCATCGGTGTCGTGGAATGACGGATTCTACACCGATCGGTATGGCTGGATCAGCGGCTCGGTCGCCTGGATGCTCGATCCAGCCGACACCCTGAAAGTGACCGCCGCGGACAACCTGAAGAAGTCGGAATTTACTTCGACGACAGCGCCGCTCTTCCAGAACAACGAGCAGATCTACGACCTGGTCTACACGCACAGCCAGGACCAATGGATCATCCAGCCATACGCGCAGTACACGTCAATACCTGCATTGGGTGGCTCGGCGGGAACGCGCCCTGGTTCCACTTGGGGAGCCGCCATCCTTGCCAGTTACAAGTTCAGCCACACCACATGGCTCTACGGGTTCAGCCTGCCGGTTCGCGTCGAGTTCATCCGCAGTTCTGGAATCCAAGCCCCTGAAACACCCAATCTTCTCGGCTACGGTCCGGGCGCCAAGGTCTTGACGGCGACGATCACGCCCACCTACCAGCACGGAATCTACTTCGTGAGAGCCGAATTCTCCGGGATCACCATTTTCGGCATCAACGAGTTTTTCGCGCTGGGTCCTGGCGGGCATGACCACGACCAGATTCGCGGCCTCCTCGAGGCTGGCGTCCGCTTCTAAACTCTGATCGCGCGCCCAGATAGAACGTCGCCCAACAGTCCCGGCGTGGACGGCCTGCCCGCCGCACGGCCGGAATCGGGGCCAGGGAACCAGGTGAACAAAGAGGCTGTCGAGGTGTTCTATCCGGCAGAAGGAGTCCCCCTCATGTTCACCCTGCCCGATCTTCCCTACGCCTATGACGCCCTGGCGCCGGTCATGTCCGAGCGCACCCTGCATTTCCACCACGACAAGCATCACGCGACCTACGTGAAGACCTTGAGCGAACTGCTCGACAAGGCTGGCGCCTCCCCGCAGACCCTCGAGGCGGTGATCCTTGGGGCTTCGAAGGCGGGCGACAAGAAGTTGTTCAACAACGCCGCTCAGGCCTGGAACCACTCGTTCTTCTGGGTGGCGATGACGCCGGCGCGCCAGCGGCCGTGCGGCGATCTGGCCGCCGCCGTCAGCGACGCCTTCGGCGATCTCGCGGGCTTGAAGAAGGCCCTGGTGGAGGAGGGGGTCGGGCAATTCGGCTCGGGCTGGGTGTGGCTTGCCGCCGATAGCGGCGGGCGCCTCACGGTCCGAGCGACCCACGACGCCGACGACACCCTCACGCAGGCGAACGTGACGCCGCTTTTGGTGTGCGACGTCTGGGAGCATGCCTACTATTTGGACCACCAGAACGATCGGAAGGGCTTTCTGGAAGCCTGGTTCGACGCCCTGCCCAACTGGGAGTTCGCCGCGCGTCAGCATGCGGCGGCGAAGGGCAAGGGCGAGCCGTGGCGCCATCCCGCTCCCGAGGCGCGCGACGAGCCGAGGCGAGCCCGAACCGGCTGAGTCCGTGATGGCCGCCGGGACGGGCGAAGCTACTTGAAGGCGTAGCTCAGTTTGGCGCCGAGGAAGCTATCCTGGGGGCTGAACCTGGACGACACCGCCATCGTCTCCTCCCGCGAATCGAGGAGCGGATAACCCCCGTGGCAGAGGTAGCCCGCCGACCCGACAAGGCCGTCCGGCGCGAACCGGTGATCGATCGCGGTCCGGCCCGCGTCGTCGCGCCGCTGGTCGCCCGGAACATAGGCCCAAACGCGAGGGGTCGCGGCCGTCCCGGCACCGGAACCAGCCAGATCGTCGAGGCGGCGGAGTTGGCTAACGAGGGGGTGAGCCGCCGTGGCTTGCTCTTTCTGGTCAAGAGATTGGGCGTGAAGCAGGGCGGGAGAGGCGAGGGCGACGGCAAGGACTGCCGCGGCGAAGGATTTGGACACGGTCGTCTCCAGCAATTTCGATCGAACGGATGGAAACGGGCCGTTCGGGTGGAAGAGCCTACCTGATCCTCGCCCGGCGCGCACGCGGCGAAGCGGTGCGACGGCGCGAAATGGAACAAGGTTCTCGGCCGCGGGTTCTCTTCCTGCGCCTCTCTGGAGGCGGAAGTTGCTAGGATCGATGCGATGACCAGCGATATGAGAAGCCAGCGAGGCGACCGCGACTTCGACAGCCAAGCCGAGCGGGATTATGAGCGCCGCCATGGCCGCCGCGATCTGGATCCGGCCGATATCGGCCGGCCGAGCGAACCGCGAAGCTGGCTCGCAAGGGCCGGAGACGAGGTCGCCGCCTGGTTCGGAAATCCCGGCGCTCTCGGCCGGCGCCAGCGCGACAAGGCGGCGGGAGACCACAGCGGCGAGGGGCCGAAGAACTACGCCGACGCCGACGCCCGCATCGTCGATGAGGTCAACCAGAAGCTGACCCAGGATCGTGATCTGAACGCTACGAACATCAAGGTGGAGTCGGCTTTCGGCGCCGTGACGCTGAATGGCTCGGTGACGACCAACGGCGAGCGGCAAAGGGCTGAGGAACTGGCGACCGCCGTCGCCGGCGTCAGTCGAGTGCAGAACAACCTCCAGATCGTTTAGAGCGCGGCTGCCTAAGCGACGCGGATCAGCATCTTTCCGGCGTTGCGGCCTTCGAAGAGGCCGATGAGGCCTTCGGGCGCCCGCTCGAATCCGTCGAGGATGGTCTCCTGGTATTTGAGGCGCCCGTCCTTGAGCCAGGTCGTCATGTCGGTGACAAACGTCTCGCGCAGGTGCGGAAAGTCGCCACCGACGAAGCCCTGCATCCGCACGCGACTGTAGATGAGGTTGAACAGGCCGCTGACCGCCTCGCCGCCGCCGTTGTACATCGAGATCATCCCGCAGACCGGAATTCGACCGCGCACGTTCATCCGCGGCAGGACCGCATCGAGCTGAGCGCCGCCGACGTTTTCGAAGTAGACGTCGATTCCCTTCGGCGTCGCCGCCCTCAGAGCCTCTCGAAACGGCTCGGTCTTGTAGTTGATCACCGCGTCGAGGCCGGCTTGATCGCGAAGCCAGGCTGCCTTGGCGTCAGATCCGGTCGAGCCGACCACGCGGCAGCCCTTGATCCTGGCGATCTGCGCCGCCGCCGAGCCAACGGCCCCGGCGGCGGTCGAAACGAACACCTCCTCGCCGGCCTGGAGGGCGCCGATCTCCAGGATGCCGCCATAGGCGGTCATGCCGGTGCCGCCCAGCGCATGCATGTAGACGGTGAGCGGCAGATCGGGATCCGGATCGAGAATGGAGACGCCGCGCCCGTCGCTGACGAAGCGTTCGCGCATGCCGGCGGCGTGGCGGACCAGCACGCCCTCGGCGAACTTCGGATTTCGCGACTGGGTCACCCGGCCGATCCCGCCGCCGATCATCGCCTCGCCCAACGCCTGGTCGGCGTTCAGCCGCGGCCGCATGTAGGGGTCGACCGACATGATCAGGTTCGCGACCTGGATTTCCCCCTCGCGGGCATCGGGTATCGAGACTTCGACCACGGCGAAGTCATCGGGCCCCGGAATGCCGACCGGACGCTTCACGAGGTGGATTTCACGGCTTAGGGTCATCTGGCGTCCTCTTGACGAATGACGGTGGATACCAGCAGGGGCGGCTCGCCGCGAGGGACTGCTGGTCTTCTCTTCCCAGACGGCGGGTGTTCGAGAATCGGCCATGAGAGAGCCTACCAATCACTTCGATCTCGACCGACGCCTCGACGAGGCGCTCGAAGAGAGTTTTCCGGCCAGTGATCCGATATCGGTCTTCCAGCCTGACTGCCTTTCGCTGGCTGGGGCAAGGGATCCAACTTCGGCCGAGAAACCGGCTTTCCGGCGTCGACGGAGGCGATGAGGGCGCTTCTGTTCGATCGCTACGGGCCGCCCTCGGCGCTCTCCGCGAGAGTGGTTCCAAGACCCGAGCCGGCGCCTGGAGAGGCGCTCGTCGAGGTGCGCGCTTCGGCGATAAACATGAGCGACGTAAAGAACGTCGCCGGCCTCTTCGGCGCGACGTTGCCGCGGATTCCAGGCCGCGACTTCGCCGGCGTCGTTGTCGATGGCGGTGGCTGGAAGGGCAGGCAGGTCTGGGGAAGCGGCGCCGGCTTCGGCGTCCGCCGCGACGGCAGCCACGCGGAGTACGTGGTCGTGACCGTCGACGGTCTTTCGGAGAAACCGGCGGGGCTGAGCATGGCGCAAGCCTCGGCCGTCGGCGTCGCCTATCTGGCCGCCTGGTCGGCGCTGATCGAGGCGGCCAATCTGCAGGCCGGCGAGGCCGTGCTGATCACCGGGGCCCGTGGCGCCGTCGGCCAGGCTGCGACCCAGATCGCGCGTTGGAAGGGCGCCGAGGTTATCGGCGCCGGCCGCGGCGGCCGCACCTCAGGCGCCGAGGTCTTTGTCGATGTGGCAGCCCGCGATCTGGCGGCCGAGGTCAGGGCTCTGACCGCCGGCGAAGGCGTCGATGTCGTACTCGACTGCGTTGGCGGAGCGCTTTTCGAGCCGGCGCTGCGATCGCTGCGCATCGACGGGCGCCAGGTGGCGATCGCCAGCATCGGGGCCCGCCGCGTCGAATTCGATCTGGTGGACTTCTATCACGAGAACCTGACCCTGGTCGGCGTCGATACGATGAAGTTCGCCGGGCCGCGGATAGCGGCAATCATGGATGCCTTGCGCGCGGGCTTCGACGGTGGCCATCTGCGGCCGCCCGCGGTCGAAACCACGCCTCTGGAAGGCGCCGTCGGCGCCTATCTGGCCGTTGAGAAGGGCGGCGGCCGGGCTCGGCGCGTGCTTCTTCCGCACGGCGCTGAATGACGGCGCGGAACCGGGGTCTCCAGATCTACGGCGTTGAAACGCTCCCGAGGCTCGCCGTCGTGCGATAGCTGGCCGTCAGCGGGGTGTAGGCGTAGGCCCCGCGCTTGAGGTCGGAGGCCAGCGTCAGCGGGGCGCTGCCGCCGTTTAGCCGCGCCCGGTATACCTGGGTCGCCTCCAGCACCCGCATGACGTAGTCGCGGGTCTCGGAGAACGGGATGCATTCGATGAAATCGACGGGATCCACCGAAGCGCTGCGCGGATCGCCGCAGGTCATCGACCATTCGGTTGGCCGCCCCGGGCCGGCGTTGTAGGCGGCCGACGCCAGCACGTAGGAGCCGCTGAAGCTCCCCATGAGCTGGCCAAGATAGGCCGAGCCGACGCGCATGTTGTAGTCGGGGTCCTCGAGATCGCCCGAGGCGTACTCGAGGCCCATCCGCCGGGCGATGCTCGCGGCGGTGCCCGGCATCAACTGCATCATCCCGCGCGCCCCGGCGCCGGAGCGCGCGTGGCTGTCGAAACTGCTCTCCTGGCGCACTATGCCCAGGATGAACGGCGCTTCTGGTCCGCCTGCCGCCAGCGGCGTCGAGAGAATCGGGTAGCCCCGTTCGGGCAGGATCATGTCGCGCTTGGCGGCGTTGCGCACCACGCGCATCGCGATCTCCTGGTCGCCAAGGCCACGCGCGAGGTCCACCAGCATCGCCTCGTCGGCGGACGTAGGCAGGGTTTCGGAGAGGCCCACGACGAAGCTCTTGAAGGTGTCCTTGGCCCCTATCTGGGCCAACATTCGCGCCGCCTTGATGGCGTCCGTGGCCTCGAAGGCCGCCCGGTCGGAGGCGGTGATCTGCGGGTCATGGCCAAGGTTCAGGACCGCCGATCCGCCCTTGCTCGCCGCCAGCTGGCCATAGAAGGTCGTGTTGTACTTTGCCGCCTGGCCATAGAAGATCTGGGCCCCGACTTCATCTCCCTGGGCCTCCGCGGCGCGGCCGCGCCAGTAGAGGGCTCGGCTCTGAGTCAGGGGGGAGACGCCGAGGGCCTGCAGTTTCTGAAAATGTCCGTCGGCGAGCCTGGGGTTCTTCATGCGGCTGAAGGCGATCCAGCCGGCATAGAACTCAGCCTCGGCAGCGTCCGAACCCGAGGTCAGACCCGAATGGGCGGCGGCTGAATAGGCCGCGCTCGTGTTACCGAGCTTGATGGCCGCCGCCACGAGGCCGCCGTGCTTCCACAGGCGCTCGGCCGAGGCCGGCACGGGGTTTTCATCGGGGAGATACCCCACCAACGACAGAGCCGCGTCGGCCGCGCCGCGGTCGGTGAGGGCCAGCACCTGCTCGTAGGCGAGGCCGGGCGAAGTGCGGAGCGGGTAGGGGAGGGCGTCGATCAGCTCCTGGGCGTTGCTCGCGCCTCGCCGGACCGCCATTCGCGCCTGCGCCAGGGCCTGCTGGTCGGGGGGCAGGAGCCGAAGCATGTCCTGCGCCGCCGAGCCGTGGGGACCGTAGAGAAGCAGATCCTCGCGCGCCACGTGATCGGCGCTGGCAAGGACGCCGCCGAACTTCGCCAGGATCGCGTCCTGGGCGTCCTGGTCGAAGACCTGCTGGCGCCAGGTGGCTCGGATCAGTTCGGCCGCCTTGCCTGCCTGGCCGCTGGCCTGAAGCGCCGAAGCGAGGGCCACGGCGCCGCGCGCCGTCAGCGGCTGGGTCCCGGCGAACCAGGCGATGATTTCCCTTGGAGAGAAGCCGGAACTCTCGAGGCTGTTTTCGGCCGCCATCTGTCGGCGCGCGGGCCTTGGCCATCCGGCCAGCTGTCGCCTGGCCCAATCGGCCTCCTGGAAACTCATGCCGTTCGGCGCGGCGTCGGCCAGGGCCCAAAGAGCAATCTTGCGCGCCGTCGGATCGTTGATGGCGTTCATGTCGGCGCGAATCCGCGATCCGTCTCCGGACCTGGCGGCGCCAAGGGCGTCCAACAACGTCTGGGTGTCAGACCCGGGGGCGCCGCCGGAGGCCCCGAAGGAGCCGTAAGCCGCCGGAGCGGTCAGCGTCGCACCACCGTCGAGCGGCTGGGCGGTCGCCAGACCCGCGGCGAGGGAAATGGCGCCGGCAAGCACGGTGCTGGTATGCCTAGAGGCCAAATATCCCTCCCGATCCTGGGCGCCGACGACCACGCTTCATTGCCCGTCGACGATTAACAACTTGTCAACCACTCCGCCGCGCCGGCCGACGAACGCAAAGGTTGCGCGCGTTTGCTTCGCGCCGATGCCCGACATAATGTCAATGTGTCGGCAAGCCGCAACCCATGACGGCGACATCACGGCTTTTTGCAATCACCATGCCTCGGCCATCGTTCCAGGGCGCGATCACCGCCCTTGTCACGCCCTTTCGGGACGGCGGCGTCGACGAGACCGCGTTCGCGGAACTTTTGGAGAGGCAGATCGCGGGCGGAATCCACGGGCTCTCGCCGGCCGGCACGACAGGCGAGGGGGCGACGCTGTCGCCCGAGGAGCACCGGCGAGTGGTCGAGCTTTGCGTGGAGGTCGCCGCAGGCCGCGTGCCGGTGATCGCCGGCGCTGGCTCCAACGCGACAGCCGAGGCCGTCGATCTCGTCCGCCACGCCAGGGACGTCGGCGCGGATGCCGCGCTCGTGGTCACGCCCTATTACAACCGGCCGAGCCAGGACGGACTTTACCGCCATTACGCGGCCATAGACGAAGCGGTGGGGCTGCCGGTGATCGTCTACAACGTGCCCGCGCGCACGAGCGTCGACATCGCCAACGAGACCCTTGCCCGCTTGGCGAAACTGGGGAGCATCGTCGGGGTGAAGGACGCCACCGGCGATGTCGTTCGCGCCAGTCTCCAGCGCCGGCTCTGCGGCCCGGACTGGATCCTGCTCTCGGGCGATGACGCCAGCGCCCTTGGCTACATGGCCCACGGTGGGAGGGGATGCATTTCGGTGACCGCGAACGTCGCGCCACGGGCTTGCGCCGACTTCGCCAATGCCTGCCTTGGCGGCGACTGGGCCTTGGCCCTGGCGCTTCAGGATCGCCTCGTGCGGCTGCACCGGGCCCTTTTTCTCGACGCTTCGCCGGCACCCACGAAGTTCGCGCTGGCCCATCTTGGTCTTTGCTCGGCGGAGTCCCGCCTGCCTATCGCTCCGTGCGCCGATCATGCGAAGGTCGAGATCCTGGCGGCCCTCGCCGAAGCCGAAGCCGGCTGAAGCCCATGGCCGGCTCCCTGATCGCCGAGAATCGCCGGGCGCGTTTCGACTATTTCCTCAAGGAGACATTCGAGGCCGGGCTTGTCCTTACCGGGTCGGAGGTGAAGTCGCTGCGGGCCGGCAAAGCCAACATCGCCGAGGCCTACGCGGCGGTCGACGGGCGCAGCATCATCCTCGTCAACGCCAACATCCCGCCCTACGGGCCCGCCAACCGCTTCAACCACGAACCGCGCCGCCCACGCCCGCTGCTCCTGCATCGCCGCCAGATCGATCGCCTGATCGGCGCGGTCCAGCGCGAGGGCCGAACGATCGTCCCGACGCGGCTCTATTGGAGCGACAAGGGCCTGGCCAAGCTCGAACTCGCCCTGGCCAAGGGCAAGTCCGCGCCGGACAAGCGCGCCACCCAGGCCGACCGTGACTGGAAGCGGGAACAGGGAAGGCTGATGCGCGACCGCGGGTAGGTCCTATGGCAACAGCGCCCGCGCCCTCTCGAACACCGCTTCGAACATAGCCTCCGTCAGCCGGCCGGTGTTGGTGTTCAGCCTCGAGCAATGGTAGCTGTTGATGACCCGGAAGGGCCCGGCGTCGCATTCGCCGCCATGGCCGCCGGCCCCTGACGATCCGGGGTAACCCAAAGCCTTCATCACGTTGCGCCTTGCAATTTCTCCAAGCGTGACGATCACCTGAAGGTGACTCAGCGCGGCCATGCGCGCGCCCAGGAACGGGCGGCAGGCGGCCTCCTCCGCTGGCAGCGGTCGGTTGCCCGGCGGCGCGCAACGCACCGCGTTGGTGACCATGCAATCGATCATGACCAAGCCGTCGTCGGGTCTGGCTTCATAGCGCCCGCGGGCAAATCCGAATTTGGCCAGCGTCGCGTAGAGCAGGACGCCGGCGTGGTCACCGGTGAATGGCCGCCCGGTCCGGTTTGCGCCCTGTCGGCCTGGGGCGAGGCCGACGACCAGGAGCCGGGCGTCCGGATCGCCGAACGAGGGCGCGGGCCCGTTGTGCCAGTCCGGATGCTGAAGCCTGTTTTCGCTTCGATAAGCGACCAGCCGCGGGCAGATTGGACAGTCGCGCGCCGGTTCCGGTCTATAGGGAAGGCTCATGGCTCACGACTTCGACGCAGCGGTGATCGTCGCCCTGGGATCCAATCTCCAGGGTCGATATGATTCTCGCCAGAGCTTGCTCGAGGAGGCGCTGGCGCGATTCGCTTCGGCCGGCGTCGCGATCAGCGCCCGTTCGTCATGGTGGATTTCGGCCGCTTGGCCCGATCCGACCGCGCCTGAGTTCGTCAACGCGGTCCTAGTCGTCGAGACGAGCTTGCCGCCGCGCTCGCTGCTGGCCTTCCTCATCGGGCTCGAGGGCGCTTTCGGCCGGATTCGTGGCGAAGTGAACGCGCCGCGCACCCTCGACCTCGACCTCATCGCCTACGGTCGGATCGCCATGGCGGTTCCGGGCTTGACGCTGCCCCATCCGCAGGCACGCCGACGCCGGTTCGTCATGGGTCCGCTTGCCGAGATCGCCCCTGGGTGGCGTCACCCGGTAACCGGCGAGAGGGCCGATCTCCTGGCGGCGGAGGCGGAGGTGGGACGCGACGCGGCGCCGGCGACCCCGGTCGCCAAGGACCGAGTCGTCAGTGTGGGCCAGGCGCCCCGGGGCTGACCCCCGCGCCAGGGTTGGTTCCCGCACCCGGATTGGTCCCCACGCCTGGATTGGTTCCGGCGCCGGGGCTCGTCCCGGTCCCGGGATTGGCTCCGGCCCCCGGGTTGCCGGCCGACCCGATCGGGGCCGGCCCAGGGCTCGCCGGGTTTGGCGTCATCGGGCTTGCCGTGGCGCTGCAGGCCGTCCCCCCGACGCCGGTTCCGCTTGGGGCCGTTGTTCCCGGCGCGCATCCGCTCTGCGGGGAGGTCGTCGTGGGGTTGGCGGGACTCGCCGCGCCCTGAGCCGCCGCCGCGGTCGCGAGCAGCGTGACGACCGCCGTGGTGAAAATGAGCCGGTAGCTGCGCATCGCTTCTCTCTCGTTTGCCTGCGGCGCCCTGGCGGCGTCCAAACATCAACGCGCCTGTGTCGCGTTCGGCTCACCGCGGGCCTTGAGTTTTTCGACCCGGCCCACGCGTCGCGGCGCGCCGGTCTCGCGCAGCGAGAGCCCGCGCCAGCGGGCCGAGCCGGTCTTCGTACCGACGCCAGCGGCCCAGCGTGGCGGCGGAGATCGGCTGGCGGACCTGGGCGACGCTCGCGGTGCGCACCGCGCCCGGCTTTTCGTGGAAGCGCAGGCAGGCCCGGTCCCATGCAAGGGCGCATACCTCGACGACCAGGCGCCGGATCTCGCTTTCCGGATCGGCGACGAGATCCTCCAGCCGCACCTGGGCCGGCGGTCTTGGCAGCACCGCCCGCCAGTGGGCCATCATCTCCTCATAGCGGCCGAGCTCGGCGGCGATCTCGTTGAAATCGTAGAGCGTCTCGTGGCCGTGCGCGAACAGCTGGCGCCAGCAGGCGAAGCCCACGTCCATCGGCTCACGCGCGCTCTCTATCACTATCGCCCTTGGGAACATCCGCGCGATCGCCCCCAGATGCAGGAAGTTCTCCAGCGTCTTGTCGACGAAGCGGCCGGCGCCGTTCCAGCCGAGAGCGCGGATCGCGGCGAGGTAGTCCTTCGCATCGCCTCCGCGCGCCAGCACCGGCGCAAGGGCGCCGGTCTCGCCCATCGCCCGGGCCTGGGGATGGGCGGCGAGCATCCGCTCGATCAGGCTCGATCCTGAGCGCGGGAAGCCGACGATAAAGATCGGCGCGGTCGAGCCGCTGGCCCCCGGATCGCGCGCCGTAATGAGACCGGCGGTGAAACGCGCCTTCTGCATCTCGACCGAGCGGGCGTGGAGTTGGGCCGTCGCAGCCGCCCGCTCGCCCAGGGCCGCGCGATGGCGTCTGTTCGCCTCATCGAAGGCCTCGAACGCGCCGGCGTCATCGCCCCTCGCCTCGAGGACCGGCGCCAGGGCGAAGAGGGCGGCGGTGCGCGCCGCCGGATCGGCAGCGCCATCGCCGGCGGCAACGCGCAGCTGCGGCAGATCCGCGTCGCCTACCTGTCGTGGCGCGAGAACACCTAGCAGGGTCAAGGCCTGGGTCCGATGCGCCGGCGTCTCGGCCAGTCGCCGGTAGTGACCGGCGGCCGCGTCGATCGCCCCGAGCACGCTCAGGGCCCTGGCCAGCGCGAAGCGGGTCTCGAAGGCGGTCGGGTCGATCGCCAGGGCCTCTTCATAGGCGCGCGCGGCCTGGCGCCAGCGACCGAGCGCCTCGGCGGCGACGCCGAGGTTGTGGCGGGCGGCCGGATGCCTCGGAGCGCGCTTTGCGAACGCCCGAAAGCCGCCAGCGGCGGCCTGCCAGCGGCCCTCTCGCAGATCGATGACGGCGAGCGACCAGAGGGCGCGCGCCTCGCCCGGATCGGCCGCCAGAGCGGAAGCGTAGGCCCTCCTCGCGCCCTCGAGATCGTCGGCGGCGTAGAGAGCGCCGCCCTGATCGAGCAGCCGCGTGACCTGCGGCGCCGCCCTACTTGAAGACGTATTCGAACTCGACGCCGAAGGTCCTTGGCGCGGTGAGGCCATAGCCGCTGACGATGTCCTCCGAGGTCGCAGTCGAGGCCAGCAGCAGGCCCGCGGCACCGTCATAGCCTATCTTGTTGAAAACGTTGTTGCAGAAGGCGATGAAGCGGTAGCGGCCGCCGGCCCCGGCCCAGGTCGCGCGCAGATTGACCAGGGTGTAGGCCGGCTGAAGGCTGTAGGGCCGGTTGAAGACGCTGTCGTAGGTCACGTCCTTCCAGATCAACGTCCCCGAGAAGGTCAGGTCGCCCGGCTGCATGGCGAAGGTGTAGAGGCCGTTGAAGGCGATCTTGTTACGCGGCGCCTCGGGCAGGGTCTGGCCGACGATGTTCTGCAGCAGCGCCCCGGGGGTGGTCTGGGTGCAGCCGGTCTTGTTCGCTCCCGGCTCGATGGCAAGGGGATCGACAGTGTCCTCGATGCAGCCGCCGGCGTTGGCGATCTTGGCGCTAAGGAACGAATAGTTGAGCGAGAAGATCAGGTGGTCGATCGGCCGCCAGACGCCTTCCAGCTCGACACCGTAGGTGTGGACGAGCGGCAGGTTGTAGAGGACCGGCACCAGCAGGCCCTGGGCGTTCTGCACGGTCAAGGGAACCTGATCGTTGTCGTAGTGATAGTAGAAGAGTGCGCCGTTCACGGAGAAGGCCGAGCCTATGGTCTTCTTGCCGCCAAGCTCGAAGGAGTCCAGAAATTCCGGCTGCGTCTCGGGATCGGCGCCGATGGTGTAGGTCGAAAAGCCGCCGGACTTGTAGCCGCGGCTGTAGCGGAAATAGGCGAGCGTCGTCGGATCGGGCGTCCAGTCGATGTCGGCCTCGCCGGTGAGCGCCCGCCAGGTCGCGTCCAGCGAACGGTACCAGTTGCCGTTAGCCGGATCGAACGTCGCCACCCCCGTGCCCGGGTACGCGCCCGGGGCGACGGCGGCTGCCGTAATGTCGATCGCCGGCGTGCTGGCGCCAAACACCGAGGAGGTGAATAACGGAGTCACCAGGGCTGCGTCGTCGAACTCCTCGAACCGCCAGAGCTGGTAGCCCTCCTTGTGGTCGTAGGTGTAGCGGATCGCGCCGTTGATCTTGATCGCGTCGTTGATCTTGTAACTCAGTTCCCCGAAGGCGGCGTAGTCGTTGTAGTCCATCACCGTGTCGGAGGTCGAAAAGGCGCTGGCCTGGTTGACCGGGGCCGGGCAGAGGACCGCGCCGCCGGCGCACACGGTGGCGCCGGGCACCAGGCCGCTGATGTAATAGGGATGCGCCATCTGCGGCTGGTCGGGCTCGACGCCGGCGCTCACCGGCTGGCTGTAGTGTTCGTGGTACTCATAGATACCGACGATGTACTGCAGTGGCGAAGACCAGGTCGAGGTGAGGCTGAGTTCGTTGCTGAAGAAGGCGTCCTTCTCCTCGAAGAAGGTCGTGCTCGGCGACGGGCGGATGGTCAGGGGCTGGGTGCACCCGGCGGCGGCCGAGGGCAGGAGGAACTCGCAGGTTCCCGCTCCCGCCGGCGGCGGCCCCGCCAGCTCGTAGGAGGTGACGCCGCTGTCGGTGGTCAGGCCGTTGCCGTCGGCGGTGAAGTTAAGGATGTAGTTGAACGTCTGGAAGCCGCCGATGTAGGTCAGATCGGCGGCGGGGAAGTGATAGGTCCAGTTGGTGGCGAACGCGAGGTTGCCGGTCTGTTCGTTGGTCGAGGTGTATTCCTCGATGAAGTCTCGCGGGGTGACGTTACCGGGATTGTTGCCGGGAAACTGATTGGCGGTCACCGGATCGGTCGTCACCGAGACGATCGGCGGTCCGCCGGCGCAGCCCGCGCCGTTGGCGCTCGCGGCGACGCCGGGCAGGCCGCAGAGGCCATAAAAGCCGCTCGGCTCGAACGAGCCGTCGAGGAACAGGCTGTCGGGAATGTTCCCGACATTTTCCGATTCGTAGTAGTTGGCGCGAAATTCTCCGGTCGAGGCCATCGCCCAGATGTCGAGATGGCCGAAGTTGGCCGCGATTTGCGCTTCCAGGTAGTGGGCGTAGCCGCTGCTGCCGAGCGCGACATTTCCGCCCTGCGGGGGACCGTCGAGGTTGTGGAAATATCCGCCGGTGTCGTCGGTGAACATCCCGCCCAACCGCAGGCGGACGTTGTCGCTGAGAGGTCCGGAGACCACCGCCTCGCCGATGTATTCGCCGTAGTTGGAATAGCCGGCGCGCGCTTCCGCATAGAAGGTGTCGGTCGGCTTCTTCGAACTATAGAGAATGGTGCCGCCGTCCGAGTTGCTGCCGTGAAGGGCGTTCTGCGGCCCGCGGTCAACCTCGATGTTGCCGATGAAGAGATCGTCCTTCTGCAGGATGATGCCGGCGTTCGCGCCGTAGTAGACGCCGTTGTAGTAGGTCGCCACCGCCGAGGCTGTCGACAGGTTGTCGGTGTTGCGCCCCACGCCGCGGATGTACGGCCGGTCGTCGATCGAGGTGTAGGAGAGGCCCGGAGTGAAGTCGGTGAGATCCTGGATAGTCGAGATGCCGACCAGGGCGCGCTGTTCGCCGGTATAGGCGGAAATGGCCACCGGGACGGTCTCGATGTTCTGCGAGCGCTTCTCGGCGGTGACCACGAGTTCGCCGACCGTCGCCGGGCCGGCCTCCGTTGTCGCCGCGGCGTCGGCGGCTCGTGATGGTGTCGCGCCAAGCCCCACGAGGGCCGTCAACACCGCCGCGGACGCGCCGCAGAAGAACCTGCTTCCCATAGCCCAGCCTCCCCAACAGACCGGCCCGCTCTAGGCGGCGGGCGCCGACATGTCGCAACGGAAACAAAGCTGAGCCGAAAGGTCTTGCCTGTCAACGCCGCTCGGTGAACGCCCCGTTCGAACCCGAACTGTCGCGGCGCGGTTGCAGAAGAAGCCGGCTCGAGCGGCATGCGACATTGAACAATCGCCGCGCCCACGCTACCTTCATGGCTTATCCCCACAAATCGAGAAGACGATTCCATGGCCCGCGTCACCGTCGAGGACTGCGTTCAAAAGGTCCCCAACCGCTTCAACCTCGTGCTGCTCGCGGCCAACAGGGCCCGCGCCATCGCCGCCGGCGGAGCGCTGACCGTGGTCCGCGACAACGACAAGAACCCAGTCGTCGCCCTGCGCGAGATTGCCGAAGACACGGTCGACGCCAACGAACTGCGCGAAACCCTCATCGGAAGCCTCCAGCGCGTCGACGAGCACTCGGAAGCCGAGGAAGAGGCCGAAACCCTGGCGCTCCTCTCCGATCCGTCCCACATGCAGATGAGCGAGCAAGAACTGGTGCGGGCGCTGCAGAGCGATCGCGACGGCGGGCAGGAGGAGCGTTACTGAGTCTAGACGGCGCCGCAACCGCCCCGCTCTCGCCCACGACGGCGTCCCGCGCCGCCAAGAGCCCCTCTGCGTCGGGCGCCAAGGCGACGCCGGAGCCCCGCAAGCTCCTCCGACAATATGAACTCATCGAGCGCGTGCGCGCCTATGATCCAAGCGCCGACGAAGCCCTGATCAACCGGGCCTATGTCTACGCCATGCGCATGCACGGCTCGCAGAAGCGCGCCTCGGGCGATCCCTACTTCGCCCATCCGATCGAAGTCGCGGGCATCCTTACCGACTATCACCTCGACACGGCGACCATCGTCACCGGCCTGCTGCACGACGTGATCGAGGACACCGAGGTGACGCGGGAGGAGGTCGACAGGCTCTTCGGCCAGGAAGTGGGCGAGCTCGTCGAGGGCGTGACCAAGCTCTCGCGGCTGGAGACCACGGCCGATTACAAGCGGCAGGCCGAGAACCTGCGCAAGTTCATTCTGGCCGTCTCCAAGGACGTGCGGGTTCTGTTGGTGAAGCTGGCTGACCGCCTGCACAACATGCGCACGCTTCAGTTCATTCGCAATGTCGCCAAACGCGAGCGCATCGCCCGCGAGACCCTCGATATCTACGCGCCGCTGGCGAGATCCATCGGCTGCCATCGGATTTGCTCCGAACTCGAAGAGCTTGCCTTCACCCACCTCCATCCGGTGGCCCGCGACGCCATCATCCGCCGCCTCGACGCCCTGCGCTCGGGGCAGGGCAGGGCGGTGGCCCTTGCAAGCGAGGAGATCGTCGCCAAGCTCGACGAGGCCGGAATCGTCGCCCGCGTCATCGGGCGCGAAAAGGGGCCGTTCTCGATATGGCGCAAACTTCAGCGAAAATCGATTGGTTTTGCTCAACTTTCCGACATTTACGCGTTCCGGGTGATCGTCGATTCCGAAGACGATTGTTACCGCGCCCTTGGCGTCATCCACCGTGCATGGCCGAGCGTGCCGGAGAGATTCAAGGACTTCATCTCCACTCCCAAGCGCAACAATTACCGCTCGATCCACACGACCGTGGTGGGTCCGCGGACGATGCGGATAGAGATGCAGATCCGCACCGAGGCCATGGATCGCGTGGCCGAACAGGGGGTCGCCGCCCATTGGCGTTACAAGAACGAGACCTATCGGTTCGATCCCGAGGCGGCCGCCGAGGCCGCGACGGGCGGCGGCGATCCACTCGCCAGCCTGCGCCAACTCGTGCAGGTCCTGGATCAGGGGGGCGACGCGGAGGATCTACTCGAGCATGCCAAGCTGGAGATGTTCCTCGATCAGGTGTTCGTCTTCACGCCCAAGGGCAAGCTCATCAGCCTGCCCACCGGCGCGATGCCCCTGGACTTCGCCTACGCGGTCCACAGCGATATCGGCGACAGCTGTGTCGGGGTTAAGATAAACGGCGAGCTTCGGCCGCTACGGACGATCCTCCAGAACGGGGACGTGGTCGAGGTGGTGCGCGGCGGCAAGACGGCGGCGCCGGCCGATTGGAAGAGCCTCACGGTGACCGGGCGGGCGCGCTCGGCGATCCGGCGCCACATCCGCCAGTCGGAACGGGAGGAGTTTCTGCGCCTCGGCCGCGCCTCGCTCGATGAGATCTTCGAGCGCGCCGGCAAGCACATCGCCGAGGTTTCCCTGCGCCCGGCCCTCGACCGCTTCGCCGCCGCCTCGGAGGCGGACTTTCTTATCGCAGTCGGTCGCGGGCAAATCTCGCCGGCCCAGGTGCTCGAGGTCGTCTTTCCCGGACTGAAGGACACAGAGAAGGCCGCCGCCTCCGCTCGCCGGCGCATAGAAGACGGCAAGGGCGCCCGTTTCTACGTGCGCGGAGGGGGCCTGACGCCCGGCGTGTCCCTCCACTTCGCGCCCTGCTGCAACCCGATGCCGGGCGACCGAATCGTCGGCATCGCGGAGGCTGGACGAGGTCTGACCATCCACGCCATCGATTGCGCCAAGCTTGGCGCCTACGAGGACCAGGAAGACCTGTGGCGGGACCTTCAATGGACCCCCGAAGCCGAGCGCAACACGCTCTCCGACGCCCGGTTGCACGCCACTGTCCGCGACGCGCCCGGAGTGATGGGCCAGACCTGCACCATCATCGGCGAGGCGGGCGGCAACATCATCGGCGTCAACATGCGGCACCGACATTCCGACTTCTTCGACGTCGATTTCGACATCGAGGTCAAGGATGCGCGACATCTGACCCATATCGCGGCGGCCTTGCGCGCCTGCCCGAGCGTCGAAACCATCGAGCGCGCCCGCGGCTGAGGGCAACGCCGGCGCGAGGCGCCAAGACAATCGCCGATGTTGCGGGTAAGCAGGCGTCTCATGACCGACGACGAAGTCCTGGCCGAATCTCGAGACGCCCTGCCGCCTGAACTAGCTTCGATCACCGCCGAGGATCCTGGGCGCCGGACGCTTCCGACATGAGTCGCCTTCGCCTTGGGATCAACATCGACCATGTGGCGACGATCCGGAACGCGCGCGGGGAGGCTTACCCCGATCCGATCCGCGCCGCCGAGGTCGCGCTCCAGGCCGGCGCGGACGGAATCACCGCCCATCTGCGCGAAGACCGGCGGCACATTTCCGATGACGACATCATCGCCCTCTCGGCCCTGACTCGGCGGCGAGGCCGGCCTCTGAACCTCGAGATGGCCGTGACCGCCGAGATGGAAGCCATCGCCCTGACTCACCGGCCCCACGCCGCCTGCCTGGTGCCCGAGCGCCGCGAGGAGGTGACGACCGAGGGTGGCCTCGATGTCGCCGGACAGCACAACCGCATTGCGCCGGTGGTGGCGAATCTGAAGGAAGCCGGGGTCCGGGTGTCACTCTTCATCGACCCCCTGCCTCGGCAGATCGGGGCGGCCAGGGCCGTCGGCGCCCAGGTGGTCGAATTGCACGCCGGCGCCTACTGTCTGGCCGTGCGCGAACGCAGGAGCGAAGCTGGCGCCTTTTTGCGCGCGCTCGAGGACGCGGCGCGCCTTGCGCACGCCATCGGACTCGAAGCGCACGCCGGCCACGGCATCGACTACGAAACCGTCGGCCCGATCGCGGCGATCCCACAGCTTGCCGAGCTCAACATCGGCCACTTCCTCGTCGGCGAGGCGATCTTCACCGGACTGGATGGAGCGATACGCAGGATGCGCGCCCTGATGGACGCCGCCCGGGCGCCGGCAAGTGGCGAGGCCGCGGCTTGATCATCGGCATAGGCTCGGACCTCACCGACATCAGGCGGATCGAACGGACCCTCGAGCGTTTCGGCGAAAGGTTCATCAATCGCATCTTCACCGAGACCGAGCAGGCGCGCTCCGAACGTCGAGCCGATCGCGCCGCCAGCTACGCCAAGCGGTTCGCGGCCAAGGAAGCCTGCGCCAAGGCGCTGGGCACCGGCATGCGCCGGGGGGTGTTCTGGAAAGACATGGGCGTCGTCAATGCAAGATCGGGTCAGCCGACGATGAGCCTTTCCGGCGGAGCGGCGGCGCGACTCGCCTCGATGATCCCGGACGGCGCGCGGGCCGCCATTCACGTCTCGCTGACCGATGACCATCCTTATGCGCAGGCCTTCGTCGTCATCGAGGCGGTGCGCGACGAGCCTGCCCTGCTTGCTCCTGGCGCGGCGAGCGTCTAGCAACCGCCCTCTCTTCCAGAACCGCCCGAGGCTTTCTCCTCCATGACCAAAGCGTCTTTCGCCCCGCCGAAGACCGACAAGAAGCAAGGCGCGGTCGCCGAAACAGTCGAGATCGTCAAGACGGTGGTCTACGCGTTGCTCATTGCGCTTTTCATCAGGGTTCTACTTTTTCAACCCTACACGATCCCTTCCGCGTCAATGGAGCCGAACCTCTACCAGGGTGACTACATCATCGTCTCCAAGTGGTCATACGGCTATAGTCGCCACTCCATTCCGTTCAGCCCGCCGATTTTCAACGGACGGATCCTCTTCCACCCGCCGGCGCGCGGCGACATCATCGTCTTCAAGCTGCCAAGGGACGGTCATACCGACTACATCAAGCGGTTGATCGGCGTGCCCGGCGACCACATCCAGATGCGCGCTGGCTATCTCTACATCAACGGCAAGCAACTCCCCGAACAGCAGGTGAAGATCACCAGCGCCCATGACCGCGGCTTTCCAGAGCAGGTGGCGTGGGTTCGCGAGACCAACCCGGACGGCCGCAGCTACCTCGTCCAGATCCACGGGCGAAACGAGGCGGCGGACAACACCGGCGTCTACATCGTGCCCCCCCATTGCTACTTCATGATGGGAGACAACCGCGACAATTCCGCCGACAGCCGTTTCGACCCGGGTCTTGCGCCCGAAGACCCGAAGCTTGGCGGTTGCGGCTGGGACAGCCGTCTGGACGCGGCGCTGAACTATGATCAGGGGGTCGGCTTCGTCCCTGAAGCCAATCTTGTCGGCAAGGCGCAGATCATCATCCTCTCGTGGAAGGAGGATGCGTCCATATTCAAGCCCTGGACCTGGATTACCGATATTCGTCCCGGCCGGTTCTTCCGACTCTTGAAATGAGGAAGCCCAGCCGATGAACAGCCGAGTCGCGGCGGTCGCCGCGCTCGAGGCCCGCATCGGCTACGCCTTTTCCGATCGAGAGCTGCTCGAGCGCGCGCTCACGCACTCGAGCGTCCGGAGGCCTCTCGCCCGGGCCACCGATAACGAGACGCTGGAGTTTCTTGGCGATCGGGTGCTGGGCCTGCTGGCGGCAGAAGCGCTTCTGAGGGCCAATTCGGCATGGCGGGAGGGTGACTTGAGCCGCAGACATGCGGCGCTCGTGAGCGGCCAAAGCTGCGCCCGCGTGGCGCGCAGGCTCAATCTGGGTCCCGCGCTTCGCCTGGCGGGCGGCGCCTCGAAGCAGGGCGGCCGCGGCCAGGGCCGGATCCTGGGCGATGCGATGGAGGCGTTGATGGCCGCCGTGTATCTGGACGGTGGCCTTGATTGCGCGCGTGTCGTCTTCGCGTCGGCGTGGAGCGAGGCCATGGCCGAGGTGCTTGGCGAACAGCCCAAAGACGGCAAGACCGCGCTCCAGGAGTGGGCGCTGGCCCAGGGGCTGCCGCTGCCGGTCTACGCGCTCGTTTCCCGCTTGGGACCGGCCCATGAGCCGCGGTTCATCGTCAAAGCGGTCGTCGCCGGCTATGCCGAGGCAACCGGGGCCGGGGCGTCTCTGAAATCGGCGCAGACGGCGGCGGCCGAAACGATGCTGCGGCGGGAGCGTGCGGAGCCGTGACCCGGGCCGGTTTCGTTGCGGTGATCGGCGCGCCCAACGCCGGCAAGTCGACACTCGTGAACCGCCTGGTGGGCTCGAAAGTGTCGATTGTGACGCGAAAGGTCCAAACAACGCGATTTCCGATCCGGGGCGTGGCCGTCGTGGGCGAGAGCCAGATCGTGCTCGTGGATACTCCAGGCATCTTCAAGCCCCGCAGGCGCCTCGACCGGGCGATGGTCGGCGCGGCGCTGCGGCAGGCCAGGGAAGCCGATGTGGTCGTCCACCTCGTCGATGCAAGCAACAACCGAACCGCGGCGCCGGTGGAGGGGCGTTCTACCGGCGGCCTGGAGCGCGCCTCGGCCCCAATGATCCTGGCGCTGAACAAGATCGACCTGGCCTCACGGCGCGATCTGCTGCCGCTGGCCGAGCGCCTGTTCGGCCGAGGGGACTACGCCGAAGTCTTCATGATATCGGCGCTCGACGGAGATGGCGTCGAACGACTGAGGACCCGGCTCGCCGAACTGATGCCTTCCTCGCCGTGGTTCTATCCGGCTGAGCAGACCGGCGACCTGCCGGCGCGTCTCCTGGCCGCAGAAATCACGCGCGAGAAGCTGTACGCGCGCGTGCATCAGGAACTGCCGTACGCGGCCGGGGTCGAGACGACGGCCTTCGAGGAGCGGTCCGACGGATCGGCCCGGATCGAGCAGACCATATTCGTCGAGCGCGAGGGACAACGCGCGATTCTGCTCGGGAAAGACGGCCAGACCCTGAAGTGGATAGGCCAGGCTTCCCGGCTCGAGCTCGCGAGAATTCTGGACCGATCCGTGCATCTCT
>Ga0302324_100004557_pt1 | contig 30555 bp, 22 predicted proteins | sample Palsa_T0_1_FD_201949 | JGI IMG/M metagenome (GOLD analysis project Ga0302324, IMG submission 201949) | Peat permafrost microbial communities from Stordalen Mire near Abisko, Sweden - Palsa_T0_1 | ecosystem: Environmental > Terrestrial > Soil > Palsa > Peat permafrost | place: Sweden: Abisko... | reverse complement strand
GTTGAATTTAACCCAGAGGCGACAAGCCTTCAGCTCGAAGCGAGTTGCCATGTTATGCCCATGCAACCACAGCCCGGTTTTCAGGTGGCCCACCCTCAAGAGCGGAGGCCCCTTGACAACAGTCCGCCTTGCGCGAGTCTTCTCCTACGCCGCGTGTCAAGCACCGCATGATTTAGGGAACCCATCACCATGAACACAGACACTGCAGACCAAACGGAGGAGTCGCCTGCCCCTCCCGATGCACTGAAGGAAACTCGAGTCGAACATATCGCTGTTCTCATTGCGGACATGAACCGCTTTCTTTCGAACTTCGGGCAAAACCCGGCCTTCAAGGATGCAAAGATCAGCCTGGCGGAATGGCTGGTCCTTACGATGGTTGCCCAGAAGGTTGCCGACAATCCCAAGGACCTCACCAAGACACTCGGCCTGGCTCCGCCGCGTCTCAAACAGATTTTGGAGCTGCTGACGGGTGCGGGCCTTGTCGAGATTTCCGGCGACTCGTTACAGGGCACCGTAGCAATCTCCGAGCAGGGCCAAAGGACAATCGAAACGATGAGCGCAGCGCTTCAGCCGCGCATTGATGAATCGTTCAGAGGCAGGGAGCGTTCGATCATCGCATTCGAAAGGGGGCTGAAGGTGCTATTGCGGGTCGCTGCTTCCGCGCCCATGCGGTGATGCTGGAAGCTTGTGGACGCTGGCGTTCTTCTTTATGCTCGCAGCACCGCGCCCCGAAATGAGCAAATGGGCCAGCTCGTAAAGTTAACGCTTCCGGCCGGCACAAATCGCTGAAACAACCGATGAACGATGAAGTGTCAGCACCGCGACGCCTAAACTATCTTTTTATATGCGGTGCGCCGCGCTCTGGTACGACGGCTATTGCCCAACTTCTCAACCACCATCCAAAGATCTCTGTGGGGATAGAGCGTTACAAAAATGTCAAGCCCGCCGATCTTGGCGAGCATCTCTTCGTCAGGGAGCGCTTCTTCGATTTTCGGCCGACAGATACCAATATCCGGGCGCGAAAGACTTATGTGCAACTGGAGACGAAATATCAGAATGCCAGGTGGCTCGGCGATAAAGTCCCGCGCTACTACACGAGGTACGACGCCCTCTTCGAACACTTCAGAAAATCCGTCGTCATCTTCATGCTTAGGGATATCCATGCAGTAGCTTCATCGTGGAACAAGAGAGCTCAAGACCCCGAAGACAAATGGCCCGAAAATAATAACTACATCGAAGCCGTGCGGGAGTGGAATGAGGCGCTGGCATTGACATTGAAAATAGGTGAAAAATACCGGAACCGGCTTTTGGTGGTGGAGTATGAACAGTTGTTTTGCGGCAACGTCGCAGTTCTTACGAACATACTCGCCCGCCTGAATCTTGTGGCGCCGAATAACGTGCTGCGGCTATTCCAAAACATGACGCGCGACTGGGAAAAGCGATCCCAAAAGTCGCTCATTGAATGTGAGGGGCAGGCGGACTTTATCAATGCAAACGCCGACATGGAAAGTTACGCCAAACTCCGGGACGCTGCCGTTCAAAATGTTGCGCAGGAGGGCGATCGCCGCGCAGCAAAAATGAAATCGTCAAAACGGAATGCCGAAACCGATTTCATAGGAATATAAGACCGGCCGCGCGGCGCCAGCGCTCACGCAAGCTCGGCACATTGCGCCAGTACCCGCGCAACATGCTGGGGGTTGATAGTGAAATTTTCATCTCTCGGGGAGCGCCTTACTTCGATTTCCTCCGCAAACAGATAGTGGCAACGAATGGAATTCATGGCCCCGATGATGGCATCGTCCGCAAAACAAAAGCGATGCGATGCCACGATATAGTTTGCTATCCCCTGCATTTGAAAAAGCGACAAATACAATTGACTTCCAATCGGCCCCGCCAAGTGCTTGGCTCCCGCGCCGAGACAGATTTGCTCGGCAACACTCAACGTCTCCGGATATATCAATTCAAATCCATATTTGCGGAATTCATCGAACACTTTCCGTTCATTGATAAGCCGCTCACGAAGCTTGAGGGTTCCTCGTCCGAGGAACACTCTGGGAAATTCTTTTTGACCGACGGCTCTTGCGCTCGCACGTTCGATCATCGCGGCACAATATTTCCGAAATTCGGGGTGGAAACACGTGTGCAACCGATACAAAGGATCCGCGAAATATACCTCCGTCATTTTGGCCGGTGTCGCAACCCAGTTGACGTAATCCAGGTTGACTCCCGCTAGTTCAAACAGATCTCTTTGCCATGTCGTAAGTTCCCCGGAATGCAGCGCATAGATTGGAATTCCGCGCCGCAGCGCCCACTCGACTCCCCACACGCGTGGAATCACCTCCAGCAAAAAATGCCCAAACTGGTTCGGAATCGATCCAAGACAAAAGCACGGGCCGCAAATCTCTCGCTCGGCCCGTATCGTTTGGCTCAAGTATCTGACGTTGTCCATTATGGACGTCGTCAAACCGCGATTGGGCTTATTATTTCTCGGAAACGTCGCGTCGAATATCCCGAAATCGCGGTAGGCGACTGTGCCATAGCCGATATATGTGACCCAATCGCAATATGTGATGCCTTTTTCGCAGACCGGCATCTCCTTTGAAAACCAGGACGCGAAATGCGTCGGCCGCAGTTTCTCCGACGGTTCTAATTCCTTTATCGCCATTTCGCCTGAAAATTCGGCGTCCAGGCGTATCGGCTCGGCTTTTCGTTCTTCCATTACAAACCGCTGATAGCCCGCCTCGCCGCAGGGCGCCACAGCCTCAAGATCACTTGTCCGGTGGTTGAACGGACTTACCTTGCGCAGCGTTGCAATCTCAGTGCCGAACGTCACAATTCACCTCTTGGAGCAGCTGTTCGCCACCGGACTACCATCATTGCAAGGCCATCAGGACAGCTGCTGTGAGAAATTTAGCTTGGACAATTAGCAGAGCGCCTTCAATTTGCATAGAATCGCACTTGGGTCCAACATCCCAAATTGTCTTTCAACAATGTGACCGGCAAGGCATTCAAATGGCAAAGCTCAACATCCTCGCTTGCGCCGACCGCAAATACGAGGATTTTGCGCCGATATTCATCGCCGCATGCCTCTGGTCGAATCCCGACGCCACCGTGGAAATCGGCGTCGAGAATAGCGATCAGTTCAATCGCGCCAATCTCCAAGCGGTATCCGTTCTGTCCTCGGCTTATGGTCGCGACGCGTTTCTGGTGCGCGATGCAATTTGGCATCACAAAAACGGCCGCAAAATCCTACCGAATTCCGTAAGATTCCTTACCGAGCCGATGATGCCCTCCGAGTACGTCTATATCAGCGATATCGATATCGTCACTTTGCAGTCGGACATAGCGAATCGACACGTCGCCTTCATGGCGCGCACCGGACTGCCTTACAGCAATTGGCTCCGGACGGGACACGAGCGACTCACGGGCCTGCACTTCTGCCGCCGTGACTGGCAGTACCCTCTGCCGCCATATGAAGACCTAATTGCGACAAGAATCAACGACGAACAGCTGCTTTACATGTTGGTGCGTCGGAAGCTGGGATTCGATCCGCCGATCATAGAAAAATTTAGGCCGCTTCACGGCATACATATGAGCCCCAGTCGCACGCCGAATGGTTCAGTTCGGAACGGACGCGCCAGGCCGGGATGGTATATCAAACCCCATCGAGAAGGCTGGAACCGGTTCCGTAACACGGGGAGTTTTCGCGATCTCGAACCGCATCTGAGCGAGCGAATTCGGACTTTCGTTGCTCAGATCGACGACGAGACAGCCGGCGCGGGGAATGGGGCGAACGAATCCGGCTTGGGCAGCCACCCATAGCTTTCGGCGGCCGGGCAGTTCTTTTGCATGCTGCCGCTGGATCGATATCGCGCGCCGGAAACGGACTCTGCCCGGTTGTCGCTTGGCGCGTGACCCTGATCAGAATCTCAAGTTTTGCGTTCGCCCGGATTTGCTGATGACAACCTCGCCGCTGTCGGCAGCCTGATGCATGAAGGGGCTTTGGAATTGCGGACTCGACCCGATATCAACCAGCGCTCCATTGATTTGCCCTAGTGAAGCCGAGGACTCGTCCCAGGTAAGGATCCCCGCGCTGCCCAGGCCATGAAACGTCACGATGGAGCCGTTTTGCCCGAGCGTCGCTGCGAGAACCGCCGACTGGAACGCGCCAAAACCGGCAAAATCGCTCTTGCGAGCCGCTTGGATAATGATCGGTGAGGAATTGTCGTTAAGCACGAGCCACCTCGAGTCGATCGCATCCCAGTGGTAGCCGCCATTCACCGGATGCACGGCGACGTAAGCGGAACCCGATACAAACACCCAGCCGTTGCGCTCGAGCTTCTGCAGCGGACTGCCGAACCACACACGCATGTCCGACGCGTTGTTGCTGTAGCCCGCCGGCGCCTTTTGCACGATCTGGGTCGCCTTGCTCTGCATTGTCCAGAGCGCATTGTAATAGTTGGTGCCCTTGATCGATTGCGAATACGCGACGACGCGCGCCGACGGATCGCCGGCCAGAAGCACGCCGGCGCTGTGATTTTGGGAACTCGCGGGATTCCACATCGCCGTGGGAACCTTGGCCACGACAGCCGATCCCATGACGAAATCCGGAGTCACATAGGTGACAAGGAGCACCGCCGGAATGTTTGGATTGGTTGAGCCCAGGCGCTCGCGTCCTCGGCGAGTGGAGTTGGGAACGATGCCCGGAGCACGCGCCGTCACCTCGTAAGCGCCCCGCCCCTCTACATCCAGCGCAAGGTCCACGATCTCAGGACTGGGCACATAGGAGCTGAGCGTCGACGACGCCAGTCCCGGCGCGCGCCCGTCCTGCTTTTCACCCTGGCCGAAATACATCCATGACGTGCCATCCATTGGCGACCGTGCTCCAACCTGCTGCGGATAGACGCGTGCCTTCGCACCGCCGTAGACGCCGCCAATCTGCCCCTGCGCCCATTCCGCCCACCACATGTCGAGGAAGTCGTGCGCCAGTCGCTTCAGTTCCGGGTCTTGAGCGTAATCGGCGTAGCCGTAAAGATTCCCGAGCGTGCCGCGGGAATAACCTGGAGCGAAAAACTCGACCAGGCCCCAGCGCGCGCGCGCGCTGATATATGTCTTGGCAAAGCCGGTCCAGGCTGCGTATTGCGCTGCTGCCGTCGAGCCATCCTGGTAACTTCTCGCCGCAAAACGCGCGTCGGATCGCAGAAGGTCGGCTGCCTGCCAGCACGTGGCATCGATTTGCGCCGAGATATTCTCGCTTCCCCAGGGCCACAGATGATCCGGTCCTGCGTCGCTCAATCGGCAGTCGACATTGGCCCAACTCCAGAACAGAGCTGCTATGGACGCTTCGTTCGCAGCGGTAAGGCGTTGCGTGGCCTTCGTGCCGGATCTGCCAAAGAGCCGCACAGCGCGATAGAGAAAACCCGCCCGCATGAAATCGAACGGTCGCAGCGCCACGCCCCCAGGCCCTTCCTCTCCCCGCTCGGCCGTGAGGTTCGGAACATTCGACAGCGCCGCGACTGCGTCCGTGATTTCTGTGTTTGCCGCAGCGATCGCTCTTACATCTGCTCCCAGATAGAGAATTGCCAAGGCCTGATTGAGCTTGCCGAGAGCGCATTGCTCGCCGCCGGACTGGTTGCAGTCGGGACTGGGGGACGGGCTCTCGGTCTCCCAACGCAGCAAATCGATGCGTCGTGTCTCAATCTGCGAATAAACGCGCGATATGTCGGCGTCCGTCAAAGGTGCGGCGTACGTCGCACCGGCGGCCATGAGCGAATAGGCCGAGAACAGCACCGACAGCCATACTCTGAGATATTGCATGGAGCGCTCCGCCAATCGAGGTTCTCCGCCAAGCCGCAGCGCGACAGTCTAATTTGCCAGGAACTCCGAAAATGCCACATATTCCGTGTATGCCGCCTTCTCCACGGAATATTCGAGGGATGTTTCAATCGCGGCGTTTCGCATCGTGCGGCGCGTCTTGTCGTCCAGCGACAAAAGGTCCGATACTGAGCGCAATATTGCTTCCTCGTCTCGCGTGTCCACCACCATGGCATTGACGAAATTGCGGGCGAATTCGTCGGCGCCGCCAAGCTGCGGCAGAACCGGAATGCACCCGCATGCCATGCCTTCCAGCGCCGTGCGGCCGAACGCCTGATAGTCGGACAGATCCAGGAAGATGTCGGAAGTCCGCAGAACCGCCGCCACGCCTTCGCGCGTGAGATGTCCGCTCTGGGTGATGCGTCCGGACGGCCGAATGCCGTTGCGGAACAATTCTTCGGGCGACGCGCCAAAGGCCAGAAGTTCGACCTTGCCGTCGAATTTTTCAGCGATCTGCTCGAGGATTCGTGCGGTTCTCCGCGGTGCGCGGCGCGGCGTCTTGGGGCGGATCATCGCGCAGATGGTCGGAAGGCGACCGTCATGCTCGGGACCCGGATAGTAGGTCCTGTGATCGATGCTCGGGCTCACCTTTATAACGGGCTGGCCGTGATTGGTGCGCACCACATCGCAGAGCCAATCGGTCTTCGCGAAAAGAAGCTGGTCCGGCATGGCCGAATAGGACGTGCGGGCGCGCGTCCACTCCGGTGTGCCGGGCGCAACGAAGAACGGCTCGTAGTCCTGCACGTAATAGGCGGTCCGCAACTTCGTGTTTCCGCACAGAGGCCTGGCGTTCTGCAGAAGGTGAAGCGACTCATATGTGGTCGCGACTGCCAGGTCGCAGCGGACAAGCGCGTCCGCCAGATCCCTGGCATCCTGGAAGACAACGATATCGACGCCGGCTTCATCCAGCTCCGGATAGTTCGTGCGAAAGACGTCCATCGTATGCTCCGTGGTCGCAATCGCCGGCCGCACTCCGAATTGCTTCAGCCCCACGGATTCCTGAACCACAGAATGGGCGCCGCCGCCGCCGCCATGCCCGGGAAGGATAAAGGTAACATTCATGCGCGCGCCCTCATTTGGTCTTGTAGAGCGTTCGCAAGCAGTCGCGGATATGCGCCAGCGCGGCGGTGTCGCCCAGGCGCCGCCCCAATGCCGAGAAATCGATATCGGGGTGGAGCTCGCGAAGGGCCTGCGATCCCGCCTTGGCGAGTTCCTGCCGCCGGCCCGCGCCGAAACTGGCGGATTTGTGATGGTAGACATAGACGTGGTCCGCGACCGACAAGCGGTAGCCGGCCTTTGCGACACGCGCGCACCAATCGTTTTCCTCGCCGTAACCGGCCGGGAATGCCACCTCGTTAAAGCCGCCCAATTCGACGAAGATGTCGCGTTTGATCAGCGTGCAAAACCCGTTGAGAAGGGGAACGGACGGAAAGGCTTTCAGCGAATTGGCGCGAACGAAGCCGCTCAGGTCCTCCAGACTCATATCGGGCGGCAACTCGTTGACGCACCACTTGCCGTTGATGTCGTGCACCTCCGGCGCCGATTGATACGTGGCCGCGTTGGAAACCGGGCCCACGCAGGCGGTGTTGGGGTGGCTCGCGGCACATTCGAGCATGCCCTCGATCCAGCCTTTTGTGACAATCGTGTCGCTGTTGAGAAGTATGACCCAATCGGCTTCCGATCCGAATATCCCTCTATTGGCGGATCTGGTGTAGCCGATATTCTCCGCGTTCCGAACGATCCTCATCCAGGGTTTGTCCCGGATGAATTCGCCGATGCGGTTGTGGGCGACGATCGAGGATGCATCGTCGACCACGCATACCGAATGCGGAACGGACGACGCGCGGCACAGCGATTTAAGGCACTCGAGCGTTTCGTCGACGGCATTGTGCATGCACACGATCACGTCGATCGATCCGAATTCCCGGTAGCGCCACGACCACCGGGAAATGTCGTCCCCATCGGCGGCAGTGGGCGGCGTCTTCGGGCTTGCGCCGTCGCCGGCGACATTTCCCTTCAGCGCGCGCAAATAGGCGCCGTCTTCCAGATAGGGAATTTGCGCGGTGATATTTCCGTCCTCAAAGGTCAATTCGCCGAACCCAAACTCCGTTTCGGGTCTCGGAACCTTGATGAGCTCGATATCCTGCAAATTCACCGAAAAAGGTTCGTTGAACTCGATCGCGATGAAGTCTTCCGAGGAGCCCCGTTCCTCATCGAGAACGGCGGCGGCGTCATCGCGCACATCGACCCAGGACCTGAATGCGAACTTCTGCGGACATTTTGTGACCAGTACGCGGCTGCCGATCGCGGCGACGCGGGCATCGCGCGCCTCCTTGCCGCCGTCAACGAGGTGCGTCGTTCTCCGCAGCAGGAAGATGCGGCTGATCGTGGCCCATTGCCGGGTCTCGGCCTTCGTTGTGGGCAAATGCATGTCGGCGCTTGCGACGAAGCTCAGCGTGTAATCCGCCAACTCCTCGATCGCAACGCGTTTGATGCGGATTTCGAGACGGCAATAATTCGGCACCTCGACGGCAGAGAAGCCGAAAGCGTAACGCACGGCACCCGACGGCGCTTGACCCGGGAGCGGCTTTGCAGGGCGAAGCATGATCGAAGGCGGCCCGTATGCCCGCTTGTTGAAGACGAACCAGCCGGCTGCCGTCTGGAATCGGCCCATCGCCTGGCTGAAATCCAGGCCGTTCGGCCAGGACGACAATTGTGCGTTCTCGATCAGATTTTCCGAAGCGCTCTCCTGGAACGCAGTGGCGGATTTCCTACGAAAGACCGCCTGCTCGCCGCAGGCCACGCCCGCGATCTCGCACCACATGTCGCTGGCATTCACGTCCCCGGTGATCAAAGCACGGACGAAGCAATCCTGGGCCGGCGGCCGGCCATCGCGCGTTGCTACCGTACGCGTCAAGAAGCTCCAATCCGTTCCGATGCCGAATGTGGTCGACGCAATCGGTCCATTGTGGTCGCCGAGTTCGATCGTCACCTCGATGGGTCCCGTCGCGCGAGCCGCCAGCCCGAAGAGAAGGCTGGCGCCAACCTGCTCTACCGCTTCGGAAGAAATCGGCTGCCGCAGTATCTCGACGCGATCACAGCGGCCCTCGGGACATTTCAGCGCAATCAACGTGCCGGACAGGCCATATTGCCGCGACGTCTCCTGGCTGAACGCGTAATACGACTGGAAGGCTTCGCCGACGGCCTTCCCCACCGCCCATGCTCTGGGCGCCCCATCGACCCAATCGCGAAACGTCGGATCTGCAACCAATTCGCCGAGGCGCCGAGGCAGGCATTCCGGTTCCTTCCACGGCGTCTGGTCGCCATCGGCGACGATCGCAACATAGATATCTCCGCCTGGCGCGCGATCGAGCACAACCTCATCGCTTCCCAGCGACAAATCCACGTCCGCGACAAGGGCCGGCGCCCCCGACTTTCCGCCGAAATAAACGGCCAGCTTCAGACCGAGCGCCAGCGAGTCCGGAAGCAGCACGCGCGAGGAGACCGTCAACGCATTGTTCCAGCCCCTGACAATCGTAATTCCAAGCGCGTCGCGCAGACTGGCGCTTTCACCGACTTCGTAAGCCCCGGCCATTCCGATGTGCGCGTCATCGCGCAACAGGTCGGCGATGGTGAGCCTCGGGAACGTCAGGCGGAAACTCTTGAGACTGTCCCCGTCTTCCGAAATATTCAGCCGGACTGCATTCGGCGGCAACCGCTCCCCGCGCAACCTCACGCTGATAATATTGCGGCTGACGATCATATCCGGCGGGATTCGCAACAGTCCCGAGATCTCGCTCGACGACACTTCGACGATTTTGATTTCGGGACATATCGTCTCCGGAGCGATCGTGAACGCACGACACGGCGCAATCGCGCTGCCGTCCGGGGCCAGAACCGCAACCTGGTGGGATTTTCCGTCATAATATCGCGACGGGACCAGAACCTCGAACCCGTGATGGATATCTTCTCCAAATAGCTGTTTGAGACTGGCCCGCGCACGGTCGGCAAGAACAGTCCCAATTTCGACGTCGTCGACCAGAATCGAAACGCGCAGGCTTTGGGACGGATTGCTGCGGGCCGAGGCCCAGCCGCGCAGGAACATTTTGTTTTGAACCGAGAAGTGTCCGTAATGCTCGTTTTCCTCGCCGACGACTTGCGAATCGAGCTCGTCACCGGCATCGAGCGTCGCGCGCGCATCGCCAAATCGCCTTAAGGCGCTGTCATCCTTCAGCACCGCGTGGCCCGAGGAAACCGCGTCGGTCACCGGCCGCCCGGAAAATGCGGCAAGTACGCCCGAAAAGCGACGCGGCTTTATTCCCGCCATGTCTGGTGTCCACAGATTGGCTGCGCGGCAAACCTAATTTCGTTCATATTCCACCTTATCGCCGTCCGCCGACATTATTCGAGCAGACTGACAAGATACTCGCGATAGGTCGAGCTTTTGATCGCCGCCAACTGCTCGCGAAATTCCGCTTCGGACAGAAAACCCTGCTGCAGGGCTATTTCCTCCAGGCACGCGATCTTGAGTTTTTGCCGCTCCTCTATCAGGCGAATAAAGACGGCCGCATCCAGCAGGGCCTCATGCGTGCCCGTATCGAACCAGGTGATGCCGCGCCCGAGCCGTTCCACCTGCAATTCGCCGCGTTGCAGGTACACATCCATCAAAGCGGTGATTTCCAGTTCGCCCCGTTTCGAAGGCGTAAGACCGGACGCGAAATCCGAGACGCGGCCGTCGAAGAAATATAGGCCCGTCAGCGCCCAGTCCGAGCGCGGATTGGCCGGCTTTTCTTCCACCGACAGCACCTTTCCGGTTGTGTCGAACTCGACGATTCCGAACCGCTGCGGATCGTGGACGCGATAGCCGAACACGGTCGCGCCGCTTGCCCGCGCCACGGCCGCGTGCAACAGCGCCGTCAGGCCCGCCCCATGAAAAATGTTATCGCCCAGCACAAGCGCGACCGGCTCTCGGCGGCAAAATTCCCGACCGATGATGAACGCCTGCGCCAACCCCTCCGGCTTGGGCTGAAGTGCGTATTGGATGCTCAGTCCCCACTGGCTGCCGTTGCCCAGAAGCCGAACGAAATTGCTGTTGTCCTCAGGGGTCGTAATCACGAGGATTTCCCGGATGCCCGCCAACATGAGGGTCGACAGCGGGTAATAGACCATCGGCTTGTCGTAAACCGGCAGGAGCTGTTTGCTGATCACTTGCGTTAACGGATGTAGCCGCGTTCCCGCGCCGCCTGCGAGAATGATACCCCTCATTGCCGTGCTTCAGCGGCCGCCGCAGCCAGACCGAGGCGGTCCCCACGATACATGCCGGCGCCCTTCCGCCAGTCGCTTTGCTCGACATACCAACTCACCGTCTTCGCAAGCCCGGAAGCGAAATCCTCGCGCGGACGCCACCCCAGGGCATTGCGGATCTTCGACGGATCGATTGCGTAGCGCGTGTCGTGCGCGGGGCGATCCGTGACAAATGTTATGAGCTTACGCCGTGAGACGCCCCCTTCGGGAGGCACGAGCCCATCGACGAGATCGCATATGGTCTGCACCACCTCTATGTTCTTACGCTCGGAATTGCCGCCCACATTGTAGCTTTCGCCCAGTTTGCCGCGGGACAGGATGAGTTCCAGAGCACGGGCATGATCATCCACGTAAAGCCAATCGCGAATCTGCGCCCCGTCGCCATAAACTGGCAGCGATTCGTAACCGAGGGCCTTGAGGACCATCAGGGGGATCAGTTTCTCGGGAAACTGCCAGGGACCGTAATTGTTCGAGCAATTCGACATGACGGCCGGCACGCCGTACGTCGCGTGCCAGGCGCGCACGAGATGGTCGGAACTCGCCTTCGATGCCGAATAGGGAGAATTGGGCGAATAGGGGCTTTCCTCATGGAACAGCCCGTCGGGGCCCAGCGAGCCGAACACTTCATCCGTGGAGACGTGATGGAACCGGAACTGCTGCGCCAGAGGGCGCGGGCTGCGCGCGAGATAGCCCCGCACGGCCTCGAGCAGGATGTAGGTGCCCACGATGTTGGTCGTGATGAAACTGGCCGGACCGTCGATTGAACGGTCGACGTGGCTTTCGGCCGCCAGGTGCATGACGGCGCGCGGCCGGTGGGTGTCGAAGATCATGCGCAACGCGTCGGCGTCGGTGATGCACGCTTTGACGAACCGATAGCGCGGGTGCTTCTCAAATTGCGCCAGTGCGTCAAGATTGGCGGCGTAAGTTAACTTATCCAAATTGACGACGACATCGTCCGTATGTGCCAGAAGGTGCCGGATCACGGCCGAGCCGATAAACCCCGCGCCACCGGTTACAATGATTGCAGATGACATCTGCTGCCCCAACCCTGGAAATAGCTAAGTCCCCAGCCTATCAGAAAAATTCCGGAAGGCCAGCGAGGCGGGGGTGGGCGCGGTCGCGCTCGAGGACGATGGCCTCGACTTCCTCGATGGGCCAACGCACGCCAAGCGCCGGGTCGTTCCAGAGAAGACCCCGCTCGTGGTCCCGCGAATAGGGCGCATCCACCTTGTACAGAACCTCCGTGTCCGGCTCCAACGTGCAGAAACCGTGTGCGAAGCCATCCGGGATAAAAAGTTGATTGCCCTGTTCGGCGCTCAAGGTTACCGCCGCGCTCTGTCCGTAGGTTGGAGACGCCTTCCGAATATCGACCGCGACATCGTAAATGGATCCGCGCAAAACCCTCACCAGCTTGGCTTGGGCGAATGGCGGAATCTGGAAATGCATTCCCCGAACGACGCCTCTCTCACGTGACAGGGACTGGTTGTCCTGCACAAAAACCCGGTCGATGCCCACCGCCGCGAACGCAGCGCGGCTATAGGTCTCGCTGAAATAGCCGCGAACGTCGCCGAAACGCGGCGGAGTGACGTAAAGAACGCCGCCAACGGAAAAAGTTTCGACCTTTAGCGCCGCCATCCGATCACTCTTGAACTCGGCCCCCGAAGGGGCGTTAACCTTTATGCTGCTGCGCCGTTTGCGGGTGGCCTATCTGCCGGCTACCCGCCGGCGGCCGGTCGACCCATCTTAATCTCGGTCAACACGTCCGAAAGGGCAACCCGCCATGAGGGTTGCACAATTCCGAATTCTTGCTGAATCCGGGAACAATCGAGAACGGAATTGGCGGGCCGGACGGCAGGGGTCGGGTATTCGGCGGTCGTGATCGGGGATATCTTTGGAACAGACGCAAGCGCCGCCCCTTCGATGACGGCTTTGGCAAAGCCGAACCAAGTGGTGGGGTCTTTGCTTGTGAAATGAAATGTACCCCAGGTGCCGCGACCCTCGGCACGCGCAACAACCAGACCCCTCAACGCCAGCGCGATGTCCCGGGCGGACGTCGGCGCACCGTGTTGATCGGCCACCACACGCAGCTCAGGCCGCTCCGCGCCGAGCCGCAACATCGTTCTCACAAAATTGGCGCCGTGACCGGCAAATACCCAGGATGTCCGGACGATCAGATGTCGCTCCAGCTCAGCGCGAATCCCGGCCTCCCCTGCTTCTTTCGTCCGGCCGTATGTCGAGATCGGACAAACCGCATCGACTTCCAGATAGGGTGCAGCCTTGCGTCCGTCGAAAACATAGTCGGTTGAAATATGAACGAGGGCGGCGCCGAGGCGTGCGCACGCCCGCGCAATCTCTCGGGGAGATTCGCCATTGACCGCCATGGCGAGTTCGGGCTCGGATTGCGCCCGGTCGACCGCTGTGTAAGCCGCGGCGTTGATCACGAAATCGGGCGCAATCGGCTCGATTGCCGCGGCAATGGTCGAAGGGCGCGAGAAATCGCACGTCTCGCGCCCGAGTTGAACGACTTCCGTTTGTTCGGGCCACGTCAACCGCGCAAGCTCGCGGCTCACCTGACCCGATTTGCCGAATATGAGCACGCGCAAGCAAAATCTCCCACTGCAATCAATGCTTCAAGGTGCCTTATCGGCCCTTGAACGCCGTCCTGACACTAAACGACTTCCTCCGGTCGCAACCGGGCTTTTCCGTCTTCATGATGTTCCAGAATGTCCACGCCGAACCGATCCTGAAGTGCCTTGGCCAATTTTTGAAGCGTTGCAAGCCTCGCGGGAAATGTCGTTGAAAAGTTTGCGGAAGCCAGCTCAACCGCCTCACACAACCTGCCGACATTGGCTGCAATACTCAACTCCGACCTGAAATACTCCATGCGCTTCTGCCGGTCCGCGACAGTGTTGAACCAGCCATCGCGAATTCCGTCCAGCGCGATCTGCAATTCTGCATCCGTGTCGACCGGAATCACGATACCGTCCGAAATCAATTCGGAGAAGGGCGCGACACGACTTACCAGGACGGGCAGGCCCATGGCCAACGCTTCACCCATCTTTGCCGGACTCTGAAAGGCGGATATTCCGGACGAAGCATCCTGAAGAAGGCAAATCGCGTCGGCGCACTGAATGAGTTCCGGCAGCCGCGCATAGGATTGCGTTCCGAACACGCGGACGAACGCCGGATTTTGTTTGGCGATTGTGGCGATCGAGCCGATGCTCTCCTCGAAACCCATCACGCACATCGTCAAATTCGGGTCGGCTCGTCGAACGATTGCGTCGGCAATGCGCGCGATGCCCTTATGGTCACGCGTGGTCCCCAGAAAAAAAACAACCTTTTCCCTGTCGCTGATCCCAAGCGAACGTCTAACGTTCGCGCGAACGCTCTCGTCGGGACTAAATCTTCTCTCGTCTCGCGCGTGTCGCAAGACGATACCACCGAAGCGGCGTCTCAACTGTTCATTGCAAACGGTGATCGCATCTGCTTCGCGAACCAGCGTGTCGCAGTAACGTGTCCATATTTCACCTGTAGGATTGTCGATTTCCGCCGCTTTGCTCCGCAATCCCTCCGTCAATTGCTCGAGTGTCAAAGGTGCCTGATTCCGAAGAAATGCGAGCTCCAGATCATCGATGTCCAGGATCAGGGGACATTTGTTGCGCACACTCAGAATCATTCCCAGCAGCAAACTCGTGAATCGAGGCTTGCTGACATAGACGACATCGAAAGCTTCGGCGTTCGAAAGTGCGCGCAGCGCAGAAAGATACGACCGCACATTCGACGCAACAAAGCCGCGGATCGGCAACGCGGCATCGCGCATAGGAGCCCACAACTCCCCGCCGCGCTGCGGGATCAATGTGCCCACCAACTCGACATGGAATTCACGCGACGCGACTTCGCCGATGGTGTAAGCTCGCCCCAAGGCGTTTTGACCCAGGCTGCAGCAAATGACAGCCATCCGGGATTTGCCGCCGGGCCGATCGGTCAAGGCCGATCCCGGATTGAGCAACGTTAATGCCGGATCGGATTCCGGCGCCCGCGGCGCACCTGTCACGGGCGACACGATATTGCGCAAAGGCCCCACAGTGCGCGGCACGGCGAATGCATTCGATTCCAGCGTTGCGCGCGTCTCGATCAACGCAGCGGAGCCGAGATCGACCGATCTGCATTCGCTGCTCAGTTGGATGCAGAAAAACGTATCGAGTTGAGGACCGACCTGCGGCGTCTCAATTTTCGCCGAGCAGGTTTTGCCGCCTCCCCCGTCGGCGATGGAACCGAAAATCCGGGAGATCATCTCCAACTTGCCGGAAGCGTTCATCGCCACCAGATATACCCCATCGATCAAAGGATGCATCTCTTCGCTGATGGATCCCCGCAACGTAATCTCCGCGAGGAGAGAGCGTGACGCGATCGCTGCGGGGTCAAGCGGCGTGAGAAGCCGCAACGCGCGCGCCGCGCGAGCGACGGTGATCCGCAAACCCCGCGCATTCGCCGGTTGAGACACGGAAACTGCGAATTCGTGGGAGCTGCCCAGGAAATCGATAAACCAATGAGGCGCAATCTGGTGCATTCGGGACAAGGACCCGACGACAGGCGCGGCGTCTCGGAACTCTTCGTTGGCGATGAGACGCCCGGGTCTTCGGGCAGTGTGAGTCGGAATGCGTCCGGTGCCGTCCAGGCAACGAACGGCCAGCCGCCCGAAGCCGGCGATTTCCTGCGCATCCCGCACATATTCTTCGTCGAAATGTAGATCCGAGTGTCCAGAGGCAACTTTTTTCCGTTTAATCCAGCGCGGTCCGCGCGAGATGCATACTTGCGCAATGCCTCTGCGGAAGCATTGAATTGCAAGATTCAGGGGCGCCTGAGGCGCCAGAAGATCGATCGGCGGAAAGTCATCGACATCGCTGCGACGAAACACAATTCCTTCAAATCCTAGCTGGTTGACCAGTTGGAGACTCTCAAGACGGTCGTCGCATCTATATTGGAGTTGAGATTTCGGCTGCCCGTCAAAGAAGTCGGAATAGACGACACCCTCGACCCCTACGACTTTCCGCTCGACTGCGATATTGTCGTAGGCAGCAATCAGTCTGCGGACAAATCCCGCGGGATAGACCAGCCCTTCCTTCAGGAAAAGACAATAATCCAACCGGCTCAACTGCGAGACATCGAAATTGCCGTCCGGCATCACCGTGACATTCTTGAGCCGGTCCACCCACGATTCTCTCGGAAGTCCTCTCCGTAAAACCAGATTGATCCGGTCGACGCTTTCACCGATGCCGGTAACAACGTCCGCCGTCGCCGACGCATTGCCCTCGGGTGCGACGAGCCAGGCGACAATCACCGGTCAGCTCCGCTCGACGACGGTAACGGGGCTCGGTTCGAGGATGTTTCCTGTTGCAGCCAGTGCGGCAACAACCTCGTATTCGGGCAGGACATTGGAGCCGAGAAGCCTTTGACGCGTCGTGATTTCGGCAAGTCGCCGTCGCGCGGGCCCGCGATAACCGTCTTCCAGTCCCTCGCATCCGGGATTTCGAGTGAGCGATGTCTCCGACCATAAACTCACGATCAAGGGTTGCTTCATTTGGTGGACGGCTCGGTCTCCCTCGGCATTCCTTATTCTTTCTTTCAATTCCGTGTCTCCTCCGAAGCGCACCGAACGGTAGGGTCCATAGCGGACAAATGTCTCCTTTGGCGCCATGATCGTGACAGGCGCATTGCGCAAAGCCGACTGGTCCTTGTAAAAAACGAATTCTCCCGACGGCCGCACACGAAGCAGGCGTGCAACCACGGCGCTCGGCCGTTGAGAAACCAGAACACCGACCTGCTGTCTTATGCGCGAAGGCAATGCGAAGTCGTCCGCGTCATGAAAGGTGACATATTTGCCCTGCGCAACGGCCAATAACGCGTTTCGAATGTTGTACGCGCCCTGGTTCGCATCCGACCTGAAAACACGGACCCGCTCGTCGCGCCCCGCTTCCCGCTTGATGACCGCCATTGTCTCATCTTGGCTGGCGTCGTCGCAGATCAGGAGTTCGATAGCTTGATATTCCTGGCGCAATATCGATCGAATGGCATGTCCCACAGTGCTTGCCGCGTTATAGGCCGCCATAATCACAGATACACGCGGCCCGCCTGAAACCGGCAAGCTGCGATGGAACTGCATATTGTCCAGGATGTTGGCGCCGAACGTCACGGTCGCCACTTTGCCGACTTTGTGCGGCGCCAGACATTTGTTCAGGTACTTGCAGTACGAAGTCTCCGACTTGCCCAGTTCAGCATTGCACAACAATAGATAGTTCTGCGGCTCGAGCACGAACAGGCGTTTCTTCGTTCTGTGGAGAGTGTGGATCGCGACGGTAGCGTCGGCGTGCGACAAGGAAAATGCATCGAGCTTTCCGGACGGAAGCAGGAAATCTGCCGGGTCCCGAGCTGGCGCGATACCGAGCATTCGGGCGTGGGTGACCAGTTTGTCGTTCAGCCGAACCGCACCTGCATTTGCTTCCAACAATGTGCGCGCAACTTCGGCATTGCCGACGGCGGTCAGCGCTTCGACCAGCGGAACAAGCAGGGCTACCTGATGCGACGCCTCCATATCCGGCCAGGTCGCAAGCGCATAGCTCGAGAGGCGTTCGGCCGTCTCATAACATTCCAGACCCACGGCAAAGCTTAACGCTTCCCCCAGCCACGCTGCTTTGTCGGACTTTCCGCCCAATGCCAGCTCGTCGTTGAGTTTGCGCAACCTGAGTTGCGATCGGCTCTTCGCCGGAGCGAGCGAAGCGTCATTGCTGATTGGACCCCCGGCGCTTGCCGCGCTTCGCCCGGCTTTCGTCGCAAGCGCGGCCACTTTCGACGTCAGGCGCTTCGCGCCGCGCCGTGTCAGATCGATACCCCTCGCCAAATGCTGGCGGTCGAACTTTCCCGCCTGTCCGACCACCCTGGCCACCAAGTTCTTCTTGTTGACTCGTATGTTGGGTGTGGATCCGGCTATGGCCACGGAGAGGCTGCCATCGGGAGCCATATCGGCTGCATCGAGTCGCGTGCGAAACTCGCCGAATTCCACCGCGCCGCGGCCTGTCAATCGGATTGCGATCGTGTAGGAGGCGGTATCGCGCGCAAGCGTCAACGAACCGTAAAACCGGTCATGCGCATGACGCAGTATCGCTTGCCGGAGCCGCAAGCCGTCCGAATTATACTGAAGGACGTAGAGCGTGAGTTTCGGCGCGCCTCGAACGATTTGGGCAGACAATTCGACAGTCAACTGCCGCTCGCGCGCGAGCTTGAGAGCGGACCGCCCGGGACCCCATTCGAAGCTCGCGCTGTTTCCCTTCTCGACGACATATCCCGCTTTGCCGGTCTCGATCTCGAATTCGACGGTTGTCGACGCGCCCGCAACCAGGCGCGCACTTCCGACGCGCTGCAGATACGACAAATCGAAAGTCACAAACCCTTCGTCCGACTCTTCGAAAAATTGAGGCAACTTCATGAGCATAGAACTGGAATCCCCACCGATCCCGTAACCCGCCAATGCAGGTCGTATCGGTCGCCACGAGCGTCTCGCAACACCCTGTCTAACACGCCGGGCGGCGGAACAGCATGACTGCCACAGTCATTTCGGAGCCAAATCCTGATAGCTCCTGGTGTTAATTCCCACCCAGTGGTCGAAAATGCTGCCAAGATCGAGTGCAACGCCACCCCGGGTCTTCGCCAAATCCACCAGCCATTTGCCGAGATAGCCCGCGCCCACGAGAACCAGCCGATTTCGCGGGAGATCCCCGAGCCTTTCCGCCACACCTCCAATGACCTCCGGTAAAGGGCCGGACGCAGCAGGTTTTTCGCGAAGCAATGGCAGAGACGCGTGACGCGGAGGCACAATGATGTTTCCCGCGACGCTCACTCCAAACCGCTGCTGCACGACCTCCGCCAATCCGGGATGACAGGAAACCAGGACGACTTCTTTCGAGCGCGCCAAGAGCTCCGGGTATAGATTCCATCGCGCGAGATCTTGATGCAGATGGCATGAGGTAAATCGTTGCTTGCCGGGACTTTGGGAACGGAAGCGCTCGACATTCTCAAACGTATACAGGATCGAGCGCAGTCCTCGTCCCGTTCGGCCTCCGTCAAGCTCATCGTTCTCGTGAAGTTTGATGTCGCGCAAAATGCGTGAGACCGTCGGAATGCCGATGCAATCGGCGTTCCAGATTGCGGATGAAACCTGCTCTGAAATTCGGGCTCGGTCGAATGCGTCAAGCTCCGTGCCCCACCATGCCCGTTCCCTGTCGGCCATGTCCTCTAGCGCGAATTTGCCGAGATGCGGCTCGTAGGGCAGGCAGCTACTCTCCCCGTCGCCAACCCGAACAAATGAAAATGATCTGCCGTTTGCGAGCCGGTCCGTGACCAAAGTAACGAACTTGCGGCACTGGGCTTCCGATATATCCGTATCGAAGAGAGCCAGGGGCGCCGTCGACGCCAGCACGCCTTCGAGGGCAATGACGCGGCGCAAAATCGATTTCGGTTTTGGCTTTATAGGCGATCGCTCCAGCATTGTGAGAAATCGCTCGTCGAACCCGCGCTCGCCATTGTCACCCGCCGCTGAGCCATCCCGCGGGAAATATGCAAAGATCAATCTGCTGAGCCGGGCGGCCGCTATTCGGTAGTCCGGCTTTCGACACAGGCTTCGCAGATACTGCCTGACGACGAGACGAATCTTGGCACGATCAGATTGCTCGGAGTAAACGTTCGCCAGACCGATCACGAAGCCGCTGTCACGCGATCGCGTGCTGCGGTTCTCGATCAAGGTGCGAACTCCTGCCTCCGCCACTTTGATATTTCCGGCCTTCAGCGCCGCGTGGATCGTCTTGCGGACAAAGGTCGCGTCGGCGGGGAATCGAGCTGCTGCCGTCGCCCAGAATTCCGTGTGGTCCTGGTGGGGTTGCGAATACGCCAATATCTCGCCCCGCAGATGCGCAGCGCGTCTCGGGTCAATTCTCGCAAGCCTGTCTGCAAGCTGGCCGGCTTTTGAAACATTCCCGGCGGCGAGAAGTTCGCGTCCGCGCCGTTGATGCGCCATGGGGGTCTGCGGGATGCGACTGAGAATCCCCCTCAAGCCGCCTAAGACCAACCCCGGAACGCTCCTGGCTTTGTGCATGGGATTGGTCTGGTCCGCGACATCATCCAGTCTAAATTTTGCGATGATCCCTGACGTTGGATGCAAGAAGATGGAAGATCATGAAGACAACCGATGCCACGAGCAAAATTCCGGCTTCATCGAGCAACGCGTCCGGCACCGCCGTATCGGTTGGCAGCGTCGCATTCGACACGGGAATCAGGAACACAACCTGCTGCGATGCCATGCTTTCGGCTGCGGCCATCGCCTGCTCCGCCGACGACAATTCTGCTTCTGCAACAGGGCGATCGATGGGCTGGGCAGTTTCAACAGCGTTCCAAGCGAAGGTCAATTGGTCCTTGGCATATTTGATCGTTGCCTGCTGCATCGTCTGGGTCAGCATGGTCACAAAGTTTGTCGACGCGGCCAAAACCGCCATGTTGATGGCTTGCGCGCGCTTCGCATCCCAATCCAGCACGTTGACCGTAATCAGAAGCGTGGTGGAATCCTGCGAGACAGTCACCATCTGCTGATAATACGCCAGGAAATCTTCATCGCTGGCATCGGGCGCCAAGCGCCAGAAAGGACTGTGAGACGGCGACGAATAGACACTGCGCAGGTGAAATTTCTTGTCGAGTACTCTCAGCATCTCCGGCGATTGGATGTACGCCATTACTTCGCCGCTCTCGGTCGAGCCGCCGGCGCTCCCGAGCAGGCTGCTGCCCATCATCGAGCTGAGACTGGAGGACGACGAAGAGTTCTGCAAATTGACGAGCGCTATCGATTCGTAAAACGAATCGGCAAAGCCATAGAGATAGACAAATCCCATCAAGCCGATGATCGGCACGACATTCCAGAACGTGAATAGGCGCCACAGCCTGCGAGCCCATTCCCAGGACAGCCCCGGCTGGGCCCCACCTGCAGAATCGCGCACGCCGCCCGGCGACGGCAGCGCGACATCGACCGGGTTACCGACCACGGTCGGTACCTGTCCCAAGGTTGTCTGCCCGGCTGATGGCACGTGAGCCTCCTTCTCGCTTCCACAGTGCTAGCAGAGAACTGGTATACCAATCAACGATTTGCGCCTAAGTCCCATGGTCAATGATCCCCCGCAAAGGCGGCGACGCAATACGAGCCGGCCGCCAGTGGCGACAGCCCTCGCGGAGGGTTCCGGTCGCGGCTGGAAATAAGCTCCTCCAAACAGTTCGGCTGTCGCCCTGCCTTGGTCGGCGCGCGATACGGCGGCGATCGTTGACCGTTTCATCGTCGACCGCTTCGCAGAAGGAAACGCCGCCAAAATTGCGACAGCCTGCCGACGGCTTCTAGATACCTACTTCAAGCACAAACTCATCTTCGGCCGCTTCGCCGCCCGCTTCCCCCTCTTCGGGTTCGTCGCCCGCGGCCTTAGCGATGAGCCCGTTATAGTGTCCAATTCCTTCCTTGACGTCCGGAAACCGCGTGAGCTTCCCATCTTCCAGAACGAATACCGTGTCGCAAAGATCGGCGACTTCTTTGTGCTGGCTGGTGGCGACGACGATCGCTTTCTCAGCGCTCAGCGACTTAACTATTTCAATCGCTTTCGGCCTGAACTCCTTGTCCATGGACGCCACCCGCTCATCAAAAAGGCAGATGTCGAATCCCAATCCGACGCCCAGTCCGAAAGCGAGCCGCGGCCTCACATGGCGCGGACATTCGCCGAGCCGTGAATTCAGAAACTCCGTAATCTCGACCAGGCCAGCCACGTCACGCAGGATCTGCTCGTTATCCAGCCCGTAAAGTCTCGTCAGAAAGCGCATATTCGCGGCGACAGTCGAGGCAGGGACGAGAAAATCGCTCAGCGGTATTGGCCACGAAGCACTCGACCCCCGCTCGATCGTGCCGACGTCCGCATGGTCCGTCCCGCAGATTATTCGAAGTAGCGTGCTTTTCCCGGATTTCGGCAGGCCAAGAACCGCGAAACGTGCTCCCGGATCGATACGGAAGTTAAGGTCTTCGAATAAAATGTGCGTACCGCCGCCGCGACGCACGGTCTTGCCGACCTGGTGAAGTTCGATGCTCACACCGGCACTCGCAAACGAACATAGCGCTCAAGCAGGAGACCCAGAATCAACACACCTATCGTGCACTCCATGACATAAAACGGATTGCCGACCGGCGTCTGATACGTAGAGAACCAATAGGTGCGCATCAGTTCCGAAACATGCAGCATCGGATTCCATGTCAGATAGATCCAGTACTGCGCCGGTATCGACGTAACCGTGAAATAAACCCCCGAAAGTATCAATCCGAAGCGCCAGATTACTGCGAGCAGTTTCGGCGCGGGCGGAAAAACGCGGACGAGGGGCATCGTTATCATCCCGAATCCAATTCCGAGGAACCAGCTCAACAGGTAAATCAGCACCAACCCCGCCAGCGATCGCGGAGCCCCCGGGCTTTCGAAGAAAACACACCCTATGACCGCAATAAAGAATATCAGGCCATATGTGCAAAGAACCGACGTGGCCTTTGCAAGCATGATGTCGATCGGCGTCACATGCGGAAGCAGCAGCAGTTTTTTCCTCTGCCCGACGATCTGAAGCATTCCCGCCGCCGTATTGTGAAATGTAAACCACGGTACCCCGCCGAGCAGCAGGAAAAGCACAGGCGGCATATTGGGGGGGCTGAGACCGCGAAGGAAGACCTTCAACGCCATGAGAGCCGTGAGTGAAATGCATACTTCCGCCACGGCCCATGCATAGCCGTAGACGTAGCTCGAGTTTGAAGACTGCATCTCGCGCACAGTGAGTGCTATGACGACCCGCAAATGGGCCGAGAGCGACTCGCTCATGCTGGGAGTTGCTGCGCTAACAGATTCCAAAGCTTGCACGCCCCGCCGCTGAATGATCGACAATACCGGAAGGGCCGCCCCCGGGTCGCCCGGCTCCGCAACAATCGAACTTGTCACGAAATTCAGGCCATGACAATCCGTTCGCGTCTGTTCAGGACATTTCGCGTGGCGTTTCGCGTATCCACAATCAAATCCATCGATTCCACCAGCGTGTCGTAATCGACAATGTCGTGATCCGTCACGATTAATGCAGCGTCGAACTGTTCGGCGAACGCGCCGGGCTCCCACAGCACGGATTTCCGCCCCGAAAACTCCCTGTATTCTCGTGTGGGCGGAATTTCCGGAACCCAAGGATCGAAGTAGGCAACTTTGCTGCCGCAGTCCTCGAGAAGACTCATGATCGCCAGCGCGGGGCTCTCGCGCATGTCGTCTATATTTTTCTTATAGGCCATTCCGAGAAGAAGAATGCGAGCGCCGTTGATGCTCTTTTGTTTGCGTGAGGACAACGCGCTGGCCATGATATTTACGACCTGACTCGGCTCAGCCGTATTGATTTCTCCCGCCAGCTCGATGAATCGCGTCGGAACCTCGAATTCGCGCGCCTTCCAGCTCAAATAGAAAGGATCAATCGGGATGCAATGGCCGCCCAATCCCGGACCCGGATAGAACGGCATAAAGCCGAACGGCTTCGTCGACGCGGCGTCAATGACGTCCCATATATTGATGCCCATTTTTCCGTAGACGTGCTTCAACTCGTTCACGAGTGCAATGTTGACGGAGCGAAAAATATTTTCGGTGAGCTTGACCGCCTCCGCCGTCGCGGTCGACGAAACGGGTACGACCTGGTCGACGATCGATCGGTAGAAGGCCTCGGCAAGCATCCGGCTTCCCGCATCGTCCGCGCCCACGATTTTGGGGATGCTCTTGGTGTTGAATTTGCGATTGCCCGGGTCTTCTCGTTCCGGTGAAAATGCCAGGAAAACGTCGCGGCCCACCTTTAAGCCCGTCGCTTCCAGGATGGGGCCGAGTATCTCCGCGGTCGTGCCGGGGTAGGACGTGGACTCCAGACAAATGAGTTGACCAGCCCGAAGGGTCCGAGCCACGCATTCGGCCGTGCTTCTCACGAACGACAAATCGGGTTCCCGATTCTTGCTGAGTGGAGTCGGCACGCAAATGACGATTACATCGGCATAAGCCAATTCGGCGAAGTTGGTCGTGGCACGGAACCGCTTGCTAGCGCGCATTGCGGCGGTCTGGTCGTTGGAAACGGTTCGTAACGTCGAGCGCCCCTCATTGAGGGCGGCGACCCTCTGGGCGTCGATGTCAAATCCGACGACGTGACAACCCTTGCTGTTGGCTGCCAATGCTAACGGCTGGCCGACATACCCCAGGCCGATGACCCCAATGAGCGCCTGGCGCGCTGCGATACGCGCGACACAATGCTCGATGTTGGTCGCCTCAAGATCGGTCGCTGCAACAGGTTCCAACGCCATTTCCCAACCTCGTTTGATCGGACAAACTCATCTTGGCTAATCCCAGCAAGAAACGTGCCAAAAGCAGACATTTTCGGCAGCTAACCCGGGGAAACGCGGCCAATTCTGCAGCCGCCAAGCTACCGCCAACGGGGTTTCGCGCGCCACACGAAAATATAGCCGCAGAATCTTCGGAATCCGTGCCATTTCCATAGTTGATCGTCTTCGACGATCCCGGATTCGAGCAAGGGAAGGTCGTTCAGAGCGTCCGTAGCGTACCTCCCTCGCAGATATATCGCTCACCAGTCCTGGGACAGACCAGATTGTCGCCCAGGCGCTCACCCGTCCGGCTGACCCAGCCCAGGAACCGTGCGGGGGTCCCGACGACGAGCGCATAGGACGGAACATCCGCTGCCACGACGGCGCCCGCGCCGATCATTGCGTATTCGCCGATGACGACACCGCAGACAATCGTAGCGTTGGCGCCTATCGAAGCCCCACGCTTCACGAGCGTCGGCCGGAACTCATCTTTTCGTTCGACAAAGGCACGAGGGGTGCGCACGTTCGTAAACACTGCGCTCGGTCCGCAGAACACCTCGTCCTCGATCGTCACGCCCTTATAGATCGAAACATTGTTCTGAATTTTGCATCCGTTTCCTATCGTAACGTCGGGACCGACGGCCACGTTTTGGCCCAAGACGCAGTTCTCACCGATGACGCTGCCCGTCATCACATGACAGAAGTGCCAGATTTTCGTGCCGTCGCCGATGACCGCGCCATCGTCGATGACCGCGCTTTGATGGGCAGAATAGGTCATCGTCATTGGCGCGGGTCCTCGATGGTCTGCGTTGTCGACCTTAGCTCGACGATACAGCCCGCCGCAGCGCGGCGGCCAGTCGCGCCGACATGGAGACGTGGAATCCGGTTCGAACTCATCTCGCCAATCTCGAATCGATCTTCCGTCCCGATTCCGGTGTGTTCTGCTGCGTGTTCGCCGTGATGGGTCCAAAGATCGGCTGAGCGTCCGGGTTCAACGAGTCATAGAGCTCCGTCAGTGGACGCACATAGGCGGATTCCCAGGAATCGTCTTCGATAAACCGACGGCATCCTTCGCGCGCCTCGCGAAACTGTTCGTCGGTCAGGCCCCGGATCATTTCCGCGAGAGTATTGGACGTGCAGATTTGGGGGAGTATCCAGCCGCAGCGATATGTTTCGACCACCTTCCGGAGTTCCGGAAACGGCTGAACGATAAGGGGAACGCCGGCGCCGGGAAATTCCCAAAGCTTGTTGGGCGTGCAGAACCAGTGATTGAGCACGTCTCCTTCGTAAGGAATGATCCCGAGGCTCGCACCCGCGGTCCAAAGCAGAACTTCTGCGCGCGGGGCACCCCGGATGAATCTGACTTTGGTAGGATCGCGCGGCGCCGCTGCACATTCCTGAGCCTGCGGCCCAGATGGCTCGGTTAACGCGATTTCGCGAAGCTCGTTTTCCAGGGGCCCCCAACCCATCATCACCAGCGTCCAGCCTTCCGGCAGGCGGCCGGCCGATCGCACCAATTCCTGCAAGCCCCGCCGCGCGGTGAAGCCGCCCTGATAGAGCAAAATCTTTTCGGACCTCGGCAGCCCCGCCGCTTCGTGAAGCCTGCCGTCGTAGACGGACTTAGGCATTCGTGTCGCCGCGTTGCGGATGACGACGGCCGGGCTCAAGTCCGGATGAATGTGGCGATAATAATCCGCGATGCTCTGATTAACGGTGATGAAGCGATCGACGATCGGAAGATATCGGCGGTGCAACAAAATGTAGTAGTCGACGACTGCGCGCCGCCTGACGGCGGCTTCCGCGTAGATTTCGTGGGCGTCGTAAACGACTGGAATTCCCAGAGCTTTCTTGACAAGCGCCGCCACTGGAAGGGCCGTACAATCGTGTGCGTGGACCACATCCGGATCTAGCTCGACGCAGAGCCTGGCCATCTGACGCGCGCGGTCCTGCGACAGTGCGAATTGCGCAAAACGCCTGCCGAGAAACGCCAGCGGAACGGCCAATGCATCGACCAGTTCGGGTGGCACCCACTGAGGAATCCAGGAACGGGGTGCCGGAAACGCCTTCGACTCCGACAAGTTCCGGCCCGAAAATGAGTCCGCGTTGCGCTCTCGCCCTGGCGCGCGTGCTACCGCCCTGTATCGAACGGCGATGGCGGCTGTCACAAGTGCAAGACCCAGGAGCACGCAAGCGAAAGCCAGCTGAAGGTTCTCCTGCCGCAGCTCGTGCGCGAACTTTGCCATGTTCTCGGCGAGCGCGACCGTCCCCCAGACTGCGGCGACGCAAAGAATTAGAATGAGCGTGGCCCATGGAATTTTCCGGATGAGAAGTCTGCGGCTCGCAAGTGCGCGCCAGTCGACGCGGAACAGTTTGACACCGTCTTGCATAGTTTCGACGGGGACATCTGCATCACCCGCTACAATTCCCACCACCGAAACCTCATGACCGGCGGCCTGCAAAGTCTGCGCCTCGCGCAGCACACGATTGTCTCGTGTGAGATTGTTGCAAACGACCATGCAGATATTCATCGCTGCGAACGTCTCCGATTTGCGAACGAATCAAATCGGCCGCCCGATGGAGATGGCCGCGCGTCCGGCGTAATGGCCCGATACCGTCCGACTCGTCTTGATCGCTCTAAGCGGCCGCTTACGGTTCGGTGAGCGGCTAAAGTGCCGCCGCCGGCGCGTTCGGCCGTCCGGATGGGCTAAGGAGATCGAACGTCCGTCAGCCATTGCGATCGAGCCGGATGCCCAAGAGGCCCGTCAGACAGGTTCGGGTCTGCCAGATTTGAGCGACCTCGTAGCGGCGTCAAGTACGGAAAGCACGCCCAGTGCCTCGATGGCGTCCGTCCGGGGGGCGACTCCCGTGAGAATGGAGTCCAGAAAATGCGAACATTCTTCGCGCAGAGGCTCCTGCCGGGTCACGAGGACCCGTTCCCCATCGCTGCGCTTTTTCCAAGGGCGGGAACTGCCCGGCTTGGTCTGGCGGTCATAGATCGTCAAGCGGTCATCCCACTCTGCGCCGTCATCGAACACGACCGACGCCTTGCTTCCCAGGACCGTAAGCCGCTGTTCCTTGTAGGGGTTCAGCCAAGACACATTGATTTGGGTGTTGAGACCGTTGGCAAATTCCATATGGATGCTGGCGATATCGGCGATGTCCGGATTCAGAATGCTGGTCGCTTCGACCGAGACCCGCGTTGGAAGTTCTCCCAAAATCGTCAAAATCACGGAGATGTCGTGAGGGGCGAGCGACCAAATCACGTTTTCTTCTTTGCGAACCCGTCCGACATGGAGCCGGTTGCAGGAGATATGCCTGATGTCGCCCAAATGGCCGCCATGAACCAAATCAAACAGCTTCCTGACGAGAGGATGATATTGCAGGAGATGGCCGACCATCAGGATACGGCGCTCGTTTTTCGCGAGATGCGCCAGAGCGTGACCTTCGGATGCCGTCAGAGCGAGAGGCTTCTCAACAAACACGTGCTTGCCGGCCCTCAGCGCGGCTCCGGCGTGCTTGACGTGCAAAGCGGCCGGTGATGCGACCGCGACGCCGTCGCAGGCTCCGTCGTCCAGAATCTCGGCGAGGGTTCGCGCGGGAACGCCGTATCTTTTGGAAAATTCAAACGCTACGTCGGAATTGATGTCGCAAACAGCGGAAAGCGCACCGAGTTCGGCGAGATTGCGGACGATATTTTGGCCCCACAATCCACAGCCTACGGCTGCAATCTTTGGGACGTCGGCAGCTCTTTCGAAACACGCCGTCCCCATTGACCCGCCCCCTTTACGAATTCTGTTTTCCAAGCAACCGATACCGACCACCTTAACAAACCGTTATCTGGTTGTCCAAGACAAGAATTGAGAAATTGCGCCGAATTTGGGCAGATCGCCAAGCTGCCCACCCATGCGGCGGATATGGGGACCATGGCCCTGAAATGGCTCCCACGGCCGACCCCTCCAATCGCAGATTCGCGCCATTCCGTGGGGAATCGTTATGAATGGCGGGTTTGGAAATCGCCATGTGGTACTCTGCGGCGTGAAATGCGAGCTGGCATATGAGGGATTCGCGAGACTCGATCTCGCCGACCCTGTGGATTAACCAAAAGCAAAACCGTACGACAAAATCCGATCGTGCCATTTCAGCCACACGTGACGATTCCGGGCTCGGAAGAATCCTCGCGGGACCGCATGTCCTACTTTTCGGGTCTCAATATCTCCAGCGTCAGTGCGTCCATGTCCGGTCGGAAATTCTGCACGCTCTTCCAGACGTAGCCGGTCGCGGCATCTCGCCAGAAGTCGTTGCTGAAACGCCAATGCAATTGCTGGGCTCTGCAGTCCTCGACGATATGTCTCGTATCGTGGGCAATACCGATAATCACGACCTGCTCCGCACCTTCGTCGTGTTGCGTACAGCTTGCGAATACGCCGTATTTTCCCATGTCGACCATGTCGTAAAGATAGTGGTAGGAGCCCCCGCGTTCGGGCGCCACCGAACGCGAATCCGGGATCGGCCCCTGCAATCCATCGAGATTGTGCGCGAAGCCGACAGTATGCGTCACGTGACCATCACGGGTGCCGATCACATATTGGGTTCCCGCCTGCCAGTGCAGATTGTCGCCTGACGACGTCGCGAGGAGGAGCATCGCTTCCTGACTCGAGCCCAACCGGATGCCGATCGAAGCATAAGGAACGGACGCCGCCTTCTCGCGGGTAACGTTGTCGTCGTCCCCGCCGATCAAGCCGGTTTGCTTGAGAAGAAGATTCCCCATTCTCAGGAGATCGGAGTCGTCCTGGACTCCGCTGCACGCCGAAACAGTGGACGCAAGCGCCAGAATGACGATGAAAGTCCTCACTCGGCGCATCATTTGAACACGCTCGGCCATTGCCGTTGCAGGTCGCCATCGCTCGAGGACTGCGTCATATCGAATAGCGTGGCGTCGTTGTTGAGTTCCTGTCCGCCATCGCGCTGAACGGGCCGCAAGTCCAATTCCTCGATGGTCGACGTACCGAATGGCAGCACCCACTCCATGGGGATCACGATACGAATACCCTTGTCGAAGCTGCCTTCGCCGAACTTGCTGAACGGCACATTGGTTAAAGTAAACCACCCGCCGATCAGGATACCGGTGTCGAAGCGCCTATAAATTTCGAATGTTCCGCCATAATCGCCGGCCAGATAGCGACCACCGCGCAAAACTGTCGTGATATTGTACCAGGGCGTTTCCCAATAGAGCGATACATGGCCCGTCGTCACATTGTACTTCTGGAAGCCGAACAAATCGTCGAAATTGCGCTGATAGACCTGCCACAAGTCGACGCCGACCGCCCAACGGGACCCGAACGGGCGATAGAGCACTTCGCCGCCGGCGCCGCCGAACATGGTCTCGAGATAACCCCCGCTCGCGCGTGCATAAACATCCGGGGCGAGTTTCGAATAGTAAGTGAGCGTCACGTCGTCGATGCCGGAGGCGCCGTATTTCAGATACAGCGCCGCGTCGCTGCGCACATGGGGCAGTAAGCTATCGCTTGTTCGCGTGATGCTCGCGAAATTGTTCCAGATGCTGTATGTCGCTTCGTCGTCCAGCACGAGACCGGGCAAAAGCTCCGTATGCGTGCTGCCCGAAACTCCGACTCCGATATAGATCGGGTTGTTCGGATCGAAAAGTTCCTTTTGAAGCGCGGGAAAGACCGACCAGGAGAATCGCGGGAAACCCCGGCCGTTGCCGTAATCGGTGGACGGACTCGCATCGCCCAGCACCGTAGAAGACCATATCTCCGCAGGTGTCGCGGTGGAATTGCCCAAAGCATCGATTTCCGTGCGAGACATCATCACCGTCGTCAAAGGCATCTGGTCGATGCTCGTCGTGACGCGAAACGCCGTGATGTTCGCGGGCGCAACGGCGGAGAGCGCGCGCAGGGTCCGACTGATCGCTTCCG
>Ga0302324_100004554_pt1 | contig 30577 bp, 34 predicted proteins | sample Palsa_T0_1_FD_201949 | JGI IMG/M metagenome (GOLD analysis project Ga0302324, IMG submission 201949) | Peat permafrost microbial communities from Stordalen Mire near Abisko, Sweden - Palsa_T0_1 | ecosystem: Environmental > Terrestrial > Soil > Palsa > Peat permafrost | place: Sweden: Abisko... | reverse complement strand
CACTGGTGGAGACAGAGCAACACCGTTCCATCGGAGTCACAGATCTGACCCCAATAGTCATGAGCCGGAGCGGTTTCGGGCCGCCCAAACAGCGACTGGTACCACTTGAAGCTGCCTGGAACGTCTTTGACGCCGATGATTGTCCATGTGCGCTTCATTCTTTCCCCGCCGAGCCCTGACTAATTTGCACTTGCGATCGCTGCCTTCGCAACGCGGCGCGAGTTCGCCAGCTTGCCACCCAAGAGCACTGCGGGAACAGCCGGAATGACGACCCCAAGGTTGTACCACCATGGGAAGCGGGGCCAGTAGAGAATCAGATGCAGGACGGCAAGATAGATTCCCACCAGCCCGGCCAGCACCCACACCGATTCGCGGCGTTTCGCGATCTTCCCCGCTACGCAACCGGCCCCAATCTCGGCGAGCGCCCAGAACGCTAGGTTGCAGCACGCCATCGTAGGCGTGAAGGTAAACACATCCTGTCTGGTCCACTGGCGTGCGTGTATTGCGTAGTCGGGCCAAAGCTGCGCCAGTACTATCGCCAGGGCCAAGAACCCCAGCATCCACACAACAGCGCCAACTACGACACCGAGTACGCCGCGCACCATGTTGTTAGCCTCCGTTTCGTGTACCGAGTCTATGCAACTAGGTGCATACTTTACTCAGCGCGGTCTCTTTATGCAACCATATGCATATGACCGCGCCCGCAGGACGATCATGGCATTGAGAGAAGTCATCTTGACGGTGCTCGCGCGCGGTGAAATGACTGGCTATGAGATCACCAAGGATTTTGAAGCGGTATACGTGCACTTCTGGCGCGCCTCACACCAGCAGGTGTATCGCGAACTTGCTCGACTCAACAAGGACAGCCGGGTGACCGTGAAGGTCGTCGCACAAGAGGGCAGACCCGACAAGAAGGTCTACGCGATCACCAAGCGGGGATTAGAGGAGCTGAAGCGGTGGATTGTGGCGCCAACCGAGCCGCCGCGTCCCCAATATGATTTACTGGTCAAGCTGCTGGGAAGCCACGTCGTTGAGCGACCTGCATTTCATCGCGAACTGGAGCGCATCCGCGCCCGAGCGCAGGAATGGTTGAATGAGCTTCGAGCGATGCGGCGAGAATGCCTCCGTGGACGTTCTGATTGGTCCGAGCACGATCAAATCCTCTATCTCACGCTTCGCCGCGGCTTACTTCTCGGACAAGCCCAGTTGCGATGGCTGGAGGAGGTCAGCGAATTCATCGAAAGCGGCAAACTGCCTGACTGACCTGTCTAGGCCTATTCAATTAAGCGCTACTTAACCCATCTTCAGCCATTGCATTGGTTCCAAAGCTGTCACGGTAGCAAGCTGTCCTCGTGGAATTTGTAGGCAACGGAAAAGGGTGAGCGCCATGAGTGAATTTCAAAAAATCGCAATCGGTCTTCTCAGCGTATCGCATCCGGAAATTTACCGATCTCGGGCCGCATCCGCGGAGCCGACGCGCGGCCCGACGCCGGCACCGGCCGCTTCGTCGCTACGCGGACTGAAGTTTGCCTTCGCCGCGCTGCTTGCCGGTGCTCGCTCGATCCCGCTTGGCGACAATGGCCGCGTGACGCGCGAGTTAGGCAAATACGGCGCGCAGCTAAAAGGCTGTTGAATCGGTAGATGACGGCATCGGCGTCATGACATATCATGATGGATCAAGATATGTCATGACGCGGTGCCAGAATGAGCGGATCTGGGTCAGGTTTCGGCGCGCGATTTATGCCGATGAAACCATCCGACTGGAATGGCTGGTCACCAAAGGCCGCATCTTGATAACCGAGCAGTTGTAGCCACAGCGTGCTGAGGCTGTATCACTGCGCTGAGACGCGCTCTATGCGCTCGCTTTGGCTGCTGACCGAATTACAGATTCCGTTCGAGCTGGTCGACATGCCCTTCGATTTGTCGGTCATGAGGTCGGCCGACTATTTAGCCGTGCATCCGCTCGGCCGCGTACCCTGCCTCGTGGACGGCGATTTTAGCCTGTTCGAATCAGGGGCTATCGCCGAGTATTTGTGCGAGCGCCATCCCGAAGGCGGTCTGGGGCGGCTCGCCGGCGACGCGGAGCGCTACGAATGGTTGCAGTGGATTCACTACAGCGAAACCATGGCGGTGCATGCGGCCTCGCTCGTGCAGCAGCGATTCTTCATCGCGGCGGCGGATCGGTCGGCGGTGATTGCCAAGTTGGAAGGCCGAAGGCTCGAAAAAGCGGTGCAAGTGCTCGAGCCGCGGTTGCTCGATCGTGAATATCTCTTACGCTCGGGATTCAGCGCCGCGGACATCGGCGTCGGCTATAGCTTGCATCTAGCCGATCGCCTCATTGACCTGGTGAAATTTCCAACCGTGACGCGCTACCTCGAGCGCCTGCGTGCGCGACCCGCATTTCGCGCATCGCTCCCGCTGGGATCGACTCACGCCATTGGCTGGCTGCCGCAGAGCGAACCGATCAAGTAATTGTTTTGCCGTGCCTGCCGGCGCCGCCGCTGAAATTTTTTGCGCCCGATGCAGATTCACCCGACGCGACGGTGACCATTCCATGCGAAATCTCATTCGCGATCGCATTCTCTTCGCTCAAGCCCCACTGTTCGATGAGCGAGAGCCGATCCTGGCGCATGGCGGTTTGCGGAAAGCTCGAAAGCTGCTTTGCAATTTCCATGGCCGTCGTCAGAGCCTCTCCGTCCGGAACGCAGCGGTTGATCAGGCCCATGGCCAGGGCTTCGGCTGCACCCACCGAGCGGCCTGTCATGATTAGATCCATCGCGCGGCCGTGACCGATGATTCGCGGCAAGCGAATGGTGCCTAGGTCTACCAAGGGGATCCCGAAGCGGCGATTGAACACTCCGAAGATCGCGCTTTCACCGGCAATCCTCAGGTCGCACCAGAGCACGAGTTCCAGTCCACCCGCGACCGCGGGACCCTCGATGGCAGCAATCACCGGTTTGGAAAGGCGCAGCCGCGCAGGTCCCATCGGCGAATCGCCGTTCGCGCTCAGCGCGATCCTATCCCCGGTGGCGAGCGCCTTAAGATCTGCACCGGCGCAAAAGACATCACTGGCGCCCGTGAACACAGCAACGTCCAGGCCGGCATCGGCGTCAAAGTCGCGGAACGCTTCGGCGAGCGCCTTGGCCGTCGCGGCATCGACCGCATTGCGCCGTTCGGGACGCATCATGCGAATGACCGCAATTCGATCAATCCTCGTGACAGACACGCTCATCAACATCTCCTAATTGAGCTTGAAGGGCGGCCGTGCCACGTCCGGACATGAAGGATTCAGTCCGCTCACGGTTCCGCCGCGCACCAATTGCTGGTGCAACAGGGCGAGGCAGTCGCTCCACTCCGTATGACCCTGGCCTTTGACGATGACTTGGATGCGATTGGAGAATCCCGCCGCAACGTGATCGGCATACCACAGCGGCGTACCGCCGTCCGCAGCGCCGGATACAAACAGCGTCGGCACCGCGGACTCTACCGGTGCGCGGTAATCGCTTGGCAGCGCCCTCGCGGGCCATTCTTTGCACGCGGCCTGCTGTTGTCTCACGCGATAGTCACCGAGAAACGTGCCTTGCGTTTCCGGCGAAATATCCTGCTCACGAATGAACGCGACGTCCTCGCTGCAGGTGATGGAAAGGAATAGGCCGAAGCTAAAGGCGGGATCTGCGTCATGCGCGTCCGACAGCAAGTCTTTGACCATCGGATTCCAGTCTCCCGTGTAAGCCCGATGGATCATCCACGGCAGCATCGTTGCGCTTTTGGGGCGATAGAGCCTCGAACGCATCCACTCCGCCACCCGGCCGCGATATAGCGTTGCTGTCTGCGTGCTCCCCGGGATCGAAACGCGCACTGCGCCCGAATCGAGCTTGAGCATGATGTCGAGGAATTCTTCGCGCAGGTTGGGATATGCCGACCGGCACGCCGCATCAGCAGAGCAGGAACTGAGGAGCATTTCGAGTGCCGCCTGGCCGGTCTTCGCGAATGGCAACGGATTGGCCGCATCGGTGGGAACGGGGCTGCCAAGGTACGCCGTGCGCACGCTGGCGGGAAAGCTGCGCATATACACCTGGGCTGCCCGGGTGCCATACGATCCCGCGTAGAGATTCAGTGCGCCGTAGCCGAGGCTGCGGCGCACTTGCTCGAGATCGTTGGAGAATCGATCGAAGGTGTATTGAGTAAGATCTGCACGCGCTTCGAGACGCTGCGCGCAGTGTTTGACCGCCGCGACCGGAAAGACATCGCGCAGGCTCGCGGCCGGATCGCCGGCCGAATACAAGATGCAGGGCAGAGCGCCGGACTTGCCCGTGCCGCGTTGATCGATGAGCAGCAGATCGCGATCATCGAGCAGCGGCGCGAAGCGCTCTGCGAAGAATCCAGCGGAGCTGATGGAATCCTCCCCGGGACCTCCTTGCAGTACGACGATGGGATCGGCGAGCCTCGGCGCATGTACGGCGGGAATCACGGCCACGCTGATCGACAGCCGCCGACCTGCGGGCTTATCGGGATCTTCAGGAACCCTGAGCGTGCCGCAACGCGCTGCGCGGGTAAGATCTGCGAAACGGCAAGGGGTAAGCACTAGGGTGCGCTTGTCCTCGGCAGCGTGAACCACCGGCCAGAACAAGACCGTCAATAGCAGCGCACGCAGCCAAAAGGTATTCACGCCCCTAGTATAAATGGATCGGAGGTCATGGCATGCGCTAAGCTCTCAGCACTTTTTGGCGGGAGTCAGCTTGCATCATGTCGTCATCGTTGGCGCGGGGTTCGGAGGACTTACCGCCGCGCAGAAACTCAGCGGGGCCGCGGCCCGCATAACCATCATTGATCAGCGCAATCATCATTTGTTCCAGCCGCTGCTCTACCAAGTCGGTACGGCAGCGCTCGCGACCTCGGAAATTGCGTGGCCGATACGCTTCTTGATGCGCAAGCGCGAAGAAGTGACGACGCTGCTGGCTACAGTCAACGGCATCGACCCTCAAAATCGCTGCGTCACGCTGCAAGATGGCGGCGCGGTCGCCTTCGATACCCTGGTTCTCGCCACCGGTGCGCGCCACGCCTATTTCGGCCACGACGATTGGGAGCCATTCGCACCCGGACTCAAGACTTTGGAAGACGCAACGGCGATTCGCCGCAAAGTGTTGTTGTCGCTGGAGCGCGCCGAGCGGGAAACCGACCCTGCGCGCCGCACGGCGCTGCTTACTTTCGTGATCGTCGGCGGCGGACCGACCGGCGTGGAACTGGCGGGTGCCATCGTGGAATTGGTGTATCAGAATCTTCGCGGGGAATTTCGCCGTTTCGATACCCGCCAGGCTCGGGTAGTGCTGATCGAGGCAGGTCCGCGGCTGCTGCCGGCTTTTGCGAGCGACTTGTCGGCCTATGCACTGAAAGCCCTCACTCGCTTAGGGGTAGAGGTACGGCTCGGTTCTCCCGTGACCGACTGCAATTCAAGGGGTGTCAGGATCGGCGATCAAACCGTTGCGGCCGATGTGATTCTTTGGGCTGCCGGCGTGCGCGCATCCCCGGCGGCCGCATGGCTCGGTGTGCCGGCGGACTGCGCCGGCCGCGTGAAGGTCGAACCAGACCTCACCGTACCGGGACATTCGGAAATCTTTGTGATTGGCGACACCGCGACCATCAGCGTCTGGAACGGTAAACCTGCTCCTGGTATTGCGCCGGCTGCCAAACAGCAAGGAGCTCACGTCGCTCGAACCATCAAACAGCGGCTGGCGGGAGAGTCTCAGCCGCGGCCATTTCGCTATCGACATGCCGGAGATCTTGCGACCATTGGCAAGCGCTCTGCTGTGATTGACTTTGGTTGGTGCAAGCTCAAGGGGTGGGTGGCGTGGTGGGTATGGGGGTTGGCGCACATCTACTTCTTGATTGGATTGCGCAATCGGTTTGCGGTGGCGATGAGCTGGCTGTGGATCTACTTGTCGGGTAGCCGCAGCGCCTGCCTCATTACCCAAGTCGATCACAATCCAAATTTGCCGTGACGCGCGCCTTTACGCCGCGACTGCAAAAGGGGAACCTTAACGCCTATGGCAACCGCAAAAACAAAAACCAAGACCGCGCGTAAAACGGGAGCCCGTGCAGCAACCAAGCGCACGCGCGGAAAGTTGGCGCCAGGCGGCACCGCGCGCGGCTTGGACGCCGCTCAAGTGGCCATTGCCTTGGACAGCGCCGAGATCGCAGAGGTGGTCGCGTTGGTGCGCAGCGCGGGCGGCGCGCCGATCGGCGCCTATCGTGATCCTCTCGGTGGACGCCCCTTGGTGTTGGCATCGCTGCCTCTCGGCGCGCTGCAGCCGACGCCGTTCCAACGCGATCTGTCGCCGACGCACGCCAAGCGCCTCGCACTCAAGATCGACGAGACGGCCGCTTTTCTGGATCCGCTGATCGTGGTGCGCGGAGAGGATGGGCGGTTGTGGACACCGAACGGCCGCCACCGGCTGGCCGCGGGAAAGGTTCTCGGCCTGAAGCAGATTACCGCTTTGATTTCGCCGGACGAGACTCTGGCCTACCGCATTCTGGCGCTCAACACCGAAAAGGCGCACAACTTGCGCGATCGCAGCCTCGAAGTCATTCGCATGGCGCGCAGTCTCGCCAAACGCCACGGCGGTGCAAAGGAGTCGCAGTACACGAAGGAATTCGAGGCCGCCGAGCTTCTGACGCTCGGCATTGTGTACGAGAAATCATCGCGCTTTGCGGGCGGCGCGTACAGCTCGTTTCTCAAGAAGGTCGATCGGTTTAGCGAGCGTACACTGGCGGCGAGCCTGCGCGAACGCGAAGGCCATGCATCGCGGCTGCTGGAAATCGATGCGCGCGCGAAGAAAATTATCGAAACGCTGCAGGCGCGGGGCTTCAAGTCGCCGTACTTGCGCAACTATGTTGTCGCGCGCATCAATCCAGTGCGTTTCCACAAAACCAAAAAGGGCGATACCAAGCCGCCCATGCCTCTCGCGCAGGCGTTGACGCGCATGGCCGCCGCGGCCAAAAATTTCAAAGTGGAGTCGGTCTCGAATCGCGATCTGGCATGGGTCGCGGTCGGCGCCGGCGCACAGGAGTAGGGGATATGATCGAGCGGCAGATCGAGATTGTTACACCGGACGGGCGCATGAACACGTTCATTTGCCATCCCGAGCGCGATTCCCCGCATCCGGCAATCATCTTGTTCATGGACGCGCCAGGCATCCGCGAAGAGCTGCGCGACATGGCGCGCCGCCTGGGCACGGTGGGCTACTACGTCATGCTGCCGAATTTGTACTACCGTTCCAATGCCGAGGAGCTCGGTTCAGTGGTGGGCGAGGCGAACGTCGCCACGCGCCAGAAGGCGCTGCAGCTCATGACGACCATCAATATTCCGATGGTCATGCAGGATGTCGATGCGCTCATCGCCTTTGCGGCACAGGATAAGGCCGCGTCGCCCGGTCCAATGGGATGTGTCGGTTACTGCATGAGTGGGCAATACGCCATCAATGCGGCCGTTCGGCACCCAGAGCGGATTCGAGCGGCGGCCTCGATTTATGGCGTCGCACTGGTGAGCGACAAACCTGACAGCCCGCATTTGGCTCCGCAGCGCACTGACGCCCGCCTGTATTTTGGATGCGCGGGAAATGATCCCTACGCACCCCAAGAAATGATAGATCAGTTGCGGGCCGAAATTGCGGCGAAGGGCAGCAACGCGGAAGTCGAAATCTATCCTGGCACTGCGCACGGATTCGCCTTTCAGTCACGTCCCGTGTACGACAAACCGGCCGCGGAGCGCCACTGGGAACGTCTTTTCACGCTGTTTGGCGCTGCATTGAAATAAACGCGACATATTGCGCGAGCGCCCATTGGGTGCCCGGTCACGCCCTTGCGATCCGCGCATGTAACTTTCCAGCCGCTGGTGGATACCTGTGACGAGACCAAATTTCCTCGGGAAGTTTGGGTTTTGCGATCACCGGGCGTAAATCCCCACAAGGTTAGCTATGACCACCATTGTCTCGGCGCGAGTCGATCTGCGAGTCCCAAAGCTCATTGCGCCGTTGTGGCACACGGCTCTGTTGGTAGCCATATTTGCGGGGCTCGCCATCAGCGGAGCGCTGTTTCAGCACGAGGCCAGCGTCGACCCTCGGATGCTGCAGCAACACACAAATATGGTGCCTCTTTATCTGTCGCTGCTGGCCATGGAATGGGCCTTGTTCCTTTACGTAAGAAAGGGGGTTCGCCTGACAGGATTCTCATTGCGCGAACTGGTGGGCGGCCGATGGACGAGCGTGCGCAGCGTCGCTGTGGATTTCAGCCTTGCAGCGGCGATTTGGGCTCTTTGGTCGCTCATCCAGCTAATTTGGAATCACGTGTCGGGCCCAAGTCACGCCGCGTCCATCCAGATCCTTCTCCCCCAAGGAGCGACGGAGAAAGTTTTGTGGATTGCCGTGTCGGCTAGCGCCGGAATTTGCGAGGAACTGGCATTTCGCGGCTACTTCCAGCGGCAATTCGCCGCGCTGGCACACAGTCGATGGATAGCGTTATTCGTGCAAGCGGCACTTTTTGGGATCAGCCACGGATATCAGGGCGTCGAAGCCTGCGCGAGGATTGCTGTATTCGGCCTTTTATTTGGTCTGCTGGCACTGTGGCGCAGCAGTCTGCGACCGGGCATGGTGGCGCACGCTTGGGGAGATATTGCCAGTGGCATCTTTGGAATCTAGCTGTCCTATTGCAGCACCGCGATATTCGCGCCAGTTCGCCGAGGCGACGTCGGCTTGCCTGGGATTTCGGCGTGAGCGATTTCAGCGCTCTCTATAAGCAGTACGCGCCGGATGTACACCGCTTCGCGCTGTACCTGTCTGGCCAGCGTGCCGATGCCGAAGACATTACGGCCGAGACCTTTGCGCGCGTGTGGGCATCCTCTGAGCCCATCGTGATGGCGACGGTGAAGGGTTATCTTTTTACGATTGCACGGCATCTGTTTTTGCATGGGCTGCGCAAAACGTCACGTCATGACGCACTCGACGAGAACTTGCCGGACCCGCGCATGGGTCCTGCCGGACAGGCTGAACAAGATGCGAATCTTCAGTCTGTGCTCAGACAATTGCAGTCGCTGCCGGAAGCGAGCCGCTCTGCGCTGCTCATGCATGCCGTCGACGGAATGGCCTACGAAGAGATTGCTCGAGTGCTAGGTATTTCCCTAGCGGCCGTGAAGGTGAAGATTCACCGGGCGCGTCTCGCGCTGACAGGCTTTCGAGACGCATAGCGGAGTGACCAGCGCATGAAGTCGGTTTATGGAGAGCACGTATGAACGTAACACGAGAAGTGATTCTAGATCTCATTCCGGTCTATCTCGCCGGCGAGGCAAGCCCCGCCACACGGGTGCTAATCGATGAATATCTGCGCCAGGACCCGGAGCTCGCGCAACGTGTGCGTACCTTGGGGGTGGATAGCTTGGCAGCGATTAAGCAGCCCCCGCTGTCCTCGGACATCGAGCTGCGCTCATTGCGTCGCGCCCGTGCGCTCATTGGATGGCAAAAATGGTTGTTCGGTTTGGGGATTACCTTCACCGCACTGTCATTCTCCAGCGAGTTTTCTACGGACGGTGGCCGCTTTCGAGAGTTTCACTTTCTGATCCGTGACTATCCAGCACAGTTTGGAACCTTCGCGGCGCTGGCGCTGATCTGCTGGGTCAGTTACTACGTCATCCGGCGGCGCCTGCGCGTTGGTCCGTCTTAAGAGGGACGTTGTCTAGGGTAAGGGATCCGTCAAGCGCTGATCCAAATACTGCCGCATATTCTTGAATAGATCGCCCCGCGGTTGCTTATGGCCAACTTTAATTCGGCAGACCGGCAGCAAATTCACGATGGCGCAATCGTTGCTGATCCAAAGAACTCCATCCGCGTTGTTCCTGGGGGCGGTCTCAGCCCAGGGTGGATTGGTGTCGACGGGTTCCATATGATTCTTTTGAATCCAATCGCGCTGCGCGGTCGATAGCCCCGCCAAGTTGCGGAAAAGCTTTTCTTGTTCGGCGGTCCCTACGCTGCTTCGAATCGCCAATTCCGCCTCGTGCGTCCAGTCGATCGGCGGCAGCAGCGTAATTTCACGTTGGGCGTCAGGCACCCCTTCCGGCGCACCATTGGGCCGCGGCGGTGCGGTGGTGCTCGGGCGCTTTGACGGAACAATCTCATGCGTATTCGGTTTTGTGCGTGCCGGACCGGACTGCGCGCGCTGTTCGATCGGATGCAGAAATGTGATGAGAAATTGTTCCGTAGCCCCGCGCGGCGCAGATAGCCGAGCCGATGACCTCATCAAAATCGTGGCGATGATCGCGTGAAGCATGAGGACGGCGAAGAACGCCGTCGCGCGCCAGTTTTCGCGTTCTTCGCGCAAATACACGCGGATTCGCTCCCAATTGACGGTCCCCAGCAGGCATGGACAAGCCTGAGCCGGTCCAGTTCGGGATCCAGCGATCAAACATAACGTGTTTAGAACAAGCGGCAGCCGCGCGCCTGTTTGATGGGCCCGTTAGCCAGCCGCGGTTCAATCCGATAACAAATGTTAGATCTTTGCGAGGAAGCCGCTCGACCTACAGGCCTCGGATAACCAAGTCTCACAGTGCGAATTTGAAATGTGCACAAATTAGCAGCCCCTCGATATTGCTCCACGCTATGGTCATAAGCCATAAATTACAGCCTAAATATTATGTCGCAGTGGATCGGAGTCCGAGAGAAGCATGCCGCCGACCAGCCCAGTTTCTGAGTTGGCTGTGTGGGTGCCGGTGAACCGCTTAGCCGTGCTCAGCCTCACGTTGCTTGCGATGGTCATCGCTGTCATCGCCATTCGCGCGGTTAAGCGCGCGGTGTTGAATTCCAATGCGCAATTCAAGGAACTCATCGAGCACGCAGTCGATGCGATCGTGATCGTCGATCCGCAGACTCACCGTGTCCTCTACACCAATGCAGCGCTGCGAAACCGTCTCGGGATGACCCGCGAGCACTGCCTGAAGCTGGTGCTCGATAGCATCCTGGTTTCGGACGAGCAATCGATCGAGGCGCTCAACAGTCGCTTCTTTGAGCTGCATCCTCAGCCCGTCAGTGTTCGCCACGTGCACATGGAAGGGCACGAGATCGACGTTGAGGCGCGATTGAGCCTGCTGCGGATGGGCGGCAGGGCCGTCTGGGCATACACCACGCGCGATATCTCTTTGCAAAAGAAGGCAGAGCAGCAGCTGATTGATAATCAAACCAGACTCGATCAGCTTGCCAATCACGATCAACTCACCGGTCTTCCAAATCGCCACTACATGGCGGCATTTCTGCCGGGCGCTATTGAGGCAGCGAAAGCCTCTGCATCGATGATTGGCATTCTGTTCATCGATCTCGACCGATTTAAAAACATCAACGATACCCAAGGCCATGAGACCGGCGATCAGCTCCTCCAGGTCGTCGCACAGAGGCTGCGCAAATGCGTGCGCGACGAGGATGTCGTGGTCCGAATGGGCGGAGATGAATTCGTCATCATCTTTCGCGGCATCAGTTCCTACGAAGAGGTGACTCGAAGCGCCAATCGAATCATCGAATCCTTGAAGGCGCCGGTACGAATCGCGGAGCGTCAATTGCAGGCCTCGGCGAGCCTCGGCATCAGTGTCTATCCCCGCGACGGGTCCAACATGGTTGAATTGCTCAAGCATTCCGATATGGCGATGTATCAGGCCAAGGATCGGGGCCGCAATAACGTGCAGATCTTCGATCCGATCATGAACAAGAAGCTCAAGCACCGCGTGAAGGTCGAGGGCATGCTTCGCGAAGCATTGGCTCTGAAGCAGCTGGAGGTTCACTACCAACCTTTCATCAACCTCAACACCCGCGCCATCGTCGGGCTCGAGGCGCTTGTGCGCTGGCGCCATCCCCAGCGGGGCCTGATTCCGGCGGACTGGTTCATACCGATAGCGGAGGAAACAGGGCTGGTGAACCAGATCGGAGAAGTGGTCTTACAGCATGCGCTGCAGGATATGACGTCGTGGCGCCAGGCGGGCGTCTCGTTGGTACCGGTTTCGCTCAACGTTGCGGCGTCCCAGCTCCTGCGCGGGGATTTTCGCGCGACCATCGCTGCCTTGCTGAATCAGCATCGCATTGAACCGAAATATCTGCAGCTCGAAATGACCGAGCGCGCCATTTTCGACGTGCGTGCGCCGCAAGTGGGGGAAAAATATCGCGATACGATAGGTTCGCTGCGCGATCTTGGCATCAAGATCGCGATTGACGACTTCGGTACGGGTTATTCGAGCCTGGCGTATCTCAAGAATTGGCAAATCGACACTTTGAAAATCGACAAGAGTTTCATTCGAGACCTCGCCACCGATTCGAGCGATTATGCGATCGTCAGTGCCATCATTGCGATCGCCCGACACTTGCATATCGAGGTCATCGCCGAGGGGGTCGAGGCTTATCAGCAGTCCGACATCTTAAGAAATCTACATTGTCACCAGGCTCAAGGCTTTCTCTTTGCGCGGCCCATGGTGGCGGGCAAGTGCCTGGCAATGCTGCACCAGGCGCCGATGCTGGGCTATAACGACGATGACATGCTGCCCACGATCGCTTTGACCGCGGAATAGCAAAATCCCGGCGCCGGCGCGCAAACATGGCCAATCATGGCGTGCCTGCACTAATATGCCTCGATGACCGCCGCGCACGACGTCACGCCGAGGCTTGCCGCAACCACGATCTTGGTGCGTGCCCGCGGCGATCAACCTGAACTCCTGCTGCTGAAGCGGGGCGAGCATGCGCGCTTCATGCCCAATGCGTATGTGTTTGCTGGCGGAGCGCTCGATCCTAGCGATGAAAGCGCGGATGTCTACGGCCTGTGCGACGGATTGGGCGACAGGCTCGCGAGCGAGCAATTGGAACTGCCGTCCAATGGTCTGCGATTCTTCGTGGCTGCGGTACGCGAAGCATTCGAGGAATGCGGCTTGCTGCTGGCTTACGATGCCCGCGGCGATATTGTGGACCTGTCGTCGTGGGATGAATCGCGGCTGCGTGAGACGCGGCTGAAGATCTCCGCCGGCCGGCTCACTTTCGCCGACCTTTGCCGGGCCCAGGGCTGGCGCGTTGCGGTCGACAAACTCGCATTTTTCAGCCATTGGATTACGCCCCCCGGCAGCGTGCGATTCGACACGAGGTTTTTCCTGTGCTTGGTGCCATCCCGCCAAACCGCCAGTCTCGCGGGCAACGAAATGTCGCAGTTGGTTTGGCGCACCGCCGCCGAAGCGCTGGCGGAGCATGCCAGCAAAAAATTGCTGCTGATGTATCCGACCCGATCGATATTGAAAGAAATCGCTGCGATGCGCGATATCGACGAATTGTTCGACTTTGCCCGCCAACCCCGCAAGATTGCGCCGATTACGCCGGTGCTGCCCAAGGGTGTTCGTGCCGACGGCGGTTAGCGAGTCCCCTGAGCGGCGTAAATCTTGCGCACGGATTCCATCGTGTCGGCGTCCTCGACCGACTTGTCGTCCCGATAGCGCTTGACCCGCGCGAGGCGCAGCGCCAATCCCCCTGGATAACGGCTGCTGGCCTGCAAATCGCTGAACGCGATTTCCACCACGAGCTCCGGCCGGATATACACGGTGCCGGCATCGCGGCGAATTTCGCGCGCCAGAAATTCCTGGGTTTGCCAGGTCAGCATGGCATCAGTGAGTCCCTTGAAGGTCTTGCCGAGCATGATGTACTCACCCGTCGCCGGATCCAGGGCCCCCAAATGCAGATTGGACAGCTTGCCCGTGCGCCGCCCGTAGCCCCACTCGGCGCCGAGCACGACCAGATCCAGCGTATGAACTCGCTTGATTTTGAGCCAGCTCGCCCCGCGATTGCCGGCTTCATAAGGCGCGTCCAGCGTCTTGGCCATGACTCCTTCGTGGCCGGCGGCGATCGCGGCATCATAGAAGGCGCGTGCCGCCGGTTCGGAATCGGTGATCAGCCGCGGGACCAGCCGCGCTGCGGGAACGGCCCCGGCCAAAGCGAGGAAGCGCTCCTGGGTGGCGCACGTGGCGATGCTCTCAGCGCCAAATCGCAGGCAGTCGAAAAAAAACGCTTCGATCGGCAATGCGCTGCGCGAGGCTTCGACATTCAGCTTGCGGCCGAAGCGCCGCATGGTCACCTGGAATGGATGCGGGCGGCCCGACGTATCGAATGCAATCGCTTCGCCGTCAAGCACCAGAGTGTGCTCCGCAAAGGTGCGCGCGAGCTCGGCGATTTCCGGAATGGCCGCAGTGATCTCATTCAGGCTGCGCGTGTAGATGCGCACCTCGTTCCCGAGCTTGTGCACTTGAATGCGAGCGCCGTCCATCTTCCACTCAAACGCCGCGGCGCCCCGTATTTCCTGCAAGGCTTCGGCCACGTCGACGGCCGTCTGCGCCAGCATCGGAGACACCGGTGAGAACAATTCGAGCTGGAATTTCGCCAGCGCCTCTGCGCCTTCGCGCAGCGCCGCCGAAGCCACCGCTCCGAGACTCTTGGAATACATCGCCGCTCGGCGCACCGTCGCGATCGGCAGTTCGGCGGCCGCGGCGATGGCGTCGACCATCACTCCCGCGAGCGCGCCTTGCCGCAGCTCGCCGATCATGAGGCGCAGCAGGAACTGCTGCTCGAGGAGCGTAGAATGCGAGAACAGTTCCTGCAGAGCCGCCGCGCGCCGCGCCGCGGATCCGGGCCCGCGCATGCCGGCGAGTTCCGACAGCTTCCCGTCGATCTCGGCGATGGACAGCTGACTTGAGTCTGCGGCCGGCGTGGATGCGGCCGCGCGCACCGCCGCGTAGCCAATGCCGATTTTTCCCTGCGGAATCTCGCCCGAGAGATAGTGCACGCCAATGTCGAGTTCATCTGCCGTCAGCAGTTTTAAGAGCGCGGCCAGTTCATTGACTTTGACCCGCCGCGCGGCGGTGGCGCCCACTCGTTGAGAGGCTTGAACGAGCTCCGCGAGCAAAGTCACCGGCGCGCTACCGCACCCATCCAACCCGCGAGTGCCTCGATCATGTCGTCGTTGATTTGATCGTTGGTGAATCTGCTGCGCGCCGGTACATGGAAGGAGTGGTCTGCATCCGGCAACAGCACCAGCGTCGCCCGCTCGGCGAGCAGCGTGATCAATGGATTCAACAACTCAGGCTCGGCATACAGATCGCGCGCGCCCTGCAGAAACAGCATCGGCACCTGAACTTTCAAAAGGTGCGCTGCGCGCGAGTCGGACGGTTGCTTGGGCGGGTGCAGCGGAAAGCCCAAAAACGCCAGTCCACGCACCGCCGGCAGCGGATTTGCAGCCTGCGCCTGAGAGGTCATACGGCCGCCGAAGGATTTGCCGCCCGCAAACAAGGGCAGCGCGGGCAGCAATGCGCCCGCGGCATCGACGGCGGCGCGCACCGTGGCGTGGCACAGCGCGGGCGGATCAGGCCGCCTGCCGTGCTTTTCCATGTACGGGAACTGATAGCGCAGCGTCGCAATTCCTCGCTTGCCTAAGTCCATCGCCAAGTTCGCCATGAAGGGGTGCAGCATGCCGGCACCGGCGCCGTGCGCCACCACGAAACAGGCTTTGGATTCCGGCGTCGAATTCAACAGCCCCGAAACACGCGTGGTTGCGTTGACATCGATTGTGACCGGCTTGGCGTCGAGGCTGTTCACGGTACCTTTAAGGCAGCTCGGGTGAGCGGAAGTTCATGCGCTTGCGCTTCGCGTGATGTGCTTGATGGCATCGGCCAGTGAGCGCGCGCCGGCCGCATAATCCTTCCAGGGTTTGCTCTTCGCCAGCAGCGCCGGAGCGGTGCGCACCGTAAAGGCCTTGGGATCGAGGCCCTTTTTGACGTCGCGCCAAACGAGGGGCATGGATACGGGCGCGCCTTCGCGGGCTCGCGGCGAGAGCACGGCCACGGCGGTCGCGGTGCGATCGTTGCGCAGGTAGTCTAAGAAGATCCGGCCGGAGCGTTTCGCTTTGGACATGTTGTCGAGATAGCGCGCGGGGCTGTCTTGCGCCATCTGTGCACAGACCAGATGCGCGAAATTCTTGGCAATCGGCCAAGCCACCGCCTTCTTGCCCTCGAGCAAGGGCGTGACGACATGCAGGCCCTTGCCGCCTGTGCTCTTGCAGAAACACACCAGACCGAGCGCTTGCAGGCGTTCGCGAATGTCTAGCGCCGCGGCGATCACGGCCTCGAATTTAACATCCGGCGCGGGATCTAAATCAAACACGAGGCGACCCGCGGATTCCGGATCGTTGCGCGCGCAATTCCAAGGGTGCAGTTCCAGCGCGCCGACTTGCGCCACCGCCGCCAAGGCTTCGACGCGATCGATCTGCACGTAGGGCGCCTTATCGCCGCGCACCTTCACGAAATCGAACAAGTCGGACATGCCCTGCATCGCGTGACGCTGGAAAAACTGCTGTCCCTCGATGCCATCAGGCGCCCGCACCAGCGAGCAAGGACGACCGGCAAGATGCGGCAGCATCCAGTCGCCGATCTCTGCGTAGAAGCGGGCGAGATCGAGTTTGGTGACCGGCTTGCCGTCGCCCGCATCGGGCCAGAGCGCCTTGTCGGGTTTTGACAGCGTCACGCCCATCACCGTCGCAGGGCCGGACGTCGCGGGTGCGGCGGCTGATTTCTTCTGCGCTGCGCGCGCTATCTTGGGCGCAGCCGCTGTTTTTTTCTGCGCTGCGGGCGTCCTCGGTAAGGGTTTCTTCTCGGTCGATTTTTGCATGGTTGCTGTCTCCGCCACCACATCTTTAGGGTCCTTGTCCTCGCGCAGACCCTTGAACGCGGCCTGCCGAATCATGCCCGAGGCTGTCCAGCCCTCGAATTCGATCTCCGCGATCAGGTCGGGCTTGAGCCAGCGCACGTTGCTCTCCTTCGGCGGCGCATTGGGGCCGGCAAAGGGGCTCTGCTCGCGCGTGAGTTTCGAAAGCTTCGGCAAGAGCACTTTCACCACTTCGCGTCCGTAGCCAGTGCCAATGCGGCCAACATAGCTCAGCTGGCCATCGCGGTAGACGCCTGCGAGCAGCGATCGCAACGTCCCGGCTTCCGTGGTCCAGCCGCCGAGCACAACTTCCTGTCCCCCGCGGCATTTCGCTTTGAGCCAACGATCGCTGCGGCCGGAGCCATACGGCGCATCCAGCTTTTTCGAGATGATGCCTTCGAGCCCAATTTTGCAGGCCGAGGCGAGCACGGCCTCGGCGTTCGACTGCAGGTGTGCGACGTAGCGAATCTGGCTGCTGGCGTCTTGCGCCTTTAGGAATTTCTCGAGCCGGGCCTTGCGCTCGCTCAGGCCCAAGGGCCGTAAGTCCTCACGGCCCTGGAACAATAGATCAAACGCGTAAAACACCAGATCGTCGGATTTCTCGGCGGATAAAGCCGCCTGCAAGGCGCCGAAATTTGGCAGCTGACGATCATCGAGCGCCACAATCTCCCCGTCGATGATGCAGTCGGGAAACGCGCTCGCCTCCTTTGCAATGGCGCTGAAGCGCTCAGTCCAGTCCAGCCCGCGGCGCGTGCGGATGACGGCTTTGTCTTTTTCAACGCGAACCTGCGCGCGATAGCCATCGAATTTGACCTCATGCCCCCAGCCGGCGCGATCCGGCGGCCGGTCCACCAATTTCGCCAGTTGCGGCTCGATGAATTGGGGCACCGCCTTGACCATGCCCGGTTTGACGCGCTTCAGTCTGTCGACCTGGGTGTTTTCGGCAGCCGCGGCCTTGGGCTGTCGCACCGGCGGCGAAATCTCGTTGCCATCGGTCTCGGCACGGTTGCTGTTCCATACCGCGTCCGCTTTACCCGGCTCGGCGGTGGCGAGCATGAAGGGTTTGGGGCGCCGGCCTTTGCCTTCTGCAATTTGCTGCATCGTGCGCCCGGAGGCCACGGAGCGATCCTCCGTCAGCACGCTGTCGCCATTCGCGTCCGCGGAATCCGCGTCGCGATGTTTGATCAGCAGCCAATTGGTGCGCTTGCCTCTGAACTTGTCGCCGCGCATGCGCACCAACACCCAGCTGCCCTTGAGCTTGTCGCCCTCGAGTGTGAATTTGAGGTCGCCCGCCTGCAACGCGTCTTCGGTGGTCTTAGCACCCTCGGGAATCCAGAAGCCGCGGTCCCACAACATGACCGTGCCGCCGCCGTACTCGCCCTTAGGAATCGTGCCTTCGAAATCACCGTAATCGAGCGGATGATCCTCGACCTCCACGGCCAGGCGCTTGTCGGCCGGATTCAGCGACGGTCCACGCGCGACGGCCCAGGACTTGAAGACTCCATCCCATTCCAAGCGCAAGTCATAGTGCAGCTGCCGAGCTGCATGCTTTTGCACCACAAAGCGCAATCGCGACGAGGCGGCTACGCGTTGCTCGCCCGAAGGCTCGTCGGTTTTCGTGAAGTCGCGCTTGGTGCGGTAAACGGTGAGGGCCGGCTTCGCCATCTCATGCGCCTTGATCCATCATGCGCCGGTAGGCCAGCAAGTGGCGCAGCGATGCCTTCGTATCCTTGGCACGTTCATAGAGACGCGCGAGATTGAAATGCGCATCGGCGAATTGCGGATCCAGGGCCAGCGCTTCACGGTAAGCGATGATGGCATCCGGCTCACGCTCCAGATCCTCGAGCACCACGGCGAGATTGAACGCAATGAAAGGATCCGCTTTGGCGCCAACGCGATAAACGCGCTCCGCATCGGTCAAGCGTCCCGCCAAGTGCAGCAGCCTGCCTAAATTGATGCGTGCTTCCAGATGATCGGGATCGGCCTTGAGACACGATTCGTAGGCTTTCTGCGCCGCCTGCGGGTTGGTGTCCTCCAGGTCAAGCGCCTTGGCGTAGTGTCTATCGGCAAAGTCGGCAAATTCGGCGGAATCGCCGGCGGCGGCCTCGGCCGCGTCGGCCGCGAGACCCCCGGCAATGCCCGCAGCACCCTCGAGCGCTGGCGCGGCATCTTGCCGCGAAATAACGTGCAGGCGGCCTTTCTCCTCGACGATTTCCAAGGCCAGCGCGTACTGGCCCGATTCGGATTCGCGCAAGGACTGACCTTCGCGGATGGCGATACGATTGCCGAGTGCGGTGAGCGAGATTTTATTGAGCGCGGATCCTTCGGGCAGCGCTGAACGCAACTCTTGCAGCGTCTTATTGATTCGCTGCGAGGAGATTTTCGCGGCGCGCAGCGCGCTCGCGGTGCGCAGGACCACGAGATCGTGGAATGAGTAATGCAGTCTGCCCGAGCGCCTGACGGGTTGAATGTTTCCGGCGCGCGCTAACGCACGAACAGCCGAAGCCGGTAATCCGAACAGCCGCTCCAGGTCTTTCGTGTCGTAGGCATGCATTTCATCGTCGGGCGGATTTGCGCGCTCCGCCCGCGGCAGCCGCGCGCTTGGGTGCCTTGCGCTCCTTCAGATCCGTCGCTTTCGAGCCGCGCGCATCGATGCTCGCTCGCAACGCTTCCATCAAGTCGATGACATTGCCGCCCTTGGCCGAAACCGGCCCCTCGGACAGCGACACTTCCTTGCCCTCGACTTTTTTCTGAATCGCCGCTTGCACGCGGGTACGGTGCTCATCGGCAAACTCGTTCGGGTCGAAGCGCTTCGCCGCCAAATGTTCGATGAGCTGCTGCGCCAGCTTCAACTCCGGTTCCGACACCGGCGCAGCTTCGATGCCTAGGTCCTTCAGATCGCGAACCTCGGCTTTGAAATGCAGCTGATGCAGCGCCAGACCGTCTTCGATCGGTCTGATCACCACGATGTGTTCCTTGCCCCGCGAAATCCAGCGGCCCACTGCGCATTGCCGCGACTTGCGCAGCGCCGTAGCGAGCAAGGTGTAAGGCTTCGCACCCCCCTTGTCGGGCGCAAGATAATAGGTTCCGTCGAAATACAGCGGATCGACCGATTCCAGCGGCACGAATTGTCCGATGTCGATGGCGTGGCTGGTCGTATCCTCGAGCGCTTTCAACTCCTCGGCGCTGAACATGACGTACTGGTCCTTGGCGAACTCGTACCCCTTGACCATCTCGGAACGCTCGACGATTTTTCCGTCATTGACGGCAACGTATTGTTGCTTCACCCGCGAGCCGTCCTTTTGACGCAGCAAGTTGAAGGAAATGCGTTCCGAGGAAACTGTCGCGGAATAGAGCTTCACCGGAATGGCGACCAGCCCGAAGGAGATGGTCAGCGAAGCGATTGATCGAGCCTGTGTAGCCATGGTCTTTAATCCCTTGAAGCCAAAGAGTGCGATTTCTTTCTGATTTTATTGAATAAAGGTGCGCAAGACCTTCGATTGCTTACGATTTATACAACAATGGAGCGCGGTTTCAAGTGAATTTGGCCCAAAAACGTGTAGGTATCAAGGAATGCAGCACGATTTGGCCGTCGCCACCCGGCCGATCGGCGGCAGCCCTACGCCGCTTGGAAAGGCTTTTAAATACAATGAGATAGGCGCGAGACGGGCCCTTAGGACAGCGCTGCCGCTACGCCTGTTTCGCGGCCGGGCGGACCGGCAGTTTCCATTCCGGACGAATGAAATGACAGGTGTATCCGTCCGGATAGCGCTCGAGGTAATCCTGATGTTCGGGCTCCGCCTCCCAAAAATCTCCCGCAGGCTTCAGTTCCGTGATCGCCTTTCCCGGCCAGAGCCCCGATGCGTTGACGTCCTCGATCGTGTCCTCGGCGATGTTCTTTTGCTCATCGCCGATATAGAAGATGGCCGAGCGGTAGCTTAAGCCGCGATCGTTGCCCTGCCGATTCAAGGTCGTCGGATCGTGAATCTGAAAGAAAAACTCGAGCAGCTTGCGGTAGCTGATCAGCTTGGGATTGAAAATGATTTCAATGGCTTCGGCATGCGTGCCGTGATTGCGGTAGGTGGCATTGCGCACATCGCCGCCCGAATAGCCCACGCGAGTGGAGATGATGCCGGGATAACGGCGCAACAGATCCTGGACGCCCCAAAAACAGCCACCCGCGAGAATTGCGCGTTCGGTCGGTGCAGACATGTTCCTCACTCCTTCAAATGCAAATGCGTTAGCGCGCCGCGTCGCGCGATTTTTGTTCCGCGAGCGTGTACAGCGCCTCCGGAGCAGCCTCGAGCCGCTCCATCGGGATTGGTGCGCCGCTGGCATCGGACAAGCCATACGTGCCGTCCTCGATCTTTTGCAATGCGCGCTCAATGTTGCTCAAGCGATCGTCATCCGCGGCCTCGAGATTCCCTTCGAGTTCCAGCGCGGCTAACTTCTGGGCATCATCCTCATATTCGCGTGCTTGAGCACGCGTGTCGGCGTTGGCGCCCGACTCGGCGCTCTCTTCACCGCGCCGCACTTCCAGGATTTGCTGCCGCAATTCCGTGAGCCGACGCTTTTGCCGGGCGAGAAAGTTCTTATCAACGCGGGAAGTTGGTGCTGTCATTAGCCCATTATACCGCTTTCGATTTGTGAAAATGACGGCGCCATTTACAGCGCCTGCAAAATCGAGTGAACTACGCAGCGGCGATCGAACGGAGGCTCAAATGCGCGCGAAGTTGTCTATGGCTGCACTCGCATTCGCGCTGGCCCTCTGTCCGCCGCACTTATGCTTCGCGGCCGAGGTCGCCAAAACGCTTGATCCGCAAGTCCTGGCGAAAGTGGTGCCGGGAATTTCCAAAGCCAGGGTTAAGTCCTTGCTCGGCGCTCCGTGGCGCACCGTGCAGTACAACGACGAGGAAGAGGTCGAAAATGAAATCTGGGAATATCGCGGCAAAGACGCGCAAGGCGCTTACCGCGTGCACATCGAATTCGACCGGCACGACACCGTGGTCATCGTCGCCAAGGTTCCTGACCCCCTAGCCGGGGGCAAGGGGACGCCGGCGACGAGCTGAACGCTCGCATTCTCGAAACGTGTAAGACATCCCCTGACGACGTGTCAGCGAATTCTGACACCTCGTTCCGACTTTCCCCGGTCTTCGCTGATTGGTATTCGGTATATCAATTCGCACTCGCCCAGGAAGTGATAACTACAAGATGGTGCAAAGCTTGATCTAATTCTAATTTTAAATCCGTCATCCGGGGGAATCGTATGTCTTATATAAAAGTGCCTCGACTGGCCAAAGGATTTGGCATGTCAGTATTTCTCGCGCTAGGGATGGCATCCCAAGCGCCAGCGCAAGGACCAGCGGCCGCGTATCCACCCTATGGTTCAGCCATACCGGTCATCACCAATACCGAACATCCAGCCGGCGCGGTCGGCGAAGATACCCAAAAAATGCCGGCGCCGAACGGGCCGAATGAAGAATCCATCTGGAACATGAAGGTGGAGGGCTTCAACGACAATCAAGCTCGTCCCATCTATCAACCCTTGATCGTCAATCAAGACGGCCGGGAGATCATGTACAACGGGAATCTTTCCGGCACGGCGAAGAATCCGTTGACCAACGCCATGGAATCCAATGGTACGTCGATCATCGACGTCACCAACGTCAAGAAACCTAAATTTCTGTTTCACATTCCCGGGCCTAATCCCATCAACGGCTCGTACGCAGCGGCCGGTGCGCAGATGGTGCGCGTCTGTCCGGGCAGCACCATGCCGAATGCGGCAACCAATGGCATCGCGGGCAAATTCTTCTTGCTGCGCGCCTTCGGCAACGCCGGCGCGGATGAATCGCACGAAATCTGGGATGTTACGGAACCGTCGGCACCGAAATTTGTGACTACGGTAATAAGCGGTCTCAGCAATACGCATAAGAGCTGGTGGGAATGTGATACGGGCATTGCCTATCTGGTGGCAGGGTCGAAGAGCGACGGCTGGCAGCAGAGCGGATCGGCGCAGCATATCTACATCTATGATTTGAGTAATCCTGCGAAGCCGGTATTCATTCGCCAGTTTGGATTGCCGGGTCAGCAGCCGACAGCCTCCGTCGCGACACAGCTACCTTGCTTGAATGCACCGAGCGACACCTGCTTTGAGGGAACCACGAATCCGCCAAGCGGCGTGCATGGACCCATTTCCATGGGCACGGTGGTGGACCGCGTCTACCTGCCCTATGGCGTAGGTGCGAGCGGTGTGATTCAGATCGCCGACCGCCTGAAACTGATCTATGGCTGCAATAGGACCGGCCCCGGATCGAATTCCGCCGCATCGCTCAATTGTCAGAACAGCCCGACTCAAGCGGATTTGCTCTTCCCGCAGATCAGCTGGGTGACGATGAATCCGGAGAACGGCGGTCACAGCTCGATGCCGGTGTTCAACGTGCCGATTCCCGAGGAGCAGACGAATTTCGGGGATGGCACGCCGCAGAGCAAGAGTTTGCTGTTCATAAGTTCTGAAGGAACCGCCAACAATTGCATCGGCCAAGCGCCGCACGATGCGTGGATTCTCGACATTTCCACTGAGCAAACGCCGTGGTCGATGGTGACGCTCAATGTGCCGCAATATCCGGGCAATTTCTGCGGCAAGGGGGCGCGATTCGGCGCACACGCCGTGACTGAGGCGATTTATCCGCCTTACTACGGAAAAATCATCAGCGTCTCCTGGTTCAACGCCGGCGTCAGAATCTGGGACATCCGAGACCCAAAGAATCCGAAACCGATTGCCTATTACATTCAAGCGCCGAACGCGAACACCGCGGCCTCGTGCTCGACCATCAACGGCGTGACCAATTGCTTCAACGCTACGATGAACGACTACGTGGAGTATGACGATCGGGGTTATATCTACGCCGCGGATCGAGCCGGCACGGGAGTCACGATTCTCTCGCTGACCGGCGAAGCGCGGAATGCGATCCTGCCGCCGTCCGAACAATAGGCCCGCAAGGAGTCAACTATGCGTATTCAAATGTTGGTTTATTGCGCGGGGCTTGGCTTATGTTTCCTCGGAACCTCCGCCGCGCGCTGCGAGGACGGCTGGGCGAAAGTAATTCCACCGCCGAGCGCCGATACCATTAGTACCGCGAAACTTGCGCAAGTGAAGCCGGGGATCTCGACCAAGACAGAGGTCCAGTCCTTACTGGGTGCGCCCTGGCGGATTTTGCAATTCAACGATTGCGGCATGTCCATGCCGGGACAGGCCGACGAGAGCTGGGACTACCGCGGCCGAAACGCCAAGGGAACCTACCGCGTGCACATCGAATTTGACGACAGCAATGTGGCGCGATTGGTGGCGAAAATCCCCGATCACGTTGTCGGCACGAAGGGCACGCGCGCAGTGACCGCTCCGCCGGAGATGAAGGTAGCGATGAAGATGTAGCCGTGGCCGTGGTGGCTCAAGGGCCGCTCTTCGGCCTCACGGCCGGTTTGTGAAGGATTGATTGGAGCAGAAGGGTGGGCCGTTGACCGGGTTGCACCGGGCAACGGCGCCACCGGGCAGGCCGACGGAATAGGGTGTCCATTGCGATGGCTCGGACTCCGGATAGTCCGTGCTCAACAGTTGCGCACCGCTCGCAAGCGCGATTTCTCGGCGCGCCGTGTCGTTGGCACGCGCCTGTTTGGTGTCGGCATCGGTTCGCGTACGGACCAAGTATCCCTTGCGAACCAGCGCGGCAATCTCTTCCTGCGCGCCGTCGTTTTCTTCGGTGAAGGCGCAATCAGGCTGGCCAGGTTCCGCGTTGGTAAAGATGATGCGGCCGCGCAGCGCGGGATGCCCTTCCAGATACACCGGGCCCACCGGGCGCTGATCCATCAGGAACACCACCTTGCCGCGCGCCGCCGCCAAGGTCGGCCACTCATTGCGCAGCACGGCTTCCTCGAGTGTCGCGTGTTTGCCCCGCACTTGGTCGGGCGTAATCATTTCGTTAGGCCTGAACACGGCGCGAAGTTCCGCATCAAGCGCGTCGAAGGTCGCTGAAGTAAATTTCTCTGGACTGCGCGCGTGATACTCGGGCGGCAGCTCGGACTGCTTGGTCTCGAGAAGAATAAAGATGGGCACATGATCCTTATGCGCCTGCGACCAAGCGCGAACGATCTTGAGACAGGCGATGAGTTGCTGACAGGTACTGCGGTAATCCAGCTCCTGAACATGCATCACCTTGAATCCCGGCTGGTTCATCAGACCCGCCGGGTCGAAGTCCGCATCCTTCGGTAATCCCGCGGCGGCCACGGCGTCCGGCCCCATGGGATGCGCGTAGCGGCCGCCCTCGCTGTCAGCGTAAATATCCAGTTCGATCTGCCGTACCCCAGCGGTCAACTGTTCAGCCAGCGGTCGGTGCCGATACTCGAGCGACTGATAGAGCTTGGGGTTCTTCTGCTCCCAGAGCTTAGCCTCGCTGGGCGCGAGCCCCGCGTGATAGCTATTGTGCGTGCCGATCACTTGGATCTGATTTATTTTGACTGAATCATTGGAGCCGGGCGCGGCCGCGGCGCATGACAGGGCGCTCAGCAGCGCACCTGCACTCAAGCCGATCGATCGAATCAACAGCATAGGCCGCTCCTCACCGCCACCGTGGCCGAGTATAGCGCCGCGCTCGTTGCAATTTTGTAAAGGGCGGAGCAGCCGCTGTTCGCTTACATCTGTTTGAACAGATGCGCGAATTGGCGGCTCACGGGGATCTCATCCTTGCGGCCCTTGAGCGTCAGGGTCAGATGGCCGAGCTCATCGCGCTTCGCGTGCGCGATATGCTGCGAGTTGACCACCGTGCCGCGGTGGATCTGCCAGAAAATCTCCTCGTCGAGTTGTTCGAGCAGCTCGCGCAGCGGCATACGAATGATGCTGTCGCCATCGCGCGTCGCCACCGTGATGTACTTGTCCTCGGCCTCGAACCACAAGACTTCATTGACGGGGATCAGCTTGACCGTCGTGCCCGCGCCCGCGCGCACGAAGCGCAATTTGTCCCTGCGTGCGGAGTGGCCAAGCAGCTCGGCGATGCGCGTCGCCATCTCATCGGCGCCGCCATCGCTGCCGCTGCGGCTCAACTGTCCCGAGAGGCGTTCGATGCACTTGGTCAGGCGTGCGACTTCGACCGGCTTGAGCAGGTAGTCGATGGCAGCGGCCTCGAACGCATCGAGCGCGTAGGCATCGTAGGCGGTGACGAAGACGATGAGCGGCGGATGCTCTCGCTGGCATAACTGGCGTGCAGCCTCGAGCCCATCGACTTGCGGCATGCGGACGTCGAGAAATGCCACGTCGGGGGAGAATTCGTCGGCGAGCTTCAGCGCTTCGGCGCCGTTCGAGGCTAACCCTACGCAGCGGGCCGCGGGCCAGTGTTCGCCCAATTGCTGAGCGAGTACTCGTGCAAGCAGTGGTTCATCTTCGGCAATGAGGTAGCTATATGGCGTGCTCATGCAGCCGGTCGGGACAGCAGATTGAGCGGCACTTCGATGGCCGCATGCGTGCCGCGCGGCGTGAGCGGCTCCAGAACCAGGCGCGCTGCACTGCCAAACAGCGACTGCAGCCGGGCACGGACGTTTTGTATGCCCGCACCCGTGCCGGCTGTGTGTGCGTTGCCGAGGCCGACGCCGGTGTCATCGACCGACACCATGAGTTTGTCGCCCGCGCAGCGCACGCTCACGCGGATGGAGCCGCCGTCGCACGCCGGTTCGATACCGTGCGTGATGGCATTTTCCACCAGCGGCTGCAGCAGCATTGCCGGGAATTTCAGGCGCAGGCACTCAGGATCGCAGTCGAATTCGGTGGTCAGGCGATTCGGCAGCCGCAATCCCATGATGGCGAGATAGGCCTTGAGCAACTCGACTTCCGTGTGCAGCGTCGCCGTCTCGCTGCGCGCATGCGTCAGGGCGGCGCGCAAATAGCGGATCAGATTTCCCAGCAAGCAACGCGCCATGCCGGCGTCGTGCGCGATCAAGGCATCGAGATTCGCCAGGGTATTAAAGAGGAAATGCGGCTCGATCTGCGCCTGCAGCGCTCGCAGCTGCGCCTCGATCGCCGCGCGCTCGGCGCGTTCCACGTCGCGCTTGCTTTGCGCGAGCCGCACCCAGCTGAAGTTGATGAACAGCGCAATGCTGGCCGCCACCAACGAGAAAACGATGGCAACCAGCCATATGTAGCCCTCGTGCATGGCATAGGTGGGCGACTGACGGGGCAGGAACAGCTTCGAAAGCAGTTCACCGCCGATGGCGCCGGCCACGATCAGCACCATATAAATGGCGAAGCGCATGTGGATGCGTCCGCGGAAGCGCTGCATGACGGTACAGCGCACCAGCGCCACCAGCGCGAGAATGCAGAGGCCGATGCAGTACGAAATGACGAGATTCGGGATGACCTCTTCCCACGAGTGCAGCAGCAGGGCGATCAGCAGCGCGATGACGGTGTTGATCGCCATCACCATCGGCACACGACGCCGCAGGAAGTCGACTACGCTATCGTGAGTACCATCGAACGCCGAAAACGGATCGGTGGCTGAGGCCTGCAGTTGGGTGGTCTTCATTCAGTTCCCGTGTTGCTCAACCACCTAAGTTTATCGCCCTTCGACCCCCAGCGCATGTTCCGGATCGGCTGCGACCGTGGTGGAGACTTCGGCCTTGGCGACGACGAAATCGTCCACCGCGATCAGCGCGAACGGAACCAGACCCAAGATCAGTGAGAGTGACAGGGCAGCGAAGCCATGGATAGTTTTCATATGTTTCTCCGAGTGGTTGTAGACCGTGGAGACACTGTAGATGGCGGGCGCACCGGACGAGGGAATTGCGCCAAATTGGCGGTTCGGCGGCGTAGACGGTGCTTCTGGGTCGCGAACGGCTCAGGCCGCCAGCCGGGCCTTAAGATTCCAACAGCATTATGTCCATTTTCGCGAAAAACGCCTCACCGCCTTTAAGGACCCGCACGCCTGGCTTTTGCGTGAAGTCGCCCGAGAAGCCTTCCGGGTCCGTGATCCCATGCCAGGGTTCGATGCAGATAAAGCGCGCCCCGGGCTTGGTCCAGACGCCAAGGTACGAAGCGTCGGAGAAGTCGATTCGCAGTCGCGGTCCTTGATGGCCGCCGTAGCTGACCGACCGGCTTTTGATTTGATCGAATATCAGAACATCTTGTTGGAATAGCGCATCCGTCAATTCCAGCCGCCGATTCGCGATCGGTGTGGGGTAGCGTACGGGCGTGAGCAATCCTGCGGCGTCGATTCTTCTCACTGCGGCGGGCTCGTCGCCTTCGAACTCGATGAAATGCGCCGCGCGCGGCTGCCCGAATGGCAAGGGCCAGCGAAATCCCGGGTGATAGCCGAAACTGGCCGGCATGTCGGTCTCGCCGAGGTTGCGTATGGTGGTCGTCAGGGACAGTTTCGCGCCGGCAAATTCGTAGCGCACGTCCAATTCAAATTGAAAGGGATACACGGAATACGTCGATGCATCGGCGTGCAATCTAAATGCGGCGCTGGATGGGCTCGAATTTAGCAGGGTAAATGTTTTGTCGCGCGCGAACCCATGTCTTGAGAGCGGGTAGGTTTTCGAACCCAGCCGATAAACGCCGCCGGCCAGCACGCCAACGATGGGAAATAACAGCGGCGCGCGACCGGTCCAGACGGCGGGATCGCCATTCCACAGAAGTTCGCTCAAGTCGTGCGTCTTCAGCGAGGAGAGCTGCGCACCGCGAGGATCGATTTGCGCGGTCAGGCCGCCGGAACTTATCGATACCCAGGCTTGATCGGGCATATCTTTGGAAATCTTGGGCGTTGGGAAGCGCGAGTATAGAGGAACTCGCTGATCACGGCTGCGGCTGCAGCCGGCGCGCTACCATTGGTAATCGATCGACAGTGCGAGTTCGCGCTGCGTGCTGGCCTCAGTCAGCGGGCTGATATCCGGACTGCCTTTCAGCTTGTTGATCGCAGCGTCCAAATTCAAAAGCCAATGACTCGTGAGGAATCGCGTCGCGCTGAATCCCACGCCGACGGAGGCCATGCCCGCGTGCGGATCAAACACCGGATGGCCCGAGGCCAACGACTGCTCCGGCGTGACGCCATACTCGCTCTGCAAATAGTGATGCGTACCAAACGTAACGGAAGGGCCGGCGAACATGACGAACTTTTTTGAACTGCCCGGCAAGGGCATGTACAGCCCAACATCGCCAACCGCACCGTCGGCACCACCCAAGATTTGGCGGGCGTCGACGCGCAGAATCAACGGAAACTTTTTCGACAGCACATAGGTGGCGAACACCTTGGCCACCGGCGCGGCGCGGATGTCGCCCATACCGCGCAGATTGGTGTAATCGTCCCGCTCGAGGCGACCCCGGTCGTAGGCGATGGCGACGCCGACCCGGTAATGATCGCCGCGCAGAAAGTTGACGCCCAGGCCGTCGCCCGTGCTCAAGAAAGCGATATCGCTAAATTGAATGTTGATCACCGGGCCACCCTGCACCCGGTACGCATCGGCACCCGCGTAGACCGGCTGGGTGTCTGCCGCGGCACCCAGCACCACCCGCCATTCCGGTAGATCGGGTTGGAACAGCCGCGCGAGAATCACGCCGCCGGAATATTGCCATTCCTGCATGGGCGACGGTGTTTGCGACCACGCGCTTTGGGAGCTGAATAGGCAAAGCAGCACCGCGATGCAGGCCGTCAGGCGGCCGATCCTTAGCGCCACGATTCATCCCGCGCGTGTCTCACGTTATTTGTTAGGTCGGTGGTTCCGCATTGGGCTTGCCTGGCGCGGATTTCGCGCGACGCGACCGGACGGTCGAGGTGGTGCGCGCCGCGCCGGCGGCTTTCCATTTGGCGCCGGCATTCGCGGGCGGCTCATCTTTGAGCTGGCTCGCGGGCGGATCGCTCGCCGGAAAGGTCTCTTGCAGCGATCTGTCGGTGGCGTTGGACGCTTTCAGGTCGCCCGCCCGCGCTTCAGCAGCCGCCTGCGGGTCAACTCTCCGCGATTCAACTGTCAGCGATTCAACTGTGCGCGATTCAGCGGCGCGCTGCGCGGACTGCAATTGCTTTTCCGCGTCCAACCAGTCTTGCTCCGCGCTCCCTTCAGGGCAGCCGCGAGCTTGCCAAAGACGGTAGGCCAACTCACCAATGGATCTATGTTCGGGATGCATGGCACTCCTTTCAGCTAATGCAGACACTAAATTCCGGACAAGCAAATGTGCCGTTTGTTCAACTTAGAGCCCGACGTCGCACTGGGATAGCTTGCAGACTCGGCAATCCAGGTCAGCCGAGTCCTACACGCCGATGTCATGCTGCCCGATCGTGAGCTTGCAACTCGCCTTTGCGAGCGCGCAACTCTTCTCCTAAAGCCTTCAGGTCCATTTTGGATTTCTTCGCCTCGGCGAACATCCCGCCCGGTTGCTCCTCTTCCTTCACGTGATGCTTGATCATTTCCGAAAGCACGGTGACTTTGGCGTCGAAATAGTCATCGCCGGCGCTCATTTCCTCGATTTGCGCAATGAGTTCCTTTGCACCGGCATGTTCGACGACTGCCTCGTGATGCATATCCTTATCGGCGGTTGCGCTAAGGAATGCGGGATAAAAGATCTCTTCCTCGATTTCGGTGTGGACTCGAAGCGCCGCGCAGATCTGCGCTGCCAGTTGCTGTTTTCTGGCGCTGGAGCGGGATTTGCTGAATTGTGCGAACCACCCCGCCACTTGCCGATGATCTGCCTTGAGTAACGCGACGGCGTCGGCAGCGTGTGCGGATCGATTGGCAGATTTTCGCGTTTTCCCAGCCATGTATTACTCCAAGTTAGTGATTGCTTAATTCGGCGGACA
>Ga0302324_100004553_pt1 | contig 30580 bp, 24 predicted proteins | sample Palsa_T0_1_FD_201949 | JGI IMG/M metagenome (GOLD analysis project Ga0302324, IMG submission 201949) | Peat permafrost microbial communities from Stordalen Mire near Abisko, Sweden - Palsa_T0_1 | ecosystem: Environmental > Terrestrial > Soil > Palsa > Peat permafrost | place: Sweden: Abisko... | reverse complement strand
AGGCGCCCTTCCAAACCAGCCTGGAAGAAGCGGAAAAGAATCTCTTGGCGCGAGCACTGAAGAAGTCGGGCGGCAATCAAACCCGCGCTGCCGTGCTGCTGGGCATCACTCGCGATACGTTGCGCTATAAAATGAAGAAGTTTAACTTGCACTAACCTCGCGGCTCGGGCGGAATTAAAGGCTAGGTAACTGATCGCCTCCCGGCTAGTCTAACGGAGGGGTTCCTGTGATCTATCGCCGCTTGGGCAGAACGGGTGAAACGGTGTCGGCCATTGGGTTGGGAGGATTCCACCTGGGCCGGCCGAAAGATCCCAACGACGCAGTCCTGATCGTGCGCAGCGCCATTGATCGTGGTGTCACGTTCCTGGATAACAGCTGGGATTACAACGATGGCGAAAGCGAGCGGCGTATGGGAACGGCGCTTCGTGACGGATATCGCGATCGCGTATTTCTGATGACCAAGTTCGACGGGCGCACTAAGACAGCGGCTGCCGAGCAGATCGACGAATCGCTGCGGCGTCTCCAAACCGATCATGTGGATTTGATCCAATTCCACGAAAACATCCGGCTGGAGGATCCCGACCGCTTCTTCGCGGCCGGCGGCGCGCTGGAAGCGCTTCTCGAAGCAAAAAAAGCCGGCAAGATCCGCTTCACCGGATTCACTGGCCACAAAGATCCTTTGGTTCACTTGCGAATGTTGGAAGTAGCGGCCGAGCATAAATTCCATTTCGACACTTGCCAGATGCCGTTGAATGTAATGGACGCGCACTTCCGCAGTTTCGCCCACCATGTCGTGCCCAGGCTGGTGGAGCAGGGAATCGGAGTGCTGGGGATGAAGCCGATGGGAGACGGCCATATCCTGAAATCGGGAGCAGTGACCGCGCAGGAGTGTTTGCATTACGCCCTGACTCTGCCGACGTCGGTAGTGATCACCGGCTGCGAGAGCATGGATCGCCTGGACCAGGCGCTGGAAGCCGTGCAGAGTTTTCGACCGCTGACGAACGATCAAATCACGAAGCTATTGGCAAAGACCGAGCCGCATGCGAGCGGCGGCAAGTATGAGCCGTTCAAGACCACGCCGTCGTTCGATTCCACGGCGCTTCACCCGGAGTGGCTGGGCGAAGTGCCGCCGATGTGAACCCGCTCCCTTACGGTCGCGGCTCGGTAAGTCGCGGCTCGGCGGGTCGCGGCTCGGTCTCTAGTGGGTCATCGAATAGACGACGTAATTTACACCGATCCGAATGCCGAGCGCGGAATACTTCTCTGGGTATTCGGGATCGTCGGCCCACTCCCATGAGTCGCCGATGTCGGAGTTAAACGACATCGCCACCATCACTCGCCCATGGTCGTCCAGGATGCCGCGCCAATGCGGGATGGCGCCGTCGTTGCGATACGTGGTTCCGCGGCGGATGGCCCATTCGCCGGGGACCTGATAGCGGTCGTCAAGATCGTAGACCGTGTGAAAGATGGAATCTGCGTCCGGGATCTCAACGTAAGGACGGTCAGGAAACACCAGGCGCATGGTTTCGTCGAAGCGCTCCCACTCTTCGGTTCCCCAGAAGTCGTCCAGCATGAGGAATCCACCGCGCAGAAGATACTCCCGCAGCTTAGCTATTTGCGGCAAAGTGAGCTTCCAGTCGCCCATTTCGCCCGCGTTTAGCCAGGGCCAATTGAAAACGTCATCGCCGTCATCGAGGTTGACGGGCTGTTCGACAGAGCGAACCTGGATGCGAGTCAATCGACGGAGCGCCAGGGAAAAATGCCGATCGGCGCGGGGATAGTCCTGGCTCCAACTGGTGCCACCCTCCAGCCACGTGGTGGCCGCGCCGTAACCGTAATAACGGCCAAAACGCGCGTGCGGATGCTGTGGATACATCAACCGCGCGAAGACCCATTCGGTTTTGTCGGCCCAGTCCGGAGGAAGCTCCACGTTATCGTAGGGCTCCAGGCTGCGATAGACGCGGAAGGGCATCTGAAATCCCCACAGAACGGCCGCGAACGCAATTCCCACTCCCAGCCAGCGCGCATTCCGGAGAGTCATTAGACGACCTAGTGCGAGAATAGCACTCCAGGGAAGATTTGGACGAGGGGAAATGACGAGGGCCCGCAGCCGGGCCCTCTAAGCTTTAGAGGAAGCTTCTAGCGGCGCGACACGGGGCTGCCCTGCAGAGCTTCTTCGTTGACCATGCTCTCTGCCAATTGAGTCAGCTTTTGATCGGCTTCTTTTTCTTCCTGCAAAGTTTGCTCCAGCAGCGCGGCGGCTTGCTTCAGGCCGAGCGTTTGGGCGAACGTGCGCGCCGAACCGTAGGCGGCGATTTCGTAGTGTTCCACGCGATTGGCCGCCGCGATCAAGCCGGCGTCGCGCAAAGGAGACTCATCGATGTCACTCACTACGTCTTCGCCTTCACTCACCAGCCCCTTCATCGCGGCGCAGGTCTCCGCCTTGGGGTCCTTGTTGATTTGACGGAAGACGCTTTCTAAACGGGTGACGTGCCCCTGGGTCTGCAGCAGGTGGGATTCAAAGGCCTGCTTCAGACTTAGAGACGTGGCGGCCTCGGCCATCTTGGGCAAGGCCTTTACCAGACGTTTTTCTGCATCGTACAAATCTTCAATTTGTTGCAGGAAGAGTTCTTCCATGCTCTCGATTTTCATGATTGCTCTCCTTCGATCTGGATTCGGAGTTATAGAACTCCCACTGGTTAGACGATCCCCGCCGAACATTTTTCACTTTTGTTTTGGCTGCTACTAGACAGGCGCGGTGTTTTCGAGGCCATCCAAATAACGATCGAGATTAAATGCAGCGCTGATAAGTGACAGGTGCGTTAGAGCTTGAGGAAAGTTACCAAGTGCCTGGCCCTGGTGACCGATTTGTTCCGCGTAGAGGCCCAAATGATTGGTGTAGCCGAGTATTTGTTCAAAGAGAAATCGGGCCTGGCGTAATCTCTTGGGATCGGAATGGCTGGCGCGCGTCAAGGCTTCCACCAGCCAAAAGGTGCAGAGGTTAAATGTCCCCTCCGTGCCGGTCAAACCGTCCGGTGTTTTGTCGACGTCATAGCGAAATACCAAACCATTGGAAACCAAGCCGCCATCTTTGGGAGAGCGATTGATGGCGTCAATGGTTTGGAGCATGCGCGGATCTGTGGGCGAGACGAAGAACACCAGGGGCATCATCAGAGTTGAAGCGTCCAGCGCCTCTCCGTCCAATTGCTGAACAAAAGCGTTGCGTTGCTCGTTCCATCCGCGCTGCATGATGGTTTCGTACATCTGATCGCGCGTTGCAGTCCAGGCCTGCCAATCCGCGGGAAAAGATCGCTTGCCGGCCAGGCGTAGCGCGCGATCCACGGCCACCCAGCACATCATCTTGGAGTACACGAAGTCGCGCGGTCCTCCGCGCACCTCCCAAATGGCGTCATCCTTTTCCTGCCAGTGCTGGCAAACCCAATTGGTGAGCCGCCGCAGATAAGTCCAGAGCTCGTACGAGATGGGGGTTGCGTGTTTGTTATAGAGGTAGAGCGAATCCATCAGCTCGCCGTAAATATCGAGCTGTAACTGCTGTGAAGCGGCGTTTCCGATGCGGACCGGCCGGGAGCCTTTGTACCCTTCCCAATGATCGAGCTCAAACTCAGGCAACTCATGACGCCCATCGATTCCATACACGGTCTGAAGCGCGCCATCGGGCTCCATCTCGTGGCAGCGGGCATCCAGAAACGAGACAAACTGCGTGGCTTCCTCTACGAATCCGAGGCGCAGAAGGCTGTAGACCGTGAACGCAGCGTCGCGGATCCAGGTGTATCGGTAGTCCCAATTGCGCTGCCCCCCGATGCTCTCGGGCAGACTACACGTGGGCGCCGCGACGATGGCACCGGTAGGTTCAAAGGTGAGCAGCTTCAAAGCCAGCGCCGAGCGATGGACTGTTTCACGCCAGCGCCCGCGATAAGTGCATTTGGAAAGCCATTGCCGCCAGTAGTGAAGGGTGTCCTGAAAGAGCTGATCGCTCATTTGTTCCGAGCAGCCGAGCTCGTCCTGATTCGTACCCAATTCTCGAAATTGGAAGCTTTGGGTGTGTCCTTCGTCGAGCGAGAATTCAGCGCTCACTCCAACCCCGAGTTGTTTCAGCGGAATCGACGACGCGAGTCCAAAGCGTAAGTTCGGGGAGCTGAAGCGCGCGCCTGCCGGAATGATCTCGGTAGAGTGCGAATCGCGACCGTAGTTAAAGGCCGGCAGGCATTCCAAGCGGAATTGCATGGAGCCGCGCACGACCCTGACACGGCGGATCAAACCAAGATACGGAGGAACGTTCTTGGATGCGCTTAACGGCATGTAATCGAGGATTTCGCCCACACCGTCGGCAGCTAGAAAACGAGTGATCAGTACGTTGGTGTCGGGAACGTAAACTTGCTTGCGCGCGATTTCTTCCGACGCCGGTGTAATTTGAAAACGGCCGCCTTTGTTGTCATCGAGAATGGCGCCAAAAATACTGGGCGAGTCGAAATGCGGGAAACAAAACCAATCGATCGAGCCGGTCTTAGATATCAACGCCGCGGTTCGAAGGTTACCAATAATTCCGTAGTCTTCGATTGGCTGATAGGGCATGCGGGGAGCGTAGCACGGAGTTTCTGTGACTTGAAGTTATAGCGTGACTTGCCCTAAAAAGAGAAGCGCTAAAAAGATCACGAGAACAGTTCCAAACACACCAGTCGGATAGTAACCCCAGCTTCGGCTGTACGGCCAAGCCGGAGTCGCTCCGATAAGTAGAGCGATCAAAATGACTAACAGGAGCAGCATAATCGAAGTGTCCCTCGCCTGCCTGGAGGGCAGTTTTCGTTCCACCGGCCGCAACTTCGCGCCAGACGCAAAGGACCCGCCTTGAAATCCTTCAGCAGGGCAGACTTACATCGTCTAAGGACGAGAATCGCGGGGGGCGTGCTCACCGGTTGTGAACCCTTTTTGAACATTCCTTACGTTACGAGTCTGCAGGACGCTGCAAATGTTACCCATGCTCTCACGGCGAGGTCGGGTTTGGCCGATGAAAGCTTAGCAGTCGTACCTATCGTATCATGCTACCGTAGGAATTTAATGGGTTCGCAGTCCATGTTTGTGGCGAATAAGGGCCAAGGGATCGGCAAGAGCGCAAGGGTTGCGGCAATCGTGCTCGGCGCCGTTTGCCTTTTCGGCTGCGGGAAGAGCGCGCGCCAATATATCGATCGCGGAAACGAGCTTTTTGCTGCCAGAAAATATGATGACGCGATTCTGAATTATCGGAACGCCATTAAGAAGAACGCGTCGTCGGGTGAGGCGTATTACCGATTAGGGCTTGCGTTCTTGAAAGAGGGTAAGGTAGCTGACTCATATCAAGCCCTGGGCAACGCGGTGAGGCTCGATCCAAAGAACAATCCCGCAAAAGTTGCTTTGGCGAATCTTAGCCTGGCAATATACGCCCGCGATTCCAAGCGTCCGGCGGTGCTCTACAGGCAAGTGGAAACCCTGGCCGATCAACTAACGGCGCCTGGCGGCAATCCCGTCGAAGGGCTTCGACTGAAAGGCGTAATCGCGCTGGCCGACAACCATCCCGGGGTGGCGATCGATTCGTTTCGGCAATCGTTGCGGCTCGCGCCGGATAATGCCGAGGTCTCGGTAGGTCTGGCGCAAGCGCTGTTCCGTGACAATCAACCCGAAGAAGGAGAGCGGACAGTCCGGGAGACTATAGAGCGCCACCCGCAATTTGCCGCTGCATATGAGACGCTTTTCGCCTACTATTCCGCGAAACAAAGCTGGGATAAGGCCGAGGAACTGCTGAAGCTGTGGGTGGCGAAGAATTCAAAGGAACCAGAGCCGGCTCTCCGTCTGGCTGCTTTCTATTTTCGCCGCCAGCAGCCCGATGAAACCGAGAAGATTCTGAAGTCGCTGGTGGACCGGCTGTCGGATTTTCCACAAGCAGATTTGCTCGTGGGGGATTTCCATCATGCGGTCAGCCACGACCTGGAGAAAGCGCTGGCGGATTACCGGCGCGGCGAGAGCAGGGATCACGAGCGGCTACAGGCCTATCAAGAGCGCGAAGCGGCGGTGCTTTCCCAATTGGGGCGGCGCGAGGAAGCTCTCAAAGAGACCGAAGCAATCCTTGCGAAGCAGCCGAAGAATCTGTTCGCTCGCACTCTCAAGGTAGAGCTACTGGATCAGATGGGCGGCGTCCAGAATCTGAACGCCGCGGCGGTTATGGCGGGCGAACTTGCCAAGGAGGATCCCGCCAACGCGAAAGTGCAGATTCTGGCCGGCCAGACTCTTTTGATGAAAGGCAACACGGACCAGGCTTTTACCTATTTCCAGGACGCGGCCAAGGCGGACGCCAAGTCAACCGCACCGCAATTGGCGCTGGCTCGCGTGGAACTGATGCGAAAGAACTACCCGGCCGTGCTGCAGCACGCCGATAAGGCTCTCGAGATCCATCCAACTGACCCTAATGCGCGCTTGTTTCGGGTAATTGGCCTGACCGGAACGCATTCCTATGTGCAAGCCAAGGCAGAAGCTGAGCGACTGGCCAGCGATACCAAGGATTCGCCTCAAGTTGAGATGCAACTTGGGATTATCGCACTGGGCCAAGGCCGTTATTCCCAGGCTGAGGACTATTTCCGCAAACTATATAAAGAAGGCTCTTCCGATCTTCAGCCGCTAGCGGGCTTGGTGAACACCTACGAGGCCGAACACAAGCCGGATCGCGCGCTGGAGTTGATGGAGACGGAAGTCCAGAAAGCTCCGAACTCGGCCGGGAAAGCTTCTCTTCTGGTGGCCACCGAAGAAGCCGCGGGTAAATCGGAAATGGCGCTCGCTGAGCTACAGAAGCTGGCGCAGCAACACCCTGCGTCGGCGGACGTGCAGGTCCGGATCGCTCAGCTCGAAATCAAGCACGGTCATGTGGACGAGGCATTGCAAGCGCTGCAACGAGCGCAGCAGCTGGCGCCCAATGCCAAGGGCTTGGATTTCGCTATTGGAAACCTGCAAGATCAACTGGGCAGGAAAGCGGAGGCGGTTGCAAGCTACCGGAAGGCATTGGCAAAGACGCCGGATAATCCGTTACTGCTCAACAATCTTGCATTCTTACTGGCGGAAACGGGCGGCAACCTCAACGAGGCGCAGCAAATGGTCAGTACGGCAATTCGCAAGGCGCCCAACCTTCCGCAGTTGCAGGACACCTTGGCGTGGGTAGAAATCAAACAGCACCACGAGGCAGCGGCGCTTCAGATTCTGTCATCGTTGACCAAAGAGCATCCAGACGCCGTGACATTCCGCTATCACTACGCGGTGGCGCTGATTGACAGCGGAAATCGTTCAGCGGGGAAGGATCAAGCCGAGACGGCCCTCTCCGAGAAGCCGCCCGCCGAAATGGCGACGGCGCTGCGCAACCTGCTGGCGCAAGCGAAGTAACGCGGCTGGCGCATGGTATTTTGGTGGGTTCGCCATGCACGATCCTAATGCCCAACCATTGGTCGGCATCATCATGGGCAGCAAGTCCGACTGGGAAACAATGCGCGCGGCAGCCGATACACTGGCACGCTTCGGGGTGGCGCATGAGGCCAAAGTGGTATCGGCGCATCGCACGCCCGGCTGGATGGTGGAGTATGCCTCCAGCGCCGAGACGCGCGGGCTGCACGTGATTATCGCCGGCGCCGGTGGCGCGGCCCATCTTCCAGGGATGGTGGCGGCGAATACGCTGCTGCCCGTATTGGGCGTGCCGGTGGAGAGCCATGCGCTGAAGGGCCTGGATTCACTATTGTCGATTGTTCAAATGCCCGGCGGAATTCCCGTGGGTACGTTGGCGATCGGGAAAGCCGGCGCGCAAAACGCGGCGCTGCTGGCGGTGGCGATCCTCGCGAATCATGATCCGGCGCTGCGGGAGAAACTGCGCGTGTTTCGTGAGGAACAGGCCGCCACGGTTCGCTCGGAAGAGCTGACGTGACCAAGCCAATTCTCCCCGGGGCCGCCATTGGCGTCCTGGGAAGCGGCCAGTTGGGGCGAATGTTCGCGATCGCGGCGCGGCGCATGGGGTATCGGGTCCACACGTTTTCGCCGGATCAGGATACGCCGACCGGGCAAGTGGCGGACGTGGAAGTAACGGCATCGTACGACGATCTGGATGCAGTCTCCGATTTCGCGCGGCACGTCAGCGTAGTAACGTTCGAGTTCGAAAATGTTCCGGCGCCCACCGCCGAGGCGGCGGCCCGTTGCGCGCGGGTTCGACCCAGCGGATCGGTGCTGCACACCACGCAGCAGCGCATCCGCGAGAAAGCTTTTCTCACGAATGCCGGGTTACCGACCACGCCGTATCGCGAGGTGCGATCGCAGGAGGATTTGGATCGCGCGATCGCCGCGCTGGGTTGCCCGGCAGTGCTGAAAACCGCCGAGTTTGGCTACGACGGCAAGGGCCAGGAACGCGTCGGTTCGCCGGATCGCTCGTCCGAGGCTTGGAACGCGATCGGCAGGCAGGAAGCCGTGCTCGAAGCGTTCATCGATTTCGATCGCGAAATTTCGGTGGTGGCGGCGCGCGGCGAGGACGGGCAGTTCGTACACTACGGCGCTATTGAGAATCAGCATAGCCGGCACATATTGGATGTGTCGGTTGCTCCGGGGCGCGTGCCGCCGAAGATCGCCCGGGAAGCCGTGGAACTGGCGCGCTGCGTTCTCGAAAGGCTGGGTGTGGTGGGCGTGCTGTGCGTCGAGTTCTTTGTGACCCGCGATGGGGCGCTCTTGATCAACGAGTTGGCGCCGCGGCCTCACAACTCCGGGCATTTGACCGTGGACGCGTGTGTCACTAGCCAATTCGAGCAGCAACTGCGTGCGGTGTGTGGGTTACCGCTCGGATCCACCGAGATGCATCGGCCGGCGGCGATGGCGAATCTGCTTGGAGATCTATGGACGAGTGGCGAACCGGATTGGCGGGCGGCGTGCGCGTTTCCAGACGTGAAGCTGCATTTGTACGGGAAGCTGGAGCCGCGCCCTGGCCGGAAGATGGGGCATTTGACGGCGCTGAATCACGATCCGGAGGCAGCATATCGGACGGTCCTGGCCGCGCGGAGAAGTTTGACGCCCTAACCGCGCCTCGCTTGCATCGTGGGTTACTCTGAAATTAATGCAGGCTGTTCGCGAATGGTTGCGCGAAGCTTCTTCCATCGCCGTGCTCACGGGCGCGGGAGTGTCGGCTGAGAGCGGTGTGCCCACGTTTCGCGGCGGCGCTGCAGGCACACCAGGATTGTGGAAACAGTATCGCGCCGAGGAGCTAGCGACGCCCGGCGCGTTCGCGCGCGATCCGAAACTGGTTTGGGAATGGTACGACTGGCGGCGGTCGTTGATTGCCGAAGCCAAGCCCAACCCCGGGCACTACGCGCTGGCGGCCGCGGAAGCGCGCGCGGCGAAGTTTACCCTGATCACTCAAAACGTGGACGGATTGCATGAATTGGCCGGAAGCCGCAACGTTCTACGTTTGCACGGAAGCATCTGGATGCTGCGATGCCTGGAGTGCCAGCGTGAACGCGAAGACCGGCGAACGCCGCTTCCCGAAATCCCACCGCGCTGCGAATGCGGTGGAACGCTGCGCCCGGGCGTAGTGTGGTTCGGCGAGGCGTTGCCCTCGAAAGTCTGGCAGGACGCCGAGAAGGCCGCGCGCGAGGCCGATCTGTTTCTGCTGATCGGAACCTCGGCGGTGGTGTATCCGGCGGCGGGTTTGGCGCCAATCGCGAAGTCCTCGGGCGCGCGAGTGGTTGAGATCAACATCGCGGAAACCGGCCTCTCGGATGGGATCGACGAATTTCTGCAAGGCAAGTCGGGCGAATTGTTACCCCAATTGATGGCATGAAGATCTGTTACCTAGACGCGTTCTCCGGGATCAGTGGAGACATGACGGTGGGCGCGCTGATCGATGCCGGCGCGGGTGGGAATCAGCTGGTGCAGGCGCTCGAAGAACTCGGCACGGGCGCCAGGTTCGAGGTGGAGAAAACCAAGCGGCGCGGCATCGCGGCCTCGAAGTTTCGAGTGTTGGGCGGCGACGCTAAAGGCCATCGGCATCTGAAACATATCCTCGAGATCATCGCGGGATCCGGCATCTCCGAGCGCGCGAAAAAAAACGCCTCGGCGGTGTTTCAACGTTTGGGCGAGGCTGAAGCCAAGGTCCACGATATCCCGCTTGAGAAGGTTCATTTCCACGAAGTGGGCGCGGTGGATTCGATCTGCGATATCGTCGGCGCCTGCATTGGCTTCGATCTGCTGGACATTCGTGCGGTGTACAGCTCGGCGGTGAACGTCGGCAGCGGGACCGTGAAAACCGAGCACGGCGTGCTGCCGGTGCCAGCGCCGGCTACATCGGAGTTGTTGGCCGGCAAGCCGATCTATGCGCGCGGTCCGAGCCTGGAATTGACCACTCCCACCGGCGCGGCCATCGCCAGCACGCTGGCCGCTGAGTTTGGCCCTCCGCCTCCAATGCGTCTGATCGCCAGCGGATACGGCGCGGGCGATTACGATTTTCCCGAGCACGCTAACGTACTGCGCGTGCTGATTGGCGAAACCAGCGGCGCCGAGGAATCGACCACGGTAACGGTGCTCGAGGCCAACATCGACGATTCCAGCCCGCAAGTGCTCGGCTACGCGATGGAGCGCTTGCTTGAAACCGGCGCGCTGGACGTCAGTCTGACTTCCGTGCTGATGAAAAAGAATCGGCCCGGCACGCTGCTGCGCGTGATCGCGCGCCCGGAAGACCGTGAAACGCTGGCCCGCGTGATCTTCGAGGAGACGTCCACGCTTGGCTTGCGGATCCACTCGGCCGAGCGTCGAGTGAAGAGTCGAAGCGTGATGAACGTGGAGACATCGCACGGCGGAGTCCGCATCAAGATTTCTGAAGACGGCTCGTTCGCGCCGGAGTATGACGACTGCCGTGAGCTCGCGCGAAAGACGGGACTTCCGCTCAAACAGATCCTGACCGACGCGAATCTCGCCTACTTAAAGATCTCTCGATGAAATATTACCTCACCACTCCCATTTATTACGTCAACGCGGCGCCGCATCTGGGCACCGCCTACTCCACGTTTGCCGCGGACCTAATTAAGCGCTTCAAGAAAATGGAAGGCTACGATCCGGTGGTGCTCACCACGGGCTCCGATGAACACAGCCTCAAAGTGGAGCGCGCCGCGGAGGCCGCGGGAACGAATCCGCTGGCGTATACCACCAAGATGGCGGCCGAGTTTATCAGCCAATGGGCCAAGCTCGGTATCGACTACGACCATTTCATCCGCACGTCGGATCCCAAGCATCACGAGACTGTGCGCTGGCTGTTCGAGCGCTGCGAAAAGAACGGCTACATCTATAAAGGCTCCTACACCGGCGCGTATTGTGTCAGCGACGAGGCCTACGTCAATGATGTGAATCCAGGCGATCCCTGCCCGACCTGCGGCAATCCCACCGAAACAGTGACCGAGGAGAATTACTTCTTCAAGCTCTCCGCATTTCAAAAGCCGCTGCTCGAGCTGTACGAGAAAAACCCTGAGTTCGTCAAGCCCGATCACCGGCGCAACGAGATGATCGCGTTTGTTCAACAAGGGCTCAACGACCTTTCGATTACGCGGACCAATATTCAATGGGGCATTCCGGCTCCCGTGGATGGGCATCACGTCTTCTACGTCTGGTTCGATGCGCTGATCTCGTACATGAGCGCCGTTAAGGACGACGATCTTTGGCCCGCCGATCTGCACCTGATCGGCAAGGACATTTTGCGATTTCACGCGGTGTACTGGCCGGCGTTTTTGATGGCAGCCGATCTGCCGCTGCCGAAGAAAGTTTTCGCGCACGGCTGGATTTTGCACGAAGACAATAAGATGAGCAAGTCGCGCGGGAACGTGGTGCGGCCCGGCCCGATTGTGGACGTGGTGGGTTCCGACGCGCTGCGCTATTTCCTGCTGCGCGAGATCACCTTTGGACAGGACGGAAGCTTCAGCTACGACGCGTTGATCCAGCGCTATAACGCGGACCTGGCGAATGGGCTCGGCAATCTTGCCAGCCGCACGCTGACGATGATCCAGCAGTATCGCAGCGGCCTGATTCCGGGCTCTGCGGGAGCGCCCGAAATTGCCGAAGCCGCGCGGCGAACAACTGAAATTACGATGGACGCGTTCTGCGAATTCAATTTTTCGCGGGGCTTGGAAACTCTGTGGAGCTTCATTTCGGTCATCGATAAGTTCATCGTGGAGCGCGCGCCCTGGAAACTCGGCAAGGACACTTCCGACTACGCTCAAAAAATGCTGGACGAGGTGTTGTATAGCGCGGCGGAGGCGCTGCGGATTCTCTGCGCGTGGACCTATCCCGTAATGCCGAACTCGGCTCGCAACATTTGGATACAGCTTGGAATGAAGGCGCCGATCGAATCTGTCACTTTTGCGGATCTGCACTGGGGCAAATTGCGGGCGGGACAGAAGATTGGATCGGTTGCCGCCGTGTTTCCCCGCTTGGATGCCAGCGCCATCGTGAAGATGGAGAGCCTCGAAGTGCAGGAGAAGACGCGGCAGGCGGAATTATTCGGCCACGCCAAGGCAGCCGCGAGCCCGGCCCCCACGCCGGACGCAGCCAAAATCAGCATCGACGATTTTGTGAAGGTGGACTTACGCGTAGGCCAGGTGGTTTCGGCCGAGCGCGTGAAAGGCGCCGATAAGCTCTTGCACATGCAGGTGGACATTGGCGAAGCCGCGCCGCGAACGATCGTCGCCGGAATCGCCGAGACGTACCCGCCCGAAGCAATGCTGGGGCGCAAGGTGGTGATCGTCGCCAATCTGGCGCCTCGAAAGCTACGCGGCATCGAATCGAACGGCATGATCGTGGCGGCGTCGCTGGAAGGCGGGAAGCCGGTGCTGGCCGGTTTTCTCGAAGAGGTGCCGGTCGGGGCAAAGTTGAAGTGAGCCTGATCGATTCCCATTGCCACCTCGACAGCGCCGAATTTAATGACGACCGCGAGGCGGTAATTGAGCGCGCAATTGCAGCCGGCGTCGAGCACATGCTAGCGATCGGCACAGGCAATGGTCCGCCGGATCTCGCAGCCGGTCTCCGGCTGGCCGAGGAGCATTCGGCATTCTACGCGACTGTTGGCGTTCATCCGCACGACGCGGCCAAGGCGAGCCCGGACGATTTCAAGCGCCTCGCCCATCTGCTGACGCATCCGAAGGTGCTGGCTATCGGTGAAATCGGCCTGGATTATCACTACGATTTTTCGCCGCGCGAGGTCCAGAAATCGGCGTTCATCCAGCAAATGGAGATCGCGGCTCGGGCGAAGAAGCCCGTCGTCATACACACGCGCGAGGCTTGGGACGACACGCTCGCGCTGCTCGGGGAGCATTGGGCGCCGCACGGCATCGGCGGCATCATGCATTGTTTTTCCGGCGGCCCCGAGGAAGCGCGCCGCGCGCTCAACCTGGGTTTCTATCTGAGCTTTGGCGGCATCCTGACGTTTCCCAAAGCGCTCGGGGTTCAAGAGGCGGCCAAGTCCGCTCCGCGCGATCGGATTCTGATCGAAACGGACGCGCCCTACCTCGCTCCGGTACCGAAACGCGGCAAGCGCAACGAGCCGGCGCTGATTGTTCACACCGCGCGAAAGCTGGCGGAACTGCGTGGAGAATCCTATGAAGAACTTTGCAATGCCACCACCGAAAACTTCCGCAGGCTGCTGCTGCTAAACTGAGAACTTCCCCATGGGACTCGGCAGGCTTGGCCAAACTTTAACCGCGCGGGAGATCTTCGAGTTGGTGAAGAAGGATCTCGAGCGGGTGGAGCGCGAAATCAGCCTGGAATCGGTGGCCAGCGTCGACGCTGTCACCACCATTTCGCGGTACTTGCAGGATGGCGGCGGCAAGCGGCTGCGGCCCATACTGGTGCTGCTGGCCTCGCAACTGGTGGGCGGAGTCAGCGACGGCTCGGTTCGCATGGCCGCGGTGGTGGAGATGATTCACGTGGCGACGCTGGTACACGACGATGTCATCGACATCGCCAAAACGCGCCGCGGACGCCCGTCGTCCAATGCGATTTGGGGCAATCACACCTGCGTTCTGGCGGGCGACTGGCTGTACATGCAGGCTTTTCAAGTTGCGCTGCGCGAGCGCAATTTTCACGTGCTGGATTTGCTGATCGCCCTCACGCAGATGATGGTGGAAGGCGAGCTGTTGCAGCTCGAGCGCATCGGCAAAATCGACATCTCCGAAGCGGACTACATGGAATTGGTGGATCGAAAAACTGCCAGCTTATTTTCGGCTTGCGCGCGGCTGGGGGCCGTCATGGGAACAACGCCCGGCGGCGCGAGCGAAGCCACCGAAACGCGGCTGGGCGAGTTTGCATGGAACCTGGGGATTGCATTTCAACTGGTGGACGATATGCTGGACTTCACCTCGCATGAGAAAGTGCTGGGCAAGCCGGTGGGAAGCGATCTGCGCGAGGGCAAAGTCACGCTGCCGCTGATCTACGCGCTGGAAGAGGCCACGCCGGACGAGCGGGAACTGGTGGCTACGGTGCTCCAGGACGGCAATTACGAGCGCGCTCCGTTTGCCGAAATCCTGCGCCTGATCGGACGACGGCATGGTTTCGATCGAGTGCGCGAGCGAGCGCAATCCTTCACCGAACGCGCGCGCAGCATCATGAGCGAATTTCCCGATTCGCCCAACCAGCGCGCCATGTACGCGCTGACCGAGTTGGTCACCGAGCGCGATCACTAATATCAATTATCGAGATGCCCCGACTCGTTCCCGCCGCCGCTCGCATTCCCGTACCAGGCAATAAGCAGATTGAAGAGTACATCGGCCGGGTGAACACGAAGGACACGGCAGTCAGCATCGCCCACATGCACAGCCCGTCCGGTTGGAGCGAACCCGGACAGCAGCCGGAATTCGACGAATATACTGTAGTTTTGAAAGGCGCCTTGCGCGTCGAATCGAAAGACGGAGTGCTGGAAGTGAAGGCCGGGCAAGCGGTGATCGCGCCGCGCGGCGAATGGGTACGGTACAGCACGCCGGGGCCGGAGGGAGCCGAGTATATCGCGGTTTGTTTGGCCGCTTTCGATCCCGCCAAAGTGCACCGGGACGCAGACGGGCATGGCTGATTTGCATTGCATGCAGCGCCCCATTACAATCAGTAGTTGGTTCGCGGTCGGAAAACCTCGACCTTCCAATATTTTAGATAGATGAAGTCAGGAGGGTTATTTTAGTGTCAGAGAAGATGCGGCATATTTTTACTTCAGAATCCGTTAGCGAGGGCCATCCCGATAAAATGGCCGATCAGATCTCCGATGCGGTGCTGGACGCCGCGCTGGCGGTCGATCCGTTGAGCCGCGTGGCTTGCGAAACGCTCGTGACCACGGGCATTTGCGTGGTGGCGGGCGAGATCACCACCAAGGCTATTCTGGACGTTCCCAAGCTGGCCCGCGAGGTGATCGCGGATATTGGCTTCACGGACGCCAAGATGGGCTTCGATGCCAAGACCTGCGGCATCCTGAATACCATTCAGACGCAGTCCCCCGACATCGCGATGGGCGTGGATACGGGCGGGGCGGGCGACCAGGGTCTGATGTTTGGTTTTGCGACCGATGAAACGCCTGAGTTGATGCCCCTTCCGATCATGCTCGCGCATAAGCTGGTTCGCCTGCAGAGCGAGGTCCGCCGAACAGGCAAGCTCACTTACCTGCGCCCGGACGCCAAGAGCCAGGTGTCGGTGGAGTACATCGGCAATAAGCCGGTCCGCATCGATGCCGTGGTTCTCTCGACGCAGCATGACGACGATGTCACGACCGAGCAACTCCGCGCCGACGTGAAGAAGTACATCATCGATCCTGTGGTGGGCGGCAATCTGGTGGATTCGCAGACCAAATATCACGTGAATCCAACCGGCCGTTTCGTCATCGGCGGGCCGCACGGCGACACCGGTCTGACGGGCCGTAAGATCATCGTCGACACCTACGGCGGCATGGGCCGGCATGGCGGCGGCGCGTTCTCCGGCAAGGATCCGACAAAGGTGGATCGGTCGGCTTGCTACATGGCGCGCTACGTGGCGAAGAACATCGTTGCCTCGGGTCTGGCGTCGCGCTGCGAAGTGCAGCTGGCGTACGCGATCGGCGTGGCAGAACCTGTGTCGGTGATGGTGGATACGTTCGGGACCGGGAAGGTGGACCAGGAGCGTCTGGTGGAGCTGGTTCGCCAAAACTTCATTCTCACGCCCAAGGGCATGATCGAGACCCTGAAGCTGCGCCGCCCGATCTATCGCAAGACGTCGTTTTATGGCCACTTCGGCCGCACCGAAGAAACCTTCACTTGGGAAGCTACCGACAAGGCCGAAGCTCTCAAGGAAGGCGCGAAACTGGCCGCCGCCGCGAAGTAATTTTCCTCTTCCTAAGGGCCCGGCTTATACTAAAGGCTGGGCCCCCGACAGGTCCCTCGTTCTCACTCCCACATGCTAGTCGAAGGCTGCAAGCACGAACTCGAAATCGTCGTCCCCGTGGATGAGATCGACCGCGAAACCAATCGCGTGGTCGCCGATATCCAGCAGAAGGCCAAACTGCCGGGCTTCCGTCCCGGCAAAGCTCCCGCCAGCCTGATCCGCACGAAGTTCTCAAAACAAGTTCGCGAAGACGTTCTTGAGAACCTGCTCCCGAAATATTTCAAGCAGAAGGTGCAAGAAGAACATCTGGAAGTGGTGGGCCGTCCGAACGTTAAGGATGTACATTTCCATGCGGGCGAGCCATTGCGCTTCAAAGCCGAATTCGAAGTGGCGCCGGAGATCGAGCTGAAGGATTACCGCGGCGTAACCATTCACTACAGCGAGCCGCAGGTGACCGACGAGGACATTGCGAAACGCCTGGAGGAAATTCGCGAACAGAAGGCGCAGTTCGTGAACGCGGAACCCCGCCCCATTGTGGACGGCGACCACGCGGTGGTTACGCTCGACAGCCTGTCTGGCGTAGATCAGCCCATCCATCAGGACGAAGTGGTGCTGCATGTGGGCGATCCCGATACGATGCCCGGTTTCTCGGAAGCGTTGCGGGGCATGTCACCCGGCGAAGAGAAGGAGTTCGACGTCACGTATCCGGAGGATTTCGGGCAGGAGCGGCTGGCGGGCAAGACCGTGCGCTTTCGCACTACGCTCACGACCATCCGCACCAAGGAGCTGCCCGAGCTGAACGACGAATTCGCGCAGGATTTGGGCGATTATCAGACATTGGACGATTTGCGCGAAGCGGTGCGCAAGGCCATTTTTCACGAGCGCGAATACGCCTCGCAACAAAAAGCCAAAGAGGAACTGATCGACAAGCTCATTGAGACACACGAGTTTCCGGTGCCCGAAGCGTACATCGAGCGCCAGATTGAATCGCAGCTCGAGAATCAATTTCGGGAACTGGCCGAGCGCGGCATCGATCCCAGCAAGCTCAAAATCGATTGGTCGAAGCTGAAGGACGCGCAGCGCCCCAAGGCCTTGCACGATGTGAAAGCGTCGCTATTGGTGGACAAGATCGCCGAGCGGGAGGCTATCGCTCCCACCAACGACGAAGTGGACGCCGAGGTCCAAAAGATAGCCAAACAGCAGCGCGAGCCCGTGGCGGCGGTTCGCAAGAAGCTGCAAAAAGACGGAATCCTCAGCCGCATCGCATATCAGATTCGCAGCAATAAGACGCTGAACTTCCTGTTCGAGCACGCGCGCAAGGAAGCCGGCGAGCCCGAGCCCGTGGAAGAACAAGCGGCCGAGTAGTCCCATTCACGAGAAAAAAGTTCCCGTTCACCTTCTGGCGCTGAGTGTCGGCGTCATCGTCGCGAACATTTACTACGTGCAGCCGTTGCTCGCAACCATGGCGCGGACGTTTTCTGTCAGCGTGAGCATGATCGGCCTGGTTGCGATGCTCACCCAAGTAGGCACGGCCTTGGGAATGCTGGTTTTCGTTCCACTAGGCGATAGCCGCGACCGGCGAGCGCTTCTGACGCTGCTGCTTTCGGGCGCTTGTCTGGCCTTATGCGGCGTGGCCACGGCGCGCAACCTGATCTGGATCTCGATTGCGAGCTTCGCGGTCGGCGCATTTGGCGCCGCCGTGCACATCATTGTGCCGTTCGCGGCTCAGCTTGCTCCCGAAAATAGCCGCGGGCGCGTACTGGGCACGGTTTTCAGCGGCCTGCTGCTCGGGATTTTGTTGGCCCGCACGTTCAGCGGAATCGTTGCGTCGTTTTTCGGATGGCGCACCGTGTACGAGATCGCCGCGCTGGCCATGCTCGGTTTGATGTTGTTGCTTCGCGCGCGATTACCGAAACTTCCGCCTCAGGATTCTCTTCGGTGGGCCGTTCTTATGCGGTCTCTGGTGCACCTGGTGCGCGACCATCCCGCGCTGCGTGAATCGGCGTTTCTAGGGGCATCGCTGCTCTTCGTGTTCAGCGCGTTTTGGACTACGCTGGTGTTCTTACTGCAAACTCCGCCCTATCATTTCGGAAGCTCCGTGGCCGGTCTCTTTGGATTGGTGGGTGCGGCCGGGGCGCTCTGCGCGCCGCTGGTGGGCCGTTTCGCCGATCAGCGCGGACCCCGCTACACCATCTTTCTCGCGCTGTTGACTACCGCGGCGTCGTTTCTGGTGCTGGGCGTTTTCGGAAAAGTCATGGCCGGGCTGATCATTGGCGTGGTTCTGCTGGACATCGGCGTGCAATCGGGCCATGTCGCCAATCAAACGCGGATCTATGCACTGGATGCGACCGCGCGCAGCCGCCTGAATACGGTGTACATGGTTTGCTACTTCACTGGCGGATCGCTTGGCTCGTGGCTCGGCGCGGTCTGTTGGTCGTACAAAGGCTGGATGGCCGTTTGCGCGCTTTCCCTGCTGGTTCTCGCGATCGCCATGGCGGTGTTCGCGCGCAGCTCGAAGACTCGCGAATCGTTACTTGTCGCCGACAGCTAAGAGCGTTTCGAAATGCGGCGCACTTTCCTCGGTGTGCACCACCGACGTCTCGATATTCTTGAACCCGGCCTGGCGAAGAAATCGCGTGAGCTCTACTTCGGTGAAGCCCAGCCATAGGTCGGCGTACATTTCACGGGCTTCTTCGTAGTTGTGCCGTAGCAGATCCAGCACCACGATCCGGCCGCCGGGTTTCAAAATGCGCCAGGCCTCGGCTACGGCCAGCGCGGGATGTTGCGCGTGATGCAGCGCCTGACTGAAGAATGCGAGATCCACGGCCGCGTCCTTGATCGGCACGGCTTCGAGATCGCCTTTGCGGTATTCGAGATTCTTAACGGCGTGCTTCGCCGCGAGCTCGCGCCCATATTCCACCATCTTGTCCGAATTATCAACCGCAATCACTTTTTTCGAGCGCCGGGCCAGCAATTGCGAGAAGGTGCCCTCGCCTGCGCCCAAGTCGGCGATCACCATCGGCGGCATCAAAGTGAGCAACGTCTCGGCGAGCCCCTGCCAGGACCGGCCCGGAACGTAATTGCGCCCGAACTTACCCGCCAGTTCGTCGAAATAGGCGCGCATCTTGTCCTGACGCCGGCGCAGCGCCAGCCGCAGCGCTTCTGAATCCTCGCCCGCTTCCGGAATCTCGGCCGCCGCCTGCCGCAATACGCTGAGCATTTGCGCGAAGCCATTGGACTGCGCGCCGGGCTTGAGGCGGTAAAGAATGCTTTTTCCGTTGCGTCGATCTTCCACCAATCCGGCTTGTTTGAGCTGCGCCAGATGCGTCGAGATGCGGCTCTGGCCCATGCCGAGGATCTCCTGCAATTCGGCCACGGAAAGCTCTTCGCGCTCTACTAGCAACAAGATACGGAGACGGCTGGGGTCGGCCAGGAGGCGCAGGTTTTTGAGGATTGACGCCATGGGATCTTCTGTACTATTATATCAACATATCTAGATTGGTAGATATATAAATTCCCTCACGGAGATCGAATGAGCACAGCAACCATCACGAACGTCGCCACCGAGTACAAAGTGGCTGATATGAGCCTGGCCGATTGGGGCCGCAAGGAAATTTCCATCGCCGAGTTTGAGATGCCCGGCCTAATGTCGATCCGGAAAAAGTATGCGCCCGGCAAGCCGCTGAAAGGAGTGCGCGTCACCGGCTCGCTGCACATGACCATACAGACCGCGGTGCTCATCGAGACCCTGGTCGACCTGGGCGCCAGCGTCCGCTGGGCGAGCTGCAACATTTTCTCGACACAGGATCACGCCGCAGCCGCCATCGCCGCAGCGGGAGTCCCGGTGTTCGCCTGGAAGGGCGAATCACTCGAGGAATATTGGGAGTGCACCTACAAAGCCATCAGCCATCCGGACGGCAAGGGTCCCGAGCTGGTTGTGGACGACGGCGGCGATGTCACGTTGCTGCTGCACAAGGGTTACGAGCTGGAAAATGGCGACCAGTGGGTGAGCTCGCCATCGTCGAGCCACGAAGAGATGGTGATTAAGAACCTGCTGAAGAAAGTGCACGCCGAAAATCCCAAGCATTGGCACGATATCGTGAAGGACTGGCGCGGCGTTTCCGAGGAAACCACCACGGGCGTGCATCGGCTGTACAAGATGCAGGAACAAGGCAAGCTGCTGGTTCCAGCCATCAACGTGAACGACTCGGTGACCAAGTCGAAGTTCGACAATTTGTACGGCTGCCGCGAGTCGCTGGCCGACGGAATTAAGCGGGCGACGGACGTGATGGTGGCGGGCAAGGTGTGCGTAATCTGCGGATACGGGGATGTGGGCAAAGGCTCGGCGCACTCGCTGCGTGGCATGGGCGCGCGCGTGATCGTCACCGAGATCGATCCCATCAACGCTCTGCAGGCGGCGATGGAGGGTTTCGAAGTGACCACGGTGGAAGACACGCTCGGCCGTGGCGACATTTACGTTACCTGCACCGGCAACCTGGACATCATTACGCTGGAACACATGAAGCACATGAAGGACCAGGCCATCGTCTGCAACATCGGGCACTTTGACAACGAGATCCAGGTGGACGCGTTGAACGGGGCGCCGGGCGTGAAGCGGACCAACATCAAGCCGCAGGTGGACATGTACAACTTCCCGGATGGGCACGCCATCTTCATGCTGGCCGAAGGGCGGCTGGTGAACCTGGGATGCGCCACGGGCCATCCGAGCTTTGTGATGAGCAACAGCTTTTCGAATCAGACGCTCGCGCAACTGGACCTGTGGAAGAACAAGGACACCTACAAAGTGGGCGTCTATACGCTGCCGAAGAAGTTGGACGAAGAAGTCGCCCGGCTGCACTTGGATAAGATCGGCGTGAAGCTGACCACGCTGAGCAAGCAGCAGGCGGATTACCTGGGCGTTGCGTTGGAAGGGCCGTACAAGCCGGATCACTACCGGTACTAAGCTCGCTGAACGGCGAAATCGAGAGCCGGTCTCCTTGGGGGGGCCGGCTTTTCCCGTTTTTGAAGGTCCATTGCAAAAGTCCTGCATGTTACAACCGAAGCGCATGGACAAGACCATCCGCAAGTACGCTAGTATCGCGGGCCTTGATGAGGTCGAGGCGGACGAGTATCGGTATTGGCAGCGTCGGCCCATGCACGAGCGGATGGAAGCGGTTTCCAAACTAAGCTCCGCGAAGTACGGGATAAAGGGAACCGAAGTACGTATGCTCGACAAAACCCTCGTCCGCATCGAACGCCCACCGCGCTAAAGCTCAGCCGTTGCAACCGATCTCGCCGACGCCGATTCCATTTGAAAGGCGGAAGAAGCCTAAGTCCCCACCGCCGAAGAAAGGTCCGACCTAGGTCGGGGGAAGCGGCGGCCAGAGGGTCCGATCTGGCCGGGTTCTCTGGCAGGTGGGCCCGCCAGTACCCCCAGGAATTTTTGCCGGGGCGGAATTGGAAGCCTTCTGTTATAATGGTGTTTCAGCTAGGTCGGAGCTGGTTGTGTACAGTCTTAGACGACGGGAGATTCCCTGTGAAACGTGCTGGTGCTGATGACGCACTGCGTTGTTCCTTTTGTCATAAAAGTCAGGACGTAGTCGGAAAGTTAATCTCCTCCCCCAACGATTACCCCCGAGCTTACATTTGCGACGAGTGCATCGCCGTATGCAACTCGATTTTAGAGGACGATCGTCACGATCCACCCTATGGGGCGCCACACAAGCTCCCCAAACCATTGGAATTAAAAGAGTATCTCGATCAGTACGTGATCGGGCAGGACGGGACGAAAAAGAAGCTGGCCGTCGCGGTTTACAACCACTACAAGCGCATTCAGATGAATAAACAGCGCGGCGCCGAGGTGGAGCTTTCAAAATCCAACATCCTGTTGATTGGGCCCACCGGCACTGGCAAGACGCTGCTGGCGCAGACCCTGGCTCGCATCTTGGATGTCCCCTTCGCCATCGTGGACGCCACCACTCTAACGGAAGCCGGCTATGTCGGCGAGGATGTCGAGAACATTATTCTGCGCTTGCTGCAAAATTCCGATTGGGATGTGCAGCGCTGCCAGCAGGGCATTATCTATATCGACGAAATCGACAAAATCGGGCGCAAGGACGAGAATCCCTCCATCACCCGCGATGTTTCGGGCGAGGGCGTCCAACAGGCCTTGCTGAAAATTCTGGAAGGCACGGTAGCGAACGTTCCTCCGCAAGGCGGCCGCAAGCATCCTCACCAGGAATTCACTCCGGTGGATACCACCAATATCCTGTTCATCTGCGGCGGCGCTTTCGTCGGCCTGGAGAAGGTGATCTCGAAGCGGGTGGGCACCAAGTCGATGGGTTTCATCCCGCAGGAAGAGCATCGCGCCGAAGGCGCGCCCCCTCGCACGGCATCCAATCGCCGCGACGTGGATTTGCTCGATAACGTGCAGCCCGTCGATCTCATCAAGTTCGGATTCATTCCGGAATTCATCGGCCGCATGCCGGTGGTGGCGGTTCTCGAAGATCTGAGCAAGGATGCGCTGGTTCAGATTCTCACCAAGCCCAAGAACGCGATCGTCCGGCAGTACCAGAAGCTTTTCGAATTCGAAAATGTTAGACTGAAGTTTAGCGACGACGCGCTCGAGGCCATCGCTGCGTTGGCAATGGAGCGGAAGGTTGGCGCGCGAGGCCTGCGGATGATCCTTGAGGATTTGATGCTGGATCTCATGTACTATCTCCCCTCTTACAAGAAAGTCCGCGAGTTCCTGGTGACCAAGGAGATGGTCATGACACAGAAGATCAATATGGCCTTGCTGGAAAAGGCCGGTTAGTCTCCGTTCGCCGCTGAGCGTTTTTGGTTGTTGGTTCGAGTGGCACGGAGCCGAACCAAGTAACCGGACAACAAATCCCCATGCTTACCTCCAAAGAAAAGTCCGACACACGCCGCCTACCGATGATGCCGATCCGGGATGTGGTGATCTTTCCGTACATGATGACTCCGTTCGTGGTGGGGCGCGATTCCAGCGTGCGTGCGCTGGAAGAGGCGCTGGCGTCGGACAAGAAGATTTTTCTGGCCACGCAACATGACGCCTCGGTCGATGAGCCGCGCCCCGACGAGATCTATAACGTCGGCACGGTCGCGAACATCGTGCAGAGTCTGAAACTGCCCGATGGCAACATCAAGGTGCTGGTGGAGGGCGTGGAACGCGGCAAGATCGTTTCCGTCAGCGAAGATGAAGGCTACTTCCGAGCGTCGGTCAAGACCTTCAATTTCAAGGTGGACGCGGGGCCGCAGCTGGAAGCGTTGGTGAGCCGCGTGACCGGGCTGTTCGAGCAATACGTCAAGCTCAGCCAAAATCTGAATTACGAGACCATGATCGCGGCGATTCGCGTGGATGAGCCAGGCAAGCTGGCCGACACGGTGGGCGCGAATTTGCAGTTGACCATCGAGGAAAAGCAGGAGCTGCTCGAAATCTTCGACCCGGTGGACCGGCTGACCCGCGTGGCCGAAATGCTGGATATCGAGATTGAGAAGCTCAATGTCGACCGCACCATTCAGGGCCGCGTGAAGCGCCAGATGGAAAAGGCGCAAAAAGAGTATTACCTCAACGAGAAGATCAAAGCGATTCAGAAAGAGCTCGGGCGCGGCGAGAAGAGCGAGTTCGACGAGCTGAAGCGTAAGATCGATACCGCGGGCATGACCAAGGACGCGCATGAAAAAGCCATCGCGGAGTTGCGCCGGCTGGAAAATATGCCGCCCATGTCGGCCGAATCCACTGTGTCGCGCAATTATCTGGATTGGCTGCTGGCCGTGCCGTGGAAGAAGAAATCCAAGGAAATTCGCGATCTGAATCACGCGCAGCAAGTTCTTGAGTCGGACCATTACGGCCTCGAAAAGATCAAGGAGCGCATTCTGGAGTTCCTGGCCGTCCGGCGTCTGGTGCAGAACCCCAAAGGATCGATCCTGTGCTTTGTTGGACCTCCCGGCGTGGGCAAAACGTCGCTCGGAATGTCGATCGCCAAGGCTACGGGCCGCAAATTCGTCCGTCTGTCACTCGGCGGCGTGCGCGACGAAGCTGAAATTCGCGGCCATCGCAGAACGTACATTGGCGCGCTCCCCGGCCAGGTGCTTCAGATGATGAAGAAAGCCGGCACCCGGAATCCGGTGTTCATGCTGGATGAAGTGGACAAGATGTCGATGGACTTCCGCGGCGACCCATCGGCCGCGCTGCTCGAAGTGCTCGATCCGGAACAGAATTACATGTTCATGGATCACTATCTGGACGTCGAGTACGATTTGAGCCAGGTGTTCTTCATCGCCACAGCGAATGTGCTGCATACCGTTCCTCCGGCCCTGCAGGACCGCATGGAAGTGATCCGGCTTTCCGGCTACACCGAACTCGAGAAGTTGGAAATCGCCAAGCGCTTCCTGGTTCCCAAGCAAATGAAGCAAACGGGGCTCAAGGCAGGCGACCTGGATTTCACCGATGACGGCCTGCAAAGCTTGATCCAATCGTATACTCGCGAGGCCGGCGTCCGGAACCTGGAACGCGAGGTGGGCAACGTCTGCCGCAAAGTGGCTCGCAGCGTCGTCAATGCGCAGAGCGGAGCCAAGCGCTCCGATTCCACCAAGATTCCACAGGCGGTGCTCAGCGGTAACACGGTTTCAGAATTTTTAGGGCCGCAAAAATTCCGCGACCTGCAGGCCGATAAGATGAACGAAGTGGGAGCGACGGTCGGGTTGGCGTGGACGGAAGTGGGCGGGACCATCCTGACCACCGAAGCGGCCGTGATGGAAGGCAAAGGCAAGCTGCAAACCACCGGCAAGCTCGGCGATGTGATGCAGGAATCGGCCCACGCCGCCATGAGTTATGTGCGGTCGCGGGCACACTTGCTTGGATTGCCGCGCGATTTTTACCGCAACGTCGATATTCACGTGCATGTGCCGGAGGGCGCCATCCCGAAAGACGGGCCTTCAGCCGGCATCACCATCGCCACCAGCATCTGCAGCGCATTGACGAACATTCCGGTGCGCTGCGATCTTGCCATGACCGGTGAAATTACCGTACGCGGGCGTGTACTGCCCATTGGCGGCTTGAAGGAAAAAGTCCTGGCGGCGCATCGGCAGGGAATTCGCGAGTTGGTTTTGCCGAAGGATAATGAAAAAGATCTTCCCGACATCCCGGAAATCATCCGCAAGGACATGAAGCTCCAGTTTGTAACCTCGATGGATCAAGTGTTGAAAATTGCCCTGGAGCGGGAGCTGGTTGCGCTGCCGCTGGCGGCCAGTACGCCTCCGGTGGAGTTGGTACGCGGGACATCGGAAGAGCGGATTTCCGTCTAGCAGGATGCTTATCGAGCCGGATGGACGCCGAATTTGTGATCAGTGCCGCCCGGCCGGGTCAGTTTCCAGCCGAGACGCTGCCTGAGATTGCATTTCTCGGGCGAAGCAACGTCGGCAAGTCGAGTTTGTTGAATTGCCTCACGGGTCACAAGGGGTTGGCGTTTACCAGCGCAAGGCCCGGATGCACGCAATTAATCAATTTCTATCGGGTCGGGGAGCAATTTAACTTCGTCGATCTGCCTGGTTACGGGTACGCTCGGGTACCGAAGGACATACAATCCCATTGGAAAGAACTCATCGAGCAATACCTGGTAGAACGAAGCTCGTTGCAGTTGTGCTTCATGATTCTCGACGCGCGTCGAGGCTGGATGGACAAGGATCTGGAACTCAAGCAGTGGTTGGAGTTCCATAACCGGCGATACCTGGTGATCGCCACCAAGACGGACAAACTGAAAAGTCAGAATGATCTGCGGCAGGGTGTAGCGGCCATCCGGAGCCAGTCTCCGGAAAGCGAACCCTTGCCGTTCTCGGCCGTAAGCTGCCGAGGAGTGAGGGAAATTTGGCAAGCGATTTCGACAATCAAGACCCAGCGGCAATAGCCGCTCCCACCCCCGAGGAATCCGAGACCAAGACGGACGGCAAAGGAGCGGATCCCAAATCCGCCGGTGCCAAGTCAGGTGACGCGAAACCCTCGGCCGACACCGGCGACTCAAAAGCGCCGGAGCCCAATGGCAAAGCGGAGCCGCCCGCCGGCCAGCCCGGTGGACGCAAGCGCCAGGGCGGAGCTGCGCCTCAAGCCAATCCGAAGAACGGCACGCTCGACCTGGTGGAGCTCAAGGACATGAGCATCCAGAAGCTCAACCAGATCGCCAAGGACCTAAACGTCACGGGCACCGCGGGATTGCGCAAGCAAGAGCTGATCTTTAAGATCCTGCAGACGCAGGCTGAAAAAAGCGGGCTGATCTTTTCCGAAGGCGTGCTCGAATGCCTGCCGGACGGTTTCGGATTCTTGCGCGCCCCGGAGTATAACTACCTGCCCGGCCCGGACGACGTTTACGTTTCGCCATCGCAAATCCGGCGCTTCGATCTTCGCACCGGTGACACCGTCTCTGGCCAGATTCGCCCGCCCAAGGAAGGCGAGCGTTACTTTGCGCTCATCAAAGTGGACGCGATCAACTTCGAGCCGCCGGAAGAAGCGCGCAATAAAATCTTTTTCGATAATCTCACGCCGCTCTATCCCGACCAGCGGCTGAAACTGGAAACGACGCGCGATAACTACTCCGGCCGCGTGATGGATTTGCTCACGCCCATCGGAATGGGGCAGCGCGGCTTGATCGTTGCGGCGCCGCGCACCGGCAAAACGATGCTGCTGCAGTCCATCGCGAACTCGATCACTGCCAATCATCCCGAAGTATCGCTCATTGTCCTGCTGATCGACGAACGGCCCGAGGAGGTTACCGATATGCAACGCTCGGTGAAGGGTGAGGTGATCAGTTCCACCTTCGACGAGCCTGCTTCGCGCCACGTGCAGGTAGCTGAAATGGTGATCGAAAAGGCCAAACGTTTGGTGGAGCACAAACGCGACGTCGTGATCCTGCTGGATTCCATCACGCGCCTGGCGCGAGCTTACAACACCGTGGTCCCGCCATCCGGGAAGGTTCTTTCGGGCGGTGTGGATTCGAATGCGCTCCAGCGTCCGAAGCGTTTTTTCGGCGCTGCTCGCAATATCGAAGAGGGCGGCTCTCTGACTATCGTGGCGTCTGCGCTGATCGACACCGGAAGCCGCATGGACGATGTGATCTTTGAAGAATTCAAAGGCACCGGCAACATGGAAATCCATCTGGACCGCAAGCTGATGGACAAGCGAGTTTTCCCGGCGATCGACATCACCAAGAGCGGCACCCGCAAGGAAGAGCTTCTGGTGCCGCGCGAAGAGCTGAATCGCATCTTCGTCCTGCGCCGCGTTCTTAACCCCCTGTCGCCGGTGGAAAGCATGGAGCTGCTGCTGGATCGTCTCAGCAAGAGCAAGAGCAACGGCGAGTTCCTGGCGTCCATGAGCACCTAGCACGTGACGCGGCCAAACCGAGCCGCGACCGTGAGGGAGCGGTAACACCGCATGGGCCGAATCCGAGTTCTCTCCGACACCGTCGCCAACAAAATCGCCGCCGGAGAAGTGGTGGAGCGCCCTGCCTCGGTGGTGAAGGAACTGATCGAAAACTCGCTCGACGCCGGCGCCACCGATATCCGCATCGAGGTGGACAGCGGCGGCCGCCGCTTGATCCGCGTGGCCGACGACGGCGGGGGCATGTTACGCGATGATGCGCTGCTGGCCTTTGAGCGTCACGCCACCAGCAAGTTGAGCGATGTGAAGGACCTGCTTTCCATTGCAACGCTCGGGTTTCGGGGCGAGGCGCTGCCGTCCATAGCGTCCGTCTCGCGGCTGCTACTTGAAACGCGCGCGGCGGAAGAATCGACTGGCGCGGCGGTCGAAATCGCGGGCGGCAAGATCCTGCGTTGCGACGAATTCTCGCGGCCCACCGGAACCACCATCACGGTTCGCGATCTTTTCTACAACGTTCCGGCGCGCAAAAAGTTCCTGCGGTCCGATCAAACGGAACTGGCGCACATCGCATCGCTTGCGACGCACTACAGCCTGGCGCATCCCAAAAAGTCCTTCCAACTGCGCCATCAGATCAACCAGGGCTTGTCGCAGCTGTTGGACGTTACGCCCGTCGAGACGCTGCAGGAGCGCGTATATCAGGTATTCGGAAGCCAGACGCTGGAAGAATTGATCGACCTGGATATGGTGGAGCGGGAGCTCGAAGTTGTCGACGCCGAGGATCGCACCACGCGCGTTTTTGCGCTGCGCGGCTTCGTGTCCGGCCCGCAAGTGCAGAAGATGAACCGGAATTCGATCTTTCTGTTCGTGAATGGCCGTCTCATTCGCGATCGCCTGCTGCTCCACGCGCTGTCTTCCGCCTATCACAATCTGATGCCGCCGGCTTGTTATCCATTCGCGCTGCTGTTCGTCGATTGCGATTGCGAGGAAGTGGACGTAAACGTTCATCCTTCCAAAACGGAGGTGCGGTTTCGGCACGGCACGGTGGTGCATGATTTTGTGCGGGACTCCATTCGCGAGCGCCTGATCGCCGCTCGTCCCGCATCCAGCATTCCAGTTCCCACCCAGCCCCAGGCCGCCGCGGATCTGCCTTTTTCAGACTTCACGCAACGCATCGAGAATCAGCGCTTCGAGCCGATGCCGAGCGGCCAAGTGGGTATGGAGCGATTGGAGGATTTGCCGGTTTACACTCTCCACGCCAGTGCCGCGCCGGAGCCTAGATTTGACTTTGAGCCGGTGCGATCCGCCACTGTGCCCGACACGCATGGGCCGCTCGCGCTGCCAACAACGGAAGCCCCGCAGAGCTTGAGCGCGCTCTCGGATCTCCGGCCGCTCGGCCAGATTCACGACAGCTTCATCATCGCGGCTGGACGAGACGGGCTTTGGATCATCGATCAGCATGTTGCGCACGAGCGTATTTTGTTCGAGAAAGTGCTGCGCCAGCAAGCCGAAGGCCGCGTGGAACGCCAACAGCTTCTCATGCCGATTCTGCTCGAACTGACTGCAGGGCAACAGATCGAATACGCGCGCATCGCCGATGAACTGGAACGCGCGGGATTCGATTCCGAGCCTTTCGGCAACCGGACTATCGCCGTGAAAGGCGCACCGGCTGGCGTGGGCCCAGCCGATATCGAACGCCTGGTGTTTGAGATCTTGGAAATCGCCGAGAGCGAGCTGCGCAAAGTGTCGCTAGACGATTTACGCCGCGCTATGGCTGCGAGCATCGCATGCCGCGCCGCCATCAAGATCAATATGCGCTTGGACCATACGAAAATGGAGTGGTTGTTGAATGCACTTGCGGCGACCGACTGTCCCATGAGCTGTCCGCACGGACGTCCGATCGCGCTGCGCTATTCCACGCGCGACATACTGAAGAGCTTTCACCGGATTTAAGGTCATTCCCACTCGATGGTGCCGGGCGGCTTGTGCGTCAGATCGTAAAACACGCCGCAGACGCCGTTCACCGAAAGCAACTCGTGGGTCATGCGGTGCAGCAGTTCGTGTGGCATGCGGACCACCTGGGCGGTCATACCGTCGACAGAATGGATGGGCCGCAGCACGATGGAATCCGGCTGGTCGCCAGCGCCGATCGGAATCAGCACCACGGGAAATTGCCAGACTTCGCGATCGAATCCGCTTTCTTCCGACCATTGCCGAACGATCGCATCGGCCTGGCGCAGCCGTTCCAGGCGTTCACGAGTCAGCGTGGCGGGGCTTGATTGCATCTCCGCGATTCCAACCCGCGCGTGCACCAGCCCGACGACGCGATTGATGTCCAGCATGCCATTCACCAACTCGGTGGCGACATCGTCTTCCGGCACGTTGTCGAGCGCGAGGACTGAATGATAGCTGCGCGAATCGCCTTTGACGCCGACGGACCGGATGGGCAACAACCAGCCCGGATCGCGGCGAGTCACGGGTGCGGATGTGTCAGAGCATAGGCAGCGAATCGCCAGCCCTGGTCCTGGAAAAGGATGACGATGCAGGAACTCGGCGGGAATGCCCAGCTCTTCGCCGATCTCGCGGACTTCATCTTTGTAGAACGACGCTAGCGGCTCGATGATCCGGCCCGATTCCATGAGTTTCTGGATGCCGGCCACGCGATTGTGGTGAGTCTTGATCACGTCGGCCTTGGCGGTGCCCCCCGATTCGATGGTATCCGGATAAATGGTTCCCTGACCCAAAATCCAATGTCCATCCAGAAAATGGCCGGTGCTCAAGATGCGTTCCTGCACTACGACGAATTGCTCGCCG
>Ga0302324_100004551_pt1 | contig 30587 bp, 28 predicted proteins | sample Palsa_T0_1_FD_201949 | JGI IMG/M metagenome (GOLD analysis project Ga0302324, IMG submission 201949) | Peat permafrost microbial communities from Stordalen Mire near Abisko, Sweden - Palsa_T0_1 | ecosystem: Environmental > Terrestrial > Soil > Palsa > Peat permafrost | place: Sweden: Abisko... | reverse complement strand
GCTCTGCTGAGTCAGCAGCGCGACGCTCCGCCACTACATCTTGTAGGTCACACCACATGTATCGGTCGGCTCACAGTGTTCATAACCGTTCAGGCAAAAAAACGTCAGTCCGACAGGCTGCTAGGAGGTGGTGAATGCCCGGAAGCGGCCGCTCGCCTCCGACCGCCTTGGGTGGGTCAATGGCGGCCGAAGCTGAGTGCCGCACAGGGGACGAAAATTATGGAACAGTTAACTCGGTGTACGGGTATTGCGCTGGCGTTGTTGCTTTGTGGGACACAGCACCTCCCGGCGCAAACTCAGCCGGCTCATGGCGCGACGCAGCCGCGAGCGCGCGATTTGGGAATCCCGTTCGACGGCACACCCGGACCCTTCAACGCAATCACCGACGTTAAGGGCGTCGAGGTCGGATACAAGACACTCATCTCCGGCGACGGGAAGCTCGTTGTCGGCAAGGGACCGGTGCGGACCGGCGTCACTGCCATTCTCCCGCGCGGCAAGCGAGGAAAGCAAAGCGTATTCGCGGGCTTCTTCTCCGGGAATGGCAACGGTGATATGACCGGAACTCACTGGATCGAGGAGAGTGGCGTTCTCGAAACGCCCATCCTCATCACCAACACGAACAGCGTCGGCGTGGTACGTGACGCTGTGATTGCCTGGTTGGTTCAACGAAATCAGCCTGGAGACTTCTGGTACCCCGTAGTTGCCGAGACCGCGGACTGGCTCTTGAATGACATCAAAGGCCAGCACGTGAGGGCTGCGGATGCACTGGAGGCGCTGAACTCAGCTACCGGTGGCCCGATCGCCGAGGGAAATGTGGGCGGCGGAACTGGGATGATCTGTAACGGCTTCAAGGGAGGAACCGGAACCTCATCGCGCAAATTAGAGACCCGCGATGGGGGCTTCATGGTGGGTGTGCTGCTTCAGTGCAATTACGGGCGGTGGCCGCAGCTGAGAATCGCGGGTATTCCGGTAGCTCGTGAGATGAACATCCCGCAAAAAAGATGCGTCGAGCGCCAACTGACTCCTCCTACGCGCGATCCTTACGATGGGACGGTGGCTCCCGTGTGCGGTTCAGCGCCATCAGCCAGAGTCGATGGGGCGAGCAGCCGAGACGTTGGTTCAATCATTGTTGTGATTGCCACCGACGCGCCGCTTACTCCCGACCAGTTGAAACGGCTGGCGCGGCGGGTGCCGCTGGGTCTGGGACGGGCTGGTGCGGTCGAGATGACCGGGTCCGGAGATATATTCATTGCATTCTCGACGGCCAACGCGGGTGCCGACGAGGGCAACGGTGCCGATTCAAATAAGCCGGCTCCCATAAAAGGTGCCATGGTCGCGCGATTGGTCAGCGAGCAGATAAATCCCTTGTTCACCGCGGTAACCGAAGCGACGGAGGAGGCCGTAGACAATGCGCTGATCGCTGCTCGGACGATGACCGGCCCAAACTATTGGGTTGTACCGGCAATACCGCAAGACCAGCTGAAGGATATTCTGCGCAAACACAATGTGCTGAAAGAGTAATGCGCTCGAGGGATGACTAATAGATCAACCACTGGCGCAACTGGCAGCGCTGAGCAAGCGCGCAGGCCAATGACGAGCGAGGCGAGCTATTTGAGACTGCCGATCGAGGACGGTCGCGAGAGGCAGCTTTCAGGTGCGGGCGGTGCGGGAGTGACTAGGGACTCGCCGCCGCAGCGCGCGAGGTCGGGTGAGTCGCTGATGAGCGCACGCAAATGATATTCGAAGCAGTAGCCACCGGGGGGTGCCGGTCGTATCTCATCGGCTGCGAGCAGACCTGCGCCGCGGCATTGATCGACCCGGAACTCAGCCAGATCGACCGCTACATCGCGCTAGCCGCGAGGGATGGTCTGCGCATCCGGTATCTCATCGACACCCATACACACGCGGACCATTTCTCGGCAACTCAGCAGCTCTCCCGCCAGCTCGATGTGCCGGTGGTCATGCATCGGTCCAGCCCGGCGCCGTTCGTCGACCTGCGGCTACAGGGTGGCGAACTGCTGATCGTGGGCCGGCTGAGGCTGCAGGCCCTCCACACACCCGGCCACACGCGTGATTCCATGTGCCTGTGCACCGAAGAGCGCGTGTTCACCGGCGACACGCTGCTGATCGGAGGAACGGGGCGCACCGACCTGCCAAGTGGCGACGCGGAAGCACTCTACGAGAGTCTGTTCGGGAGTCTACTGAGGCTAGATCCTGCACTGAAGGTTTTCCCAGCACACGAATACAAGGGGCGCTCTCACTCGACCATCGGCCAGGAGTTGGCCGAGAACCCGCGCCTGCAGAAACGCGACCGTGGCGCCTTCATCGAGATGATGCAGAACCTCAATCTCACGATGCCCACACACCTCACCGAGGCACTACGCACCAACATGAGCGGTGGCAAGACAGTGGCCCAGATGCTTTCCGAGGCCGCGGAGACTGTGCCGTTCATGTCGCTTGTCGAACTGAAGACGTGCCTGGAATCCGGGAAAGCTGAGCTGGTCGTGCTCGATGTGCGCGAGCGCGACGCATTCGAGGAGGGGCATATCCCGGGGGCGCAGCTACTACCCCGCGGCCAGTTAGAGCTACGCGTCAACGATGAGCTGACCGATCCGACGAGGAGGATTGTTGCGTATTGCGAATTCGGCCGCGTCTCGACGCTGGCGACAGCGACGCTGCGCCAGATGGGATTCCAGGGCGCGGTGGCGCTGGACGGCGGCATGAAGGCGTGGCGCGACGCAGGCTATATGGTGAAGGCGGGGAAAGACCGGTGAGCCCGCCCGGGAATCTGCAGATGGTATCCCGTTCACCCCAAAGTGGGGGCGGGCAACCGGGACCGCTCCTAGAATCCACCGGTGGAAGCGATTCAGAGCGGGCTGGCTGTGGACGACTTGCTTACGGTAACGGGCGCCAAACGGTATTCCGACCGGGTGCTGTATGCGCTGTGGGCCGTATTCAGCGTGATCATGATCGTGGTGGCCGTACACGATTACTATCGTGGCGGCGGCGCGAGCCTGTGGAAGCCCCTCCTGTGGGAGGGCAGCTCCATGTCGTTCGCAACCTTGTTGCTCGCTCTGCAGCGCACGATCGGTCGCCGCAGCTATGACCGGTGGCTCGGTGAGCCGTCGAAGTGGTTCGGACATCATCTGAAATGGTTTCCGCTGTATCTGCTGGCGTTCCTGGTTCTCGTGTATGGGACGCGCAACGGCGTGTACAGGTTGCTGGGCGAAACCTACAATCACGACGCTTGGCTGGTCCTGATTCCTTACGAGGCCGTCAAACTCCTGCTGTTCTTCGGGCTGTGGCTCGGCGTCATCTTCGGCTTCGACTCGTTCGCGCGCTGGCATGCGCAGCAGCGACACCTGCTGGAACTGCAGCGTGCGCTTGCCGAATCGCGTATCGCGACGCTCAGCTCACAGCTGCGTCCGCATTTCTTCTTCAACTCCCTGAACACGATCTCGGCCCTGATGCACATGGACGTCGAGCGCGCCGATCGGCTGCTGGCCTGCCTCGGGGAGCTGCTGCGTGCCAGCCTACAGTCTGGCGGTCAGGAGCTCATACCGCTGGGCGAGGAGCTTCGCCTGCTGGAGCTCTACGCGCAGATCATGCTGGAGCGGTTCGCGGATCGTGTGACCGTGCAGTGGCGTGTTGACGATGCGGTGTTGAGGATCGGCGTACCTGCCATGCTGATGCAGCCGCTCCTGGAGAATGCGTTCAAGCACGCGGTCGAGCGCGGGCGGGAGAAGGTCCGCATCGAGATCGCGGCGGTGCGCAAGAACGATGAGCTCGTACTGTCAGTCAGGAACACAGGGTCGTCGTTGCCTCCCGACTGGCGCGAAGGCGTTGGCCTGCGAAATTGTCGTGAGCGACTGCAAGTCATTTATGGCGCAGCAGCCCTGACCCGCCTGAGTGAAAGCGCCGCGGGAGTAGAGGCCGTCGTGACGCTGCCCTGTCGCGAGCCGTCTGCATGATTCGCGCGCTGATCGCGGATGACGAATGGGCCGCGCGCGCCAAGCTCTCACGCTGGCTCAAGGAGCAGGGCGATATTGAGATCGTCGCACAGTCCGACGATGGCATTCGTGCCGCTGAGGCTATTTTCAGGCACAGACCCGACGTGGCCTTCCTCGACCTCCAGATGCCGGGATTGACCGGCCTCGAGGTGGCCGCCCAGCTCGACCAGGATGACGCTCCGTTGCTCGTCTTCGTCACCGCCTTCGATGAGCACGCCATCCGTGCGTTCGAGCTGAACGCTGTCGACTACATCCTGAAGCCGTTCGACAAGGATCGGCTCCTTCTGACGCTGACACGGGTGCGAGGGCGCACGCGCGACCGGAAGGCCCGCGCCAGCGCCGTCGCGACCGCACGTGCGCAGACACATTCGAGCGAGCGACTGCTCGTCCCGGACGGTGAGGAGCTCCGGCTTATCGATACTTCGACAATCGAATGGATCGAAGCGGACGACAACTACGTGCACGTGCACACGGTAGCGCGCAGCTACCTGCTGCGCAGAACCCTGCAGGACCTGCTCACCCAACTCGGCGAGTCCCAATTCGCGCGCATCCATAAGTCTGCGGCGGTGAATCTCGCCGCGATCCAGGCGCTCGCCCCTTTGTTCAAGGGGGACCATGACGTGCAACTGCGTAGCGGGAAGACTTTGCGCCTCTCCCGTCGGTACAAGGACGCGCTGTTCACCCGCATGCAGCGCTGAGGTCCCGCTTACCCCGGCATGGACTCCGGTGACCCCAGATTCGCTGCAAGAGCTCGCGCGCTCGGGGATGCTGGGGCTCATCGCGAAACGGGGATGGTCACATCATGCAAGAAGACGCTCGCTACTGCTTTGTGGGACCGCTGCTCACGGTCTGGATAGCCTTCGCAGTTCTCGCGATGGGGCAGAGCTTCGCGAAGGAGGGGCCCGGGGAGTGGTCCAACTATGGCAACGACCCGGGAGGGATGCGCTTTTCGCCGCTGACTCAGATCTCACGCAAGAACGTCTCGAAGCTCAAGGCCGCGTGGGTCTTTCACACCGGCGATATCTCCGACGGAAACGGTCGGCCACGCAGCGGTTTCGAGAGTACCCCGTTGTTCGTTGACGGAACGCTGTTCCTCACTACGCCGTTCAACCGCGTGATCGCGCTGGATCCGGCCACCGGTCGACTGCGCTGGGCCTTCGACCCGAAGATCGATCAGACCTGGCAGTCGGGTGACGGGCTGATCAACCGTGGCCTCGCGACCTGGGTTGATCCCAAGCAAGCACTCGGCGCGCCCTGTCGCCGGCGGCTTTTCGAGGCGACCATCGACGCCCGCCTGATCGCGGTCGATGCGGCCACGGGTAGCGCTTGTACCGACTTTGGCACGAACGGTGAAGTGAGCCTGCGCGGCGTACCTGGCTTTCACGCCGGGTGGTACCACATGACCTCGCCACCCGCCGTGGTCGACGACATCGTCGTGGTCGGCTCATCAATCGATGACAACACTCGTGTGGATATGCCCGGCGGCGTCGTGCGTGCGTTCGATGTCCGCAGCGGAGCGCTCAGATGGAGCTGGGATCCGATCCAGCCGAACGCCGGAAACTTTCACTCGGGGGCCGCCAACGCGTGGTCGATCATGACGGTGGACCCTGAGCGACATCTCGTCTTTGTCCCGACCGGCAGCGCGAGTCCGGACTACTTTGGCGGGTTGCGGCCGGGGGATGACAAGTGGGCGGATTCCGTTGTGGCGCTGCGCGCGGATACCGGCAAGTTGGCGTGGGGGTTCCAACTCGTCCACCACGACTTGTGGGATTTCGACGTGGCTTCACCGCCGCTGCTGACGACGCTCGCGCACGAAGGCGCAAAGGTTCCCGTGGTGATCGCCGGGGACAAGAGCGGGTTCCTGTATGTTCTGAACCGCGACACCGGCGTGCCGGTGTTCAAGGTAGAGGAGCGGCCCGTACCCCAGAGCGATGTGCCAGGGGAGGTCACCTCCCCGACACAGCCGATTCCGGTAGCGCCCCCACCCCTGGCGCCGCAACAGCTCAAGCTCTGGGGCGCAACTCCAGCGGAATACGAGGCGTGCCGCAAGCAGGTACAGGGTCTGCGCGCGGACGGGGTGTTCACACCACCGGCTATTCAGGGAACGGTATCAATCCCCGGCAATCTCGGCGGCCTGAATTGGAGTGGCTATGCCTTCGACCCGCAGCGCGGACTGCTGATCGCGAACACGAATAATGTGCCGTATGAGGTGAGGCTCATACCTCGCGAGAGTGCGCGTGGGTCCGGATCGGAGCTGATCCAGGAACACGCGGAATACGGAGCGCAGACGGGATCACCCTACCTGATGTACCGGCGTCCGTTGTTCTCCCCCGCGAATCACCTGTGCGTTGCGCCGCCATGGGGGACGCTGGTCGCTGTCGATATGGTTCGCGGGACGATCCGCTGGCAGGTGCCGCTCGGCACATTCACCCTGGCGGGTCCGAATGGGCCACCGGGCACAGTGAGCCTGGGCGGACCGATGGTAACCGCCGGTGGTCTCGTTTTTATCGCGGGGACCTTTCTCGATTCGCACTTCCGGGCCTTCGACGTCGAGACGGGGCGAGAGCTCTGGAGCGCCGAGCTCCCCGCCCCCGGTCACGCCACACCCATGACCTATGAATTCCACGGAAAGCAGTACGTAGTCATAGCCGCTGGAGGGCATGCGAGACTTTCGGAAGAGCCGCAGAGCGATGCGGTTGTGGCGTTCGCGCTCCAATGATTGCAGGGCAGCGGTGATGCTCGAACCGCCCGAGGTTCGAGGTGGTGGTCAGCGGTTTCACCCGCGAGGATGTAGCGGTGATCCTCGCAGTTGCCGGACAGGGAACTCACCAAGCGCAGCTGTCTCGCGTGAGGTCACTCGGCAGCCACGGCGCGCCCGACAATTCATAGCACGGAATATATACTAGGATGGACATGATGTATCTTGTCTATTTATTTGAGAAATAAACTAATTATGACCGAGTTGCGTCATCGCGATACGAACTAAGACAGGCTCCGAGAACCTCGAACAGTGCTCGCGCGCGTGTGCCTGTCGTACACGGCTTCCGACCCGCAGCCAGCGTCGCCGGGTTCCCCTCGGTGACCGTTCTCAGCGGCGCCGTACCTGGGAATAACCACATAGCGCTCTGGAATTGGCGCAATGGATGCGGCCTGCCGATGATCGTGGCGGGAGACCGTTATGAGTGCTGCCGTCCAAGCATACGCAGTCGAGTCGCCGCGAATCGGAATCGGCGGATGGCGCGAACTGTTCCGCAGGGAGGACTGGTGGGCTCTCTGGATCGGTCTCGGTCTGGTCGCCACCGGATACCTGCTCTTCACTCAGGGCGGCAGCCTCAAGTGGCTCGCGGTCACGCCGCCCAAGTGGTCCACGGCCAATCAGCTGCGGGAGCATTTCGCACACACTGGCTGGCGCTACGTTGCCTTGTTCGTCCTGTTGGCGAGTGTGTTCAGCATCGCCCTGCGGGCAATGGGATACCGGCTGCGCGAGTTCCTGCCCTCGTTCGCGTGCCTCTTCATCCTGTCGCTGGCGATCTGCACCCTCGGCCAGTGGGCGCAGGCCAGTCGCTTTAGCCTCGAACCGCCGCTTGTCGCCCTGATTGTCGGGCTGCTGATTTCAAATCTCGGTGTTCTGCCGCGACGACTCGATGTCGGCTTTCGGGTCGAGTTCTACATCAAAATCGGGATCGTGCTTCTCGGAGCAACGGTGCCCTTCACGCTGATCGTGTGGGCAGGTCCTGTTGCCATCCTGCAGGCCTCGATCGTCGCGCTGACCACGTTCCTGGTGATTTTCTTTGTCGGGCGCCGGCTGGGACTGGATCCGCGCTTCGCCGCAACGCTCGGGGCCGGTGGATCGGTGTGCGGTGTGTCGGCCGCGATTGCGGTGGCGAGCGCGGTAGGAGCCCGTAAGGAAGACACTTCCGTCTCAATTGCGACGGTGATTCTCTGGGCAATTGTCATGGTCTTCGTGTTGCCGCCTCTGGCGCGGTTTCTCGAATTGCCGGCCGGGATCGCGGGTGCCTGGATTGGGACCTCGGAATTCGCCGATGCCGCGGGACAGACCTATGGCGGCTACGCGGGATCGGTGCCGGGGATCGGCGGCTCGGCTGAGCAGGCGCTTACGGCCTTCACGCTGATGAAGGTCGTGGGCCGCGATGCGTGGATCGGAATCTGGGCCTTCGTACTGGCACTTATCGCCAGCGCCCGCTGGGAGACGGCCGCGCCCGGTGTGCGGCCGGGCGGCGCGCAGCTGTGGCAGCGGTTTCCGAAGTTCGTCCTCGGATTTCTCATCGCGTCATTGCTCATCACCGTGGTCACTCGCAGCTACAGTCTGGCGCAATACAACCAGCAGGTAACTCCCGCACTGGTGACGCCGCTGAAGGATCTGAGGACCTGGGCTTTCATCTTCTGTTTCCTCAGCATCGGGTTGACCACCCGTGTCCGCGAGCTCGCCCATGGCGGCATGCGCCCGGTGGTAGCCTTCACTGCCGGTGTGCTCGTCAACGTCGCGCTGGGTTTCGTCCTCTCGGACTGGGTCTTCGCGGCGCATTGGCGCAACTTATGAGCGCCCTATACCAGATCGGAGTCAACGGGCTAGGTTGATGGTTCGAATGGCGGTGTTTGCAGAATGATTACTGTGGCTGCTTGAGGGGTTTCGCGGTTCGGTCGCGAAGATAAGCAGCCAGGCCACCCAGCTGCAGGGCCTGCACATGATCGGCCACCGGCGCGAGCTTGCTCAAGTCCTCCGGCGTGTAACCGCCGGCTCGATACCAGAGAGTAATTCGCGTGCCGCCCTCTACCTGCGTCATGCGCCACTCCAGAACGCCGGAAACGCCCATGCCCTGAAACGGGCCCAGCCCGCCGACCATTCTTAGGAGCTTTTGCGGATCGGCGAACACTACTTGCATGTGCTGCGCCTGCCGATCACCGGCTATTTCGCAAAAGCACCCACCAGCGCGCGCATCGATCGACAGCCTCGAGGCTCGACCCCACCAGGTATGGTCCTTCGGCCACCACGAATCGACACTGCCGACCAAGGCCTGCCAGGCGGTCGAGGCACTCACTGGAACGACCGCGGAATTCTCTATCGTAAACCCCGACGGTGAAGCGTCTCTGACCTCTGCTTGCGCAGGCAAGGCCGCAGCTGCCGTCGAGATCGAGAGGAGTGCGATGGAGCCTAGGTTTCCCACCATGTGTCACCTATTAAATATGAGGGGCACCACTTCGTTGAATGCTGTCACAACCGGGCGCAGTTGTTCCAGAGTGTCAACGGCAATCGGCGCACGCGATGCCCGCGAACGCGAGGCACCGACGCCTCGATGAGCAGGCGCTGAGGCGGCTCATCGCAGGCAGACTTGGTGGAGTCAGCGATGACCGTCTTTGCCCGTCTGACGGTCTGCTTTGAGGGCATTCGCGGAATGCCGCTTTAGCCGACAGGCCGGAAGTTGCGAGTCTGATTCCCACGGGGCATTCTCTGCCAGGCAACTCCAGTGTGCAGTGTGCAGGGGACACAGAATGACAAGTACAACCCGCCGTGACTTATTGACCGGGGCGTTAACGACGGCAGCGGGAGTTGCCGCGACAGCGGGCCAGGCCCGAGCCGAGGAGCCCGGTCACGATCATGACCATCAGGCGGTTCCTTCAGATCCCGCCCTGCGCGTCAGGGCGCTCGAATCACTGATGGTCGCAAAAGGTCTAGTAGATCGCGCTGCGCTTGATGCGTTAATCGATACCTACGAGCACAAGGTGGGACCGCACAACGGGGCGCGGGCGGTCGCGCGCGCGTGGCTGGATCCCGCCTTCAAACAGCGACTGCTGACTGACTGCGTCGCTGCCATCGCCGAGCTGGGACTTGGTGGGGAAACGGCCATGATCGTGGTAGAGAACACCAGCAAAGTACATAACCTCGTGGTTTGCACGCTATGCTCGTGTTACCCGTGGTCAACTCTTGGCTTGCCCCCGGTCTGGTACAAGTCAGCGGCCTATCGCTCGCGCTCGGTGATCGACCCGCGAGGTGTGCTGCGCGAATTCGGACTGGAACCGACGGAAGATGTCGAAGTGAGGGTCTGGGACAGCACGGCGGATTTGCGATACCTCGTGCTCCCCGAGCGTCCGACTGGTACCGAGAACATGAGGGAAGCGGAGCTTGCGGCGCTTGTGACGCGAGACGCGATGGTGGGAGTGGCCAAGGTTACGCCACCGCGCGAAGGGGCTCACGCATGAATGGCGTCCATGACATGGGCGGTATGCAGGACATGGGGCCGATGCGGCGCGAGCACGATGAGCCAATATTCCACGCGGAGTGGGAGAGACGCACCTTTGCGCTCTTCAACGCGGTGCCCGACGTGCAGTGGCCATATCTTAGGTATCAGATCGAATTAATCCCTCCGGCCGACTATCTGCGCATGAGCTATTACGAGAGATGGCTCACGGCTCTGGGGGAAATCCTGATCAAGACCGGCATGGCAGCCCCGGCCGAGATCGAGAGCGGAAAGGCAGTTGGCGGGGCCACCAAGGGGCATCATGTGCTCACCGTCGCCGAGGTTGCCACGTGGATTGCTTCCGATACGAGCCCCAAACTCACCGCGGTCGCGCACTTTAGAGCGGGGCAGCGCGTTCGCGCACGCGATATGAATCCTATCGGACACACGCGACTGCCGCGCTACGTGCGCGGAAAAGTCGGGACGATCGAGCGCGATGCCGACGTGGAGGAGCTTCAGGACAGCGACATTGAGGGTCTTGGCGCAAAGCAGCAGCATGTCTACACCGTGCGCTTCGCGGCACGCGAGCTGTGGGGTGAACGTGCGAGCCGGCACGATTCAGTGTACGTGGCTATGTGGGAAGGCTATCTTGAATCTGCCTGATCCCATCTGGGAGTCCGGTGCTTTGGCGACGTTGCCGCGTTTGCCGCGGGATGAGGGCGGCCCGGTCTTTGCCGAGCCGTGGCAAGCAACGGCCTTCGCACTCGCGGTTCGGCTGTCTGTGCAGGGCTGTTTTACGTGGAAAGAATGGGCTGAAGCGTTATCGCAAGAATTGAAGGCCGACGAGTTGCGTGGTGAACCGGCTGATGGTTCCCGCTACTACTACTGTTGGCTGACAGCGCTGGAGCGCCTGGTCATAGAGAAGGGACTGTCTGACCCTGCCTCGCTGCTGGAATGCAAAGAAGCCTGGGCCGATGCCTATCGGCATACACCGCACGGCGAACCGGTCGAGTTGCAGAGCCAATCCGGCGCTTGATGGGTTGGGCGTTCGCGAGCATTTTGGAAGTCGTCTTCAGCCTACCCGACAGCAGCCGCTCGCGAGGGGCTGCGACGTGCCGGAACGGCCGTTCAATGGGATGTGCGCTGATTTGCGCTTATGGCGGCGCTACGCGACCCTTGCTTCGCGCACTGGGCGCGAGCGTTACGTGAGCAGAGGCGCTCACTTTACGCCGCTATGTGGCCGCGATGCTGCGTTGGCAGACTTGCGGTGATGGCCCGGGCGGGCTTGAGTCGGCGGCGCCCGGTCAGCCGTACGCGACGCGGCCCGCAGGCCGCGCCGGGGCATCCTTCTCGCCCGGACTATCCTTGTCTTTGTCCTTACTCTCCTCCTTGCTCCGAGGAATACGCACATCGAACTGGAAGCAATCGTTCACCACCCCCTCGCTGACCGCGCGCACTTTTCGACAGTAATAGATCCCCTTCTCGCCATTATTGATCTCGCCGTACCCGGCGCTGCGGAGCTTCCGGCGCTCTTCGAGCGTGAGCGGCGCATGCGCAGGCAGGTGCGCGATCGTGGCTGGCCGGCCGGCGATCGTGTCGTGGGTCATCGTGACATCCGGCGCGATGCCGGCACTTACCCCACCACGCTCGCCCTCCGTTTTCGGGGCAGTATCAGCGGCGCGAGCCCGGGCGCTGGTCGGGTGGGCGCTGCCCTGGGCATGGCCGGTAGGGCTGGCGAGTGCCGCGGAGTTGAGCATGACGAGAGCCGTGCCGGCCAGTGAGCGCGCGTAGTTCATGGACCACCTCGAGCTTCAGCGCAGATCCTGATCCCGGCACTAAACGCCTGCTGCCGAGTGACGTCAATGGGCCCACGGTGACAGCAGCCCAAAGAAGCGTTCCGGCGGAGGCGGGAGACGCCGGGCAGGGACTTCCGGGGTAGCACAGCGGCGCCGCTTGACCGCAGCAGGCAGTCTTACTACTTGGACCCGCTGTCGGGCGAACTGGTCGATCGAGCCGATTCAAGCCAGCGCGCGTACCGCTGGTGGCACTTGGCATTGCACCGGTCGGATTTCCGCCCGCTCAGAACGTCCTTGGGACGTACCCTCGTCATGCTGCCGCTTCTTCTGAGTACCGTTGTCCTGACCGGGTCTGGGAGCCTTCTTAGGTGTCCGTAGACTCACGCGTTGGAGAGCGTGAGGATTCGGTCCAGTAATCGGTCATCACGAGCTCGTTGAGGTCGCAGCGCCGCGCCCAGTGTTGTTCTTCGAGCATCGGGCGCGGATAGAAAGCCGGCACGCGACCCAGGCACAGCACGGCCACCGGGCGGCTCCCCTCCGGCATGCGCAACAGTACGCGCAGTGTCTCCGGATCGAACAGCGATACCCAGCCCATGCCAATACCCTCGGCACGGGCGGCGAGCCAGAGGTTCTGGATGGCGCATGCGACGGAGGCGAGATCCATCTCGGGCATGGTGCGTCGCCCGAATACGAAGCGCTCCCGCCCGGGCATGAGTGCAGCGACCAGCAGCTCGCCGCACTCCCGGACGCCTTCGACCTTAAGCCGCATGAACTCGTCCTCGCGCTCCTGGAGGGCGCGGGCGGTCGCGAGCCGCTCCGTCTCTACCAACGCATGCACACGTTCGCGCATTGCGCGATCGCGCACACGGATGAAGCGCCAGGGCTGCATAAAGCCGACGCTGGGGGCGAGATGTGCAGCCTGCAGCAGTCGCGTGACGAGCGCTTCATCGAGCGGATCGGGGAGAAAATGACGCATATCGCGCCGCGCGGCCATGACGCGGTAGAGCGCATCGATGTCTTTCGCGGTGAACTCGCTCATCGGTCCGACGGGAGGTTTCCGGGGTACCCTGCAGGGGCGCCAATCATTGCACGGAATGGCCGCGGTGTGATCCGCGCCGTTTCGATCCTGACTGGGGGCGAATTTGACGCTGACAGCTTTCGGGGTCAGACTTTTCATGCGTTACGGAGTCCTGACGGCTGAGCCGGCCGTGGGATGAAACGGGAAGACCGGTGAGACCTGATTCCGGCGCTGCCCCCGCAACGGTAAGTGAGTAAAACCTGATCCTTCAGCCACTGCGTCACAGGACGTGGGAAGGCGATCAGGCCGGAAGTTCCGCTCACGAGCCCGTAGACCGACCATAGCGCTTACCTGGCACGTGCTGCGGCGGGCAGCTAAGTGGTGAACGCTCTGCCTCGCGCAGTTCCCGTTTTCCGCGCATCTCCCTGCCGCCCCGTCCTGAGGCTCGATGCACGGTGGTGCAAGAGGTTCGATGAACACATATATGGCGCGCTGGCCTTGCGGGCAATTCTTTGCGGTCCTGCGGATGCAGACGCCATGACTTTCGCATCGCTGGCACGCCCGGACGCCGCGACTCTGCCGGGGTTCGAACGCATTCCACCTGTTGACGCGGCGGTGCGGGCCCGCGCCGAGCGTCGCCTCGATGTGCTCACTAAGCCTCTCGGCGCACTCGGGCGCCTCGAGCCACTCGCCGCCCAGGTTTGCGCGATTCAACAGACCCTGGAGCCTGCAATCACGCAGCCTGTGGCCGTGGTGTTTGCGGCCGACCACGGCGTCGCCGAGCGCGGCGTGAGCGCCTATCCGCGCGCGGTGACGCGTCAGATGGTGCTGAATTTTCTCGGTGGCGGGGCGGCCATCAGCGTGCTGGCGCGCCTCGAGGGCCTTCAGCTGTGGATCGTGGATGCCGGGGTTGACGGCGACTGCGGCGAGGATCCGCGCCTGATCAACGCCAAGGTGCGTCACGGCACACGCGATTTCGTGCAGGAGCCAGCCATGACGGTGGCGGAGTGCCAAGACGCTCTGCGGCGCGGGCAGGCCGTGCTTGCGCGAATTGCCGACGCTCGCTGCAACACGGTAGTGCTGGGCGAGATGGGAATCGGCAACACGGCATCCTCGGCGCTCCTCATGCACCGCCTCACCGGGCAGTCGCTCGGGGAGTGCGTCGGCCGTGGCACGGGACTCGATGATGCCGGGCTTGGACGAAAGCGCGCGACGCTCGCGGTGGCTTCTGCGCGCACCGCCACGCAGGATCCGCTCGAGTTGCTCGCCCAGTTCGGCGGCTATGAGATCGCCATGCTGACCGGCGCGATCCTCGCCGCCGCGGCGCGCCGCATGGTGATCCTCGTCGATGGCTTTACGGTCACCGTGGCCGCAGCTCTTGCGGCGCGATTCGACCCGAGCGCGCTGCAATACTGCGTCTTCGGTCACTGCTCGGCAGAGAACGCGCATCGGCGCCTGCTCGAGCACTTAGGCGTACTCCCCTTGCTGGATGTCGGTATGCGCCTGGGTGAAGGCTCGGGCGCTGCGATCGCAGTGGGGGTCGTGCGCGCAGCGCTCGCACTGTTTCGCGAGATGGCCACCTTTGAGACCGCCGGGGTCAGCGACAAGGAGGCCTGAAGTCCGTGGCTGCGCCCCGACAGTCGACGCTGCTGCTCGTGGCGGTGCAGTTTCTGACGCGCCTGCCGCTGCCTGCACTGCCGCAGTTCGAGCCGGGATGGCTCGCCCAGTCGATGCGCTACTTTCCGGTGGTGGGTGCGGGCATTGGATTGCTGAACGTTGCAGTCTGGTGGCTCGCGAGCCGAGCATTCCCGATGGCCGTAGCGGTCGGTCTGATGCTCGCGGTCTCGATGATTCTGACCGGGGCGTTCCATGAGGATGGCCTTGCCGATGCCTGCGACGGCTTCGGCGGCGCGCGCACGGCCGAGCGCACGCTCGCGATCATGCAGGATCCGCGCGTCGGCGCCTTCGGTGCGCTTGGCCTGATCGTCGGCGTGGGACTCAAATGGACGACACTCGCCGCGCTACCGCAGGCGTGGCTCCCGTTCGCTGTGGTCACGGCGCACACCTTCAGCCGCTGGTGTGCCCTCGGGCTCATCTGGGTACTTCCGTACGCACGCGCGGGCGGGGAGGGCAAGTCACATCCCTTCGCTGCGGGGCTGAGCGCGCGCGGCTGGATCTTAAGCGGCCTGATTGCGCTGCCCGTGCCCCTGGCCGTGGCGCGTTGGAGTCTCAGAGACAGTGAGATCGCAACCGGGCTCATTCTCGCGGCCGGGGCACTGGTCGGGGCGCTCATTGTCAGTGTGGGACTCGGAGCCTATTTTCGCCGGCGCATCGGTGGCTACACCGGCGACTGCCTCGGGGCAGCGCAGCAGGTCACCGAGCTGGCGATCCTTCTCGTCATGCTGGGCGCCGTACTGCCTCATGCACCGAGCGGCTGAGGGCGCCATGCGGCTCTATCTGGTGCGGCACGCCAGAGCGGAGGGCCTCGAATCGCTCTGCTACGGTCGCGGCGAGATCTGCGTGAGCCCCGAGGCGACCGCTGCGGCGGCCGATGCGGTGAGGAAGCAGCTGCCGGAGTCAGTGCTCGCCGCAGCGCCCGTGTACTCAAGCCCCCTGTCGCGCTGCCGCGAGCTCGCGCTTGCGCTCGCGGCCGGCCGCCCCGTGCACTCCGCCGAGGCCCTCGCAGAGCTGAGTTTCGGTCGCTGGGAAGGGCAGCCCTGGGACAGTCTGCCCCGGGACGAGATCGATGCATGGGCGCAGGACCTGTGGGATTACCGTCCGGGGGGCGGGGAGAGTGCGCGCCTGGCCGCCGCGCGCTGGCTCGCCTGGCTCGGGCGCGTGCCGGTGAGCGATGCCGCCCTCGTGGTGACGCACGCAGGCCTCATCCGTGTCGCGCTGGCGTCGCGCGAGGGTGCGGCGCGCCGCCTCACCGATCCGATTGCGTACGCCTCGGTGCACCCAGTGGCGCGCGCGGACTATGCCATCGTGGAGCCGGCGTGAGAACACTCGTGCTAGGCGGAGTGCGTTGCGGCAAAAGCCGCTATGCCGAGTCGCTGGCGCACGCGCAATCGGCTGCCGTGATCGTGCTGGCGACTGCGACCGCGGGCGATGCCGAGATGACACGGCGCATCGAAGCCCACCGGGCGCGTCGTCCGGCTCACTGGCGGGTGGTGGAGGAGCCGCTCGCCCTCGCCGCGGCGCTCACACAGGCGGCCGCTCCCGACCGCTTCGTCCTCATCGAGTGCCTGACGCTCTGGATCAGCAATCTTCTCTGCCAGGACGACCCGGCGCGTCTTGAGTCCGAGGTGGTGCGCCTCGTGCAGGCATGGCCGAAGCTGCCCGGGCAGGTGGTCGCCGTGAGCAACGAAGTCGGATTGGGCATCATGCCGGTCAACGATCTCGCGCGGCGCTTCGCGGATATCGCCGGAGAGCTGCATCAGGCCCTCGCCGCGCACAGCGAGCGCGTGGTGAGTGTGGTGGCCGGCATCCCGGTCACGCTCAAACCTGCCCCGCAGTAACGGGGGAGAGTGCCATGAGCTCAGGCACCGTGGACGCGCTCGCACTGGCGCTGGCCTTCGGCATCGATCGGTTTTTCGGGGAGCCTCCGCTCGCACTGCACCCGGTTTCGTGGATGGGCCGGCTGCTCAACCTCAGCGCTGCACCCTGGCCCGGGCGCAGCCCTTCCGCGGCATTCGCGCGGGGCGCGGCCTGGTGGCTCGCGGGGGCGGCGCTTTGCGTCGGCTTAGCGGTTCTCGCGGTCATCGCGCTGCGGCAGGTGGCGATTGCGGGAGGAGTCTTTGGGCCGCTAATTGAAATCGTGGGGCTCGCACTCCTGCTCAAGCCGATGCTTGCGTGGCAGATGCTTTACCGCGAAGTGGCGGCCGTTGAGGCCGCGCTTGCGCGCGAAGGAATCGACGCAGGCCGTGCGCAACTGAGTCGCCTGGTGAGCCGCGACACCGTGCACCTCGGCATCACCGAAGTCCGCGAGAGCGCTCTGGAGAGCCTTGCGGAGAACCTCAACGACTCACTCGTCGCGCCGGTGTTCTGGTATGTGCTCGGAGGGCTCCCGGGGGTGGTGCTCTACCGCTTTGCCAATACCGCCGATGCCATGTGGGGCTACCGCGGGCGCTTCGAGCGGGCGGGCAAGTGGGCCGCGCGGGCCGACGATGTGCTGTCATTTATCCCGGCACGCCTGACGGCGATCCTCCTGGCGCTCGCTACTCCGCGCTGGCCGCGGGGCGTGCCTCAGGTCGCCTCCGTGACGCCCTCGCCAAACGGGGGCTGGCCGATGGGGACGCTCGCGCTGCTGCTCGGCGTACGCCTGAGCAAACCGGGCGTTTACGTGCTGAACCCCGGCGGCGCGCACGTACACGCGGCGGACTTTGCAACGGGGCTTACGATCTGCGCACGTACCGCCTGGCTGTGCGTAGCGCTCGGGATCGCGGCCCTCGCGCTCTTCGGGAGCGTCACTTGATTGCGGTGCAGTCCTTCGCGCCGCGCTGCCGGCGCGTTACGGCCTTTCTGTTGTGACTTCCGCGCGCCGGAAGCATCATGCCGCCGCCATCATGGTGTGCGGGACCACGAGCGGCGCGGGCAAGAGCCTTCTGACCACGGCGCTGGCGCGCTACTACGCCCGCCAGGGGCTTAAGGTCGCCCCGTTTAAGGCGCAGAACATGAGCAACAACGCCCGGGTCGTTGCCGAGGGTGAGATGGGTAGTGCGCAGTACCTGCAGGCGCTCGCCGCACGCCGCATCCCGGAGGTGCGCATGAACCCGGTCCTCCTGAAGCCCGAAAGCGGCACTCACAGTCAGGTCGTCGTGCTCGGAGGGCGGGACGATCGCCTCTCCGGGTTGCCTTGGCGGCAGCGCTCGAAGGAGCTGTGGCCGACGGTGAGCCGCTGTCTCGCCGAGCTCCTCGAAGAGAATGACCTGGTGGTCATTGAGGGTGCGGGCTCGCCAGCGGAGATCAATCTTCAGGCGACGGACATCGTGAACCTGCGGATTGCAGAGATCGCAGGAGCCGCGACCCTGCTTGTGTGCGACATCGATCGCGGCGGGGCGTTTGCCCACCTGTACGGGACTTATCTGCTGGTCCCGCAGGAGCAGCGCTGCCTCATCCGTGGATTCGTGCTCAACAAGTTCCGCGGTGATGCGGCACTTCTGGCACCCGCGCCCGAGCGCCTGAAGGCCCTCACGGGTGTGTCGGTGCTCGGGGTTTTGCCGATGTGGCGCGAGCACGGACTGCCGGAGGAGGACGCAGTGTTCGATGAGCGCCCGACCGGCGCGGGGCTTGCGGTCTCGATCGTAGCGTACCCAAGAATCAGTAACCTCGACGAGTTCGCACCGCTGCGGCGTATTCCGGGACTCGCGGTGAGCTGGGCACGCTCGCCGGCGACGCTCGCCGCCTCTGAGCTCCTCATTCTGCCGGGCTCCAAGCACGTCGCGCATGATCTGGCGTGGCTTAAGTCCGAAGGGCTGGACGCAGCGATCCGCACGCACATCGCTTCCGGTAAGCCACTCCTGGCCGTGTGCGGCGGCCTGCAGATGCTCGGGCGCGAGCTGCGCGACCCTCACGGCGTGGAAGGGGCAGGGGAAGGCCTGGGTGTACTTGCGCTTAGCACCGAGTACGAGGCGACGAAGAGCTGCCGGCGTGGCAGCTATTCGTTCGGCGAGGTGTCCGGGTTCTGGAAGGGACTGTCAGCGGTGCGCTTCGAGGGCTACGAGATCCGGCACGGGCGCACCGAACCGGTAGTGGACGGACAGGCGTCCGCACCGTGGCCGGTGCTGGCAGGTGGCCTCGGTTGGCAGCAGGGGGAGCTGCTCGCGCTCTACGCCCATGGACTATTCGAGAACGCAGCGGTCCTCAAAGCGTTGTTCGGTGCCGAAGCCCCAACCCTCGAGGACACATTTGAGGGACTGGCCGACTTTGCGGAGAAGCACCTCGGCGTTGAGACCCTGAACAGCCTGATGCAACCCCTGAGCTCAACGTCGCCCAGTTAAGAGCTGATGGTGAGAGCCGATTTAGCAGATCGGCGCGCGGTGACGCACTGGAGCCTCAGGTGGAGCAATTCGACCCGACGGCGGACTGTGAAGTGTTTTCCTGGTGCGGGTACGCACGTTGATACGGCGGGGGCTGCGTTGACAAACAAACCCTCACGCTTCTATCTTTGACTTTGCCAGCGGTGCCTGTCCCTTAGGGGTCAGGCTTAATAGGGAATCCGGTGAAGCCTCGATCGCGAAGCCATTCCGGAGCTGTCCCGCAGCGGTAACTGGGAACGAACGATGCCTTGAGCACTGGGTCCACGAGGACCTGGGAAGCGGCATCCAGTAGAGCGAAGCGCAGCGCTTCGAAGCCCATGAGCCCGAAGACCTGCCGCGGCCATCGCGCGTAGCGCGGTGCACGGCTATCGGGCTCTCGTGGATGGAGCGGCCGGAACGACGCGCCTGTCGGGCACGATCGCATTCCGTCCTTCCCCTCGCGAAGGTCCTTGCAGGGGAAATCAAGAATGACACTCAGCCGCGTACGGGACTCCGTTCCCACGATGCGCCCGTCGGCTCGACCACCGGCTCCTGAGCAGACTTGCCATGAGCAGCGCTCGAACGAGGCACACCGGCCTGCCAGCTGGCGCTTCAGGGAGAGGCTTCTCTCGATGTCGCGTTCTTCATGGACAGTCACACTCGTGACCGCCGCGGCCGCGCTTGCCCTGGCTTTAGTGTCGCGCGCTACGTTCGCCGACGACTCATCCGAGAGCTCAACCCCACTCGAGGAGGTGATTGTCACCGCCTCGAAGATGGATCTGACTCTGGGCCAGATGACGCAGCCGGCAACCGTCATCACTCAGGCGCAGATCCAATCCCAGGCGCAGTTCGATATGACGGATGTGCTGCGCCAGACGCCGGGCATCCAGTTTCAGCAAGGCGACGTGCCCGGCCAGTTCGTTTATGCGCGCCTGCGCGGCTTCTCCGACAGCACTCTTTACGTGTTCGACGGAATCACCATGAACCAGGGTGGCACGGGAGATGTGGGGTTTCTGCTCGGGCAGCTCGATCCATCGATGGTTCAGCGCATTGAAATTCTGCGCGGTCCACGCGCGACGCTTTATGGCGCTAACACAACGGCCGGAGTCATCGACTTCACCACACTGAGCGGCGATCATCCGGAGACCGACTTTTCAGTGGAAGCCGGCTCGGTCGACTGGAAGAAGATCCGCGCCGGAACGCAGAACTCGCTCTCCGTAGGCGATGGCGTCTGGAGCTACTCACTGAACGCCTCGTACCTCGACAGTGCGGGCGAGATCGAGTACGAGTACGTGAAGAACGCCACGCTGGTCGGCAGAACGAGCTACAAAACCGGCGATTTCGATTTCGGCGTGAGCTTCTACGGAACCAACAATCGCTTTCAGAACGCCGATCTGATCGAGTCGATTCCCGGCGCGACCCAGTCCAATTACTTTGCAGTCCAGATACCGGACCCGAGTGACGTCGATCAGACCAAGTCCGGCATTGCGAGTCTGTGGGTCAAACAGCAGATCTCCACGGCGCTGTCTCAGAAACTCACGGTCGGTGTTGCCACTGAAGATTTCTCGCTCACCAATGGCGATTATGCGAACGGCGGCTTGATCGGGGACTACACTGCACCGTACAACGGCTGGACAGACCCCAATACCTACAACGTTTACAATGCCGGGCAGTCGGTCCCGGTCTACCAGACTTCGCAAGGCACGTATAGGACCGTCAACAATAACAGGCAGGCGGACTACAATCTTCGCTACCTGTCGAACGACGTGTCAGCGGTTCTGGGTGCGACCTATATCGGTCAAACGTACGATGTGGATGGTATTTACGGCAGCGTGAATGAGAGCCAGACCACGAAGTCGGTCTACGGGGACACATCCATTGGCTGGTTTGGTAACCGGCTGCACACGGAGCTCGGTGCGCGCCTGGACAGCTACAGCGCTTGGCGCAGCAAGGCGACCTACAGCGTAGGTTCGGTCTACGACGTGGTGCACGGTTTCTCCCTTTACGCCAACTACGGCACGAGTTTCACGCAGCCGACGCTCAACCAACTTTACAATCCCAGCTACGGCAACAAGAGCATTACGCCGCAAAACGGCTCGACGATCGAAGGGGGCTTTCGTGCGCAGCAGCTCCAGGGGCAACTGAGCGAGAGCGTCACGTGGTGGCACTCCTACGTCGACAACGTCATCATTTACGACTACAGCATCTACAACCCGCTGGTGCCTGGCGACTACGGTAAATATGCCAATGTCGAAGCGGAGCGCTCACAGGGTCTCGAGGCCGAGGCGACCTACAAAGTCACACAGTATTTGACGCTGACGGGCAACTACACCTACACCCACGCGCAGCTCACTAACCCCGAAGGTGTGTGGGGCCTGATGTACTTGAACGCGCGCAATATGGGCAATCTCGGTGTTGAGTATCAGGTGGCCCGGTTCGATGTCGGCACGAACCTTTACATGACCTCACGTCACCTGCGTTGGGCGGGTGACGTCTGGACTCCAGGCTATGCCCGCCTGGATCTTTTTGGGCGCTACCACGTTACCGGCCAGTTTGATCTTTATGCCCGGGTCCAGAACGTACTCGATCACGATATCGTCGAGGTCCTGGGATATAAGAACGCGGGGGTCTACGTGGTGGGGGGAGCGAGCTACAAGTTCTGAGGACTATCCGCACTGCGCGAGGGGAGGTAGTCGACCAGGAGGCCACCGAGGGTGTGTGTCAGGGAAGCGTCTACATCAAAGAGCTTGCGTAAGAGCTCGGAAGTCAGGATCTCAGCGGTAGGGCCCTGCGCTGCGATGCGCCCGCCGTCAAGGGCGAGCACGCGCGTGGCGTAGCGAGCGACCAACGTCAGATCGTGCAGGGAGGCAATGACCAGTTTGCCTTCTTCGGCGAGCGCCCGCAGGCGGTGGGCCGCGTCGAGGGCGTGGCGCGGATCAAGTCCGGTGGTCGGCTCGTCGACGATGAGGACATCGGGATTCCCGACAACTGCACGCGCCAACATGGCCCGTGACAGCTCCCCACCGGACAATGTGGTCGCAGGCTGCAGACGCCTTGGCAAGAGGTCGAACTGTACGAGCGCCGCCTCGATACGCCGCTCAAGGGCATCGGGAAGCTCTCCGAAGGCCGGCAGGATCGGTGTCAGGCCCAGCGCGACGAGCCGTTCCACGGCAATAGGCCACTCGCAGCGCGGATTCTGTGGCAGGTACGCGCGAATGCGGGCCAGCTGGATGCGGGTGAAGAGGTGGGTCGATTTGCCGTCGATCGAAACGAGACCCGTATCGGGCCGTGAGAGTCCAGCGAGAATTGACAGAAGCGTGGATTTACCTGCGCCATTCGCGCCGATGATGGCGGTGAATTCCCCGCTGCGCGCTTTGAGGGACACCCCGTCGAGAATCAACCTGCCCTGCCTGCGCACGGTAAGGTCGGTGGACACGAGCTCTGTCACGGAGCACGCCTGCGAAGTCGCACGACCAGCCAGAAGAAGAATGGCGTACCGACGAGCGCGGTGAACACTCCGAGCTTCAAGTCCCGACCACTGAAAACGCGCGTCACCAGATCGGCGGCCAGCAGTAACGCTGCGCCGGCGAGGGCGGAGGGTAGGAGGAGCCGACTCGGCTGATACCCGAGCAGCGGGCGCACGAGGTGTGGGGCAACCAGACCGACGAACCCGATGGCTCCGGCGACACCCGTGGCCGCACCCACGCTCAGGGCGGTGCCGAGGAGCGCCAGTCCATGCAGCCGTTCCAGATTGATTCCGAGGCTTTCGGCTTGCGCTTCGCCCAAAGACAGGGCATCGAGGGAGCGACCGGTCAGGAGGAGCAGGGCACAGCCAATAACGATGAAGGGACCCGCGAGCCACACCTGGCTCCAGCTCTTGTCTGCGATGGAGCCCAGGAGCCACGTAGACATCTCGAAGCCGGCATAGGGATTCTCGGCGAGATTCAATGCCAGTGATATCAACGCCACCATCAGCGCCGTAACCGCCGCTCCTGCCAGAATCAGCGCGACCGTGCCTCCGCCCCGGCCGAGCGCGAACGTCATACTCATCGCCACTGCGGCGCCGGCGAGGCCCAATAGCGGTATCGCCACGACGAAGTGATGGGCAAGACCGAAGTAGATCGCCATGACACCCCCGAGCGCGGCGCCCGAGGAGACACCTAGCGTACCGGGCTCGGCCAGGGGGTTGCGTGTCAGACCCTGCAGCACGGCGCCCGAAAGTCCGAGCGTGCCGCCGATCAGGAGCGCGAGTACCAGCCGCGGCAGGCGAACGTCGAAGAGAACCAACCGCGCCATCGAGCCGAGCGCATCGGTTCCAAAGAACTGTGCCGGGCGCAACCAGACGCTACCGCACAGCAGTGAAGCGAGTCCCAGGGCCGCCAAAGCCACCAAGAGCATAACCGCAACGGTGAGGCGGTGGTCGTGGAGGATGCCGGGGCGTCTGCGCTCATTGGCTGCTGCGGACTGCTGCGCTCTGTCGATGCTGCTCACGTGGCCGGTACGCTCCGCAGGATCCTCAGCATCATCTGCCGCATCTGTTGCGCTGCCTGCGCCGATCGCGGCAGACCGCAGGAGTAGAGCAGCTCGGGATAAACCAACCTGCGGCCACGATAAAGCTCCTCAACTGCAGGGTGGGTGAGCGGGGCAGCCTGCAGCGACGGGGCCGCGACCGTCGCATCGCCGAAGGCGAGCAGATCCGCGTGCGAAAACAGCAAGTCCTCGACACCGACCGCTCGCGACTGCAAGCCGGCCGAAGCCCCGATGTTGACGGCGCCGGCCGCGGAAACGATCGCATCGAAGAGGGTCCCTTTTCCTTCCACCGTGCCGCCACCATTCCAGCCAACGATGCGGATGGGCTGACGCGGCGCCGTGGCTGCGAGCTGTGCGAGAGTGGCATCCATCTGTCTGATGAGCTCTTCGGCCTTCTCATCCGCACCAACTGCGTGTCCGACCTCTCGGGTGGTATTCCGGATGTCCTGAAAGCTATAGGCCGGGGGCAGTTCCAGCAGCGGGATCCCCACCTCTTTCAACAGCTGACGCGTTGCGGAGGTCGTATACAGCCCCGCAATGACCAGGTCAGGTCTTTGCGTAATGACCTCTTCGGCATTGCCGTGGTTGACCCCTACGCGGTAGGCCTCGGCGCTCAGGTATGACTGATATCGCTGTCGGGAGAAATAGCTGACAGAGGTAATTCGGCTCGGCGGCAGGAGCTCGAGCACTAGCTGATCGGAGCACAGATTGAGCGACATTACACGCTGCGGTGGCGACGCGGGTGCGTAACCGGGCAGGGCCATAAGGAGCACCAGCCAAACTCGAAGGCGCAATCATGTCTCCGACTACCGGGGGCGCTTCCCCACCTTTATCATAAACCGCCCGTCACCATTCAGCCGCGTAGGGATTAAGCAGGGGTGATGAATAGGACAACAGTCCCGCCGAGCCAACTCGCGCAGGAACCGCAGACGCAGAAGCTCGAGGGTGGGCAACGGGCCTTACAGACATGGCCAATGCCGACCGAAGAAGCGTTCCTGGAGGACTTCCTCACCTACATATTCGAGACCTATTGGGATCAAATCGTGTTTGGCCCCCTGATCGAAGGGGCGGCATACGAGTTTGTGTGCCCCTGCAAGCCCGAGCGGATCCGCAAATTCGACGGATACCTGACGGTGAGCTTTGGCGGCACGCACTTCCACCTGTGCATCGGTGAAAACAAGGGACCACCCCGAGATCGAACGCCCGAGGATCTGAAGCGCCGGCGGCGTCCATCTCAGGCGTATATGTTTCGGCGGCTCGACCGCAATGGGGCACCGATCTCCTGGGGCTTCGAGATGAAGAATGGTGCGGCGGAGCCCATGATTTCGATTTTCTTCGCGAACCCCTTTCTTTCCGCCGGGGACAAGCTCAACAAGGAGCCCGCCTGGGAGCGCCTGGCGATGTGGCGCGACATTTCCAAGCGCTATCTCGGGCGTGAACCGGAAGCCTTCGACGAGAGTGGTAAAGGCTACCTCGGCGGGCACGGCTGATTCGGGCGCCCGGCGACACACCTGTGACCCTGACGTGCAGCCCAACCTGTCGGCTCGTCAGCGAGGTCGGTTGAAGATGACATTCCGCTGCGACAGTTACTGATACCCCACGGTCATTTTAACACTGACAATCCGAGCAGCCGTTGTCGCGACTTGCCACTTCAATTTGCGAGAAATCACGCATCCCCATAACAGAGCAGCCGATGTGCATGAAAACGCTTAATGCGCCCCGGCGATCAGCCCTGATTCGCATCGTCACGACTGCACTGTTGCTGGCTCTCGCAGCTTGTAGCCACTTCAGTGATATCAGAAAGCCCCCTCCGGACAAGAACGCGCCACGCGCGCAGCTATCCATCGGCTACAGCCTGCTTTACCAAGAGGCCGATGGAATTCCCAAGCTAAAGTGGATCCTCATGTTCAAAGACAAACCTGAAGAAATGCGGCGGGTCAGCAATGATCTGGTGAGCTATTACCAGCAGCTCGCCGAGAGAATGAAGAGTCTGTCAGAGGAATATCCCGCCATGCGGATCGACGTCGCGGCCATGTCCGAGATCGAGGGTGCCGAGCGTAAAGCCATTGGCACAGACCTGGCCAAGGACTTCGCCCCGCTGACTGGCAAGACCGGCGTCGCATTCGAGCGGGAGGCGTTACTGATGTTTTACAACTCGCTGAACGAGCAACGTCACCTCACGGGTGTGATGATCGCGCTCGAAACCGACCCGGCCCTGAGGAAGTTCCTGGAGACAACCAAAGCTGAGCTGGACGCGCGCTACGAGAGAGTTGGGGCGTTACTGAACCGCCGCTATTTCACCCACTGAGTTATGGAAGCATCGGATGGTTTCTGCACAGCCACGCGACTATCCCGTGGCGAGCGGCGTCCTAGGTTGCTGCCCCTCCAGTTTCGCCGGTGTGTGTGGACCTCTAAGTTCCCGCTTGTCGGGAACTGGCTGTTGGTCGTGAGCTAATCACCGCAACCGCATTGCGTGCGAGTTTCTCAAGTTCAGCCCGCGGGGTACCTGAGCGGGCGCGAATGGCAAGCGTGTGCAGCGTGGCGGACGCCAGCATGCCAAGTGCAACGGGGTCGGCTTCCGCATTCAGTTCACCTTTCGATTGCGCCGTGCGCAGGCGTGCCTCAAAAGCCTTATCGAGCCGTTGAACTCCCTTTGCGAGAGTATCCCGAATAACCGGATCGGCCACAGCCTCGGTAGTCGCTGTTCCGATCGCAAAACAGCCTCGAGGCCGGCCTTCGCCAGCGAAATACATGGACAAGGCCTTGTCATAGACGCGCATTAGCGCATCGTCGATCGGGATATCGTCCACGAGCGCCTCACGCATACCGATGGAAGCGAGGTGCCAATAATGGTGGAGCGCCTTCAAATAGAGCGCCTGCTTGTCCCCAAACGCCGCGTAAAGACTCGGTCGGTTCATACCGGTCGCTTCTGAAATCGCATCCAGCGACGTACCGGAGTAACCGGCCTTCCAAAAACATCGCATCGCCTGCGTCAGCGCACGGTCCGGATCGTACGCACGAGGCCGTCCACGCCGCTTCGGTTCATTTGTCATCTATTTGTACCACTTCGAATTTAATGCTTGACCGAAAACCTCTCCCAAGGTATTTTGTTCGTACTGGTACAAAATATCATCTTTTGGGAGACTTAGTGTGGATCTCGATCTCTCTCGGCTGGTTCGCTCCATAGCCTCACGCATCGGGACCTACGAGATCCAGTCTCCGGCGCACTTCAGGGAAGTGGGCCCTAAATCCGAGCACGGGCTCGATGACCACGCCCTTACCGCGGTAAATCCGGCCGGCCTTGGAGGCTTACCGCACCGCATGTTAACGGGAGTCGAGACATGAGCAGTATTCGTAAAGCCATCCTGGCCAACTTATTTCTTGCCGCGAGCGCAGTGGTGGCGCCGACACTCGCATGGGCGGCCAACGACAGCGCCGATGTGGCGCCTCCCGCACCACGCGCCGAGCCGGTTGCGCCGCGCGAGGGTTACATCTGGGCACCAGGGTATTGGGAGTGGAACGGTCGTGCCTATAAATGGGTTTCTGGAACTTATGTCTACGAACGCCGGGGCGCTCACTGGATTGCCGATCGCTGGGAGCAAGTCGGCCCCCACTGGGAACACGTGCACGGACACTGGGAGCAGGGACAGCAGAAGACACTTGCGAAGCAATGAATTGGCTTTGGTAGCCACGCGGGCGCGTCACGGGGACCACGCTTCAGCGAATCAGACACTTCCGCGCGGCGACGGCGAACCGGACTGCGATTCACCCGGAGTCAGTGCCAGGACGATCGCCCGTGCATTGACGATCAGCGCGCCGACGAGCGAGGCTGCGGCGGCGGCCAGGGCGCCGTACGTGGTCACGCCCAGTGCGCAGATCAGTACCACCGCCAAGGCGCCCGATCCAAGCGTGACACCGATACGCCGTGCATCCCAAGCGACGACGGCCTGCCGCACCGCGGGGCGCCCCACACCGTTGGCCCATTGCACGCCCAGCAGGAGGGCATAGATCGTCACCTCCGCATCGTAGGGCGTCCCATAGAACCTCATGGTCTCCGGTGCAAGCAGCAATAGCGGCAGCACCAGCACCGAACTGTAGACCAGTGCTGCTGTGAGTTGTCCGATGAGCAGACGTCGGGACGTCTCTTCAGGCTGCCGGGCCAGGAGCGTCTCGCGACAGCCGGTCAGGTTCAACGCTGGCAGGAAGAAATCGATGACGAGCGCGGTGCGCGCGGCGACGGCATAGCGTGCCATCTCCAGCGGCGGGGCCCAGATCGACAGCAGGCATAGCGGACCCCAGAGCAAGACTCCCCGCGCCAACCCGACCAGTTCGCGCGAGTCCACCGCCTGCAGCACGTCACGCGAGATCGGGCGGGCGGCCGCCTCGGCACGCGTCGCCGGGAAGGCATGCCAGGCGAGCGCCGCCGCAATCGCCGCAGCGACCAAACTGCCGAGGAAGAACGCCCAGGAGTAAAGAACGAGCGATGCGTCCGGGGGCGCGAGCAGTACCGCAAGGAGGATGGATAAATTCACGGCATAGGCCGCGATGACAATGCCCAGGGTGCGGTTGGCCGCGCGCAGCGCCTCGCCCAGCAGGCTGGACAGGCTCACGAAGGGCAGGGCAAGCACGAACGGCAGATAGGTCTGCAGCACCGTCTGCAGTTGCGGCGCCTGGATGTCCAGGTCGGCCGTCACGACCAGCAGCACACCGCACAGCAGGGCGGAGCGCAGCAGCATGCGCCGCGCCAGCTGCATCAGCAGCACTCCCGTGGGCAAGCCGGTGGGCTTGGCGCACCGGCCGATGATGTGCTGCGCGAGGTAGATCTCGTACTTGCCACGCAACAGCGTGCTGAGCCCAAGCGCAATGACGAAGCCGCGAAAGTAGATCCCGGCATCGTCCGGCGTGAGGGCACGTACCAAGGCCCAGGTCGCCATGATCTGCAGGGCCGCGCCCAGGAGGCGGAGCAAGAGCTCCCAGTGCCACGAGTGTGCCTCAATGGTCGGTCCCGCTGCCGGGGCTGCCGCAGACTTCGTCATGCCAGCTCGCTTGCCTCCACTTGCAACATACACCGGCGTGCCCTAATTCGCAGCAGACTGCGGGGAAGGCCCGGGGACGCTTGCGGGTGTGGGAGGCCGGAGGGTCAGCTGCGCAGTAGAGACGTGCTCCCGCAGGCCCCCACCCAGGGCCTTGTAGAGCGTCACGAGATTCTGCAGACGCAGCAGTCGCACGCCCTGCAGTTGCTGCTGGGCGCTGAACAGCGAGCGTTGCGCATCGAGGGCGCTCAGGTAGCTGTCAACGCCACCCCGGTAGCGCATGTCGGCCAGGCGGAAGGCCGCGGCCGAGGCGGTGACCAGCGCCTGCTGGGCCGCCAGCTGATCATCGAGCGTGCGGCGGGCGGCCAACGCGTCGGCGACCTCGCGGAAGGCGGTCTGAATCGCCTTTTCATACTGCGCGACCGCGGTGTCGCGGGCCAGCTGGGTCGCCTGCAGGTTGGCGACGTTGGCACCACCGGCGAAGATCGGCACGGTGATCAGCGGCGAGAAGGTCCAGGCCTCGGAGTTGCTCTTGAACAGGCCTGAGAGTTCGGTGCTTGCGGTCCCGTAGGTGCCGGTCAGCGTGATTTGCGGCAGGAAGGCAGCGCGCGCCGCGCCGATCTGCGCGTTGGCCGAGCGCAGCTGATGTTCGGCGGCCAGTACATCGGGGCGGCTCACGAGCACGTCGGCGGGGATGCCTTCCTCAAGCTCCGCGACCGCGGTGCCACGATCGAGCCCGCCGGAAAAATCGATGCCTTGCGGAATCGGCGCACCGAGGAGCAGTTGCAGCGCGTCGCGATCCTGGGCGAATTCGCGTTCGAACTGTGCGAGGTCGGCACGGGCCGAGTCCACTGTGGTCTCGGCCTGGCGCAGCGCCAGCTCCGTGGTCGTGCCGGCATCGAACATCCGTTGCGTCAGCGTGTAGGAGTCGCTCTGGTTCTTCAGCGTGTCACGCGTAATGTCTAGTAGCGTCTGGTCGGCGAGCACCGTGAGGTAGGCGGCGGCTACCTCCGCTACCAGAGTGAGCTGCACGCTGCGGCGGGTCTCGTCGGAGCTGAAGTACAGCTGCAGGGCTGCGTGGTTCAGACTGCGGATCCGCCCGAAAAGGTCGAGCTCGTAGCTGGTGAAGCCGACGCCGACTTCGAAAAAGCGCAGGATATTTCCGCCCGTCGCGGTTGGCGTGGCGCTTCCGGAGCTGGGACCGGCAATCACTCCTGGAGGATAGCGCTCCACCTCCTCGGTAGCGCTGGCGTCGATGGTCGGAAACAGCTCGGCGCGTTGGATGCGGTAGCGCGCCTGGGCGCTTTGCACGTTGAGCGCTGCGACCCGCAGGTCGCGATTGTTGGCGAGCGCCATCGCGATCAGCTGCTGCAACTGCGGGTCGGGAAAGAACTCCCGCCAGCCGATGTCGGCGGCGGCGGTGGCGCTCGGCTGGCGGCCTTCAGGCGCGGGCAGCGGCGCAGGCGGCCGCTGATAGTGCGGCTCAAGCGTACAGGCGCCAAGGACGAGGGCCACCGCGGTGAGGAGGAGCGAAGCGATGCCGCGAGCCATCCTCAGGTCTCCGGGAGCGGCTGTGCTGGCGGGGCCGACTGTGGCGGCTGCTCGTTTCCGGGACGACCCGGGAACACGGAGCGGACGCTGATGAAGAATACCGGCACGAGGAAGACGGCGAGCACCGTGGCCGTCAGCATACCGCCGATCACGCCGGTGCCGATGGCGATGCGGCCGCCGGCCCCGGCCCCGGTCGCGATGGCCAGCGGCATCACTCCGAGGATGAACGCCATCGAGGTCATGAGGATCGGTCGCAGGCGCTGGCGCGCGGCTGCAATGGTCGCCTCGATCAGGTTCATGCCGCTGTCGTAGTTCTCCTTGGCGAACTCGACGATCAGGATGGCGTTCTTGGCCGAGAGGCCGACGGTGGTGAGCAGACCCACCTGGAAGAACACGTCGTTAGCGAGTCCGCGGAACAAGGTCGCCGCGATCGTA